>Ga0316576_10001322_pt1 | contig 13151 bp, 10 predicted proteins | sample S0NA_FD_203075 | JGI IMG/M metagenome (GOLD analysis project Ga0316576, IMG submission 203075) | Rhizosphere microbial communities from salt marsh grasses in Alabama, United States - S0-2_050615r3r5 | ecosystem: Host-associated > Plants > Roots > Rhizosphere | place: USA: Alabama | collected... | reverse complement strand
CTGTCCGGCCACCGTTCCTTGATGGTCTTCAGGACATCCATTCCGTCCAGACCGGGCATCCTCAGATCCAGCAGGATGACGTCGAAGGGGTGTTGTTCCAGCACTTGCAGTGCTTCCCTTCCGTCTGCCGCCGCCTCTGCGTGACAACCGGTTTCCGCCAGGCTCCTGAGATGGCTGCGGCGCACCACTTCTTCATCATCGACGATGAGAATGCTGGCTCTGTCTTTCATTTGACCACCTCGCTGGTTGATTTCATAAAGGTAAATGCATATGTCGTGCCAGGATGGATGAGCTTGATCAAAATCAAAAAAAGATACATATAAACAATAGTTTACAAGTCATGGAGAAGATCGCCGGCGGGGTTTCATGAGCCTCCCAGACCCCGAACGTATGATTTTTATATACATCGGACGAAAGGCCGGAGGAAATAAAGTCTTTAAAAACAATTGGTTATGGTATACGCGGGATGTATAGATTTTCCATACAGCCCGCGCCTGCCGTCTGAAACCAGGGGATATGCTTGATTTCCATAAAAAAAGCCCCGCGAGGCGGGGCTTTCCAGCCGGGGAGGCGCCGGGGGCACAGTCGTCCCCCGGCAGTGTGCCTTTATTCGACCGTCGGGGTGGTCTCGTGGCAGTTCAGGCAATCCACGGACTTCTCCTCGACGCCCTCGGGATGGGGAATCTCGGTGATATAGTCGTGGCAATCGATGCAGGACCAGGCCTCGTGGTCCGCTACGGTGAAGGAACCGTCGTCGTTATGGATGCGCGGCCGGTCGGAATTCTCCGGCGCCGTCCATTCGCCACCACCGTGGCATTCGAGACAGGTTGCGTTGTCGCTGAGGTCCTCGTCCTGCGCCACGACGGGCGCGCTGAACGCCATCGCGGCCAGGCAGGCCATGGCCACAGCGAACAAAAGGGTTCGGGTTTTCACGTTCATTACTTGTCCTCTCTGATCAGCGATAGGGAAATCTTGGTTCTCACACCCGGCTTCATACTATTCGTCCGCGATAGCGCATTCGATGACCCAGGTCAGGACTGCAAAAAGCCCATTTCCGGGCCCAATTGATCATAAGTTTTGCATCAATTCTGACATGAGTCATCAAAACTCGTCTTGGCCAAGTTATATTGTTGCCTGCTATATTGCACGGTGTCCCGGCCAGATCCGGGGCGCAACCAATGGACCATTGCCCGCAGGGGCACTCAATAAAAAGGAACCGGCATGGCCCCCGCGACCCGCATTCCAGATCATTCCGATATTCTGAGCACTCGCCGTTTTTCGATGGCGCTGACCCGGTTCGGCCTGGCGCTGTTGCTCCTGGCCGTCCTGCAGGCCGCGATTCCCGATACCGCGCGCGCCGAGCCCAGTGACCCCAAGCTGGCCACCGACCGTTGCCTCCGTTGTCACGGCCGGGAAGGTTTCTCCAGGGACGACGAGGCGGGCAACCCCCGTGACCTCCATGTCGATGCCGACGAATTCAAGCACAGCGTCCACGGCATCCAGGACTGCGTGAACTGTCACCAGGACATCGTCAAGATTCCGCATCGCAAGGGCATCGAGCGCAAAGTGGGTTGCGTGCAATGTCACCGCAACCTGTGGGACAAGGCCGTGGCAAGCGGAACCACGGAAGAGCACGCGGTGCTCGGCAAGGTCGTCGAGCAGATCGACAACTACATGGGTTCGATACACGCGCGCCCCAGCCTGGCGGACCAGTCACGAACGAACGCGACCTGTTACGACTGTCATGATGCGCACTACGTGCAACCGATCGACAGCAGCGTGGGCGCTGCGGGTCGGGAAAAGATCCCCGCAATCTGCGGGCGTTGCCACACCAGCGAATACGAGCAGTACGAGACCTCGGTGCATGGCATGGAAGTCGCGGGCGGCAACCTGAATGCCGCCGTATGCAGTGACTGCCATACGACCCACAGCATCCAGGATCCGACCAAGCTGACCGGGCGGCTGGCGATCACGCGGAACTGCGGCAACTGCCACCAGGAAAGCCTGAAAACCTACACGGGCACCTACCATGGCAAGGTCACCCGGCTCGGTTACGGCGAGACGGCCAAGTGCTACGACTGCCACGGCTATCACACCATCAAGCGGGTCGACAGTCCCGAATCGACGGTGAATCCGGCCAATCGCCTGGAAACCTGCCGGAAGTGCCACGAGAACGCCACAGAGGGTTTCGTGACCTTCCAACCGCACGGGCGCACCGACGATTTCGAGGACTATCCGCAGATGTGGATAGCGCAGAAGTTCATGGTCGGACTCCTGCTCGGCACGTTCGCCTTTTTCTGGTTGCACTCGGCCCTCTGGTACCACCGTGAATACAAGGACCGCAAGCAGGGCAAGAATCGGCCGCACGTCCTGACCGAGGCGCTGCCCGAGGGCAAGACCCATTTCCGGCGCTTCACCAAGTGGTGGCGCCTGGGCCACCTGATCGGCGCGCTGTCGATCATGACCCTGACGCTCACCGGCATCCCGGTACTCTTCGCCAAGAGTTCCTGGGCGCCGCACCTGATGAACCTGCTCGGCGGCCCCGAGACGGCTGGCCTCATTCACCGCATCGGAGCGGCGGGCTTCATCAGCGTGTTCTTCGTGCACCTCGTCTACTTCGCGATTCGCATCGGGCGCAACTGGCGCACGTTCGACTGGTTCGGCCCGACCTCACTGGTGCCGAGCTGGCAGGACCTCAAGGACGCGATCGCGATGTTCCGCTGGTTCTTCGGCCTGGCGCCGAGGCCCCAGTTGGACCGCTTTACCTATTGGGAGAAATTCGACTACTGGGCGCCCTTCTGGGGTATGACGATCATTGGCGTCAGCGGCGTGATGATGTGGTTCCCTGAAGCCACCGCGTCAATCTTCCCGGGCTGGGTGTTCAATGTGGCGGCGATCGTGCACGGCGAGGAAGCCTTCCTGGCGGCGGTGTTCCTGTTCACGGTGCACTTCTTCAACAACCACTTCCGGCCGGACAAGTTCCCGCAGGACATCACGATGTTCACCGGGCGTGTGCCGCTCGAGATCTACAAGCACGAGCACCGGCGCGAGTACGATCGGCTGGTGGCCAGTGGAGAACTCGAAAAGTACCTGGTCCACGCACCGTCAGCGCCCATGACTCGCGGATCGAAGATGCTGGGTGCGACCCTGATCACCATCGGGCTGACGTTGCTCACCCTGGTGATCATCGGTTTCCTGGGCTTATGAGCGGACAGCCGCGGCTGAGCGTTATAATGGCTGCCTGAACCCTGCGCATGGCCCCGGTGTCGAAGCACCGGGGCCTCACCCGTCCGTGGGAGACGTCGACCATGAAATATCTTGCCTATCTTTTTCTGCTGATCGTCGCGCTGAGTGGTTGCTCAAAGGAGCCCGAGAGCACTGGGCCCGTCATCGACCTCGAGGCTGGGCGACAGATTGCCCAGCGAGACTGTTCGGGCTGCCATGGGGCGGACGGCGCCGGGAAAACCGCGGACATACCGAACCTCGGCGGGCAGCCGGAGGACTACCTGATCGACGCGATGCATGCCTATCGGGACGGTCGACGTCATCACGCTGCGCTGCAGGATATGATTGCTGGCTTCAAGGAAGCCGACATCCGAAACATCGCCGCCTGGTTTGCAAGCCTGCCTCCCGTACCGGTGCAGCCCGCGAAATTGTCCGGAGAGATCGCCTATCGTGAAGGCGCCGAAAGCGCCAAGGTCTGCACCGAGTGCCACGGTGAACGGGGCATCAGCGAGACTCCCGGTGTGCCGAGCCTGGCGGGACAGCAGCCGGCGTACCTGATCGCCGCGACGCAGGAATATGCGGACGGCACGCGCGAACATGCGGGGAAGGCGGACATGATGAAGGGGTTACAGCAGGTCGACATCGAAAAGATGGCCATGTACTTCTCGGCGCAGGCGCCGGAACTGCGGCAACCTCCGCCGTTCGGCAATCCGGAGCAAGGCGAGGCCCTGAGCGCAACCTGCGGTGAGTGCCACGGGTCCCGCGGGATCAGCCACGACCCGCTGGTGCCCAATCTGGCCGGCCAGGAACCGACCTATCTCGTCAACACGATCAAGGCTTACCGTGACCACAAGCGGGGGCACGAAAACATGGTTGGCGACAAGACGGACGCGCAGATCGAGGACATCGCGGCGTACTACTCGATCCAGGCGGCCGGTTCGCTTACCGATACCGGCGAGGAACTCGATACCGTGGTGGCCAAGTGCAACCGTTGCCACGGCCGCGCCGAGGGTGAATCCAACCTGGCCGTACCGAAGCTGAACGGTCAGAAACGGGATTACCTGCTGCGTGTGATGAAGGAATACCGCGATAACGACCGCGGCAATTCCATGATGCACAAGATGAGTTCAGGCTACAGCGACGAATTACTGGAGCAACTGGCCGACTGGTACGCCACGCACCCCAAGCAGGAGTAGCGGAGCCCCGCGTTACTTCGTCAGCCGTCTATGTCAGGCAGGTGGCGGTCCCGCAATTGCGGAGGCAGCTTGTAGATCCACATCTGGTACATGGAGGTCACCCACATGGTGGCGAATGCCAGGCCGTTCACCGCGCCGGCGATCATCACCACCCATGCCCACGGCGGGAATACCTTGGTCACGTACCAGCCCAGCACGTCCGCTGCGATGCCGGCGAAGGGCAGGAAGATCAGCAGCACTTTCAGCCAGACCGGCCTCAGGTAGGCATGGCTGAAGATGAAGCCGATGATGAAGAAGATAAAGGTCATTCCGAACATGTGGATGTGGGACAGGCGCACCAGTGTGTTGAGATCGGTGCCAGTATTCCGTGCCACGACCTGAGACAGATTGTCCCAGCCGTCCAGGTTGACCAGGTGCGGGTTGCTGCCGTCGTGACAGCTCAGGCAGTTGTCGGAGACGATGGACTGGATCTGTGTCGTGTAGGTCTTTTTGTCGGCTCCGTTGTGGATCCACTCCAGCATGGCCGCCATGTCCCTGGGGGGTAACATGCCCGACATGGCGCCGCGCAGCGCCTTTTCCAGAACGGTGGTCTCGGCGCTGCCGCTGTAGGTGACCTTGATATCCTCGACTGAAAGGCCGGGTTTGCCGTCCGCGCCGGCGTGCGCGGCGAACACGTACAGAATGGCAAACAGATATCCCAATCCCAGGATCAAGAGCGTTCCGGTGAACAGCGCCCGCATGCTTAGGGGCAGCTCCCTGAAGTGACGATAAAGACGGTGGATGGGCATGTCGCTCATGGTCATATTTCCCGGGAAGGACCCGGCGCAGTCGCGCCGGGCCGATTAATCCTGGTTTCGGGTTATGGGCACTCAGTTCCCGCCCAGCGACTTGTAATAGGCCGCCAGGTCAGCCATGTCCTGATCGCTCAGGTCGGAGGCGTAATCGGCCATCATGCCGCTTTCGTCTTCCTTTTCCCCGGACTTGTAGCCTTTCAGGTCAGCAACGAATTCTGCCTCGTCCATTCCGGCGAGAGCGGGAGTTTCGTCGTCGCCCATGCCATCGTCACCGTGGCAATCGGCGCAGTCGACGGAGAGCTCTTTGCCGTGGGCTGCGTCGCCCCCGGCATACAGCGGTCCCGCCGCCAGCATGGATACGAAAAGAATCGCGAATAGCATACGAATGTTCATTGGTTTGTAACTCCTTGTGTTGCTCGGGTAATGGGCCGCGCCGGATCCGGATCGCCAGGGGAACCGGCCCGTCGCGGGCTCATTCGGGATTATTGTCCTCGCATGGCAGTTGCATGTACACCACGGACTTGGGCGACTGCATCGAGTAATGTCTGGCGATACGCTCCAGGTCCGACGCGCTCAGGGGGTCGGCCATGGCATGCATGATCGAGTTGTTTCGCGTACCTCCTGCGTAGGCTTTCAAGGCCTTCGCCAGGTAGGTTTCGTCCTGTCCGGCGAGCATCGGGAAGCGGGGATCTGTGCTGTTCCCGTCCAGCCCGTGGCAGCGTTCGCAGCGTGCGATCCACTCGCCGGTGGTCAACGGCGTGCGCACGTTGCGGCGGACAGGCACCTGCGCGGCATAAAAGGCCGCGAGGTTGTCGATATCCTCGTCACTGAGTTTCTCCACCGCTTCGTACATCTTCTCGTACTTGCGGACGCCCTTCCTGTACTGATCCATCGCCTTGACGAAGTACCGGGGGTCCTGTCCGGCGAGACTGGGTGTTTCCGCGTTGCCGGCGTTGCCGTCCTCGCCATGGCATGATGAGCAGGCTTCGGAGAGAACCTGTCCCCTGGCGGCATCTCCACTGGCCTCGGTGCCGGAGGCTTTCGGTTTCTGCACCGCGTAGTAAACCGCCATCATCTTAATCGTCTGCGGGTCGAGGCCCGAGACGAGTTTGCCCATCAGCCGGTGGCTTCGGTCGCCGTCTACATAGGCGTTCATGGCGGATTCGAGGTACTCCGGCGCCTGCGCGGTCAGGTTGGGCATGCCGGACCCATCGCTGTTTCCATCTTCGCCATGACACTTGACGCACTTGCGCATGTCATCGCGAATGTCGGCGAATACATCCCCGCTGTCCGCAGCCCCGGCCGCCTCCTCCTGTTTGGCCGGCTGGTCGGGCGGCAGGTTGGCGTAATACGCGGAGACGGCCAGCAGGGCGTCGTCGTTGAGGAAACCCGTTGCGTGACCCATCGAATCGCTGTGGCGCGTGCGGTCCTGGTAGGCCTGCAGCGTGCGGTAGAGGTAGATGGTCCTCTGCCCCGCCAGGTCGGGTGTGCCGGCCTCCCTGCTGATCCCGTCCATGCCGTGGCAGTCGGCGCAGGCCTTTTGCGCAACCTCGCCCCCCATGTCGATCATCGCGCGGCCCGGAAAGAGGGCCTGTCGCTCGCTGTCACTGATCGGCGCCATGGCCGCGGAGTCCTCCTCGGCCATGGCCGAAAAGGATGACAGCAATGCCGCTGACAAGAACACTACTTGAACCGTTAGTCTCATTCGCGATAATTCCATGGTTGCGCGAAGCGCGGGTCGGGTTACGAGCGCAACCAAGCCGACATTTTAACGCGCATCACAGCTATCCGGGCCCGGGCCCGCTCGTGACCTGGATCACGAAGTATGTCAATTTGAACGCCACTTGGCCAGAAAGTGCCGAAATGAATTGCAGGCGCCTGCGGCGCTCGAAAACCGGATGGGCGATGATCTGGGTCAAATTTGAGCCCGCTGCGGCAGCTTAGTCTTTGCCGTGCAAAATAACGGCATCCGGATGCATCAATTGGGAGGAAAGGATGTTTGCAAACAGGAAACCCATATGCGTAGCCGCAATCGCGGGCTTGCTTGCCGTACAGCTGGCGCCGGTCGCCGCGCAGGAAGAACCGGGGCAATGCGTGGAACTCGGCGCGCTGGCCTACGACAACTGGACCAAGGCTGACGCCGGCGGAACCGGAGCGGCGCCCGGCGGCGTCCAGAACCTCGACTACGTCCGCTGCAAGTCCTGTCACGGCTGGGATCGGCGCGGGCTGGAGGGTGGCTATGCCCGGCGGGAGCGGTTGCAAACACAGCCCAACGCCGGGGCGGGGGACAGCGACACGCGTTCCCGCGCCATCGAGACGGGCACGGTCACCGCGGAGCAGGTGCGCCATGCCGGTGGCGACGCCGGGACCGGCAGGAGCTATGCCGATGGCACCGGGAGCTGGGTCGCCCTGGCAGCGCAACCCGCGGCGTCCAATACCGCAGCTCACGCGGCGGGCTACACGCTCGGCAACCAGCACCCGGATTTCTCCTCTGGTGGCCCCAATGGCGGATTTGGCGTCCCCGGTTCGCTGCAGGTGGACTGCATCGTTGATTTCCTGAATTTCGAGGATGGCGATCCGTCCCGGTATTTCGCGGCGATCAACGCCGGCACGAATCCCGCCCTGTACACCATCGTGGACACGGCGGACGCCGATGCGGGCCAGGCGTTCTGGAACCAGAGCTGCGACCAGTGCCACAACCTGCAGACTGCGGTCGACTATGTGAAAGGCGACGGCAAGTTCAGTGAACTCGCGCACAAAGCCCGCTGGGGGATTCCGGACACCAGTATGGACCGGCAGGCCATGGGTGACCCGACGTCGGCCGACATCGCGAACCTGATGCTGTTCCTGCAGCAGCAGAGCGGCACCGGCATCGTGCTCAACCCGGGGCTGACCGGCACCTGGTGGAACGACAGCCGCGACGGTGAAGGCTTCCTGCTCGAATTCGGCTATTTGCCGGGCACCACCGAACTGACGCTGTTCGCGTCTTTCTACACCTACGACAACATGGGCAATCAGGCCTGGTTGGTCGCCCAACCGACCGGTCCGTTGCCGGCGAGCGGCGGTGAAGTACCGGTGAACGTCTACCAGGCGACCGGACCAATGTGGGGCGACGACTTCGATTTCGAGGATCGGAACCTGCTGCTCTGGGGCAGTGGCACCTTCACGTTTACCGGTTGCGAAAATGCCGAGGTGACCCTGGTGCCGGGCACCGAAGCGCAGAGCATGGGCTACACGGAGCTCGGTTACCCGCTTACGCGGCTGCTTGAACCGGGCAACGAATGCCCGGCGGGTTTGAAGTAGGGCCCCGGGATTTCAGGCCCCGGCGACTGCCGGGGCCGCGTTGTCCACCCTCGGCAAATAGCGGACGAGCAAGGCGAACGGTCCGGGATCCGCTGCGAGCTCTCCCGTCGGCGCCTGGATTTTCACGATGTGGCCCGAGCCCGGCGCGACGTCGGCCGGCCGCCCGTCGCGGCCGATCAGCGTGTCCAGCGTGAAAGCGAGGTTTCCGCCCGGCGTTACGAGCTCCATACGGTCGCCTTTCTCGAAGCGGTTGCGGACGTTGACCGTCAGCCAGCCGCCTTCCACGTCCACGATGTCGCCGACGAACTGTTGCAGCTCGCTGCGCGAGGCTCCCCGTTCATAGTTCTGGTACTCGCCGGGCGGATGCCGTCGGTAGAACCCCTCGGTGTAGCCTCGGTTCGCCAGGCCTTCGAGTTCGTCCATCATGCCCATGTCGAACGGCCTGCCCGCGGCGGCGTCCTCGATGGCCCGCCGGTAGACCTGCGTGGTGCGGGCCGTGTAGTAGAAGGACTTCGTGCGTCCCTCGATCTTCAGCGAGTCGATGCCCAGGGTGGCCAGCTCGTGGACGTGCTGCACGGCACGCAGGTCCTTCGAGTTCATGATGTAGGTGCCATGCTCGTCCTCGTAGGCGGGCATCAGCTCGCCCGGCCGGGTCTCTTCCTCCAGCAGCATGATCGGCAGTTCGTCCGTTGCGCCGCCGCCGGATTCCGGCTGCGGCGCGGGTGTCGGTCCGGGCAGCGGCACGATGTCGCCGGTTGCCGTTTCGGTGGCCTCGCGGGCACTGTACTTCCATCGGCAGGTGTTGGTGCAGGCGCCCTGGTTGGAGTCCCGGTGGGACATGTAGCCGGATAGCAGGCAACGCCCGGAATAGGCGATGCACAGCGCGCCGTGCACGAACACCTCAAGCTCGATATCCGGGCATTCCTGGCGAATCTGGGCAATCTCGCCGAGGGACAGTTCGCGCGACAGGATGATCCGCCTGAGGCCAATGCCCTGCCAGAATTTTACCGCCGCATAGTTGACCACGTTGGACTGGACGGAGAGATGTATGGGCTACTCGGGCCACCGTTCCCGCACCATCATGATCAGCCCCGGATCAGACATGATCAGTGCGTCAGGACCCATATCCACGATCGGGGCGAGGTCGGCCAGGTAGGTCTTCACCTTGTTGTTGTGCGGCGCCACGTTGCTGGCGAGGAAAAACAGCTTGCCCAGTGCGTGGGCTTCCTCGATGCCGCTGGCCAGAACGTCCTCCTTGCTGAACTCGTTGTTCCGCACGCGCAGGCTGTATCGGGGCTGTCCCGCGTAAACGGCGTCCGCGCCGTAAGCGAACGCGTAGCGCATGTTTTTCAGTGTTCCGGCTGGTGACAGGAGTTCAGGCTTTTTCATGGTTCGATCGGTATCGTGGGCCTGTGCTATTGTAATCGCTATTCATCCCGCGAACGGCATCAATAGCCGAAGTTGACTGAAGTCAAAAAAAGTCTACAAAGGGGCATGAATAAGATTCTTAGAGCAACGGGGAAAGGTATAGTATGAGCGCCCAACAACAAGCATCGAACCGGAGACCCAGGAGCAATCGATGAAAACGACCTTGCACTTCATCGCGAAACCACGCTTCATCAACACACTCGCCGCGCTGCTCATCGGCCTGTTCATGTTCACGGCGTCAGGCACGCTGCTGGCGCAGCAGGACTACGTCGGGCAACAATTCTGCGCCCAGTGCCATCCGCTCGACCCGACCGAGCCGGACAACCTGGCCGACTGGCCCACCTCCGGGCACCGTTTCATCCTGATGAAGGCAGAACAGGCACAACACCGCGCGTTGCCGTTGCCGGCGGGCAAAACCTGGGACGACATCAGTTACGTGGTGGGCGGCTTCGGGACCAAGGCGCTGTATTTGGATAATGACGGATACATCATCACCAGCGTTACCGACCGCGACGGCGAAACGGTCGATGGTATGAACCAGTACAACCTGCTGACCGGCGAGTGGTCCGACTTTGCGGCCGGCGAGAACCGCCCCTACGATTGTGGCGCCTGTCACACGACAGGCTATCTTCCGCGCGGCAACCAGGACGGAATGCCCGGTATCGTCGGCAACTGGAAGTTCGATGGCGTGACCTGTGAAGCCTGCCATGGTCCTGGCAGCGAAATGATCGTCGACCAGCGGGCCGAGGCCTGCGGCACCTGCCACAAGCACCCGGGAACCGATGGCATCGAAGCGGTCAACGGTTTTATCCGCTCCGAGGGGCAGTACAGCGAAATGATGGCCGGCCCGCACTCCGAACTGGCGTGCGTAAGTTGCCACAACCCGCACAAGAAGGGCGAGTTCAGCATCAAGAACGAGTGCAGCAGCTGCCACGCCAACATCGCCGAAACCTATGCGACCACGCTGATGGGTCAGGCGGGCGTGGCGTGCGAGGACTGCCACATGCCGTATGCGACCTTGTCCGGGCAGCCGCTTGGGCCGCACCAGGGTGACCGCAGGACGCACATCTTCTATATCGATACGGATCCGAACGCGAACATGTTTTCCGAGGACGGCACCAGCGTGAAGCTCGAAAACGGCAAGGCGGCGGTCACGGTGGATTTCGCTTGCCAGCGTTGCCATGGCGGACACTCACTCGAAGCGCTCGCTGGCTACGCCAAGGGCTTCCACGAAAGGTACTAGGACTGCCCTGGCCGAAAACAACACGGACACGGACAAGGACAATAACGAGGCATCGACAGTCAACGACGCCCATAAGTAAAAAATGAACGCCGCTCTTCACGAGCGGCGTTTTTTTTCAACAGGGTGGCTCGGCGCACCACCTCAATAGCGCCGGGTTCATTTCAGTCCCGCCGCGAGTCGGCCACGAACTCCGCCGCTCTGCGGGTGGCCATGCGCTCGTAGAGGCTCCAGCGTAACCAGGCCGTCTTCTGTGCGATGTCCATCAGGCGGTCCGCTTCTTCCTTGTTCTCCCGCGCCAGCGACTGGTAGCGGCCTTCGTGCTTGCGATACTCGAACAGAGGCAGGGTCGGGCGCAGGCAGTCCAGGGTGAAGGGAATTCCACCCTGTTCGCGTATGACCGGGTTGTAACGGATCAGCGGCCAGTGGCCCGAAGCCACGGCGCGCTTCTGCTGCTGCATGCCTTCTTCCATGTCGATGCCGTGCGCGATGCAATGCGAGTAGGCGATGATCAGCGAGGGGCCGGGATAAGCCTCGGCCTCGCGCAATGCCTGCAATGTCTGCTGCGGGTTAGCGCCCATCGCGATGCGCGCGACGTAAACGTTGCCATAGGCAATGGCCTGCTGGGCCACGTCCTTCTTGCCGATGGTTTTGCCGCCCGCGGCAAACTTCGCCACCGCACCCAGCGGCGTGGACTTGGACATCTGGCCACCCGTGTTGGAGTACACCTCGGTGTCCATGATCAGGATATTGACATCGAGCCCGGAGGCCAGCGCATGGTCGAGGCCGCTGGAGCCGATGTCGTAGGCCCAGCCGTCTCCGCCAACGATCCAGATCGACCGACGGATCAGGTGGTCCGCCAGCGATTGCAGTTCGCGTGCCGGCTTGGAGTCGATCAGGTCGAGCTTCTGTTTCAGCTCCGCCACGCGTTCGCGCTGCGCCCGAATTTCGGATTCCACCTGTTGAGGGGCGTCTATGATTGCGTTTACGAAGTCGTCGCCGAGGTCTGGCCGCAGCGTATCGAGGGCCTCCAGCGCCTGCTGGTGGTGCTGGTCGGCCGACAGGCGGAAGCCCATGCCGAACTCGGCATTGTCCTCGAACAGCGAATTCGACCATGCGGGCCCGCGCCCTTCGGCGTTGGTGGTCCAGGGCGTGGTCGGCAGGTTGCCGCCATAAATCGATGAACACCCCGTCGCATTGGCGACCATCATGCGGTCGCCGAACAGCTGGGTGATCAGCCTCAGATAGGGTGTTTCGCCACAGCCCGTGCAGGCGCCCGAGAATTCGAACAGGGGCTGCAGGAACTGTACGCCGCGGACATTGGAAAAGTCGATTTTCGACCGATCGTTCCACGGCAGTTTGTCGAACCATTCCAGGTTTTCTCGCTGGGTCTCCAGCACGGGTTGCTTTTCGACCAGCCGGAGTGCGCGCACGGTCTCGCCGTTTTCGTCCTCGTCACGCACCGGGCACGCGTCGACGCAGAGGTTACAGCCGGTGCAGTCGTCCGGATACACCTGCAGCACATAGCGCATCTCGGGGAAGCCCCGGGCATTGATCGCCATGGACTGGAAGCCCTCCGGCGCCCCGGCCACTTCGTCCTCGTGGCAGAACTTGGCGCGAATCGCGGCGTGCGGGCACACGAAGGAGCAGTTGCCGCACTGGATGCAGTGGTCTTCGAGCCACTCGGGGATGAACTGCGCGATACTGCGCTTCTCCCACCGGCTGGTGCCGGTCGGGTAGGTGCCGTCGGCCGGTAACATGGATACCGGCAGGCTGTCGCCGCGGCCGGCCATCATCTCGGCGGTCACGTCACGCACGAAGATCGGCGCAATCTCCGGCACCACTTTGCGCTCGCCGATGCCGCTGTGGCGGGAGGGGTCGACCTCGACCGGGTACAGGTGTGAAAGGGATTGGTCCACCGCGGCGAAATTTTTCTCCACGATGGCCTTGCACTTCTTGCTGTAC
>Ga0316576_10001321_pt1 | contig 13157 bp, 13 predicted proteins | sample S0NA_FD_203075 | JGI IMG/M metagenome (GOLD analysis project Ga0316576, IMG submission 203075) | Rhizosphere microbial communities from salt marsh grasses in Alabama, United States - S0-2_050615r3r5 | ecosystem: Host-associated > Plants > Roots > Rhizosphere | place: USA: Alabama | collected... | reverse complement strand
CGATTCCTAGACTTTTCAGCTGGATGGCACTCTTCCCCGGCTGTCCGGCGAAGAACCCCTTCGCGATGCCCCGGCGGTTGCCACCGCCGGGAGCCGTGTGACCAGCACCGCTGCGACGTGCGATTCGTCGCGGCCGGCGCGCGGCTGGCGAGTGAGACGAGGCGGACAGGAGCCCTCGTCGAACGCTGACCTGCAGCGCGACCACGCACCGGGTGTCCGGGTGCCGACGCAAGAGGATGCATGTCCGCAGTAACGATGGTCCGTGGAAGGCGACTCGGTGGCCTCATGGTCGCCTCCGTGATCGCCGCGACCGCGATCGGATCGACGGCTGTTGCGCAGTCGGCTCCCGCGGGAGCGCCCTCAGTCGTCGACGCCGAGCGGGTGCCGACGGCCCCCGCCGCCGCGGTGCAGGCCGATGCTGCGGCCTCCTGGCGCGAGAGCGCGACACCGACCGCCGTGAAGCAGCGGCCAAGCCGCGCCGCGGCCCGGCAGGCCCTCATCGTGCATCAGGCGGCGTACACGAAGTTCACGACCAAGTCCAAGGCCACCCGCGACATGCGCGGCGTGGAGAAGAGCCTCTACCGGGGCCGCTACTACAACAAGGCCTCCGAGGCCAAGCGTTTGTGCGTCGTGCGCCGCGAGAGCGAGGGGCACTACGACGTGGTGAACCCCGGCGGCAGCTACTTCGGCGCCTACCAGGTCTCCCGAGGCCTCGCTCGGGGTGCGACGTGGATGATGCTCAAGGAGCACAAGAAGCTGATGGGCGCCAAGGCCGCGAAGCGAGTGCTCGCCGACCTCCGCAGCAAGCCGATGAATCGCTGGCCCCGCTACTGGCAGGACGCCGCATTCCACACGATCATCAATTACAAGGGCACCCTGTCGGGAGCATCGCACTGGGCCGGCGGTCGCTGGCACTGCTGACGCAGCGTGTCGGCGGCAACGCCGAAGGCTACTTCCGCTGCAGCCGAGCACGCCCCTCGCGCTTGGCGATCTTGAGGAATCGCTCCGCCGCGGGTGACAGCGTCGCGCCGCGGGGCACGGCCACGATGATGGTTCGCGGTTCGAGAGGCGGGTCAAGTCGCTTGACCACGATGTCGGGATCCGAGGTGTCGACTGCCAGCAGTGGCATGACGGCCGGCCCGAGGCCGGCGCGCACCATGCTCTGCATTGCGTCGTTGTCGTTGGTACGGAAGGCATAGCGCGGACGGATTCCCGCGGCTCTCAGTCCCACGTCAATCACGTCGGTGCTAATAGGCGCCGAATGCTGCCCGACCATCGGCACCCCGCTCAGCTCGTCGAGGGGCAGTGTCCGTCCCGGGTAGGCAAGGGCAAGTTCCGACGTCGCGGCGAGGATGACGACGAAGGGGTCGACACCGAGTTCGATCATGGACAGGCGACTGTCCTCATGGGGGCCGGCGAGGAAGGTGACGTCGATGGCGCCGGAGAAGAGCTCATCACTGAGGTCCTCATTGAGGTCGTGCTCGACGAGGCTCACCGAGATGTCGGGAGCGTCCTCCAACAGTCTGCGGATCAGTTGCGGGAGGAGTTGCACCGAGACGCTCTCGTACGTCCCGATTCGCAGGCGCCCTGCCGTGCCTGATGCCAGGTCCGACAGATCCTCTTCAGCTTGATCGAGGACTGCGAAGACAGTCTCTGCGTGTTGGAGCAGGATGCGTCCTGCTGGTGTGAGCGCCGCGGGTCGTGGCCCTCCGGGGCGGTCGAAGAGTCGTTGTCCCACAGCGCTTTCGAGCGCGGCGATCTGCTGGCTGATGGCGGCTTGCGAGTAGCCGAGGACGTCGGCTGCGCCGATGAACGAGCCCTCCTCCGCGACCAGGGCCAGGGCCCTGAGGTAGCGAAGCTGGATCTCATCGACAGCCATGTGACGAGGCTAACAGAAACATAAGCAGTATTGATCACAACGTTCAATTTTGATCGCTTTTCATTATGTTCTGGAACTCCTATCATCGAGCCATGAAAGGAGGGGTCATGGAGACCACATTGACACTTGCACAACTCGACACCCAGCTTGAGGTGGGCGGCATCGCTGCCGACCCGGTGAACCTCCTGCTCCTGGCCCACACCGCGCGGGAACTCGGCGTCTCCGACGTCCTGATCAACGTGATGGTCGATGAGGACGAGCCCGAGGTGGCCCGGATCCGCGCCTACGCCAAGGTGGCCGTGGCCGTGGCACGCCGGACGTACCTGTCCGGCCCAACCACTGACGATCGGGTCCTGCAGGTCGCCTGACCCACCCCATCCGCCTGCTCTGTCGGCGCGGTGCGTCTGTTGACGCGCCGCGCCGACGTGTGTGTACGGACCTCGACGAGCGTGCTGGGCAGTGACCCGGAAAGCGAAAGGACCGAGGGCCGGGGTGACCCGGATCCGTGCCTGCGCCAAGGCCGCCGCAGCGATGGCATCGCACGTAGATCTCCGGGCCCAACCCCGCCCCTCGGTCCTTCAGGTCGGGCTGGCGGCTCTTCTCAGCCGGCGCGGGTCATGCGGCTGTTCAGGTTCAGAATCGCGACTCCCACCAGGATGAAGATGATCCCGATGCCGATGGCCATCGCGGCCACGCCGAAGGCGACGACTGACGTGAACAGTGATGCGCGCAGGAAGGACCCGTTCATCGCCACCTGGCGCAGCGGATCCTCACGGTCGAGTTCGGCATAGGTCTTGCCACCGGTGGCCTCGAGGGCATGTTGGGCGATGATGTCCGCCTGGCAGTAGGCCTGGAACGGCCCCGTCACATCTTGCCCGGCCATGCAGGACGCATCGTCCGCCACGGTTACCCGCTCGTCGGCGAGCGTGCTGCTGACAGTTGCGTAAGTCACCGCTCCGGCGATCACCATGATGGCACCAACGATCATGACGATGATGCTGATCCACTTGGCTGAGCCGGAGCCTGAGTTACTCGACATGGACTTCTAGCCTCCAATTGCAGCCAACGGTTGGCCGCTGGGACCACTCAACAGCATCAGGTTGCGATCTGTCGCGATCCGCGCAGGGACGAGGCCGTTTTCGTGCCAAAGTCAGGCCGTAAGTCCCGTCCGCGTGTGATGGGCGTCACGAGGAGAGGCTGGCCTTCAGCTCCCGCAGGCAGGCGACCACGAACTCGTGGTCCTCGACCTGGGGCAGGCCCGAGACGTAACAGCCGCCGACGACGCCCACTCCGGCAACCGCGATGGGCAGGCCGCCGCCGTGCGCTGCGTACTCGAGCTCGCTAAGACCCGTCGCGTCATTGAAGGTCGTGCCGCGCTCCTCGTACGTGACGCGGGTCGCGAGCGTCGAGCGATGAAAGCGCTCGACGGTGCGACGCTTCCGAGCGATCCAGTCGTCCGAGTCGGGCAGGGCGCCGGGCAGGACAGCGCGGTAGACGAGTCGTCCGAGATGCGTCACCTCGATCACGACGTCGAGACCCTGCGAGATGGCGCGGTCGGTGGCGAGGAGTCCGAGGGCTACCGCCTCTGCACTGCTGAACCGTGGCAGGACAAGCTCTGCCTCCTGGGCCTCGAGATCCGCAGACGTGAACCCACCCGTGGTCTGTGACATCGCTCCTCCTCGTCGCTGATGGACCCTAGCGCCGCGTGCTCGGCTCCCCCTGCTCGGCAGGCCTGAAGTGCTCTCCAGACTCGAGAGCGTGCCTACACTCGACGGGTGACGCTCATCGATCTCAACGCCGATGTCGGCGAGGAGTGCGGCGACGACGCGGCACTGCTGGAGATCGTCACGTCGGCGAATGTCGCGACGGGCGCGCACGCGGGCGGGGGAGCCGTTCTGGTGGAGACGGTGCGTCTGGCGGTCTCGAACGACGTGGCCATCGGCGCACACCCGTCCTACCCAGACAGGGGATCCTTCGGGCGGACGTCCCGGCTTGACGCGCACGGGCTGGACGGCGTCTCTGAGTTCGTGAGCGAGCAGGTCCGCGAGGTCGTGCGGGTGTGCGAGGTCCATGGGGTTCCGCTGGCGCACGTGAAGGCGCATGGCGCCCTGTACGCCGATGCGAACGGCCGCGCGGATGTGGCGCGCGCCCTCATCGAGGGCGTCCGTCGGGCCGGCGCTCCTGGTGTCAGCGCGTCGTTTGCGATCATGGGGCTGCCCGGGTCGGCACTGGAGCAGGCGTGTCGCGAGGACGGCATCGACTTCCTGGCCGAGGTGTTCGCCGATCGCGCCTACGGCCCCGACGGTCGGCTCGTGCCTCGCTCGCAGGCGGGAGCCGTCATCGCCGATCCGGAGCAGGTCGTACGGCGGGCCATCAGGATGGTGACCGTGGGCGAGGTCATTGCCGTCGACGGCTCAGTGGTGCCGCTGGAGGCGGCCACCGTCTGCCTGCACGGGGATACCCCGGGTGCCGTGGAGTTGGCCCGCCGGATTCGCGACGCGCTCGACCAGCATCGCGTCGAGGTGGATCGTCATGATCGACGGGGGGCGCGTCGATCGGTCAAGGCCGATGCGTTGTCGGTCTCCTGGTACGGGGACACCGCGGTGATGGTCGTCGCCGCGAATGCGGACCACCGGGCGGCTGTGTTGACGGCCCTCTCGTCGTCCCTGCCCGAGCACGATGTCCGCGCCGGGCTGGAGTCGGTGCTGGTGGCAGCCGTCGATGCCGAGCCCGACCTCATCGGTCGGGTGCGATCCATCGTGCGCGGCGTGAGGCAGCGACAGACCCCCGACGGTGTCTCCCGACAGGTCACGCTCGGGGTCCGCTACGACGGGGTCGACCTCTCGTCGGCCGCGCTCGCCCTGGGGTGCGGGTCGGCAGACCTCGTGGCTGCGCACCAAAGACAGCCGTGGCGCGTGGAGATGATGGGGTTCGCGCCGGGGTTCGGCTACCTGGTGCCCAGCGGCGAACCCGTGGTCGACTGGATGCGGCTTCCGCGGAGGGACAGCCCCCGCCAGGCCGTGCCGGGCGGCAGCGTGGCCATCGCGGCGGGGATGAGCGCGGTGTACCCCGCCAGCATGCCCGGTGGCTGGCACCTCATCGGGTCGTGCTCGGCGCAGTTGTTCCGCCCAGACGATGCGGTCCGTCCCACCCTGCTCCAACCCGGTGACGAGGTGCGCTTCGTCGAATCGCTGGCATGACGGAACTCCTGGCTGCGGTCGTCTCGCCGGGCCTGAGCACCATTCAGGACGGCGGCCGCCGCGGACACGCCGCGGTGGGCGTGCCCGCGTCCGGCGCGCTGCATCGCGAGCGCTACCTGCTGGCCACCGGCCTCGTCACGGGAAGGATCGACGACCGGGTGCCGGCCCTCGAACTGCTGGGCGGCGAGCTCGTCCTCGAGTTCGCCCGTGCTGGTGTCTTCGGTGTCGTGGGGCCGGTGCACATGACGCTGGACGATCAACCCACCGCCCCGGGGAGCACGATGGCCGCGTCCGCAGGCAGTCAGCTGCGCGTCAGGTGGGCTGGTCCGGGACCCGCCTATGTGGCCCTGGTGGGCTGGCAGGCCCCGGCCGTGCTCGGGTCGGTCGCGACCGATACGTTCTCGCGCCTCGGGGGTGACGTGCTCCAGGTGGGATCCCGGCTCGTCGGGCGTTCCGTCGACGCCGGGCAGCTGGTGGGCGGATTCCATCGCCCCCTGCCGGACGAGCACGGTCCGCTGCGCATCGTGACGACCGGCAGGCCGGAGACGGTGGCGTTCGCTGCGCGGTCCTGGCAGGTGGCGCACGCATCGCGCTCAGGCGTGCGGCTTGTGCCGCAGGGCCTGCCGGGATCCGGCAGCGTGGCCAGCGGCCCGACCCTGCCCGGCGCGATCCAGCTCACCCCGTCCGGGGAGCCGATCATCCTGGGCCCGGATGGGGGCATCACGGGCGGCTACCCGGTGCTGGGCGTGGTGGCCGCCGTGGACAGGGACCGGGTCAGCATGGTGGCGCCCGGAGACGAGCTGAGCTTCCGGATGGTGGATGTCGACGCCGCTGCTCGACTTAGGCACGAGCGACGGGCCAGGCTTCGACGCAGCCTGGCCCACGTGCGCCAACTGACCTAGCGCGCTACGTCCCGGCCGGGTTCTGATCGTCGTTCGGATGGCCGTCGCCGGTCTCGCCCAGGGGTGAGCCGCCGTCCGGTGGCGCGTCGGACACCGCCTCGTCGGCGACCGTGGTCTCCTCGACCACGGTGCCCTCGCCGGTCTCGACGACCTCATCCGCGACCTCCTCCACTACGGGCGCGTCACTGGAATCAGCCGGAGTGTCCGCGGCATCGGAACCGGAATCTGCACCCTCGACCGGCGCCTCGAGCTCGGCCAGCTCCAACGCCGTCAGGGGCTGGGCATCGGCCGGAGGCGAGATCGACTCGGCGGCGGCAACCGTCGCCGCGTCCAGTTCGGGGGTCGACGATCGGCGACGCATGATGAGCACGACCACCACCACGATGATGAGGATCAGGATCGCCGCGAAGATGACGATCACAAGGATCGACGAGAGCGAGAAGCCGCCGCCCGCTGCGCTCACGATCGTGACGTCCATCTGATCAGTGAGCGAACCGCTGATCGTCGCGGAGGTGTCGGACGTCTGCTCTGCCCCGGACCCCGTGATCGACGAGATTGATCCGGGGAACTCGATGCTCACCTCGATGTCGCCGATGGAGGCGTCACCGAGCACGTCCTGCGCGGAGGTGTCACCCTCGGCGCCGCTGCCCGTGCTCGCGATGTGGAAGGTGATCTGGTCGCCGTCCTTGGTGATCGTCCACGGGCCGTTGGTGTCGGTGAACGTGGCGTTCGTGAAGGTGCACGAGTACACATATCCCGCGTCCGTCTCGGACGGGCTGCAGTCCTGGAACTGCTCGAAGCCAGTGTCGCCGGTGACCTCGCCCGAGTCGATCCCCTTGGCGAAGTCATCGACCGAGGTGATGCCAAGGAAGCCCGCGGCCTCCTTCTGGAGTTCCAGCGAGAACGTGCCGCTCGCCGAAGCGTCGGGGTTGACGGTCAGATCGGCCTTGACCGTGATGCACGCGCTGAGCAGCGTCACGGCGACAGCGCCGATCGCGGCCAGCCGGGTGATGCGCCACGCGCGGCGTCCTGGAGTGTTCATGGTCTCCCCGATCGTCGGTGTCGGTTCATCGTATTGGCCGCGTCATGGCGGTCGCAGGTTACTGCGCACTAGGGTCGAACTGTGGGCAGTGAAGCGGACGATCAGTCCGTCGTCGTCTCTCGCATGTCGCGCGACGACCTGGATGTCGCGGTCGATTGGGCCGCGCGGGAAGGGTGGAATCCGGGACTCAGCGATGCCGATGCCTTCTGGGTCGCCGATCCGCGCGGCTATTTCATGGCTCGAGCGGATGACGAGGTTGTCGGCGTGGTCTCCTGCGTCCGCTACGGTTCGGCGTTCGCCTTCGCCGGCTTCTACATCGTTCATCCCGACTGGCGCGGCCGAGGGGTCGGGCACCTGCTCGCAGAGCGCGTGTTCGAGCATGCTGATGACCGCATACTCGGACTCGACGGCGTCCCGGAGCAGCAGTCCACCTACCTGTCGATGGGCTTTCGGCTGGTCCACGGCAACGTCCGCTACGGCGGCATCGTGGGTGATGCGCCGGTCTCGTCGGAGGTCGTCACGCTCGGGCCCCCCAACGTCGACGAGATCGAATCGTATGACCGGTCCTGCTTCCCGGGCCCACGCGCGGAGTTCCTCACAGCGTGGGTCGGCATGCCAGGTGCCCTGGCGCTGGGTGTCCGCGGAGACGAAGGGCTGGTCGGCTACGGCGTGATCCGCACCTGCCGTGTCGGCTACAAGATCGGCCCGCTGTTCGCGGATGACATCGAGATCGCGGAGCAGCTCTTCGATGGCCTGTCGGCCTACGCCGGTCCAGGTGCTGAGGTCTTCCTCGACGTGCCGGTGCCGAACGTGTCGGCGATGCGGCTGGCCGAGGAGCGCGGTCTCTCGGAGGTGTTCGAGACGGCGCGCATGTACCGGGGTGGTACGCCCGAGCTGCGGCATGATCGGATCTTCGGCATCACATCGTTCGAGCTGGGTTGACAGGAGGATTGGGTGTCCGAGGAATCCGCGCAGGTGGTGATCGTCGGCAGCGGCATGGGGGGCGGCACGCTGGCATGGGGACTTGCTCGTCGCGGCATCGACACCCTCGTTCTCGAGCGAGGCGGCCCGCTTCCGCGGGAGCCGGAGAACTGGTCGCCTGAAGCCGTCTTCCTCGACCGGCGGTACAAGCCCGACGAGACGTGGCTGGACGATGACGGCAACGAGTTCCACCCGGGCGTTCACTACGCCGTCGGCGGCAACACGAAGGTCTACGGCGCGAGCCTGCCGCGCTTCCGCGAGCGGGACCTCGACGAGACGGTGTACCCGTCGGGCGTCTCTCCGGCGTGGCCGTTCAGCTACGCCGATCTCGAGCCCTACTACGTGCAGGCGGAATCGCTGTACCGCGTGCACGGGACCACGGGCGAGGATCCGAGCGAGCCGTGGCGCAGTTCGCCGTTCCCGTATCCGCCAGTGGCGCACGAGCCGTACATCGCCGAGACGATGGCGCGTCTCGCGGGGCAGGGCCTCCATCCGGCAAGCACCTGCATGGGTATCGATCTTCGCCCTGGCGGCTCTTGCGTGCGCTGCCAGACGTGCGACGGATTTCCCTGCCGGCTCGGGGCCAAGTCCGATGCCGAGACGTGCGCGCTCGGTCCCGCGCTGGCCGGGGGCAGCGTCCGTCTCCTGACGGGTGCGCGCATTCGCCGAATCGACGTCGACGGAACTGGTCGGGTCACCCGATTGGTGGGGGAGCGCGACGGGGAGCCGCTCACGGTGACAGGCGGAGCGTTCGTCATCTCCGCGGGGGCCGCGAACTCTGCAGCACTCCTCCTGGCCAGCCGCGATGAGGAGCGTCCGACCGGGTTGGCGAACTCCTCAGGGCTGGTGGGACGCAACTACATGGTCCACAACAACACGCACATCGCGGCGTGGGACCCGCGCCGGGCCAACGACGTCGTCTTCCAGAAGACGATGGCCGTGAACGACTGGTACCACGATCTCGGCGATGGCCACCCCGGCGGGAGCGTGCAGCTGATCGGCAAGGTTCAGGGCTCGATGATGAAGTCCCATGCGACCCGCGTGCCGCGACGCATGCTCGATCGCGTCGCCGACCGGAGCGTCGAGTGGGTCGTGATGAGCGAGGACCTGCCCTCGGTACACAACCGCGTCACCATCGATGCCGGGGGCCGGATCCAGGTCTCGTGGCGACGCACCAACTACGACCGGCATGAAGCGCTGCTGGCCAAGGCGCGTGCCGCGTTGCGAAAGGCCGGGTACGCCGCGATCTTCGAGCAGCGGTTCGACATCTCGATGAACAGTCATATGTGCGGAACCGCCGTAGCGGGAACCGATCCGTCTGCCAGCGTTCTCGACCCCTGGTGCCGGTCGCATGACCACCGCAACCTGTTCGTCGTCGACTCGGCCTTCTTCCCCTCGTCGGCCGCTCAGAACCCCGCACTGACCATCGCGGCGCAGGCGCTGCGGGTTGCAGCAGAGACGGACTGGGACGCGGCGTGACGCCGGATGCGCGATGAGCGCCACGCTCACCGTCGTCACCGCCAACGTGAACGGCATCCGCGCCGCGGCCCGTCGGGGCGGTCTCGAGTGGCTCGCCGATTCGGACGCGGACGTGGTCTGCCTGCAGGAGGTGCGGGCCACCCACGAGCAGCTGCACGAGGTGCTCGCCGCGTCGGATCTCCGCGCCCGGCATGTGTCTCACGCGCCCGCCCCTCAGCTCGGCCGAGCCGGCGTCGCCGTGCTGAGCAAGGAGCAGCCGACGTCGGTACGCACCGGGACGCGGTCGCCCGACCTCGACGGGCAGGGCCGGTGGATCGAGGTCGACCTGGACTCGCCGGTCGGCCCCATCACGGTCGTCTCGGCCTACGTCCACGCCGGCGAGGCGGGTACGGCCAAGCAGGAGGAGAAGTTCGCCTTCCTCGAGGCCATGGACCGACGACTCGCCACCCTTCGTCGCAGCGCTCGTCGACGGCGGGCGGAGGCGATCGTGTGCGGTGACCTGAACGTCGCCCACCACGAGGTGGACATCAAGAACTGGAAGGGCAATCGCGGCAAGGCCGGCTTCCTTGAGGAGGAGCGCGCCTACCTCGACAAGTGGTTCGCCAAGGACTGGGTCGACCTCGGCCGCGTCCACGGCGGTCCCGGGCCGGGGCCGTACACCTGGTGGTCATGGCGGGGAAAGGGCTTCGACACCGACGGTGGCTGGCGCATCGACTACGCGATGACAACGCCGGGGCTGGCTGCCCGGTGCACGGGCGTCGTCGTGGGCAAGGCGACGAGCTACGCGGAGCGATGGAGTGACCACGCGCCGTTGACGGCCACGTTCAGGTGAGCACTGCGCCTCGAGTGGTCCACCCCATGACGCAGGCCCCCGACCGGTGGTCGGGGGCCTGTCCCGGTCCGCGTTGTTGAACGCGGACCGCTGCGGTCTGTGTGTTCGCTTCTAGAGGTTGCGGGCGAAGATCGCGTCGATCTCCTCGCGCTCCGACTCCGACGTGGCCTGCGCGCGGGCGCGGTCCCAGTCGCGATGGATCTGCCTGGCGCGGGCCGCTTCGGGATCGAGCGGCGCTGCACCGAACATGGATGCGAAAACCTTGGACATTGCCTTCATGGAGGATCCCTCCTTCTGTGCGGTCATCTCAGGGGGTCTCCCTTTGACATAACGAGTATGTCGCAAGTTTGGTTCTGACGCAAACAAATCTGATCGAATGTGAGCAGGTTCACGCAAGATCTTGCAGACCTTCCCTTATGCAGGCGTGTGCAACGATGGCCAACGCGAGGCTGGGCCCAGTCGAGGGCGCCGTCTCAGGAGGAGAGGAGCCGGTGTGGCCCTGGAGCGGCGGCGGATCACGTACTCACCGAAGGTATTCATCCCGCTCACCCGTCTGTGCCGTGATCGCTGCGGCTACTGCACCTTCGTGGCCTCTCCCGCGTCGGTGCCCTCCGCCTATCTCGAGATCGACGAGGTACTGGCCATCGCCCGCTCGGGAGCGGAGGCCGGCTGCCACGAGGCGCTGTTCACGCTGGGGGAGCGTCCCGAGGACCGCTACCCGCAGGCGCGGGCGTGGCTCGCCGAGCGCGGTTTCGGCAGCACGATCGAGTACCTCGCCGCCGCCGCCAAGCGTGTTCTCGAGGAGACCGGCCTGCTGCCGCACGCCAACGCTGGGGCCATCTCGAAGGACGACCTCCACATACTCAGGCGGGTCGCGCCGAGCCAGGGGATGATGATCGAGAGCCTGAACCCCGGGCTGTCCGCCCACCGCGGCGCACCGGACAAGGATCCCGAGCGGCGGCTGTCGACCCTGAGATGGGCGGGAGAACTGGCCATCCCCTTCACCACGGGCATCCTGCTGGGGATCGGGGAGTCGAGAGCGGATCGCACCGTCGCGCTCGAGGCGATCGCCGCGGCCCACCAGGAGTTCGGTCACGTGCAGGAGGTGATCGTCCAGAACTTCCTGCCCAAGCCGGACACGCTCATGCGCGAGCAGGCGCCCTGCTCGCTCGATGACCTGCTCGCGACCATCGCGGAGGCCCGCAGGATCCTGCCGCCCGAGGTGCACCTGCAGGCCCCACCGAACCTCGTGGACGATCCGGGCGCCCTCATCGACGCCGGTATCGACGACTTCGGCGGCGTCTCCCCGATCACCGCTGACCATGTCAACCCCGAGCGCCCGTGGCCGCATATCGACGACCTGCGTGCGGTTGCCGAGTCGCGTGGGCTCGCGTTGGTGCCACGGCTCACCATCTACCCCGAGTATGCGCTCGAGCCGACGCGCTGGCTGGATCCCGACGTTCGGTTCGCCGTGCTCGACCGTTCCGATGCCGAGGGTCTCGGGAGGGACGACCCCGGCGCGATGTTCCCCGAGCGCCACGAGCAGGCCGTCAACGTTGGCACGGGTGCTGAGGTCGTGCAGGTGGGCCGACGCTCGACCGCCTGGTACTCCGGTGCGGATCGCCCGCCCCCGCTGATCGTTCCGTCGGCGGGGGCCGCTGGCACGGCGGTCTCCGAGGTGCTCGCGGGGGTCGACGCGGGCCAGGAGCCCGGAGTCGACGAGCTGGTGACCCTGTTCGCGGCACGTGGCCGGGAGGTCGCCGCGATTGCGGCCTACGCCGATGTCCTGCGCGCCCGGGTGAACGGGGAAGACGTCACCTTCGTCCGCAATCGCAACATCAACTACACGAACGTATGCACCTTCCGATGCACGTTCTGCGGCTTCTCGAAGGGCCCGGCCTCGCTCAACCTGCGCGGCCGACCGTACCTCCTCACCACAGACGAGATCGTCCAGCGGACGATCGAGGCGGCGGAGGCGGGCGCGACGGAGGTCTGCCTGCAGGGCGGCATCCACCCCGACTTCGACGGCGACTACTACGTGGACGTGTGCCGAGCGGTCAAGACTGCGGTACCGAGCATCCATGTGCACGGGTTCACTGCGCTGGAGGTGACCGAAGGGGCACGGCGACTCGGCGAGCCGCTGGAGGCCTATCTGATCCGCCTTCGCGACGCAGGTCTGGCGTCCCTTCCGGGCACCGCCGCGGAGATCCTCGACGACCGGATACGGGAAGTGCTCTGCCCCGACAAGGTGACCACCGCAGAGTGGCTGGACTGCCACGAGGCGGCGCACTCGATTGGGCTTCGCTCCACGGTGACCATCATGTTCGGCAGCATCGAACAGCCGGTCCACTGGGCGCGGCACCTCGTCCGGACGCGCGACCTGCAGAAGCGCACCGGCGGATTCACCGAGTTCATCCCCCTGCCGTTCGTGCACATGGCGTCCCCGGTGTATCTCAAGCGGCATGCTCGCCGAGGGCCCACGTGGCGAGAGACCGTTCTCATGCACGCGGTGGGCCGGATCGCCTACCACCGTTGGATCGACAATGTTCAGGCGTCGTGGGTCAAGCTCGGCGTGCCAGGCGCACAGCAGTTGCTGCAGGCCGGGGTGAATGACCTCGGCGGCACCCTCATGGATGAGAACATCTCGCGGGCTGCCGGCGCTGCTCACGGTCAGGGGATCACGGAGGAGGAGCTCCGCGCCGTGGTCGAGCCACTGGGGCGGCGCCTTGTCGAGCGCACCACCCTGTACCAGCCGCGTCCGGTCACGATCGCCGGCTGAGTCGGGTCTGCTGTGGTGGACGCACGTCACGAGTGGGAGGGCCGGGTCTTCGTCCGGACACCC
>Ga0316576_10001320_pt1 | contig 13158 bp, 11 predicted proteins | sample S0NA_FD_203075 | JGI IMG/M metagenome (GOLD analysis project Ga0316576, IMG submission 203075) | Rhizosphere microbial communities from salt marsh grasses in Alabama, United States - S0-2_050615r3r5 | ecosystem: Host-associated > Plants > Roots > Rhizosphere | place: USA: Alabama | collected... | reverse complement strand
TTCCAGCACGGCGCGTTCGAGGTAGCGCAGGTCGCGCCGCAGGTCCTGGAACGGTACCTCCAGTTCGAAGCCGGTCAGGATTTCCAGCAGGCTGCGGCGCAGGCCGTCGCTGGCCGGGTAGTGACTGCGGTAGACCGGGCGGCTGCCCTCGAGGTAGCGGGTACTGATCGCCGGGCGCCAGAAGATGTATTCACTCTTATAGTAATCTCTATGAAGTACACGACAAGCAACTGAATTATAAAATGTTTCAGCGCATTCAGCTTGCCAGTGATCCATCAGCTTGCCGATGTACGCAGTCTTGATCCGGGGCCATGCGTCGGCACTCCGCGCGGCCTCCGGGTAGCGTTCGCGGATCGCCGTGACCGTTTCGGCGACGCGCTGCTCGTAGCCGAGGATGCGTTCCCGGCTGGCCGCCACCGAGCGCACCCAGTCCGCCGCCTCGAAGCATGCCTTGCCCTCGCGGCTGTATTCGCGGAACAGCGCGTAATGGCGGTTGAAGCCGTCGAGAATGGCCTGCGCGATGGCGGACGCGGTATCGGTGTTCATGGGGGTGCTCGTCTCTCGCGCGCGAAAAATTTATTATAATCGCCGTTCGATTTATCCAGGAGTGATACCGTGAAACGATTCCTAGTGCTTACCGCCGCCGTTCTGGCCGCGAATATCGTCGTCGCCGAGGACGACGCCGACATGGTCGTCCTGCCGCCGGATGCGCAGAAGTGCGTGTTGCCGGCTTCGCCGGACGCGATTCCGGAAGATGCCGACCGCGACCAGTTGCTGGCCGCGAAGGGGGACGTCAAGACGTTCCAGGAGAAGGTGACCGCGTTCCGCGCGTGCCTCGATGCGGCGAACGCCAACCCGGACAACACGCCGGGCAACAAGCAGGCGATCGTCGATTCCTATAACTACTCCGTCGAGATGGAAGAGCGCGTGGCCAACCGCTTCAACGAGGCGGTGCGGGACTACAAGGCGCGGCAGGCAGCCGCTGACGGCTGACCGGCAACGCGCCGCCGGCTGATCCGGCGCCGCTTCCGCTGGCCGTCCCCGGTGCACCGGGGGCGGCGCCCGATACGACTACGCGCTCGCCCTGATGCGCGTGTATCGCGATTCCCTTACACTTGCAGGCTGATCTCGAACTGCATCTTCAGGAACCCCAAATGACACCCAGACTCACCCGCACGCTGTGCGCTTCCGTCCTGTTCTTCCTGTCCGGCCAGGCCGTCTCCGCGGCCGACGACGAGGGCCATCCGCTGGCTTCGATCCCGTTGCGTTCGATCGGCCCGGCGCTGACCTCGGGCCGTGTGTCCGACTTCGCCTTCGTGCCGGGCCAATGGCAGGCGCACTACGTGGCCATGGCCAGCGGCAACCTGTGGAAGACCGGCAACAACGGCGTGACCTGGGAGCCGGTGTTCGACAACGAGGGCGCCTACGCGATCGGCGTGGTCGAACTCGATCCGTCCGATCCGAACACGGTGTGGGTCGGCACCGGCGAGAACAACAGCCAGCGCAGCGTCGGTTACGGCGACGGCGTGTACCTGTCACGCGACGGCGGTGCGAGCTGGCGCAACATGGGCTTGAAGGATTCCGGCCACATCTCGATGATCCGCGTGCATCCCGGGGACAGCGACACCGTCTGGGTGGCGGCGCAGGGCCCGCTCTGGAACTCCGGCGGCGACCGCGGCCTGTACAAGACGACCGACGGCGGCGAGAGCTGGAACCGCCTGCTGCACGTCGACGACGACACCGGCGTCAACGAGTTCGTCATCCACCCGGCCGACCCGGACGTGATCGTCGCGTCGAGTTACCAGCGCCGGCGCCACGTCTGGACCCTGATCAACGGCGGCCCCGGCAGCGGCATCCACAAGAGCAACGACGGCGGCAAGACCTGGCGCAAGATCAGCAAGGGCGTCCCGGAAGGCGACCTGGGCCGCATCGGCCTGGTGATGGCGCCGTCGCAGCCGAACCTGCTGTACGCCATCATCGAGGCCGACGACAAGGGCAAGGGCGTTTACCGCAGCACGGATTTCGGCGAAAGCTGGGAGAAGCGCTCCGATCACATGACGACCAGCCCGCAGTACTACAACGAACTCGTCGTCGATCCCAACGATCCCGATGTCGTCTATTCGCTCGATACCTTCACCCACCGCTCCGAGGACGGCGGCAAGACCTGGTCGCGCCTGTCGCTCAACGCCCGGCACGTCGACGACCACGCGCTGTGGATCGACCCGGACAATTCCGCGCACCTTTACATCGGCGGTGACGGCGGCGCATACGAGAGCTGGGACCGCGGCGAGACCTGGCGGCACGTGACCAACCTGCCGGCGGTCCAGTTCTACCGGGCCACCCCGGACAACGATTTTCCGTTCTACAACGTCTGCGGCGGCACGCAGGACAACTCGTCGCTGTGCGGCCCCAGCCGGTCCACCTACACGGACGGCATCAGCAACGCGGACTGGTGGTTCGTGCAGTTCGGCGACGGTTATAAGGCGCAGATCGACCCGACCGACCCGAACGTCATCTACGCCCAGTACCAGTACGGCGGGCTGGCGCGCTACGACAAGGTCACCGGCGAGCGCCTGGCGATCACGCCGCAGCCCGGTCCCGACGAGAACGACTACAAGTGGAACTGGAACACGCCGCTGATCATCTCGCCGCACGACAACGAGCGGCTGTACTACGGCGCCGAGAAGCTGTTCCGCTCCGACGACCGGGGCGAGAGCTGGGTCGCGGTGAGCGGCGACCTGACGCGGCAACTGGACCGCAACGCGCTGCAGGTCATGGGGCGCGTCTGGAGCGTCGACGCGATCGCCAAGAACGATTCGACCTCCATGTACGGCAGCATGATCGCGCTCGACGAGAGCCCGCTGGTCGAGGGCCTGATCTACGTCGGCACCGACGACGGGCTGATTCACGTAACCGGCGACGGCGGCGAGAACTGGACGCGCACCGAGAGCTTCCGCGGCGTCCCCGACATGTCGCTGGTAGAGGACATCATCGCGTCGCGGCACGATGCCGACGTGGCCTACGCGGTCATCGACAACCACAAGCGCGGCGACTACAAACCCTACGTGCTGAAGACCGAGAACCGTGGCCGCAACTGGAAGCTGATCTCCGCGGACCTGCCGGCCCGCGGCTCCGCGCACACCATTGCCGAGGACCACGTCGATCCGAACCTGCTGTTCGTCGGCACGGAGTTCGGCCTGTTCTTCAGCAACGACGGCGGCGGTTCCTGGCACGAACTCACCACGTTGCCGACGATCGCGGTGCGCGACCTCGAGATCCAGCGGCGCGAAAGCGACCTCGTGGTCGGCACCTTCGGCCGCGGCATCTACATCCTGGACGACTATTCGCCGTTGCGCTCCGGCGGGCCCGACCTGGCCGCCGGTCCGGCGCTGTTCGCGCCGCGCGACGCCTGGCTGTTCAACCCGGATCCGCGCCGCGGCTGGGGCGACAAGGGCGATTTCGGCACGCAGCGCTATGTCGCCGAGAATCCGCCCTACGGCGCCGTGCTTGCCTACTACCTGCCCGAAGAGCTGCAGACGCTCGAGGAGCAGCGCCGCAAGGAAGAGACCCGCAAGCAGAAAGCCGGGGAGGACACGCCCTATCCGAGCTGGGAGCGCCTGCGGCGCGAGGACCGCGAGGAGGCGCCGAGCGTGATACTGACCGTGCGTGACAGCGCGGGCGAGGTGGTCCGGCGGCTGGACGGTCCGGCCGACAAGGGCTTTCACCGCGTCGCCTGGGATCTGCGCCTGCCGGCGCCGGATCCGGTCGACCTCGGATCGGACGGCGAACGTGCGCCCTGGGAAGACGAGCCCGTCGGCCCGATGGTGTTGCCCGGCCGTTATTCGGTGACCTTGTCGAAGCGTGTCGAAGGCCGCTACGAAGACATCGCCGGACCGCAATCCGTGGTCGTCAAGCCGCTCTTCAGCGGCGGCCTGGTGACCGAAGATCGTGCCGGCCTGCTGGACTTCCAGCGCAAGACGGCCGAGTTGCAACGGGCCGTGCTGGGCGCGGATCGTGCCGCCGGTGAAATCGAAGAGCGCATCGCGCACCTGATCGCGGCCGTCACGGCGACACCGGGCGCCGCCGAAGCGCAAGCCGGCGCGCTGCGCGCGCTGCGCGCGCGGATGCAGGACCTGCGCGTGAGACTCAACGGCGACCGCACCGTGACGTCCCGCAACGAACCGGCGCCGCTGGCCATTCGCGGCCGCGTGGCGCGGATCGTCAACGGCAGCTGGGGCAGCCAGTCCGAGGCCGGTGGCACCTTCCGGGATTCCTACGCGATCGCCGCGCAGCAGTTCCCCGCGGTGCTGGACGAGCTGCGGTCCGTCGCGCGCGAACTCGAAGCGCTCGAGCAGGCGCTGGAAGAAGAAGGCGCACCCTGGACACCGTCACGCATTCCCGACTGGCGGCCCTGAACCCAGCGGACAACAAGAAAGCCGGGGCTCTCGCCCCGGCTTTTTTCGTGTTCGGGGTATCGATCACCCCGGTTCGGTTCAGGGCGTTGCCGTATGCCCGGTGACGGTGGAGAGGCGCTCGTTCAGCGCCCGGGCCCATTGCTGCAGGATGCGCCGCGCGTCGCCCTTGTTGGACACGCTGGTGGTCCATTGCATGTAGCCGCGGTGGGGTGACTGCCGGCGGTCGGCCGCCGCGGCCAGCAGGTCACCCGTTTCGGAGTCGTACAGTTCCAGCTTCAGGGTCATCTGGCCCGACGAATCCGTGTAGGTCCGGCTGTAGGTGCTGCTGCGCACGTCCGGCGCGTAGACGTCGAGGTCGACGATTTGCGGTCGGATCCGCAATACGCTGGGCCCGGCGGCGTCCACCAGGGTCCAGTCGCCGTTGCGGCCGAGTTCTTCCACGAACACTTCGTCGAACAATCCGGCCAGCTGGGTCTTTATGCGCTCCATGTCGGCCGTGCTGACGCGGTCGGCCAGCGCGCGCCGGTTGCGATTCTGGTCGCGCATCCAGTTTTTGCGGAATGCGACCGTCGCGTCCTCGAGCAGGATCGCATCGTAGCTGCTCCAGTCGACACCCGGTCGGGCGAAGAGGTCGCCGTGCCCGTCGGTTTCGACCCGCTGCAGCGCCTCACGGTCGGCGTCGCCGGCGTCGTCGGCCGCAACGGCCACGGTGCCCGTTCCGAGCAGAAGCAGGGTCGCCGGCAACAACAGGTGGCGCAGTGCTTTACGCGTGTTCATCGTTCACTCTCCGGCGATGCCCGTCGTGCGCGCTTCGTCCAGGCGCTCACGCAGCTCGCGGGCCCAGCTTTGGAACATCAACCGGGCCTCCTTGGTGTTGGTGACGCTGTTGGCCCACTGCAGGTAACCGCGCCGGGGAGCTTCGCGGTTCTCGCTGGCGGTGGCGATCAGGTCGCCGGTCACGGAATCGTAGAGATCCAGCCGCAGGGTCATCCGCCCCATCGACTCCGCGTAGCTGCGCTGGATGCCGGGCGCGGAGCGCGGATCGGGGGCGTACAGGTCGAGGTCTTCGATGTGCGGCGTGATGCGCAGCACGTTGTCGCCGTTTTCCTCGGTCAGCGTGTAGCCGCCTTCGCCGCTCAGTTCCTCGCGGAATACCGTGTCGAAGGTACGGGCCATCGTTTCCTTGATCCGCTCGACGTCCCGGGTCTGGATCCGGTTCGGCTGGTAGCGGTTCTGGTCGCGTAGCCAGTTCTTGCGAAAGGCGACCGTCGCCGGGTCGAGCCGGATCTGCTCGTAGCTGCTCCAGTCGATGCCGGGATCGGCGTAAATCGCCCCGTGACGGCTCTGTTCGATCTGCTGCATGCCGTCCAGGGCCACTTCGGGGGGGTCGTCATCCATGGCGAAGGCCGCGAGCGGCGCGGCCAGCACCAGGACATTGGCCAGTATCATCAGGTGTCTCATCGGCTACCTCCGGTTGTCGTCCGGGTGATTCAATACACTCTGATTATGATACCAACAATGCCTCAGGGTTCCCCGGATTCGCGACGGCGAGAGGCCCGCGGCGGGACCGCGCGACGCGTGATCTGTGCCGGCGATTGCCTGCCGGGCGCTTTGCTCTGGTAACCTTGCAGCAACACCGGGCGAGGGAGGACCGGATTCGACATGCCAGGCCGGGATATTGCCGCATTGCTGCAGGCCGAACCGACCGCGCGCGTGCTGGGCGACGCGCCGGGCCGTGACCGCGAAATCAACCGCTACGAGTGGCTCGGTCAACTGATCGCCGCGGGCGACTCCGTGCTGTCCGCCGGTCGTGCCGTGCTGTGGCTGATCGACGTGACGGACGGACGCCTGCGCCTCGCCTTTCCGCGCCGTGATCCGCCGCCGGTCGCCGCGCCGGACGGGGTCGCGGCCTCCTGCCTGGCCGCGCGGCGGGAGCGGCACGTCGCGGATACCGCGGCCGAGGCCCGCTTCCGCGCCTCGGCCGACGCCGTTTGCGCCGGCGCCACGCGCGCGGTGCTGAGCCTGCCGCTGATCGGCCACGACGGCGAGCCGCTCGGCGTACTTCAACTCCTGTGCGAGCGCGCCGGTGCCGTGCCGGAATCCGACCAGCGCCTGATGCGCGCGCTGGCCACGCAATGCCAGTCGACGATGCAGCAGATGCAGTTGCTCGACCGCCTGCGCGAAAGCGTCCGGCTGGAGGAAGAGGTCGAGGTCGCGCGCGAAATCCAGTTCAGCACCTTGCCGGAGACGATGCCGCAACTGCCGGGCTACGACGTGCACGGCTGCTTTCACCCGGCGCAGCATGCCGGCGGCGACCTGTTCGACCTGATCATGCTCGACGGCCGGTTGTTCATCCTGATGGGCGACGCGACCGGCCACGGCTTCGGCCCGGCCCTGTCGGCGACCCAGATGCAGGCGATGCTGCGGGTCGCCTTCCGTTGCGGCGCCGACCTCGACGCCGCCTACGTTCACGTCAACAACCAGCTCGAGGAAGACCTGCCGGACGACCGCTTCATCACCGCTTTCGTCGGTTTTCTGGACCCGCAGCGGCACCGGCTGCGCTACCACTCCGCCGGCCAGGCGCCGATCCTGCACTGGCGCGCCCGGTCCGGCGCCTGCGCCGTTCTGCCGCCGACGACGTTTCCGCTGGGCGCGATGGCGCTCGACCGCGCGCCGGACGCGACCGCGCTGGAGTTGGAGCCGGGCGATCTGCTGGCGCTGGTGTCCGACGGCGTTTTCGAGTACCGGGATGCCGGCGGGGAACCGTTCGGCGTCGCGCGGGTCGAGGCCGTGCTGCGCGGTGCGCGTGGCCGGCCGGTCGCGCGGATCGCCGACGAACTGCTGGACGCCGTGCGCGCCCATGGCGCCGGCATGCCGCAGGAGGACGACATCACGGTGGTGCTGCTGCGGCGCGACGGAGCGGCCGACGCATGAGAAAACACTACGCCCGCGACTTCGCCCAGCTCGAGGCCATCGTGGCCGACACCCGGGCTTTTTTCGCGGCGCACGCGATCGACCCGGCCCTGCAGCTGAAAGTCGACCTGGCCATCGAAGAACTGTTCGTCAACCTCGTGACCTACAATACCGAGGCCGGCGGGCCGGTGACGATCGAACTGCGCCCGCTGGCGCGCGGTATCGAGGTCACCCTGACCGACCGCGGCGTGGACCGCTTCGACCCGACCCGGGCCGCCGACGTCGACCTCGATTCGGTGCTGGCCGAGCGCGCGCCCGGCGGGCTCGGGCTGTACCTGGTCTCGAAGATGGTGGACTCGATCCACTACGAATATCGCGACCGGACCAGTAAGATCACGTTTACCAACCGAAGCGACTCCGACGGGGAGGGGGAGAGTGTTCGAAATCAGCCTCAATGAACGCGGCGACATCGTCCTGGCCGGCCGCCTCGACGCGGCCCAGGCGCCGACCGCACAGCAGTTTTTCGACGGCGTCGACGCCGGCTGCGTGGTCGACATGGCCGCGCTCGAGTACATTTCCAGCGCCGGGCTCGGCGTTCTGCTGCGCGCCCACAAGCGACTCGCCGGCGCCGGCGGTCTCGAACTGCGCAACGTCAACGCCCACATCGGCGACATTTTCAGCTACTCGGGCTTCGATCGCCTGTTCGTGATTCACCCGCAGTGATCGTCCTTCGCGCGTGGCCACCAACTTTTTCCGGGTTGCGGTGTACTTGTGTCTGAAACGCCCGAAAGCGCACTGATCGAACGCGGCCGGCGCGGCGACCGGCAGGCCCTGGCGGGGCTGCTGGACCGGTACCAGAGACCGGTATACAACGCGGCGCTGCGCATCGTCGGCAACCCGGACGATGCGTCCGACGTCACCCAGTCCGCTTTTCTGAAGGCGTTCGAGAACCTGGACCGGTACGACCCGTCTTACCGGTTCTTCAGCTGGATCTACCGGATAGCGGTGAATGAATCGATCAATCACAACAAGCGCAGGTATCGCACCCACTCGCTCGAGGAACGGGACATCCCGGATCACCGGGGTCCGCAGCTTTCCGCCGAGCGCGGGTCGGTCAGTCGCGAGGTTCGGCAGGGGCTGATGGAACTGGACGACATCTACCGCGTGGTCGTGGTGCTGCGGCACTACTCGGAGTTCAGCTATCGCGAGATCGGCGAGATCCTGGACATTCCGGAGAAAACCGTGAAGTCGCGGCTGTTCACCGCGCGGCGCCAGATGCGGGACATCCTGATCGCGCGCGGCGTGGACGGTTAGGGAGGGCGTGATGCTCGAACGGGACGAATGCGAACTGATCAGCGCGGGCGTGGACGGCGAACTGTCGCCGCGCGAGCAGCGCCGGTTCGATGAACTGCTGGCGAATTCGCCGGAGGCCCGCGCCCTGCACGATGAATTGCGCGCCGTCGGTGCTGCGGTGGAAGCGCTGCCCGAGCAAGCGCCGCCCGCCGACCTGGCCGCGCGCATCCTGGACCGGGCGGCCCCGCGCCGGGCGGTGGTCGTGCCGCTGCGCACGCCGTGGCGACGCATGCAGCTGCCCCTGGCCTTCGCCGCCGGCCTGCTGGTCGCGGTCGTGACGCCGCGCTTGCTGCCGGAGCCCACGGCCGACGAATTGCAGTGGCTGAGCGGCACCCTGGCGCCGGCCTCGCAGCGGGCCGCGCAGCGGATCGAGATGCAAGGCCTCGAGGGTCAGCTGAATTCCGTCCTGCGGGGCGGAACGCGCACCCTGGAGTTTGACCTGGCGGCCGCCGCGCCGCTGGAAATCGAGGTCGGGCTGGCCGGCACCGGGCTCACGTTCGGCGGCATCGTGGCGAACGGGGACGGACAGGGGCTGGTCGCGGAACGAATCGAATCGACGGGGGGAACCGTGCGTGTGGTCGGTGACGGGGCGGCAGCCTTCGGGCTGCTGCTGCCCGCCACGGCTGCTGCCGGTGACGAGGGGGCGGGCATCCACGTCGCGATCCGCAGCGGGGGCGAGATCCGCTACGAGGCGACGTTCGACCGCTGAGTCGCGCGCGGGCGCGGCGGACCGATGGCCGCCGCGCCGCAGCGGCCGGGCCGTTCCGGTTCGGGGGACCGGGTTCATGCGTGAACCCGATCTGTGTGATTGGCCGCCTGGTTCCAGGCGGCTTTTTTTTGCCGCCGGCGCCGGCACCGGCGCGGACGCTCGCCGCAATTCCCGATAAACTTGCCGCCATGACCGCGGAGTTCATCATCAAGGCCCTGGTCGGCCTGTTGCCGGTGCTGGCGTTCCTGGGGCTGTTGCTCTACATGGACAGCTACAAGCTGCTGCGCCTGAAGACGCTGGCGGGGGTGATCCTGGCCGGTGGCGGCGTCGCCCTGCTGGCGCTCGCTGTCAACGGCGCCCTGCTGGACGCCACCGGCATCGCCCTGACGCCCTACAGCCGGTACGTGGCGCCGCTGGTGGAAGAGGTGCTCAAGGCGCTCGTGGTCGTGTACCTGTTCCGTACCCACCGGATCGGGTTCCTGATCGACGCGGCCATCCTGGGCTTCGCCGTCGGCGCCGGCTTCGCGATGGTGGAGAATTTCTTCGTCCTGCAGATGCACGGCGATGCGCGGATGGCGGTCTGGTTCGTGCGCGGATTCGGCACGGCGGTCATGCACGGCGGCGTCACCGCCATCTTCGCGCTGGTCTCGCAGGCGCTGACCGAACGGCAGATGCGGATCGATCCGCTGCGCTACCTGCCGGGCCTGGGCCTGGCCACCGTGCTGCACGCGGTGTACAACCATTTTCCGGTGACGCCGGTGTTGCAGACCCTCGGCACCGTCGTCCTCCTGCCGCCCGCCCTGGCGCTGGTTTTCGAGCGCAGCGCGCGCGCCCTGCACGACTGGCTGGAACTCGATTTCGACGCCGATGCGCGGTTGATCCGGATGATCACCTCCGGCGACTTTCCGGATTCGAAGATCGGCCGCTTCCTGGCCGACGTGAAGGAGAAGTTCGAGGGCCCGGTGGTGGCCGACATGCTGTGTTACCTGCGCATCTACACGGAACTGGCGATTCGCGCCAAGGCTGCGCTGATCGCCCGCGAGCATGGCCTGGAACTGCCGGTCGGCGAGCGTACGCGGGCCCGCCTCGACGAATTGCGCTACCTGGAGCGCAGCATCGGCCGCACCGGGCGGCTGGCGATGCGGCCGTTCCTGCAGATGGAGCGCAAGGACCTGTGGCAGATGCACGTCCTTGCCCGCAGCAGATGATCTGGCTCAGGGTGGGGAAAGAACCAAAAATGGTAACTTTAGCCGGTCATCCAACCATCGAGCCCTATCATGCAACTGAAATCGATCGATCCATTGAAATCCCTCGTGGCCGCGGCGCTCGCGGCCATGCTCATCGGCTGCGGCGAGCAGCCCGCACCCCGCGCCGCGGACGACGGCATGCAGGCGTCTGAGGCGCCCGCTGCCGAGGCCCCGGCGCCGGCGAACGAAGCGGCGGCCAACCCCTTCTTCGCCGAGTGGGACACGCCCTACGGCATTCCGCCGTTCGACCGCATCGAGGACGCGCACTACAAGCCGGCCTTCGAGGCGGGCATCGAGCAACTGCAGGCCGAGGTCGCCGCCATTCGCGACAACCCCGAGCCGCCGACCTTCGAGAACACGGTCGAGGCCCTGGAACTGGCCGGCGGGCAGCTGGAAACGGTCATGGGCGTTTTCGGCAACATCACCAACACCGACACCAACGACACGCTGCAGGAACTCGAAGTCGAGATCTACCCGCGCCTGACCGCGGAACAGGACGCGATCCTGCTCGATGAAAAGTTGTACGAACGCGTCAAGGCCGTTTACGACGCCCGCGAGACGCTGGGGCTCGACCCGCAGGAAGTGCGCCTGGTCGAACTGACCCACCGCGACTTCGTGCGGCGTGGCGCGGCCCTGGACAACGCCGCGAAGGAGCGCATGAAGGCGATCAACGCGCGCCTGTCCGAGCTCAACACCGTGTTCGGCCAGAACCTGCTCAAGCAGACCAAGTCGTTCGAACTGCACGTCACCGACGAGGCCGATCTTTCCGGTTTGCCGGACAACATGATCGGCTCGGCCCGGGCGAAAGCCGAGGCGAAAGGCAAGGAGGGCTGGGTGTTCGGCCTCGACCGCGGCACCTACGAAGGCTTCATGACCTTCGCCGACAACCGCGAACTGCGCCGGCAGATGAACGAGGCCTACCGCGCGCGGGGGGCCCAGGGCGACACGCAGGACAACCGCGACATCCTGACCGAGATCGCCAAGCTGCGCGCCGAGCGCGCCCAGCTGATGGGTTATCCCAACCACGCGGCCTGGGTGCTCGAGACCAACATGGCGAAGACGCCGGCCAACGTCGAGAGCTTCCTCAACGAGGTCTGGCAGCCCGGCCTGAAGAAGGCGCGTGAGGAGCTGGCCGAGATGCAGCAGATCGTCCAGGAGGAAGGCCATGATTTCCTGATCGAACAGCACGACTGGTGGTATTACGCCGAGAAGCTGCGGCAGAAGAAATACGCCATCACCGAGGACGAGGTGAAGCCCTACTTCGAACTCGGCAACGTGCGCGACGGCGCCTTCTACGTCGCCAATCGGCTGTTCGGCGTCACCTTCGAGCCGCTGGAGGACGTGCCGGTCTGGAACGAGGTGGTGATGCCGTACAAGGTGCTGGATGCCGACGGCTCGCTGCTGGGTGTGTTCATGCTCGATTACTACGCGCGCGACTCCAAGCAGGGCGGCGCCTGGATGAGCAACTACCGCGAGGCGTCCAACGCGCGTGGCAACGAGGTCCGGCCGATCGTCACCAACAACCTGAACCTCGCCGTGCCCGCGCAGGGCGAGCCGACGCTGCTGAGTTACGACCAGGTCGAAACCCTGTTCCACGAGTTCGGCCATGGCCTGCACGGCCTGCTGACCCAGGCGCGTTACGAGCGCTTCTCGGGCACCAATGGCACGCCGCGCGATTTCATCGAGTTCCCCTCGCAGTTCATGGAGCACTACGCGGCGCAGCCCGAGGTACTGGCGGTGTACGCGAAGCACGCCGAAACCGGCGAGGTGATCCCGCAGCAACTGGTCGACAAGATCATCGCGGCCGGCACCCATAACCAGGGCTTCAAGACCACCGAGTACATCGCCGCGTCCCTGCTGGACATGAACTGGCACACGCTGGCGCCCAACGAGGCGGCGGCGGTCGAAGACGCGACGAAGTTCGAGGACGATGCGATGGCGGCCATCGGCAAGCCGGATGAGATCGAGTCGCGCTACCGCAGCCCGTACTTTGCGCACATCTTCGCCGGCGGCTACTCGGCTGGCTACTACGCCTACCTGTGGTCCGAGATTCTCGACGCCGACGGTTTCACCGCGTTCAAGGCATCCGGCGACATCTTCAATCCGGAACTGGCGGCGCGCCTGAAGGAAAACGTGTACCAGGCCGGTGGCTCGATGGATGCGGACGAGCTGTACCGCCGTTTCCGCGGCCAGGATCCGTCGATCGAGCCGCTGCTGGAGATCCGCGGCCTGAACTGATCGGCACACCGCACGATGCCCCGCGGGGCAGCGCAGGGCCGGCAATTGCCGGCCCTGTGTTTGTCGAACCGTTCATTCAGGGTTCGGCTGTTCCGTGTCAAAATGAAGGAATGAAAGGAATCCTGCCATGACGACCGCCGCCTGGATCGATCCCGGGCGGCCGCTCGTCGACCTGCACCGGCACCTCGACGGCGCGATCCGCCTGGCGACCGTGGTCGAACTGGCCGAGCGGAACGGCATCGCGTTGCCGGCGTATGACGTCGACGGCCTGCGGCCGCACGTC
>Ga0316576_10001319_pt1 | contig 13162 bp, 11 predicted proteins | sample S0NA_FD_203075 | JGI IMG/M metagenome (GOLD analysis project Ga0316576, IMG submission 203075) | Rhizosphere microbial communities from salt marsh grasses in Alabama, United States - S0-2_050615r3r5 | ecosystem: Host-associated > Plants > Roots > Rhizosphere | place: USA: Alabama | collected... | reverse complement strand
AACATCCCCATCGGGTGGGCGTCGTAGCGGAAGCCCGTCATCAGGTCCTTCATGTTCTCGTGCACGAAGGTGTGATGCGTGATGTCGTACTTCCACCGGTCGAGCTCATCCTGCGTCGGCAGCTCTCCGAACAACGACAGGTACGCGACCTCCAGGTAGTTGCTCTTCTCCGCGAGCTGCTCGATCGGGTAGCCCCGGTAGCGGAGGATCCCCTTCTCCCCGTCGATGAAGGTGACGGCGCTCTTGCAGGAGGCCGTGTTCGTGAAGCCCGGATCGTAGGCGAGAAGCCCGAAGTCATCGGGCGACTGTTTGATCTTCCGGAGCTCGGCGCAGGGGATCGCCGCGCCGTACTCGGGATAGGTCCCGTAGATGATCGGAACCTCGTACTCCTTCTCGGTCCGGTTGTCGATGATCGTGAGCGTGTCGGCCATGGGGCGGTCTCCTCGAACTTCCTTCTGCGTGCCCGTCCGGGCACCGGTGACGGATTCGGCCATCGTTCCTCCTCCCGGGGAGCGGGCGCCCCCCGACGGCGTCACGGAATGCGGACGGACAGGCGCCCGCCCGTCCGTGTCCGGCCTGCCGAAGCCACGGCGCGCGTGCCGCGATCGGAGGGAGGAACGATGCGCGCCGGGACGGCCGTGGACAGCGAAGGGCCGGTCACGGCCAGATTCTGGAACATAGCACCGAGCAAGACCGGGACCAAGCGAACCCGTCACGGATCCCGGCTCCGCACGGGCGGTTCCGGGAACCGGGGCCGGCCCGGCCGGATAGGATGTCCCGTCCCGCCCCGCGTCCGGGGGCCGTTTCGTCCCGACGGTGTCTCCGGCGGTCAGACCTCGAGCGCGCTCGCGGCCCGGTCGTACTCCTCCGGACGGACGTAGATCAGGTACCCGAAGCAGCCCTTCCCGTCCGTGACCGCCGTGCTCGCGTACACGTTGACCCGGGCCCGGTAGAGCTTCTCGTGGATCTCGGCGAGGGCGCCCATCCGGTCGTCTCCCTGGACCAGGAGCGCCCGGTGCGGTCCGTCGAGCGCCATCCCGGCCCGGGTCGCGACGGCCTGCAGCTTCGCGCCCTGCTCGGGGAAGAGAGCCATCTGGGTGGTCATCGGGCCGATCGGGACGGCGGTGAACGCGAGCAGGTTCACCCCCTGGTTCGCGAGCTCGTTCAGGATCTTGTAGGCCTCGCCCGGCTGGTCCATCACCGACGAGTAGTAGTAGTCGACCCTGCGGATCTGGTAGGCCATGGGACGTCCTCCTCCCGTCCTGCTCCGCGTGGCGCCGCCGTGCCGTCGTCGTCGGTGCCGGTCGGCGGACGGGACCGGCGGCAGGCTACTGGATGATCGGACATCGCCGCGAGGCGAACAAGGCGTCCGGGATGCGCTGAGGGGCGGCCCGGCGGGCCGCCCCTCGGGAAGAAAGCGGGGAGTTGCGTCCGGGATTACGGACCGGTCATCCCGAGCGAGCCCATCTGACCTTCCGTCAGGGGCGCACCGTACTGCTCCAGGATCTGGATCGTATCGGCTCCCGCCTTCAGGAACTGCCAATCGGCCGGATCGCTGCCGGCGGCGGGCGGGTTGTCCGGATCGACCAGGTCCGCGAACTCGAAGTAGAGCGACGTGAGATAGTCAGCCGGAATCGGGACGATCCCGTTGTGCGGCCGGATAAAGCCCCCGTTCACGTCGTCCCACTCCGCGACCGTCACGAGCCCGGTCGCGTTGTACTCCGCGATCGCCGTGTTCTCAGGTCCGAAGTTGGCGTGACAGAGGCCGCAGGTCCCGGGGACTCCACGGGCATCCTCGGCCGGCATGATCGTGTGCGCGTAATACGGCGCGATCGTCACGAATCCGACCTCGTCCCCGTCGGCGACCGTGCCGAACTTCAGCGTCTGCATGTTCATCGGGTGCACCTTGGTGCTCCCGTCGCCGTAGACGCGGTTGCCCAGGAACACCCAGCTGTTCCCGCCGGCCGCGGGGCCCGGGAACGGCGGAGGACCGTAGAACACCTTGCGGTCGAAGTCGAGCTCGGTCTCGAAGTGACAGTTGTAGCAGGTCGTGACCGTCGCCATGTGGCAGCTGCTGCAGTCCAGGTCGCCGTGGGCCGCGCCGGCGTGGGCCGGATCGAACCCGGGCTGATCGTCCGCGTTGTGACAGTTCTCGCACTTCGCGTCGATTGCGCCGTCCTCGAGCTGGCTCGCGTAGACGTTGCCATCGCCGTGCACGTCCTCGAGCGAGTGACAATCCATGCAGACCATGCCCGCGTCGCGGTGGACGTCGCCGAACCCGAGCGAGACCTCCGAGCCCTGGCGGCTGTGACAGCCGGAGCAGACCGCGTTGTCGACCGTCGCCCCGATCTGCGGGTCCGGATCACCGACGTGACAAGTCTCGCACTCGCCGGCCGCGATCGACGCGTGACAGTTCTGACAGCTCAGCTGGTCGTAGGGCACGCCCGTGTACCGCTCGAACCCGCCGTTCGAGGCGTAGTAGAAGGTCCCCATCCCGGCCCCGCTCGCGTGGAGCGACGTCGGCAGGTACGTGTCCCAGTCGTGCGTGTTCGCCGTGAAGGTGGCCGTGGCGCTGCAGTCCTCCTCGACCACGGCCCCGGCGCTCACCGGGCAGACCTGGGCCGTGTAGGTGACACCGTCCAGGATCACGTACACGGGGGGCCCGAACACGGCGGACGTCGCCGAGGACGGGAAGACGTCGTCGATCACGTCCCCGCCATCCGGAACGAGCTCGACGTACCAGTTCTCCGCCGTCGTGGCCGGGGTCCAGGTCACCTCGAGGGACGTTCGGTCCCCGTCGACCGCGCCGAAGCTGTCGAGCGTCGGCGCCGTGACCGGGGGCAGTACCGTGAAGCTGTAGGGCGTGCTCGGCGCCTCGCCGCTCCCGTTGATCGCGTACACGATCGCCGTGTAGCTCGCCGGGGTCACGTCCTCGAACGTGGCCGTGCTTGTGGTGCCGTCACCGATGATCTCGACGTAGTCATCTCCCCCGCCGACCGCGGCCACTTCGACCCGCTGCGAGGTCGCCCCGTTCCCGGGCGTCCAGGTCACGACGATGTCCTGGTTCTGGACCGCGACGACGACGTTCGTCGGCGCGTCGGGCGCCAGCTCGAACAGCGGGTCGTCGTTGCAGGCGGTCAGGATCGCCGGCACGACGAGCGCCAGCGAGGCCGCCGCCAGCCGTCTTCCGATCGTTGCCTGTCCGAACATGCGCTCTCTCCTTCAGGTTCTGGCGGTCTCTTCGGCCCGGCGATCCGGGCCCCGGCTCGACCGCGTCCGTCGGGCCTGAACGCGCGGGCCCCGTCACGGGGCTCTCGGGCCCTCCGTACCCGGCCCTCGGGTACATCCGTACCTGGCTCCCTCATGTGCGGACGGCGCCGGGCCCCCGCAGGGGCCACGACGCCGTTCTCTCCGCCTCTTACCGGGGCAAGTCGCGTGCCGGAGAACGGGGAAGGCGATCGCCGAGAGCCGTCGCTGGATCGGCACCGATTTCGGGGAGATCCGGACGGACTCCGGTCCCGTCCGCTTCCCGCCTGTCGCGATCCAGGGGACGGATCGCCCCGGACGCGACAGGACGACTCACCCCCCGGGCCCCTCCGGTCGAAGCAGCGGGTCCGAGGAAGAGGTCGGCGCCCCCGCGCGTCAGGAGGGCGAGGGACCGGTCGGGGGTACGGCCCTCCGTCCGAAGAACGTCCAGCGCGCCTCGACGGTCCAGGTGAGATCCGACTCCGGCTCCCGGCAACGGAACCGTCGACGCGCCGACAGCAGAAGGCCCCCGTCGGCCCCGGGTCCGAGCCCTCCGCGAAAGGCCTCCTCCTCGACCAGGGGACAGCGGGGCCCGAGCCGGGCGGTGGCGATCACTTCGGCGCCGCGGTTCGTGAACCGTCCCGCGCGCAGCGTCCACCCCGTGGCGGACACCGAGGCCACGAAACGGCCCCGGGCGAGTCGATCGAATCCGGCTTCGGGATCCACGGCGGTCCACGTCCCGGTGGCACTGCCGTCGTCCACCGTGTCGATCGTGAGCGAACCCGTCGTTCGTACGGCGGCGGGGAGACGCCGCTCCGGGGGGAGGTCGGGCGCGCGCCACTCCTCGACCCAGATGCCCTCCCACGTTCCGCGCAGGACGTCGGGCCCGGAACGCCGAGCGGCGGCATCGGCCCGACCCGCGCCGGCAGCCGGCCGGCGCGCCGACCGTTCCGACCCGGAAGGAGGTTCGGAGCCGCATCCGAGCCCCCCCGTTGCCAGAACGAGGGCGGCGAGCGCGGCCGCGACGCCCTCGCGCGTCAGCCGGCGAGGCACGTCAGTCGAGCAGGGCGAGCAACTTCTCGGGGGGCCGCGCGAGGACCGCGCGCGCGCCCCGGATCGCGATCGGACGCCGAAGAAGCCGGGGGTGCTGCGCCAGCAGGGGCACCAGCGTCTCGTCGCCCTCCTCGCCGGTCAGGCCCAGCTTCCGGTACTCCTTGCTCCGGGACCGGAGCATCGCGCGGGCCGGCAGGCCGAGCTGCGCGAGCAGCGCCCGGATCTCGTCCTCCGACAGCGGCTGCTTCCGGTAGTCGCGGTAGCGGTACCGGATGCCCCGCTCCTCGAGCAGGTAGACCACCTTCCGCGACGTCTTGCAGTCGCGGGCCGCGATCAGCTCCAGCATCTCCCGGTCGCTCCTCTCGAGACCTGATTCTGACGGGACCGTGGCGCGCGGAGCGACGACTCCGCTCCGCGACCATGCCGGGGGCGGGATTCGAACCCGCACTCCGCTTGCGCGGATGGAGATTTTAAGTCTCCTGCGTCTGCCAGTTTCGCCACCCCGGCCCGCATACCGGGCAGAGTATACGGTCCGCGCCCCCGTTCGGGCACGGCCGGGTCCGCAGTCGCGGGTTGCCGCTCTCGCTCGCACGCCGGAACTTGGCCGCATGACCCGAGCGACGCACCGATGGCTTCCCCTGATTCTGGGCGTGCTGCTCGCGGCGGCGTTCGCCCGTCTCGGGGCATGGCAGCTCTCGCGGCTCGCCGAGCGCCGCGACCTGAACCGGGTACGCGAGCGGGCCTTCCAGGCCGCCCCGATCTTCCTGGACGGCTCCGACGCCGTGCCCGCCGCGGATTCCCTGCTCTGGCATCGGGCCGTGATCGAGGGAGCCTGGGATGAAGAGCACGAGATCCTGGTGAGGGGCCGCTCATGGCTCGGAAGTCCCGGCGTCGGCGTTCTCACCCCGCTCCTCCTGGCGAACGGCGGCTCGATCCTGGTGCTCCGGGGCTGGCTCCCGGCGGCGGATGGCCTTTCCGCCGACCTCGCGCGGGCCCGCATCGTCGGGAGTCGGGACGGAGCGCGCCGGGAGATCGCCGAGGCGAGCGGGCTCGTTCTCCCGGGCGAGGGCCCCTCCCCGGTGCCGGCCCGGCGACTCCGATACCCCGTCGGAGAACGTCTCGTGCTCGGCGCGGTCGACCTCGCCGCCGCCGACTCGCTGCTGCCGTTTGCCGTCGCCCCGTACGTCCTCCAGGTCCTGCCGGACGAGGCGGACTCCGGGTCGTCACCCGGACCGCCGGCGGGCGCGGGACGCCCGACGCCTTTCCCCGCCCCGGAGCTCACGGACGGACCGCACCTGTTCTACGCCTTCCAGTGGTTCGGCTTCGCCGCGATCGCCCTCGCCGCCGGGCTCCTGCTCCCGCGGGCCGCCCGCCACGGTCGGCGGCCGCCGGAGCCCCCGACGGACCCGGGCGTCGCGTCGCGAGGACCCCGGGCCGGAGAGGAGAGCCGATGAGTCGCCGCACCTGGACGGACCGACGCGGTCACCGGTGGGAGATTCGCGTGCGTTCCCGCTCCGAATGGACGTTCGTTCCCCTTCCGGGCAACCCGGATCCCGAGCGCTCCGCGCGCGCCCCCTCGTGGCAGGAGGACCCCTTCGAGCTCAGCCGGGAGGAGCTCCAGCGCGTCTTCGACGCCGCGCCGGATCCCTCGCGACCGCGACCGCCGTCGCCGTTCCGGGACTGAGGTCGGACCGCTCGGACGCGTTCCGCCGCCCCGCGGGAGCGGACGAGACCCCGGCTCGTCGCGACGATCGCGCGTCCCAACCTGTGTCACATTGGCACATACTGCCACTGAATGGGACATTGTTGCCGCGTCTTGCGGCGTTGCGGCCGCGACCGTACGTGCCGCAGGCACGAAATCGCGCGACATTCCGCGCCCGTTCGCGGTCGGGCGGGGGATCGCGCCACGCCGGGCCGTTCTGGCACAGTTCACGCATACGACGGCCGGGACGCGGCATACGCGTCCGGCGACCGGCGGCGAGGCGGGTGCCGCCGGTTCCGATCGGAAGCTCGGGATCGGGGACGGAACCAGGAAGCGATCCGTGGATCGCGAAGGCAGGGAGCACCGAATGCGGGATGACAGCGTGAAGGGCGACGTCGCGCCGCGGATCCTCGTCGTCGAGGACGAGGACAACGTCCGCGACCTCCTTCTCACGGTCCTCGGAGAGAACGGGTACCGGGTCGACGCCGTGCGCACCGGGGAGGACGGGCTGCGACAGCTCGACTCCCAGCTCTACGACCTGGTGCTGCTCGACCTGAACCTCCCGGGCATGCACGGTCTCAACGTGCTGGGCGCCGGGCCCGCGCTGCAGACCGACGCCCAGTTCATCGTGATGACGGCGTTCGGCTCGATCGACAGCGCCGTCGAGGCGATGAAGCTCGGAGCGGTGGACTTCATCAAGAAGCCGTTCCGGACCGAGGAGCTCCTGCACGTCCTGACGCGCGCCATGGAGGAGCTCGAACTGAAACGCGAGGTGGCGACGCTCCGGAGCCAGTCGAGCTCGGGCGTCCGCACCTACCTGGTCGGGAAGTCCCAGGCGATGCAGCGCGTCTTCGGCCTGATCGAGCGTGTCGCGCCCACCCGTGCGAACGTGCTGATCACGGGTGACACGGGCACCGGGAAGGAACTCGTCGCCCGGGCGATCCACGACCTCTCGGGACGGAGCCGGCGTCCGTTCGTCGCGATCAACTGCTCCGCCCTGCCGGAGACGCTGCTCGAGTCCGAGATGTTCGGACACATGAAGGGCTCGTTCACGGGCGCCGTGCAGAGCAAACGGGGCCTGTTCGAGGAGGCGCAGGGGGGCACGATCTTCCTGGACGAGATCAGCACGGTCAGCGAGGGCGTTCAGGTGAAGCTGCTCCGCGTCCTCCAGGACCGGAAGGTCACGAGGGTCGGGGGCCGGGAGCCGATCTCGGTGGACTTCCGCCTCATCGCCGCTTCGAACCGGGACCTCGGCGAGCTCGTCGAGAAGAGCGAATTCCGCGAGGACCTGTTCTACCGGCTGAACGTGTTCCCGATCCGCGTCCCGCCGCTGCGGGAGCGACGAGACGACATCCCGCTCCTCGCCCAGCACTTCCGGCAGCGGTTCGCGGAGGAGAACGGGCTCGAGCCGCCCGACATTCCGCCGAAGACGATGTCCCGTCTGATGGCCTACGACTGGCCGGGGAACGTGCGGGAGCTGGAGAACTTCATCGAGCGCGCCGTGATCATGCACGCCGGCGCGCGGGCGATCCCGTTCGAACCGCCGGGCCAGCGTCCCGATCCGGAGCGGAACCTCCTCTCCCGCGCCCGCGAGGAGAAGTGGGACCTGGAGCGGCTCGAGCGCGAGTACATTCTCGACATGCTCGAGCAGACGCAGTGGCACCAGAGCTCGGCCGCCGAGGCGCTCGGGATCAGCCGCCGGACTCTTTACCGGAAGCTCAAGCGATACCGCGAGCAGGGGATCCTGCCCGAGCCGGCGCACGTGGCGCTGCGGCACTGATCGGACGGAGGCCGTCGGGCTCCGCCCCCCCCGCGGGACCGGGCCTCCTCACGAGAACGGCGCGCCCTCGGGCGCGCCGTTCGTCGTCCGTGCCTCCTCCGCCGTCGCGCGGGGTCAGCCGATCCAGCCGCTCCGGCGCTCCGGCTCCCGCCCGTGCGGGAGCCAGAGGGTGAACACCGACCCCTTCCCCACCTCGGATCGCACCGTGAGGGCGCCGCCCATGTACTCGGCGAGGCGCCGCGAGAGCGTGAGGCCGATCCCCATCCCCCGCCGCTCCCGGGTCGACGCGCGCACCCACTCGCCGAAGATCCGCTCCAGGTCCTCCTCGGGAATCCCGGGCCCCTCGTCCTCGACCTCGATCGCGACCCAGCGCTCTGCCTCGCCCGACGGGTCCGGGCCCTCGCGGTTGATTCCCGCCCGCACGTCTACCGTCGTGCCCTCGGGCGCGAACTTGAGGGCGTTGCTCAGGAGATTCGTGACCACCTGGAGGACGCGGTCCGGGTCCGCGACGACGCGGAGCGTGGACGGGCTCCGCCGCAGCTGGATCTTCTGCTCCCGCTTCTCGGCCTCGGGCCGCATCCCCTCGACGGCCGCCAGGAGGAGGTCGTTCACGACGATCACCCGTGACCAGGTCTCGAGGCGCCCCTGTCCGAGGTTCTCGAGGTCGAGCACGTCCTGCACGAGGCGCATCGCGTGCTCGCTCCCGCGCACGATCTTCTCGGCGATCTCCCCGGTCTCGCCGCTCGTCCGGTCGCGAAGCCGCTCGGACCACATGAGCACCCCGCTGCACGCGTTGCGGAGATCGTGGTTCACGAAGGCGTAGAACCGATCCCGTTGCTGCTGGGTGTGCCGCAGCTCCTCCAGCAGCCGCTGCAGCGTCCGGAACTGCCGCGCGTTCTCGATGGATACCGCGGCGTGCGCGGCCAGCATCGAGACGATCGCCTCGTCGCGGTCGGTGAACCCGTCGCCATCGTGCTTGTTGGTGAGGTAGAGATTGCCGAAGATCCGGTCCCCGATCCGGATCGGGACGCCGAGGAAGGTTCGCATGGCGGGGTGTCCCGACGGCATGCCGGCCGAGCGGGGGTCGCTCTCCACGCTGTCGACCCGGATCACGTTCCGGCTGCGGATCACGGCCCCGAGAAGGCCCTTCCCGACCGGCATCCGGGCGATCTCCGCCGCCTGCTCCTCCGGAATCCCGCTCGTGATGAAGCGCTCGAGCCGGTCCCCGTCGGCGTGCAGGACGCCGAGCGCCCCGTACTCCGCGTTCGTGAGCTCACGCGCCTTGTCGGTGACGGTCTGGAGGACGGCGTCGAGCTCCAGGTCCCGGGAGACCTCCACCTCGGCCGCGTGCAGGCTCTCGAGCCTCGAGACGTGGTCCTCCGTGGCCGCACGCCTCACGTCGCTCTCGACCGCCCGCGCGGTCTCCGCCTCGAACATCCGGGCGTTCTGAATCGCGAGCCCGGCGAGGTGCCCGAACGCGAGAAGCAGCTCCGCCTCGTCGCGAAGCAGCCCGATCTCGGTCGGCTCGGTCACCACGGCGAGCGTCCCATAGGCGCCGTCGCGTGCCCGGAGCGGCACGACGAGGACCCCGGCGGCGTCTCCCGCGGTCAGCCCCGCCGCCTGGAACGACGCCTCGTCGGGGACCAGCTTCCGGATGACGTGGCGTCCCTCCCGCATCGCTTCCCCGCTCACGGTCCCCTCGGGCGCGTACCGCGTGCCGCGGGCGCCGGACAACGAACCGGACGCGGCCTGGACCACGAGCGAGCCGGTGGCGGGGTCGACGACCTGGACGCTGGCGCCGGCTCCGTCGAACAGGTCCCGGGTCTGGCCCGTTACCGTCTGGAGGATCTCCGAGAGGTCGAGCGTCTCGAGCATCGAGCTCGCCGCGTCGCAGAGCTCCGCGATGCGGGCGGTGCCGATGAGGCGTTCCTGCGGGGTCTCTCCGGCGATCTCCAAGCCTGCTCCCGGGCGTCGGTTGGGCGCGTCGGTCCGATTCTGGGCGGACGCGTCGCCGCCGAAGGGACAATCTTTCACACCGGGCCGGGGGGCGCCAGACGTCGGAGCCGGATCCGCCCCGACGTGCACGGAAATTGGGACGATCAGTCCCGACGGCTGCCGACCCAGGAGAGGTCGGGCGCCCGCGCGGGGCCGCGTCGGCCGCGGATCAGGATCGTGACGGACCGTCCGGGAGCGACGGCGGCCGGCCCAGGATCTCCGCCAGGACGACGGCGCGGGCCAGGGGCGGCAGGGAGTCGAGCCGTCCGAGCCCGCGCGACGGCGAGCGGGCGGGCGTGGTCTCCTCCGCCGCCGCGCGCGCACGACGTCGCACCGCGGAGACCCGCTCCGGGCGCGGGACCGGGGCGCGCCGGCGCTCGCCGGCGACGACCCGGCCTTTCGACGGCGGTCGACGACGCCTCGGCGTCTCCCCGGCCGGGACGAGGGTCTCGAGGCTGCGGACCGACTCGTCCTCCGGAACGGGCGGAACCGGCGTGCGCCGGCCCAGCACCTCCGTGATCGCCTCGTACGCCTCTCGCCGGCTGCGCCCGGCGGGCTCCGAGACCAGAGGTCGCCGACGCGGGGGCTCCGGTCGGCGCCCCGGCGGCTCGATCGGCGCCCCGGCGAAGTCGTCGGGCGACGACCCCGCGGCCCGCTGCCGGGCCTCCCAGCGCCGCAGCGCCTCCATCGCCCGCTCCTGCGCGTCCGCCTGTTCGTCCCCGGCAGCGCGCGGAAGCGGCTCGCTCCCGGATCCCGGCCGGCGGCGCGTCCGGGTGGCCCCCTGGATCAGCATCCAGACGATGACCGCGAGGACGACGAAGACCTGCTCCACGACCTACTCCCTCGACTCGTCCGGGCGCGGCCCGGCGATCGACTGCCGCATGTCGGTGTCGGCCTCGAGGTTCCGGTAGCGCATGTAGTCCATCACGCCCAGCCGTCCGCTGCGGAAGGCCTCCGCCATCGCGAGGGGGACCTCGGCCTCCGCCCGGATCACCTCGGCGCGCATCTCCTCGACCTTCGCCTTGTACTCCTGCTCCGTGGCGACGGCGAGCGCCCGGCGCTCCTCCGCCTTCGCCTGTGCGATCTGCTTGTCCGCCTCGGCCTGGTCGATCTGGAGCTCGGCGCCGATGTTCTTGCCGACGTCCACGTCCGCGATGTCGATCGAGAGGATCTCGAACGCCGTCCCGCTGTCGAGCCCCTTCGCGAGCACCGTCTTCGAGATCTTGTCCGGGTTCTCGAGAACCGCCTTGTGGGAATCGGCCGAGCCGATCGTGCTTACGATTCCCTCTCCGACCCGGGCCAGAATCGTCTCCTCACCCGCGCCCCCGACGAGGCGGTTGATGTTCGCGCGAACCGTGACCCGGGCGATCGCGATCAGCTGGATCCCGTCCTTGGCCATCGCCGCCACCTTGGGCGTCTGGATCACCTTCGGATTCACGGAGACCTGGACGGCCTCCAGCACGTCCCGCCCGGCGAGGTCGATGGCCGCCGCCTGCTCGAACCCCAGGTCGATGTTCGCCTTGTCGGCCGAGATCAGCGCGTTCGCCACCCGGGCGACGTCGCCCCCGGCCAGGTAATGCGCCTCGAGCTCGTTCACGTCGAGTCGGAGGCCGGCCTTCGTCGCCGCGATCAGCGGCCGGATGATGGCCGGCGGGCTCACCTTCCGGAGCCGCATGCCGATCAGGCTGCCCATGTTGACGCGGACTCCGCTCGCGAACGCCTCGATCCACAGTCGGATCGGAACGGCCCAGCTGATGATCAGAAAGAGAAAGATCGCCGCGATGACGATGAAGATGGCCCCGAAGGCGGTGGCGTCGTTCATGTGTTCCTCGTCTCTTCAGATGCGGCGGGTCGCGGCCCGCCTCCGTGTCCGGGTCAGGTCGATGTCGACTCGGGAGGCGCCTCGCGCACGACGAGGTTCGAGACACCCGCCCGCACGACGACGACCGGCGTGCCCTGCTCGATCCATGGCCCCTCGGTCACGACGTCCAGCCGCTCGTCGTCGACGACCGCCGTGCCGGACGGCCGAAGATCCGTCGCGGCGATGCCGCGCAGTCCCACCAGCTCCGACCGGTCCGGCGCCGAGAGGTAGCCCGTCTCCCGGCTCGTCGACCGGTTCAGGAAGATGCCGGTCATGCTCCGACTGTGAGGCAGGTGCCGGAGGAGTCCCCACGCGAGAAGACCGACCGCGATGAGGGAGACCGCGAGGATGCCGAGCGCGCTGATCACGTCGTTCACCGTGGGAAAGCTCCCGAGCATGCTGAGCGTGACGCTCGCCAGGATGGCGAGCCCGCCGAGAAATCCCGCGAGGCCCACGCCGGGAACCACGAGGATCTCGAGCGCGACGAGGGCGACGCCGGCGCCGAGCAGCAGCAGCTCCTCGAGGCCGGCGAGGTTCACGAGCCAGTGGGCGCCGAAGAAGGCGGCGAGACAGAGCAGCCCGATGCCACCCGCGAGGCCGAACGTCGGAGTCTTGATCTCGACCAGGAGACCGAGGAACCCGAGGCTGAGCAGAAGGGGCGCGAAGGCGGGGTGCGTGAGCAGCCGCACGAGCCGCTCCGCCCAGTTGGGCGCCGCTTCCGTCGTTTCGGCTCCCGGGACTCCCTCGGCGGCGAGAAGCTCCGGCCAGGCATCCGCCGAGCCCCCGGCGACGCCCAGAGACACGGCCTCATCCGTCGTGAGAGTGAGCAACTTGCCCTCGTCGACCACGCCGGGGATGGCCACCGACTCGTCGACCATCGCCTCCCCGATCGCCGGGTCGAAGCCCCGCTCCTCCGCGAGGGCGCGGAATTCCGAGCGCATCGCGCTGACCATCTTCTCGGACGCGCGCCTGCCTTCGCCGTCGACCGGCGTGGCCGCGCCGATCGTGGAGCCGGGCCGCATCCAGATCCGGTCGGCGGCGAGCGCGATCATCGCGCCGGCGGAGAGGGCCCGGTGGTTCACCCAGGCGACGACCGGGACGGGAGACTCCCGCACCGCGTCCACGATCTGCCAGGCCGCGTCGATCCGCCCGCCGGGCGTGTCGACGTCCAGCACCACGAGCGCGGCGCCGCTCGCGTCCGCTTCGGCGAGCGAGCGGGAGACGAACGGGGCGAGTCCGAGCTCGACCGTGCCCTTGACCGGGACGCGCACGACCCGCGGAACGTCCTGAGCCGCGGCGAAGGACGGCACGAGCGGCCCCGCGCCGGGGGCGAAGGACGCCGCAAACAGGACGACGACGAGGGAGGCCCGAATGCTCATGGCCCGAATCATAGCGCGGCGCGGCCCCCCGCCCAAGACGCGGCCGCCCTGTCGCCCCGCGGAGGGTCTCGCTAGCTTTTTCCGCCCGCCCGACGGGGACGGACGACCGAGGCTCAGAGCGGAGAAGGAGCGACGATGGCCGACAA
>Ga0316576_10001318_pt1 | contig 13166 bp, 9 predicted proteins | sample S0NA_FD_203075 | JGI IMG/M metagenome (GOLD analysis project Ga0316576, IMG submission 203075) | Rhizosphere microbial communities from salt marsh grasses in Alabama, United States - S0-2_050615r3r5 | ecosystem: Host-associated > Plants > Roots > Rhizosphere | place: USA: Alabama | collected... | reverse complement strand
CCGCTCGGTAGCAGTCGTACGGTCCGACGGGCTCCGGGAACCAGCACAGCTCGCGGCCGGACCCGGCCGGACGCTGGATCCACTCACCGTCGTGGAAGCCCACCGCACGACCCCGTAGGGCACGGTGATGTTGACGCGCGCAGTCGGGCCCCGCCGTTCCATGGATCGCCAGGTGGATCTCGTCGGACGTCGCCATCTGCGACGACAGCATCCGCGCCAGCAGACCGGTGAGGCCAGGTGACATCCCCGCTCCGACCACGAGCGGCACCCCGGCCGCCCTCGCCGTGTCGTCGAGATCGGTGAGTGCTCGGACGTCCTCGAGGTCATCGCTGACCGACACGACGGCACTGCCCTGCTCCAGGCAGCGATGGGCGACGTCGGCATGCGGTCCGCCGTGAGCGAGCACGACCACACGGACGTCCGGCGCGAGCTCACCGCTCCGTCGGGGATCGTGGTGGAGGATCGCGGCGTCGTCGACGACCACCGGCAGGCGTCGTTCGATGCGTTGACCGACCACACCAGTGCCCACGAGCGCGACGACCGGCATCAGCGCTCCGGCAGCTCGAGAGGGCGCCACCCTCCGTGCTGCGGCGGCGTGCCGCCCGAACCGCGGAGCCGGATGGCGCCGGCGATGAGTGCCATCAGCACGATTGCCGAGAACGTCCGTCGGAGGAACTTCATCTGCTCGGCAGAGTACCCGCGTCGGACCGTCGACCGTGCCGGGCGGCCGACACCGGGCGAGCCGGGATGGTGGGGCTAACAAGAATCGAACTTGTGACCTCTGCCTTATCAGGGCAGCGCTCTAACCGACTGAGCTATAGCCCCGGCAAGTCGGAGAGGCTATCGGTCGCGCTCTGCCTTCACGCCCCGTCGTTCCATCGAATCAGCTCGGGACGTCGCCGTCGTCGACGATCGCCTCGCGCACGATCGGCCCCGACGCATCCACGGTGACGGCCGGGACCTCGGGTTCGGCGCGACGCACGACGAAGCGTCGCATCGGTGACGGGCGGGCCTCGACGACCTCTTCCTCGAGAACGGTGAATCGCATGCCGCCGACGAGGTCGGTGATCAGGTTGAACAGCGTGGCGAACAGCACGGCGAGGCCGGTGAGGCCGATCACCACGAACAGGCCGCCGATCCAGGCGTTGTGGTAGATCTCACCGCCGTTGAAGTCGAACGACGACCAGCCGAACGACTCGAAGAACCGCTCGACGTTGTCGACGGTCCCGGTCGCGTACGCGACGTTCCACAGCAGGACCCCGGCGGTGAGCATGATCAGGTACAGCACGATGTTGGCGACGAGTGCGATCTTGAACACGCTCCAGGGATCGACGTGCCGCACGACCCGCGTCACGCGTCGGACGCGGGGCTTGCGACCGAGCACCCGCGGCACCGTCATGGGGATCGGCATGGGTGCCGGGTCGTAGTCCGGCGACCGTCGCGGCCGCCGGATGCCCGAGGAGGTGTCGTCCTGGGGTGCCGCCTCGACCAGCGGACCATCGATGTCGGCCCGCCGGAGTTCCTCGAGCACGTCGTCGCTCGGAGCGAGCGCCTCGGCGCCGCCGATCAGCGGATCGATCGCCTCGGACGCGCCATCGTCGTCGGCGTCCTCGAGGTCGTCGTCACCCTCGGTCGCCATGACGATCTCGGGCAGGTCGTACGGCTCGGCATCGTCGGCGTCACCGTCGCGGTCGCCAGGATCGACGTCGAGCTCGAAATCGTCGACCGCGAGATCCTCGACATCGTCGACGTCCTGATCGTCGTCGAAGGCATCATCGAGCGCGTCGACGTCGAGGTCGCGCTCGGTCTTGCTCATCCACACGAGTGTAGGCAACGCATCGGAGATCGAGCGTTCACGGACCGTCCGTTGCTGCCGCCGTGGCCCCGAACGAACCGACGCGGACCGACACGGTCACGCGGTCTCCGTCGTCACGGAACGAGACGAGGACGGCGTCGTGGCGCTGAGCGATCGCGGCGGCGGCAACGCGCCCTCCGGCGAGCGCGGCGAGCGCCGCGGCGTCGGCGGCGGTCTGTGCTCGTCGTCGGTCGAGCACTCGACCACCGAGGGTCGCCATCGACGCCGCCATCGCGACGAACAGCGCGACGGACACCAACAGCAGCAACACCGATGCCTGTCCTCGGTCTGCCTGTCGTCGATCGTGCACCGACCACACCTCCGCGTTCGCTGGATGCGGCGACGATCGTCGCGAGCGGCGCGGAGCGCGAAGGTGGTCAGTCGTCGTCGACGGCGAGGATCGGTGCGACGGAGCCGACGGCGTCGCCGTCGTCGATGTTCATCACCCTGACACCGGTGGCATCGCGACCCTGGGAGGAGATGCCGCGTACCTCCATCCGGATGGTCACACCGTTGTTCGAGACGGCGACGATCTCGTCGTCGAGGCCCACCATGAACGCGGCGACGACGGCACCCTTCTTCCCGGTCAGCTTGATGCCCCGGACGCCCTGGCCGCCCCGGCCCTGCGTGTTGAACTTGTCGAGCTGGGTGCGCTTGCCGTATCCGGCCTCGGTCATGATCAGGATGGCGGTGTCGTCGCGGGCGACGTCGACCGACACGACGCGATCGTCGGCGTTCTTGAGCTTCATGCCACGGACGCCGCCGGCCGTTCGACCCATCGCCCGGACGTCGTTCTCGTCGAACCGGATCGTCATGCCGTTACGGCTCACCATGAAGATGTCGTCGCTGCCGCTCGTCTCGATGACACGGACGAGCTCGTCGTCATCGCGCAGGTTGATGGCGATCAGCCCGTCACGACGGCTCGAGTCGTAGGCGTCGAACGCGGTCTTCTTCACGGTGCCGTTCTTGGTCGCGAAGAACAAGAAGCGCTCGCCCGCGAAGTCTCGGGTGTCGATGATCGCCTGGATGTACTCGTCGGGCTGCAGCGGGAGCAGGTTGACGATCGGCATGCCCTTCGCGGTGCGCTCGCGTTCGGGGATCTCGAGGGCGCGCAGGCGGTAGACCTTGCCACGGTTCGAGAAGAACAACAGGTGGGCGTGTGCCGTGGTGAAGATGACGTGACGGACGATGTCGTCGGCCTTCATCTTCCCGCCGGAGACGCCACGGCCTCCCCTGCCCTGTGTTTTGAACGAGTCGGCCGTGACCGCCTTGACGTACTGCGCCTGCGTCATGACGATGACGAGTTCCTTGTCGTCGACGAGATCCTCGATCGACATCTCGCCGTCGTCGTAGGTGAGTTCGCACACCCGCGGCGTGGCGAAGGTGTCCTTGATCTCGGTGATCTCGTCGCGGATCACCGTGTTCAGCCGCTCCGGGTTGTCGAGGATCTCCTGGAGGTCGACGATGTTGGCCCGGGTCTCGTCGAGTTCGGTCTCGAGGTCGATCCGTGACAGCCGGGTGAGCTGGCGCAGCTGCATGTCGAGGATGTCGTTCGCCTGGATCTCGGTGAACTCGTACGGCGCGGCCATCAGACCCTCGCGGGCAGCAGCGACGTCGTCGCTCGCGCGGATCAACGCGATGATCGCGTCGATGACGTCGAGGGCCTTGATCCTGCCCTCGAGGATGTGCTCGCGCCGCCTTGCCTTGTCGAGGCGGAACTGTGTCCGGCGGGTGATCACGTCACGCTGGTGTGCGACGTAGGCGACGAGCGCATCGCGCAGGTTGACCTGACGCGGCACCCCGTCGACGAGCGCGACCATGTTGATCGAGAACGTCGACTGCAGCTGGGTGAGCTTGAACAGGTTGTTCTTGACCACGTTGGCGTTGGCATCGCGCTTGAGCGTGATGATCAGGTTGGTCTCACCGCCCGACGACGCGTCGTTGACGTCGGCGATGCCGTCGAGGTCACCGCTGTCGACCAGATCCTGGATCCGCGACGCGATCGCCGAGCAACTGGTCTGGTACGGCAGCTCCGAGACGACGATCTCCATGCGGCCGTTCTTCGCTTCCTCGATCGACACCGTGGCGCGCATCTTCACCGATCCGCGACCGGTGCGGTAGGCGTCGATGATGCCGGCCTTGCCGAGAATGCTGGCACCGGTCGGGAAGTCGGGGCCCTGGACGAACTGCATGAGGTCGTCGGGCGTGGCGTCGGGGTGGTCGAGGAGGTGGACGACGGCGTCGATGACCTCACCGAGGTTGTGCGGGGGGATGTTCGTCGCCATCCCGACGGCGATGCCCTGGCTGCCGTTGACCAGCAGGTTCGGGAAGCGCGACGGCAACACGACGGGTTGCTCGGTGGACCCGTCGTAGTTCGGGACCATGTCGACGGTGTCCTCGTCGATGTCGGCGAGCAGCCGCATCGCCAGCGGGTTCAGGCGACACTCGGTGTAGCGCGCGGCAGCCGGCCCGAAGTCGGGGCTCCCGTAGTTGCCGTGGAAGTCGATCAGCGGATGGCGCAGCGAGAAGGGCTGGGCCATCCGCACCAGGGCGTCGTAGATGGCACTGTCGCCGTGCGGGTGGAAGCGCGCCATCGTGTCACCGGTGACGCGGGCGCACTTGACGTGGGCCCGGTCGGGCCGGAACCCCTGGTCCTCCATGTCCCAGATGATCCGGCGGTGGACCGGCTTGAGGCCGTCGCGCACGTCGGGGAGGGCGCGCGACATGATCACCGACATCGCGTACTCGAGGAACGAGGTCTCCATCTCGTCGCTCAACGAGATGGGCTGGATGGGGTCGATCGGTGGGGTGTCGTTGGTGTCGGTCATTCAGTGGTCCCTGTCAGCGAAGCGGTGGTGGCCGCAGTCAGAAGCGGTCAGAAGTCGAGGTTGCGGACGTCGCGAGCGTTGGTGGTGATGAAGTCACGCCGGCTGGTGACGTCGTCGCCCATGAGGATCGACGTGATCTCGTCGGCCAGGGCCGCCTCCTCGACGGTCACCTGCAGCAGGGTGCGCGTGCCGTCGAGCATCGTCGTCGTGCGCAGCTCCTCCCAGTCCATCTCGCCGAGGCCCTTCAGGCGTTGGAACGGCTTCTTGTGGTTCGGACGCTCCTGCAGGAACGCATCCTTCGCCAGATCGTCCTTGAGATAGATCTTCTCCTTGCCGACCTCGGTCGAGTACAGCGGCGGCTGGGCGATGTAGCAGTAGCCGGCCTCGACCAGCTCGCGCATCTGCCGGAAGAAGAAGGTGAGCAGCAGGGTCCGGATGTGGCTGCCGTCGACGTCGGCATCGGCCAGACAGATCACCTTGTGGTACCGCGCCTTGGTGACGTCGAACTCGTCACCGACCCCGGCGCCGATCGCCGTGATCAGCGCCTGGATCTCGTTGTTCTTCAGCATCTTGTCGATGCGGGCCCGCTCGACGTTGAGGATCTTGCCGCGGATCGGGAGGATGGCCTGCGTCCGAGGATCGCGGGCGTCGACGGCGGTGCCGCCGGCGGAGTCGCCCTCGACGATGAACAGTTCGGACTCGTCGGCGTTCCTCGACGAGCAGTCCTTGAGCTTGTCGGGCATGCCGGCACCGGAGAGTGCCGTCTTGCGGCGGATCGCGTTGCGGGCATTCTTGGCCGCGACACGAGCCTGAGCTGCGGCGAGGCCCTTCTTGACGACCTTGTTCGCCTCGGTCGGATTCTCCTCGAGCCACTCGGCGAGACGTTCGTTGGTGACCTTCTGCACGAACGAGCGCATCGGCACGTTGCCGAGCTTCGCCTTCGTCTGGCCCTCGAACTGGGGCTCGCGCAGCTTCACCGAGACGATCGCCGTGATGCCCTCGCGGATGTCCTCGCCGGTCAGGTTCGGATCCTTCTCCTTGAGCAGGTTCTTCGAGCGGGCGTACTTGTTGATCACCGAGGTGAGCGCGGTCTTGAAACCCTCGACGTGCATGCCACCCTCGATGGTGGAGATGCCGTTCGCGTAGCCGTGGATGCCCTCGTAGTAGCCGGTGTTCCACTGCATCGCGATGTCGAGCATCTGACCGTCGGAGTCGTCCTCGTCCTCGAACTGGCACACCTTGGAGAACAACGGCTCCTTGGTGGCGTTGAGGTGCTTGACGAAGTCGATGATGCCGCCCTTGTACTGGTACTCGACCTGCTGTTCGCGACCCGCTCGTTGGTCGGCGAACGCGATGGTGAGACCCCTGTTCAGGAACGCCATGGTCTGCAGGCGCTCGAGCACGGTGCGGGCGACGAAGTCGACGCCCTCGGCGGCGAAGATCGTCGGGTCCGGCCAGAACGTGATGGTGGTGCCGGTCGAGCGGCCGCGCTTGGGCGTGTCGCCGACCACGGCCATCTTGCCCTGGGGCTTGCCCCCCTTGGCGTACTCCTGGCGGTAGCGCTTGCCGCCTCGGTCGACCTCGATGACGAGTCGCTCGGACAGCGCGTTGACGACCGACACGCCCACACCGTGCAGTCCACCGGACACCTTGTAGCCGTCGCCACCGAACTTGCCGCCCGCGTGGAGCACGGTGAGCACGACCTCGGCGGCGCTCTTGCCCTTGTGTTCCCCCGAGGTGAACGGGTCGATGGGGATCCCGCGACCGTTGTCGTCGACCTGGCACCCGCCGTCGGCGAGGAGCGTGACGCCGATGCGCGTGCAGTGGCCGGCCATGGCCTCGTCGACGGAGTTGTCGACGACCTCCCAGATCAGGTGGTGCAGGCCCTGCAGGCCCGTGGACCCGATGTACATGCCCGGCCGTTTGCGAACGGGATCGAGCCCTTCGAGGACCTGGATGGCCTTCGCGTCGTAGGCCGCGGTCGTGGTTGCGGAATTCGCGGTGCCCGAGGACTTCGACGGGGCCGTTGTCGGCTCGGTGGAGACGTCGGACGCTGCTGCTGCGGTGTCGTTGGACACTCGTACCTCGATGCTTCTGGATGTCTGATGGCATGCCCCGTGAGGCATGTGATGATCGGCGTCCAGCGCGGTCGGCCAGCATCGACACGATGGTCGAAACGGCGCCCACACTGGGTTCGCGAGTGGACTCCAGCCTACCAGCGGGGTGTCACACAGATGGGGAGGGCACGGCCTCGATTCGGGCTCAGCGACCGCGGGAGACCCGGACGTCGACCCGCTCGACGCTCACTCCCGCCACCTCGGCCAACCGGGTGGTGATCGTTCCGGCGAGGAACTTCACCTGAGTGGCCCAGGCCGGGTCGTCGGCCTCGACGGTGAGGACCCCGTGGTCGAGGCGAACCGGTCGGACGTGGGCGGCCACGGTCGGACCGACCGCGTCGTCCCAACGTCCGAACACGCCACCGATCTGGATCCGGTCGGTGCCCCGCAGCGACTTCATGATCGAGTCGAGCGACTTCGAGATCGGCACCGGCTCCGCCATGGGCATCACCGTACCCTCCCGCCCGGCCACCACCCCGAGCGATGAGCCAATCATCCGGATGCAGTGCTGTCACTCATCGCTCGGGGGTGACGACCGTGCCGGCGTCGATCCTGAGCACGTGATCCGCACGGGCAGTGGTCGGTAGCTCACTCGCCGTGGTGATGATCACCTGACCGGCGGGTAGATGACCCAACAGGGCGATCGCACGATGGTCGTCGAGCTCGGAGAGCACGTCGTCGAGCACGAGCGCCGGCGCCGTACCGACCCGTTCGGTGATCAGCCGGTGCGCGGCGAGCCGCAGGGCCAGTGCCAACGTCCGTTGCTCACCCTGGGAGGCGTGCGTTCGGCTGGGGAGCCCACCGATGGCCAGCTCCAGCTCGTCGCGATGCGGTCCGACCGTGCTCACACCACGGCGAAGATCGACGTCGCGGGCCTCGGCCAGCGCAGCGGCGAGCCCGACGCCACGCCAGGCCGGTTCGTACCGCAACTCGATCGCCGTCGGGGCGCCGGCGAGTTGCTCGTAGGCCTCCTGCACCATCGGCGACAGGCGCGCCACGAGCGTGGCGCGGGCGTGTCCGAACTGGTCGGCGATCGCCGCGAACTTCGCATCCCACACGTCGAGGGTCACCTCGATCTCGTCGGTGAGTCGACCGCCCGACTGCTTGAGCAAGGTGTTGCGTTGACGCACGATGCGGTCGATCTCGAGGCGCACCGCGTCGTACTTCACGGCCAGTGCGACGAGCGTGTCGTCGAGGAACCGGCGGCGATCCGCAGGTCCGCCCTTGACCAGCACGAGGTCATCCGGCGAGAACACGGTGACCCGCACCGTTCCCAGCAGGTCGCGCACGCGTCCCAGCCGTTGACGGTTGACCTGCACCCGGTTCCGGCCGGCGCGGGCCAGTTCGATCTCGACCAGGCTCTCGCGCCCGTCGTCGTCGAGCACGGTGGCACGGATGACCGCCGTCTCGGCGCCCACGCGCACCAGCGCCTCGGTCGGCACCGACCGGAAGCTGCTCAAGGTCGCGAGGAAGGCGAGGGCCTCGGCCAGATTGGTCTTGCCCTGCCCATTGTCGCCGATCACCACCGTCGTGCCCGACGTGAGCTCGAACGAGCCGGACACGTAGTTCCGGAAGTCGACGAGCTCGAGATGCGAGATGATCATGGAACGCCTCCCGGCACGGCCCGGGTCACGGCGAAGGGCACCGATGTGCCGTCAGCTGGCGAGGGAAGCGCCAGCGACGAGCCAGATCGAGAGCGACCTCGATCGACGTCCACCGGCGTCAGGTGAGCTCTCGAACACCATCACGGCACCCTCACGGGCATCAGGAGATACAGGTAGTCGTCGCGGCCCACACCGCGCAGGACCGCCGGCTTCATCGGATCCATGGTCGCAAGGGTCACGTCGTCGCTGTCGATGGCATCGATGCCGGCGGCCAGATAGTCGGGGTTGAACGCCACGGTCATCTCGGTGCCCTCGTAGGTCGCGTCGATCTCCTCGGCGGCGTTGCCCACGTCCTGGGTGATCGCGGTGAGCTGGACGGTGTCACCGCCCAGGGTGAGCCGGACGGGCGTCGAGTCCTGCGCGAGGATCTTGACGCGGCGGATCGCCTCCATCATCGCCGCCTTCCCGACGGTGAGCAGGTTCGGGTAGCTCGACGGCAGCAGGTTGCGGTAGTTCGGGAACTCACCCTCGATCAACCGGGTGCTGAGGCGGGTACCCGACGCCTCGAACGTGGCGTCGCGATCGCCGAGACGCACCTGGAGCTCGTCGACGTCGCCCATCAACCGCTGCAGTTCGCTCAACGCTCGCCCGGGGATCAGCACCTTCTGGCCGGACGCGAGCACGGACGTGTCCGGCAGGTCGCGGACCGCGAGGCGATAGGAGTCCGTGGCCACCAGTCGCAGTCCGTCATCGTCCGCGGCCAGCAGCACACCCGTGAGCACGGCACGGGCGTCGTCGGTCGACGCTGCCCGCACGACCTGACGGAGCGCGTCGGCCATCGCATCGGCCGGGAGCGTGACCGGATCAGCGGTCGGTTCGACCTGCGTCGGATAGTCGTCGAGCGACAGCGGTCGCACCGAGAACTGCGACCGACCGGCGCTGATCGACATCTCGTCGTCGCCCAGCTCCACTTGCACGGCGCCGGCCGGCAACGCCTTGACGATGTCGCCGACCAGACGAGCCGGAACGACAGCGGCACCATCACGCTCACCACCGACCTCGACGCTGAGGCGGATCGTGAGTTCGAGATCGGTCCCGGTCACCGTGAGCGTGTCACCGGCCACCTCCAGACGGACCCCGGCCAGGACGGGAAGCGTGCCGGTGCGGTTCGTCGCCGCACGTCCAGCGGCTCCGACCGCATCCGCGAGCACATCACGTTCGCAACGAAACTTCACAGTGGGCACTTCTCCTCATCCAGGGATGTCTCAATGTTCAATGTCAGTAGTAGGTGCTGTGGATTGGGGACGAGCACGCGTCCCTGCAGCGTAGGACGGTCGCGGGCGTCCACATGGGATGGGCGGTCGATCCCCAGGGCGCGAATTCCACGCGTGTGGCTCGGTGGACAGTCCCGGGTTGTCCACCACCGCGGCCACGATCGTCCTGATGTGATCCCCAACGTTGTCCGACCCCGACGGCTCGGCATCACGCTTTGAGCTGCTGGAGGAGGTCGGTCACCTGATCGTAGATCTGCTTGCGTTCGCTCATCAGTCGCTGGATCTTCTCGTTGGCGTGGATGACGGTGGTGTGGTCACGGCCTCCGAACAGGCGGGCGATCGCCGGATAGCTGAGGTCGGTGAGCTCGCGGAACACGTACATCGCGATCTGACGTGCCGTGACGAGCGGCCGTTGGCGACTTCGTCCCTTGAGGTCGGCCACCGAGAACTTCAGGATCGCGGCGATGTCGGCGAGCAGCTCCTCGTCGGTGCGGGCCTTGGGCTTGCTGTCGTTGAGCAGGTCGGCGAGCTGGGTCTCGGCGAGGTCGGTGGTGATCGGGATCTGGTTGAGACTGGCGTAGGCCGTGACCCGGATGAGGGCGCCCTCCAGCTCACGGATGTTGGTCGCGATGTTGGTGGCGATGAATTCGAGGGTGTCGTCGGGAACCAGCACGCGATCGCGCTCGGACTTGTTGCGCAGGATGGCCAGCCGCGTCTCGAGGTCGGGCGGCTGGATGTCGGTGATCAGGCCCCACTTGAACCGGCCACGGAGGCGCTCCTCCAGGGTGGGAATGGCGTCGGGCATCCGGTCCGAGGAGATCACGACCTGCTTGTTGGCACCGTGCAGCGAGTTGAACGTGTGGAAGAACTCCTCCTGGAGGCCTTCCTTGCCGGCGATGAACTGGATGTCGTCGATGAGCAGGACGTCGATGTCCCGGTAGCGCCGACGGAGCGAATTGGTGGTGTTCTGGCGAATGGCGTCGACGTACTCGTTCATGAACGTCTCGGTCGAGACGTAGCGCACTTCGTGGTGCTGGTAGTTCGAGTGGACGTAGTGGCCGATGGCGTGGAGGAGGTGGGTCTTGCCCAGTCCGGCGGAGCCGTAGATGAACAGCGGGTTGTAGCTGCGTGCCGGTGTCTCGGCCACCCGGAGGGCTGCGGCCAGTGCGAACTGGTTGGACGCCCCCTTGACGAACGTCTCGAAGGTGTAGCGCGGGTTGAGTCCCGCCTCGTCGATCAGCTGGGAGCGGTTCCCGGTCGCGGGCGCGTACTCCTCGCGCGCGTCCTCGACCGTCGTCGTCGGCTGATCCGCGTCGTGGGCCGGAGTGTCCGGCGGTTCGGTGTCGGCCGTCTCGACGTCGATCTCGACGGATCGATGGCCCTCGTTCGCGTCGTGGAGGGCCTCGGTGACCAGCGGGAGGTAGCGGCTCAGGATGCGATCGCGGACATATGCGCTCGGTGCGAGCAAGCGCAGCGTGTCGTCGTCGGACGGGAGCGGGGAAATGTCCTGGAAGGTGGAGAACCAGACGGATTCGGCGAGCTGGGACCGCAGTGACAGCGTCACCTGTGTCCACACGTCTGCGCTGTCCGTCACTGAGGTCTCCCGATCGAGGTCGACAAGCGGTCCACACCGTTGTCCACATGATGTGGACATGTCGGAGACCGTCTGCGGGAGAGCGAACCTAGCACGTGGTTCGCATGAGGAAAACTTGACGGCTAACGATTGCGGCAACCAACGAAAATCGCTCACATGCAGGGGCGATGCAACTCACCGCCATGTGTGGAGAACTTACATCGATGTGGTTTGTCGGGAGCGGTTGGCGCAGGCGTCCGGTCGCCTCTAGCCTTGCCAGGTCAGTCCATGAGACGCGCGCCGGCTGCCGCCGCGCATCTGATGTGCATCGAACCGTCCGGAGTCTGCCGTGAAGCGTACCTATCAACCCAACAATCGTCGCCGAGCCCGCAAGCACGGGTTCCGTGCCCGGATGAGCACCCGCGCTGGTCGTGCCGTGCTCAAGTCCCGTCGGGCCAAGGGCCGCGCTCGCCTGTCGGCTTGATCGACCGGGTCCGGCAACGCGACGCCTTCGTCCGCATCAGGCGCGACGGGGCCCGCGTGCGGGCCGATCCGCTGTGGTGTTCGTACGTTCTCGATCCCGATCTGGTTCCGCCCCAGGTGGCGTTCGCCATCGGCCGCGCCGTCGGTACCGCGGTGCAGCGCAATCGATTGCGTCGGCGACTGCGTGCCCTGCTGGCGACCTCCGACGTGCACCCCGGGCTGTATCTCGTCGGCGCCACGCCGCACGCCTGCGAACACACGTTCGCCGACCTCGACCGAGCGGTTCGATCGATACTCGACACGATCGACCATCGCGTGATGGCGTCGTGACCGTGACGTCCACTCCCGAAACGACGCGTGTGCAGCGACGTGCACTCGCTTGGATCGAGGCCTATCAACGCGCCTTCGCCGGGCGACCGTCACCTTGCCGCTTCTACCCCACGTGCTCCAGCTACGCCCATGAAGCGTTCGAGGTGCACGGCACCGTTCGTGGGACCTGGCTGAGCGTCAAGCGTCTCCTGCGGTGTCGCCCGTTCGGGCCGAGCGGCTTCGACCCCGTGCCCGAGCCGCGCCGGGCGGATTCCGCCCGAGCGGCCGGCGATCGCGCTGTCCGTCCTGCCGCCCGTCCAGTCCGAGAGGACGTCTGATGTTCGAGATTCCCGCCGCGTTGCTCTCCTGGTTCTACGGCTTCACCAGCAGCTACGTCATCTCCATCGCGTTGATCGCCGCAGTGGTCATGGCGATCACCACACCGCTGACGCTCAAGAGCACCAAGGGGATGCTCGAGATGCAGAAGCTGGCGCCCGAGATGCGCAAGTTGCAGAACGAGTATCGCAACGACCGTCAGAAGCTCAACGAAGAGATGATGAAGCTCTACCAGGAGCACAAGGTCAACCCGATGGCCTCGTGCCTGCCGCTGCTGGCACAGGCGCCGGTGTTCTTCATCATGTTCCGGGTGTTGCGAGGGATGGCCTATGCACCGCGCGGTTCGGCTCGGCCCGTTGCCGACGCGGTGTGGCGCGCCTTCGATCGGCCGGACGAAGTGCTCGATCCGGGCTTCATCCCCCGATATCTCGCCATCGATTCGTCGCTCTACAAATCGCTGTTCGGTGAGCAGTCGATCGCCTCGCTCGGCCTGGACCTGTCGAAGTCGGCAGCGGCTGCCGTGGCCGACGGCTTCAGCACCGGGATCTGGTACGTCCTGCTGGTGGTCCTGCTGGGCGGTCTGTATTTCGTGCAGCAGCGCATGGTCGCGGCCCGCGCGTCGATCAGCCCGACGATGTCGGCCGGCCAGCAGAAGCTGATGCAGTACCTCCCGGTGTTCTTCGCCGTGTTCCAGCTGTTCTTCCTGGCGGCGCTCGTCATCTACTACATCTTCCAGACGATCTTCCGGATCATCCAGCAGGCCTACATCACCCGCGCTTTCTACGGG
>Ga0316576_10001317_pt1 | contig 13180 bp, 10 predicted proteins | sample S0NA_FD_203075 | JGI IMG/M metagenome (GOLD analysis project Ga0316576, IMG submission 203075) | Rhizosphere microbial communities from salt marsh grasses in Alabama, United States - S0-2_050615r3r5 | ecosystem: Host-associated > Plants > Roots > Rhizosphere | place: USA: Alabama | collected... | reverse complement strand
TCTGGAACCCAGGCGACACGCTGGCCGACGTGCCGCCCGGCGAGGAGTCGCGCTTCGTCTGCATCGAGCCGACCGTGGTGACGCCCGTCGAGCTGCCGGCCGGCGCCACCTGGACCGGCGTCCAGCGCGTCGTGGTCGGCTGAGCGCCCCGCGCCACCGACTGGTCGACGTCCCCCGACCCTGCGGCGAGGGTCGACCCGCCGTGCCCAGCTCATCCGGACCGGCCGCCGACTGCGATCGATCGCCGGCCCGAACCGCCGACCCGTTGCGCCCCCGCCCACCCACCCGCCACCCCGCACACGGCCGCGGGCCCGCACCCGAGTTCAGGTGCGGGCCCGCAGCTCGTGCTCGGCGGATCGCCGAGGAGTCGATCAGGGCAGCTCGGCGACCCCGTTGTTGTAGCTGATCACGTAGCTGGGATCCTCGTAGTCGTCCGGATCGCCGGGGGCGGGGATGCCGTCCACCGGGTCGCCGAACCCGTTCACCACGTGGTTGATGGTGCCCGGACCGCTGAGGTTCTTGGTCATGACATGCGTGAGCACCACGCCCGGCGCATCGGGAACCTCGTAGCCGTTCTCGGTCACGATGCTGGGGTCGTTGCGGTTGAATACGTACACGCCGCCGCCCCACAGCCGGTGCTCCGTGACGTCGTCGGCGACCTTGTAGGCCGCCCAGCCGAGCGTCCCGTCGTCGGCCGTCCAGTCCGCCTGCGAGGGCGGGTCGTAGGGCAGCTCGTTCTGGAACAGGATCACGCGGCCACGCTCGCCGTTCCAGATCACGTTGTACTCCTGGAAGTGCTCGACGAAGAAGCCGGTCGCAGTGACGTCGTCGCCGTTGACGACGACGCCGTTGCGGCCGATGTTGGTCCGCCAGCGCTCGTTGTCGCCGAAGGTGCCGTCCTCGCGGTCGAAGCCCTCGACGCCGTGGTCGGCCCGCCACACCCAGGTGTGGTCGATCAGGACGTTGTCGCTGTTGACCTCCAGGGCGATGTCGGTCTTGCCCACGTGCGGGCCGCCCACCCGGAAGTAGACGTCCGACAGCGTCGTCGGGTTCGCCGGGTCGCTGTTGGGCACCCCGTTGTTGCTGTTCGGCTTGCCGACCTGCAGCAGCACGGGGGACTCCACAGTGCCGGCGTCCACGGTCACGCCAGCCACGATGATGCCGGCCTTGTCGGCAAGCTCCAGCGGCACCGCCCCGTCGACGGCCGTCAGGGTCGCGATGCCCATCCCGAGGACCACGGTGCCAGCGCGCTTGACCTTGATGCTGGAGGCGATGTCGTAGCCGCCCGGCGTGAGCAGCAGGTGCTTCCCGCGGGCGAGCGCGTTGTTGATCGCCTGCACCGAGTCGGACGGATCCGCGACGAAGAAGTCGGAGATCGGGATGGACCGGCCCGGGGTGAGCCCGTCGGCCCAGCTGATGCCCTGGGTGTTCACATGGGCAGACGGCACGCGGACCAGGTAGTCGCCCTGCTCATCGACGTACAGGTAGGGCTTCTCCCGGCTCAGCGGGGTCTGCTCGAGGGTCGTGTAGGGCACGGTGGGGTAGTCGCTGTCCGCGGGTGCACCGTCGACGCCGGAGAACACCTGGTTCCATACCGCGTTGGACCACTCCCCGAACTGGGAGTTGCGCGAGTACCACTGCTGCTGCGAGCCGTTGATGACCACGCCTGCCCTCGAGTCGGCGATGAAGCCGCCGCTGGCGAACGAGGGCCCGGTGCAGTAGTCCATCAGGGTGAGGTTGCCGCCCGCGACGTCGACGCGACGCATCGAGACGGCCTGGGAGACCGCCCAGAAGTTCGCCGAGGCCGTGCACTCGTCCTGGCCGGTGCCGTCGACGTTGATCGTAAGGTTGGACAGGGCGCGCCAGAAGTTGTTCAGGGCGAAGCAGCCGACGAACTCCGGGTTGGACGGATCGTCGAAGCAGCGGTTGCGGACCTCGATCTTGCCGTTGATCTGCACGTCGCCGGGGGAGGCGCCCAGCCCGGCCACCTCGGTGTAGTAGCCGACCTGGACCTGCAGAGGCTCCTCGGCGCTGCCGTATGTGCCCGGCAGGAAGTAGAGGCCGTAGCGTTCGGTGCCCATCTCGTCGTCGACCTGTTGGGCGTGGATCTCGTCGAAGACCGCCTTGATCTCGGCGGTCGGCATGCTCGGATCGAACACGTGGACGTTCGGCCCGAGGTCCGGAACGGTCGCGGGGGCCGCCGCGGGCACCCCCGACACGCCGTGGGCCGCGGCGGCGCCTCCGGACGCGACCAGCGCGCCTGTCGCGACCGCCGCCACCGCCAGGCGTCGGAGGCGGCCGTGCCGTCGGCGCGGCGGCGGGGACCACGCGTCCGGCGGATCGTCCAGTGCAAGGGATCTGGGATCGGGCATGCCGTGACTCCTCCTCGGTTGGCGATCCGGCACGCGCAGCGACCCCCCGGACTCCGACCGCACGCGCCGGTGATCGGGCGCTCGGCGAGCGTTGGGTCAGCGTGCCCTGCCTGACCCGGGGACGCAAGCGCTGCGTCGCGGCGGCCCGACAGTCTCTCGCAGGGCCCCAGCAGGAGAGGCCGCGAGCCCGGGTGCCTCCCGGATGCCTTCCGCGCCGCGGGGCCGCGAGCCCGCCACACACCTCCGGGCTCCCCGCCGACCTGGACGCGGAACGCGAGCCTCGACGTCATCGCCCCCCGGCCGCGCGCCCCGGGCCCGCACGACCCGCCCGCCCCCTTGCGGCCCGCTCCTCGACAACCTGGTGCCGGGATGCCGATAGAGGAGCACCACGGCACCAGATTCGCGCGGGCGGGCCGGGATCTAGTCGCGCACCCGCCACACCCCCTCGGGCCACACCGCGCGGATGACCCCGGAGCCGGCGATCATCCGACGGCACCCGTCGCACGGCTCGTGGGTGACGTAGATCGTGGCCGACTCCGCGCGGCTCCGGTCGGCGTAGAGCAGGCAGTTCTGCTCGGCGTGCAGGGCCACGCAGGCCCCCTGCCCGGTGTCGTAGGACGATCCGGGGGCGACCGTCGCGGAGTCCAGCAGCCCGCGCGGGCACTCGCCGGCCAGGCACGACGGGCCCCCGGACGGGGCGCCGTTGTAGCCGGTCGCCACGATCCGGTTGTTGGCCACCAGCACCGCCCCGACCCGCCGGCGCCGGCAGTCCGCCCGCGCGGCGACCGCCTCGGCGATGCCGAGGAAGTACTCGTCCCAGTCGGGTCGGGTGTGCTCCATGGGCGCGATTGTGCCCCAGCGCCCTGCGGGCACCCCGCCCGGGCTCAGCCCGGCACCAGACCGGCGGCGCGCAGGTCCGCCTCGAGCTCGGGGTCGGTGGGCTCGACGAGGTGGTGGCCGTCCGGGAACAGCACGACGGGGATCGAGTGCCGCCCCGAGACCTCCACGGCCTCGTCCGCGGCCGCCTCGTCGTCCTCGACGTCGCGCAGCACGTAGTCGACGCCGAGGCGGTCCAGCAGCCGCTTGGAGCGTCGGCAGTCAGGGCACCAGTCCGCGCTGTAGACGACCAGGTCAGCCATGCCCGACATGGTGTCATCGCCGCCGTCGTCGCGCGGCCCCTACCCGGTCTGGTGGGCCAGCCAGCCGATGGCGGTCAGCACCAGCGACTTGGTCCCGAACGGGATGGCGCGCTCGTCGACGTCGAAGGTCGGCCGGTGCAGGTCGAGCTTGTGGTTGCGTCCCGGCCAGTGGGTGCCCAGCCGGGCGTAGCAGCCGGGCGCGTGGTCCAGGTACCAGCCGAACGTGTCCCCGCCCCAGGAGTGCGGGGTGTCCCGTGCGGCGTCCGGCCCGCCGGCGAGCCGGGCCGCCCACGCCACCATCGCGGTGGCCTCCGGGTCGTTGACGACTGCGGTCACGCCGCGCCGGTGCACCAGGTGCCAGTGCAGCCCGTCCGCGCGGGAGCCCTGGTGGCCGTTCTCCTCGGGCCGCAGGTCGGTGCCCAGGACTGCGGCGATCGCCTTGGGCACGATCGTGCCGAGTGCCTCCGAGACGAGCGGGTCCGGGGTGCGCAGCGACCCGGTCAGGTCCGCCTCGGCCGGGATGACGTTGGACGCGGACCCGGTGTGGATGGTGCCGAACACCAAGCGGATCTCCCGACGGCCGTCTGCGTCGATCGCGTCGGGATCGACCGGCACCGCGCTCTCCAGGCCGAGTGCGTGGACCGCCGACTGGACCGCGTCGGGCAGCTCGAGCACGAGCCGGGCGGCCTCGTTGGCCAGGTTCACCGTCAGCGCCGGCCGCGCGGTGTGCCCGCCGGGGCCGCTCATGTGGATCGCCAGGTGGTCGGAGGCCGAGGTGATCGCCCCGATCCGGCAGCCCATGACACCGGCGTCCAGCTTCGGGTCGCAGTGGACGCCGAACACGCCGCTGACCTCGTCGAGCCAGCCGTCGTCGATCACGTCCAGCGCCCCGCCGGGCATGGCCTCCTCGGACGGCTCGAAGATCAGGCGGATCCGTCCGGAGATCCGCCCGGACCCGATCAGGTCCTTGAGGATCAGCCCGGCGCCCAGGACGACGGCCATGTGCACGTCGTGGCCGCACGCGTGGCAGGCGCCCTCGTGGATGGAGCGGTACGGCACGTCCTTCGCGTCGTGCATGGCCAGGGCGTCGATGTCGGCGCGCAGCGCCACGATCGGCCCGGAGGTCCCGATGTCGCAGACCAGCCCGGTGCCCACGGTGAGCAGCTTGGGGTCCAGCCCCTCCACCTCGAGCCGCTCCCGCAGCGCCGCGGTGGTCTCGTGCTCGGCACGGCTGACCTCCGGCCGGGCGTGCAGCCAGCGCCGCGTGTAGATCAGCTCCCCGGCGCGATGCTGCACCATGGCGTCGACGACGTGGAGCAGCTCCGGGTCGATCGGCAGATCAGCGTCCAGTGGGAAGTGCGGCCTCGGCGGTCGTGGCACCGAGATGCTCATGCGTGGTCATCCTCCGACCCGGTCGTTGGCGAACTCGCGCCGGAGCAGCTCGACGACGTCCCGGAGGTCCCCGCCGCCCTCGAGGACCGCCCGCTGGCGCACGTAGCTCGGCGCATGGTCAAGGATAGCGGGGACTCCGTCGAGGTACTCCTCGCCGCCGAGGGCCCGAGCCTGCGGGCGTACCCGCTCGACCCACTCGTGGACCTCCTCGGCCAGGCCGGTGACCGACCCGTCGCCGTGCACGAGCGTCGCGTCGATCCCGTACCGGGCGGCCCGCCACTTGTTCTCACGGAGCGCCCAGTCCGGGTCGCGGGTCAGGGTCTCCCCGGCGTCGAACCGCTCGCACAGGTGGGCGACGGCCGCCTGGGCCAGGGCCGCGACTGCGCACAGCTCGCGCAGCGTCGCCATCCCGTCGCACATGCGCAGCTCGACGGTGCCCCAGGACGGGCTGGGTCGGATGTCCCACCAGAGCTCCTTGACCGTCTCGATGGTGCCCGCCCGGACCAGGATCGCGACCAGCCGCTCGAAGTCCGCCCAGTCCCTCAGCTCCGGTGGGAGGCTCGCCGACGGCATCGACTCGAAGACCTTGGTGCGCATGGAGGCCAGCCCGGTGTCGTCGCCGAACCAGAACGGGCTGGAGGCCGAGAGCGCGACGAAGTGGGGGAGCAGCCCGGTCAGGGCGTTGGTCACCGCGATCGCGTGGTCGCCGGACGGGACGCCGACGTGGAAGTGCACGCCGTGGATCATCATCCGCCGGGCCGGCCACTGGATCTTGTCCACCAGGCGCGCGTAGCGCTCGTCCTCGGTGAGGCGCAGGTCGTTCCACGAGGAGAAGGGGTGCACGCCGGTGCCGATCAGGGCCAGGTGGTTGCGGCGCAGGATGGGGGTGAGCTCGGCGACCGTGCCGGCGAGGTCCGCGTGCGCCTCGGCGGGGGTGGCGCAGACCCCGGTGATCAGCTCGAGCGTGGACTGGAACAGCTCGCGGTGGATCCGCGGGTGCGCGCCGTCCGGGTATCCGGCGGTCACCTCGCGCATGACCGCGGGGGCCGCGCACTCCAGCTCGTCGGTCTCGTCGTGCACGATGCCCATCTCGATCTCCACGCCGAGCGTGTGGGCAGGGGAGCCATGGAATTGGATCGACAACGTTGCTCCTGCCGGCGTCTGGGCGTGAATCACGGCCAATGTAGGCCATTACCCTTCTCCTGTGGTGGGCGATCCGGTCGGCAGCGCTGTGGCGCAGGCGGGCCCGGGCGCCGCGGCGATCGCGGCCGGCAGCGTGGCCACCGCGCGCGCCGGGGCCGAGGTGCTGGCGGCCGGGGGCAACGCGGTCGACGCGGTGCTGGCCGCCACCTTCGCCTCGACCATCGCCGAGCAGTCGGTGGCCTCGCTGGGCGGGGGCGGGTTCCTGCTGATGCGCCACCCGGACGGGTCGGTCGCGGTCCGGGACTTCTTCGTCGACACCCCCGGCCGCGGGCTGCCGGTGGGTCGGCTCGACCTGCACTTCCTACCCATGGACGTCCAGTACCCGAGCACCGTTCAGACCTTCCACGTCGGCATGGGCTCCGTGGCGGTGCCCGGGCTGCTGGCTGGGATCCTCTCCGCGCACGAGGAGTTCGCGCGCCTGCCGCTGAGCACGATCGTCGCCCCCGCCCGCCGCTACGCCGCCGACGGGGTCGAGATGGAGCTCGCCCAGGGGATCCTGACCGGCCTGGTCCGCGAGCTTGTGGGGCTGTCCCCGGAGAGCCGGCGGCTGGTCGAGCGGGACGGCCGCTGGCTGACCACCGGCGACCTGGTCCGCAACCCTGACCTGGCGGGTTTCCTCGACATGGTGGCCGACGGCACCATCAGTTCGATCGAGAGCGGGGCCTTCGCCGGCCCGCTGCTCGAGGCGATGGCGCACGGCGGCATGGTGACCGCCGCAGACCTCGATGCCTACCAGGTGATCGCCCGCGAGCCCATGGTCGCCGAGCGTGCGGGCCATACCCTGTACACGAACCCGCCGCCCTCCTTCGGCGGCTCGATCATCGCCGACACCCTCGCCGCCGCGCCGCACGTCGATCCGACGGATGCCCGAGGCTGGGTGGCGCTCACCGAGACCCTGGTGGAGGCGACGATCCGCCGCCGCAGCCGATCGACGGCCCCGCTGACCGCGACCGGGACGACGCACTCCAGCGCGGTGGACGCCGACGGCATGGTCGCCACCATGACCACGTCGAACGGGGTCACTGCCGGGTTCGTGATCCCGGGGACGGGCATCCAGCTGAACAACATGCTCGGAGAGGCCGACCTGAACCCGGACGGGTTCCACGCCACGCCCCCGGGTCAGCGGCTCGGGTCGATGATGAGCCCCTCCCTCCTCACGGGGCCGGACGGCTGGGTCGTCGGCTTGGGCACCGGCGGGTCCGAGCGCATCCGCTCCTCCCTGGTCGAGGTGATGGTGCGCCTCATCGACGCCAAGCAGTCGTTGGCCCAGGCGGTGTCCGCCGCCCGCGTCCACCCGGACGACCGGGGCCTGCAGGTCGAGCCGCACCTCGGCGCGGAGGTCATCGACGGGCTGCGCGCCTCGGCGCTCGGGCCGGTCAACGTCTGGCCGCAGCCGAACCTCTTCTTCGGGGGTGTCAACGCCGTGGCGCGCATGCCCGACGGCGGCGTCCTGGCCGTCGCCGACGGGCGCCGCGGCGGCGGTGCGTTCGTGGTGGGCGGGTAGGGGCCCGGGCCCGCTGGACGTGGGTTGCGTTCGCGACGCTTCCGGGTCGGGCCGCGGAACTTGTGTTGCGCCAGTGTCGCCGAGACCGGGGTTGCGTTGCGTCTGCGACGGGGAGCCGTCGGAGATGCAACGCAAGCTGCGGGGGTGGCGGGGGGCCGGTGCCCCGGCGCCGAGGGTGGCGCGGGCGGGGTGCCGACGGCGGGGCGGCGAAAGGTGTCGGCCCCAGCGGTCGGGTGCGGCGGTGAGCGCGGCCAACCCGCGCGCCGGCCGCGCCGGTCAGCCGTGCGAGATGACCCGCCAGGCGTGCCCCGGGACCACTGCGAGGTCCGCCTCGGCAACAGCGTCGTCGGACTGCACCTCGACGGTGGCGTCGGACATCTCGACCGGGAACCGGTGCGGCTCGTCGGCGATGTTGAGCAGGGCGCTGATCCGCCGGCCCTGCTCGTCTGCGGCGGTGGCGCGCAGGGCCAGGGCGGTGTTGGTGACGTAGGCGGCGTGCGGCTTGGACCGGGTCAGCCACGGGTGCCGTGAGCGCATCTCGATGAGCTGGCGGTGCAGGTGGTAGATCGGCCAGCCCCACGGGGCCAGGCCCTCCGGGCGGTCCGGGAACATCGGCCGGATCGCGTCGTCGCCGCCGAAGCGCTCCTCCTTCACCCCGCGGAACGCCTGCTCGTCGCCGTAGTAGACCGACGGGACCCCGGGCAGGGTGAACAGCGCGGCGATGGCGTGCCCGAAGTGGCGCTGGTCGTGCAGGTTGCTGGCCAGCCGGGTCACGTCGTGGTTGCCGACGAACGTCATGGGCGGATGGTCGCTGGCGAACTCGGCGAGTCGCTCCACCTGCCACGTGAGGTCGAAGAAGTTGGCGTCGTTCAGCGATCGCCAGAACGGGCGCCACAGGCCGTAGGCCGTCACGGCGTCGAGGTCGGTCTCGGCGAGGATCTCCACGGGCTCGCCGTGGATGTACTCGCCGACGAACCACGCATCCGGGTGCCGCTCGCGCACCCGGGCGAGGACCTCGCGCCAGAACGCCGGGGGGACCGCGTAGGCGGCGTCCAGGCGCCAGCCGTCGGCGCCGCGCTCCAGCCAATGGTCCATCACGTGCACGACGTAGTCGATGACCGCCGGCTCGTCGTGGTTGAGCTGCACGAGGCCGCCGTGCCCCTCGAACACGTCGTAGGTGGGTGCCCCCCCGCCCTCCGGCCAGCGAAGCCGGAACCAGCGCGCCGCGGCGGCATCGGCTCCCGCCGGGTGCGCCCCCGCGGCGCGCGCGACCTGGAACATCGGGTGGCCGATCCCGACGTGGTTGAACACCCCGTCGAGGAGGACGCGCATCCCGCGGCTGCGGCACCCGGCCACGAGGGCATCGAAGTCGTGCTCGTCGCCGAGTCGGTGGTCGATGTGCAGGTGGTCGACGGTGTCGTAGCCGTGGGTCTGCGAGGCGAAGACGGGGCCTAGCTGCAGGCCCCGACAGCCGAGGTCGTGGGCGTAGTCGAGCCAGTTGGCAACGTGGCGCAGTCGGTGGACGACCCCGTGCACCTGCTCGCTCTCCCGCTCCGCCCCGGAGAATCCCATGGGATAGACGTGCCACCACGTCAGCCCATTCACCCACTCCGTGGACATGCTGCAGAATCTACGCGAAACGCACCCTCCATCGCCCAGCGGGCGACCTCGGATCGCCCAGTGGGCACCGGCATCAGCTGGGCGGGGCGTGCATCCGCGCGCGCCGGCGACGGGCGACCTGCATCCCCAGGCCGCTGCTGGCCAGCAGGACCAGCCCGGCCACCAGGATCGCCACGGACGGCCGGTTCGCCCCGCCCACGGCGAAGAACACCAGGGCGGTGACGCTGGCGATCGCCCCGGCCAGCCACGGCCAGTAGCCCTCCGCCATGAACCGCCAGAACCCGATGACGGCCAGGCCCGTCATGACGGCGATGCCCACCCCCCGGTACTCGGGCTCGCCGATGATCGGCAGCGCCACGACGAGGGCTGAGAACATGCCGAGGAAGACCGCGACCTCGCGGTGCATCAGCCGCCGGGCGACGAGCAGCGCCCAGAGCAGGCCGTACCCGACCAGGATCAGCGGCATGAGCCGGTCGTAGGCCAAGCTCCCGCCGTACTCGTCGCCCCACTCGTCGTAGAGCACCGTCCCCTCGGGCCGGAGCTCCTCGATCACGACCTGCAGCAGGATCAAGCCGGCGCCGAACGTGCCGATCTCGGTGATGGCGCTGCGGGCGAACCACTGCGCCCCGACCATGACCAGCAGGCCGACGGCCACCGCGACCGTGCCGACCGAGGTCGAGTCCTGCAGCAGCAGCGCGGTCGTCCCCGCGGCGCCGGCCGCCGTGCCGGTGAGCAGCACCCCGGCCAGGCGGCGACGGGCAGTGCCGCGCTCGACGCCGTGCCCGATGACCAGCCCGAGCGCGCCGGTGACCAGCGTCACGGCCGCGAGGAGGGCGACCTGAGTGCCCACGCTCATGGAGCCCCAGTTCTGCGCGGTCATCACGAACCCGGCAGCCACCACGAGCGCGGAGCCCACGTACAGCCCGACCTCGATGAGCAGGTCGGAGAGGGAGCGGCGGCGGTGCGGGGTGGGTTCGCCCGCCGCGGGGAGGCCCGCCGCGGGGAGGCCCGGACCCGTCACCTCGGCCACGACGGCCGCTGCCTGCTCGTCGGTCAGGACGCCTCGGGCGACCAGGGACTGCAGGGCTCGGGTCAGCTCGGCCGAGCCCGCATCACGTGTCTCGATCATGGTGCACCGCCTCCCCTTCTAGTCCCAGTCTGCTCTCCGCGTCCGTGCCCGGCATGTGCCATTGGTCACCCCGTGAGCAGGTCTTGCACAAGTTGTGGATAAGTTCTGTTGACAGTGGCCACCGGCTGGGCGACACTCGAACACGTGAATCTGGCGCTCACCGAGATGAAGCGGGCGAAGTTGCGCTTCGGGCTGCTGACCGCCGCCGTGGCACTGCTCGTCTTCCTGATCATCTTCCTGTCGAGCCTGTCCGGGGCGCTGCTGCGGGCGTTCACCGGGGCGATCGAGTCGCTGCCCGCCGACGGACTGGTCTACGCCGACTCGGCCCGGGCCAACGTGCAGGCCAGCCGGCTGTCTCCCGACATCACCGCCGCCGTCGCCGACGTCCCGGGTGTCGAGGCCGTCGGGCCGATGTCGGTGCTGTCGGTGAACGCCGTCGTCGCCGGCGAGTCCGACGAGCTGCAGGTCATCGGCGTCCAGCCCGGCAGCCCCAGCCAGCCCGACGGCCTGCGGGAGGGTCGCTTCCCGACCGCGGCGGACGAGGTGGCCATCGACGCCTCCGACACCGAGGTCGGCCTCGGCGACACGGTGCGCGTCAACGGCTCGAGCATCGACTTCCTCGTGACCGGGCGCATGGTGGGCACCCAGTTCGGCACCGACACCGCGTGGATCACCAGCGAGGGATACGCGGACCTGCTGGGTCAGCTCAACCCCGGGCTGCCGGCGGTCCCCATCAACGCCGTCGCTTTCACGGTGACGCCCGGGTCCGACCCGGCCGCTGTCGCCACCCAGGTGCAGCAGGCCGTCGCGGGCACCGAGGCGCTGCCCCGCTCCGCGGCCATCGACGCGATCCCGGGCGTGGAGTCGGTGGGCCAGACGTTCGGGCTGCTCGTGGGCATCACCTTCGTGATCGGAGTCGTCGTCGTGGGATTCTTCTTCCTCATCCTGACCGTGCAGAAGCTGAAGTCGTTCACGCTGCTGCGCGCCACCGGGGCAAGCACCGGCTCGCTGGCCGGGTCGGTGACCACCCAGATCGCGGCCGTGGTCCTGCTGGCGTCCGGGCTGGCCACCGGGCTGGCGTGGTCGGCGCTGCAAGCCCTGTCCACCGGGCTGCCCGTGTCGATCGACCCGGTCACCACCGCAGGGGTCGTGGCCGCGGTCCTGCTGGCGTCCCTCGGTGCTGGGCTGCTGTCCGTGCGGCGGATCGCGGCCATCGACCCCGCGACCGCGGCAGGTGCCCGATGAACCTCGCCGTCGCCGAGCTGCGCCGCGCCAAGGGGCGCTACGCCTCGATCACAGGCGCGCTGTCGCTGATCGTCTTCCTGGTGCTGGTCCTCGGCGCCCTCGGCGACGGGCTGTTCTTCGGCGGCACCGGGGCGGTCCGGTCCTCGACCGCTCCGGCCTACGCGTTCTCCCAGGACGCGGAGGGATCGCTGATCCGCTCGCGGCTGCCGCTGTCCGACGAGTCCCGGCTCGAGGCCGAGGCCGGCGTCACGCAGGCCACCGCGATCGGGGCGCTGATCACCACCACGTCGAGCGTCCCCGGCGGAGCCGACCTGGTCGTCATGGGCTTCGTCCCGGAGGTCGATCCCGCCGGGGTTCCCAGCCAGGTCGTGTCCGGGCGCCTGCCGACCCCCGACCAGCCCCAGGGCGTGGCCGTGGACGAGGCGCTCGCCGACCAGGGGCTGGGCATCGGCACCACGCTGACCGTCGGCGGAGTGGCTCAGGAGGTGGTCGGCGTCGTCGCGGACGCCGGCTACCAGGGCCTGCCGACGGCGTGGGTGGCGATGGACAGCTACGCCGACATGCGCGCGGCGGTGCGGCCCGAGCTCGCTGGGCAGCCGATCGAGGCCAGCACGTTCGGACTGGCCCTGGCCGACGGGGTCACCGCCGATCAGGTGCCCGCCCCGCCGGGGACGGCGATCCTGAGCAACACCGACACCTATCTGTCCATCCCCGGCGTGCGCGAGCAGAAGTCCAGCCTCAACGCGATCATCTACGCCAGCCTCGCCGTCGGCGGACTCGTGGTCGCCCTGTTCTTCGCGCTCGTGGTCCTCGAGAAGCGCGAGCTTTTCGCCGCGCTCAAGGCGCTGGGCGCCTCGTCGGGCAAGCTCGGCAGCGGGGTCGTGCTCCAGGCCCTCGGCGCGACCGTGTCGGCGGTCGTGATCGGCGCGCTGGCGGCTCGTGGTGTCGGGTACCTGCTGCCCGACGACATCCCGTTCCTGTTCCGCCCACAGACTCTGGCCGTGTCGGCAGTGCTGACCATCGTGGCCGGCGTGATCGGCGCCGTGCTGTCCCTGCGCCGGATCAGTCGGATCGACCCCGCAACCGCACTAGGAGGCTCCCTGTGACCATCGACGCCGCGCCCGGCCAGGCACCGGGCAACGCAGGCCACGCCGCTGCGATCCTCGCGGTCGAGGCCGTCACCAAGACCTACGGCGAGGGCCACACCGCCGTCACCGCGGTCCACGAGGCCTCCATGGCCGTCGAGCAGGGCGAGTTCGTCTCCCTGCTCGGCCCCTCCGGGTCGGGCAAGACCACGCTGATCTCGATGATCGGCGGGCTGCTCACGCCCACCTCCGGCACCGTCCGGGTGGGCGATGTCACCGTCAGCGACCTGACGGGCCGGCAGCTCACCGCCTTTCGGGCCCAGCGGGTCGGCTTCGTGTTCCAGTCGGCCAACCTCGTGCCGTTCCTCACGGCCCGGGAGAACCTGCTCTGGGTCGCCGGGCTGGGCAGCAAGCGCGGCCGGTCGGCCCGCCGGGCCGCGGCGGAGCGCGCCGACCAGCTGCTCGATGAGCTCGGCCTGGCCAAGCGGGCC
>Ga0316576_10001316_pt1 | contig 13180 bp, 8 predicted proteins | sample S0NA_FD_203075 | JGI IMG/M metagenome (GOLD analysis project Ga0316576, IMG submission 203075) | Rhizosphere microbial communities from salt marsh grasses in Alabama, United States - S0-2_050615r3r5 | ecosystem: Host-associated > Plants > Roots > Rhizosphere | place: USA: Alabama | collected... | reverse complement strand
GGCTGCCGCCGACGGTCAGGCGTCTGCGCTGCCGCCGCCGGTGTCGGCCGGCGGCTCCTCGGTGCCGCCCCCCTCGTCGAGCAGCGCCCGTGCCTGCTCGATGAGCTGCCCGGCGTTGTCGACCTCGGCCTGGTAGGTCGCCAGGTCGCCGCTGCGGAGGGCGTCGTCGGCCCGGGCGAAGGCTGCCGCCGCCTCATCGAGCAGGCTCTGGACGTCGCCGGGCACCTCGCCGCCGTCGGTGCCCCCGTCGGTGCCCCCGTCGGTGCCCCCGTCGACCGGCGGGGCGTCGCCGAAGACCGCGGCCAGCGCCTCGGGCAGCGTGTCGCGCATCGCGATCCGATCGCCGAACACCACGATGGCCTTCTTGAACTCGGGGATGGCGCCCACGTCGCCGGCCAGGTAGATCGGCTGGACGTACACGACCGATTCCTCGATCGGCACGACCAGCATGTTGCCCTGGATCACCTCGGAGCCCTCCTGGCCGAGCAGGGTGAACTCGCGGGAGATCTCCGGGTTCTGGTTGATGCGGGTGCCGACCTGGCCGGGGCCGTCGATGAACGAGTCGCGCGGCAGCACGTAGTCGATCAACTGCCCGTACTCGTCGGCGTCGCTCTTCGCCACAAGGAACGACACCATGTTCGGCCGGTTGGCGGCGGTGAACGGCTGCAGCACCAGGTAGGAGAGGCCCTCCTCGTCGGGGAGCCGCATCAGCAGGTAGTAGGGGACCATCGGCCGGTTCGAGTCCGGGTAGGCGAACCGCAGCGGTTCGGTCGGCGTCGTCGACGGATCGCGGGCGATCTGCCAGGGGTCGCCGTTGTTGAAGAACACCCGGGGATCGGTCATGTGGTACTGGGTGTACATGTCGCCCTGGATCCGGAAGAGGTCCTCGGGATAGCGCAGGTGCTGCCGCAGCAGCTCGGGCGCCTGGTCGGCCGTGGTGAACAGGGCCGGGAAGATCCCCCGATAGGCCCGGATGACCGGATCGGTCTCGTCCACGACGTAGAGGGTCATCGTGCCGTCGTAGGCGTCGATGACGGCCTTCACCGAGTTGCGGATGTAGTTGAAGTCGTTGGGGAGCCCGGACCGCTGGGCGTTGAGCCGCCCGGTGGCCGCCGGCGTCGAGTACGGGTAGCGGTCGGTCACCGTGTAGAGGTCCTGGACCCACACGAGCCGCCCGTCGAGCACCACCAGGTAGGGGTCGGCGTCGGCGGCGAGGAACGGCGCCGCCTTCTCGATCCGATCGCGAACGTTGCGGACCATCAGCACCTTGGATTCCCCGGTGACCTGCCCGGAGATCAGGGTGTTGATGTCGGCGAAGCGCAGGGCGAAGGCGGCCCGCCGGAAGATGCTGCCGATCTCGACGCCGCCGGTCCCGTCGTAGGAGTTGAAGGCGACCGTATCGGTGCCGGACGTGTCGAGCGGGAAGTCGACCTCCTGCTCCTTCGTGCCGACGATCTTGTAGTTGCCGCTGTCGATCGCCTCGCCGAAGTAGATCCGGGGCTGGGTGATGATCAGCCGGTCCGGGACCTCGGCGTCGGTGTTGATGTCCTTGACGAGGAAATCGGGCTGGCCCTCGACGGTCACCGAGTTGGCCGGGCTGATCACCGTCCCGAAGCCGTGGGTGTAGACGAGGTGGTTGTTGACCCACCCTCCCTGGGGGAGGCTGGCTTCGTCGAGTTCGCGGGTGGAGAGCATCACCTGGGTCAGATCCCCGTCGAGCAGGTACCGGTCGACGTCCACGTCGTCGAACTGGTAGAAGGGCCGCAACTCCTGGAGCTGCTGGTAGGTGGTCAGCAGGACGGCGGGATCCCACAGACGGATGTTGTCGATCGTGGACCGGTTGGCGGCGAGATCGGACACCGTGAGGTTCTCGTCGGCGGCGAAGTCGCGTACCTCGACCCCGCCGAGCCCGAAGGCCTCCCGGGTGGCGGCGATGTTCCGCTCGACGAACTCGAGTTCCTTGTTGATCTCGTCGGGCTGCACCTGGAACCGCTGCACCACGGCCGGCCAGATCCCGCCGAGGGCGATCGACGTCACGAGCCACAGGCCGACGGCGGCGAGCGGCAGGGTCCATCCCTTCATCCGGATGTTGATGAGGAGCAGCAGCGCCGCGAACAGCGAGATGAAGATGAGCAGGCGGAGCGCCGGCAACTGGGCGTTCACGTCGGTGAAGGTCGCGCCGAAGACGACGCCGCGGGTCGAGTAGAGCAGGTCGAACTGGTCGAGCCAGTACATCCCGGCCTTGAGAATGGCGAGGATCGCCAGCAGCACGGAAACGTGGACCTTGACCCCGGCGGAGACCCGCTGGCGGCCCGGGGCGATCTGGATCCCTCCATTGAGGTAGTGGACCGCGGTGATCACCAGCGTCGTGATGAGGAAGAACTGGAACGCCCACCCGGCCAGATCCCGAAGGAATGGGACCTGGAAGACGTAGAAGCCGATGTCGTTGTTGAAGACCGCATCGCCGGTGCCGAACGACTCGCGGTTGACGAACAGCAGCCAGTTCTCCCACCAGGCGCCCGCTCCGATGCCGATCATCAGGCCGAAGAACGCCGACACCAGCAGCCGGACCTTCATCGCCCGCGGCCCGATCCAATCCTGGAAGCGCCGGATGACCTCCTCGTCGGGCGAGCCGGCGACGAGCGGTGACGGCGGCGAGAGCCGGTCGGCGAGCAGCAGGTTCAGGAACAGCAGCAGGAAGGCGACCGCGCTGGCCACCAGCACCAGGAGGACCCGGCTGAAGATCAGCGTCCGCCAGACCGAGGCGAATCCCACCGAGTCGAACCACAGGTAGTCCGTCCAGAAGGTGGCGATCGCCCGCAGGCTGAGCACCAGGACGGCCAGCACCGCGAGGACGATGAACAGGATGCGCCGGCCGGTGGAACGCGACCGGGGACGGACGGGGATGGGTTCTCTTTCGATCATCGGCGCACCATCTTACGGGCAGCCGGCCGTTGACCGGCATCCGCTCGCGGCGATCATCCGGCCGGGGCGATCGTGCAGTGGCAGTCGAGGCCGGCGGGAGGCACCTCCCGGCCCTCCGGGGGATCGCCGCCCGGCTCCCAGGGGCCCGCGCCGACCGGGCAGCGATCGCAGGTCCCACCGTGGGGCACGGCGGTCACCCGGGCGACGCCCAGCGACTCGAGGCCGGCGAGCAGCGAGTCGTGGAAGGCGGTGCGGGCCGCCAGACGGACCCAGCGCTCCGCCTCCTCGCCGCGCCACGCCCGGAACACCCGCGACACGGCGGCGGCGCGCTCCCGAGGCCCGGAACCGGCCGTCTCCTCGAGCGCCGCCTCCACCCCGTCGCCGACGGCGGCCCCCAGGTCCCCGGAGACGAGGGCGCTGCGGCCGCCGATCACCGGCGCCGGGGCGGGGCGCCCGGTGAAGGCTCCGGCGGCGGCGGCACCGGCACCGGCGGCCTCGTCCACCACGGCGTCGAGTGCCGCGCCGATCTCGCCGAAGTCGCCGGACCACTCCCCGGACACCCGCAGCGCCTCGAGCACCAGGTTCTGGGCCGCCAGCAGGCCCTGCTTCACGGTGCGGAGGCCCCGGTTCTCAATGGGGAGCAGCAGCCGCTCGCGCAGTTCGATCGGGTCGGTCACGGCGGCGGCATCCTCCACAGCCCCCGGCGGGGACGGCGCCTCCTCCGGCTCCTCCTGGAGCGATCCCGGCCGCCCGGGCGCCGCCGGCTCCGGACCGGCGGACGGGATCGCTTCCGGTTGCCGGGCCGGGGGTGCTTCCGGCTGCCCCGACGGAACGGCCTCCCGTTCCTCACGGAGCGGAAGCCGGCCGCCGCGCAGCCGGGCGAACAGGTCGTCGACCGGCGGCGGCCCGGCGGTCGCCGGCTCGGCCTCCACCGTCGGGGCCTCCGGCTCCTCCGCGACCGGGGCCTCCGGCTCCTCCGCGATCGGGGCCTCGGGCTTCCGGCCGACATCCTCCGGCACCTCGGGCAGGCCGGCGGCGGTCCCGGGTTCGCCGGGCGCGGGCGCCTCCTCCTCGGCGGGCGCACCGGGAGCCCCGGCGGCCGGCTCGTCCTCCTCTGCGGGGGTCTTCTCCCCTTCCGGAGTCTCCGCCGGTGGGGGAAGCGGCGGTCCGGGCCGGCCGTGGACGACCACCGTGCCGTCCCCGTCCTCCGGCATCCACGGTTCGTCGGGCTCCGCCGCCGCCGGGGCCTCCGGTTCGGCCGAGCGGGTTGGGGGCTCGGGACGGGGCTCGACGATCCGTTGGCGGGCCTCGCCCTGGAGACGCTCGACCTCCGCAGCCAGGGAGTCCCCGAGGGCGTCGACCTCCGAGTCGGCCCGGCGCGAGGACGGCGGGGAGGGCGCCGGAGGCCGGGAAGCCGGCCCGGTGGGCGCAACAACCCGGATCCCCGAGGAGTCGGCCCGGTCGCCCTCGATCTCGTCGAGCATCCGGCGCCGCCGGGTCTCCAGCGCACGAGCACGCTCCTGGGCGGCCTCGGCCTCCCGCATCGCGCCGCCGACGAGGTCGTCGGCGAGCGCCTTCGCCTCGCTCACCAGGCGCTCGGCCTCGAAGCGGGCGTTGCGGACGATGTCGGCGCCCTCCTTGCGGGCGGCGGCCACCCGGCGGTGCGCTTCCTGCTCGGCTTCGGCCCGAATGATCAGGACGTCGGCCTCTGCCCGTTCGACCATGGCGGTGGCCGTGCGCACCGCATCGTCGAGGAGGGCGGTGCCTTCCTCCCAGGCGCGGCGACGTGCCTCGAAGGCGGTGTCGGCGGCGTCGCCGCCGAGGCGTGCGGCCTCCTCCTGCGCCCGGGAGAGCTGCTCCTCGGCATCTGAGGCGGCCCGCTCGCGAATCCCGGCTGCGGCGCGCTGTGCTTCGGTGAGCATCCTCCCGACGTCCTCGGAGAGGGCGGCGAGGTCGGCGCTGAGGTACTCGAGGCCGCCGGCGCGGTCGATGCGATCGAGCAGCTCGCGATGCTCCCTCACGAGCTGCTCCCACTGAGCGGCGGCGGCGGCCATGACCTGCTCGACCGCCCGGCGGTCGTAGCCGCGGCGGGAAGAGGGGATCCCTCTGGTCGACAGGCTCTCGGGCCCAACGGTGTCGGCCATCAGCGGCCACGATACCCACCGGAGACCCCGGCGCCCCGGAATGTCGGCTCGGCCGAAGGGACCGCCGGCCCCGTGCGCTACCCGGAAGCCAGCAGGTCGCCGGCGGGCTCGAGGGTGCCGAGGAAATCGAGGGCGTCCTGCAGCGTGGCGACCGCCACCACTTCGATGTCGTCGCCGGCGGCGGTGATGGCGTCGTCGTAGTTGTCCTGCGGGACGAGGATGTACTCGGCCCCCACCGACCGGGCCCCGTAGACTTTCTGGCGCACGCCACCGATGGGCCCGACCGTCTCGTCGAATGCGATCGTGCCGGTCCCGGCGACGACGTGGCCCTTCACGAGGTCCTCCGGGGTGAGCAGGTCGATCAGCGTGAGGGCGTACATCATCCCGGCGGACGGTCCCCCGATGCTCCGGGAGTCCACCGACACGTTCACCGGCAGCACCATCTCGAGATCGACGGTGTCGAACACGACGCCGACCATCGGCTGCCCCTCGAGGTCGGGATGGGGGATGAGGGTGATGTCCACGCTGATCGGCCGGCCGTCCCGGGTCCCCGACAGCGTGATCGTGTCGCCGACCGAGTAGGACCGGATGACGGCGGCGGCTTCGTCGGACGTCGCCACCGGCTGCCCGGCGACCGTGTCGTACCGGTCTCCCGGCAGCAGCACGCCGTCGGCCGGGCTGCCCTCGACCGTCTGGACGACCTCGACGCCCTCACCGGTGAAGCCCACGTCGTACCCGAGGCGGGCGAGCGCCACGTAGAGAGCGGCGTCGATCGACCGGTCCATCGCTTCGAGGTTGGAGCGGCGGACCTCCTCCTGACTCACCCCCGGGGGTCGGATGACGTCCCGTTCGATCAGGTCGACCTTGTCGTCGAACTGGGCCTCGACGTACTCGAAGACGTTCACCTCGCGCAGGCCCACCGTGAGCAGGTAGAAGTCGCCGGTGAGGTCGTACACCTCGGTGTCCTGAACGGCGATGAGGTCGGTGACGTCCTCGACCGGTCCGGGCGACATGGCGAAGTACGGAACCTTCACCGGCCAGAGCACGACCACCAGGGCCCCGAGGACGAGCAGGAGCCCCGCGAGTGCGAAGGGCCACCGGGCCGGACGGCGGCGGGGCGCCGACTCGGAGCCGTCGGGATCGGCGGTCGCGCCGGTGTTGTCGAGGTCGTCGATCACAGCGACGCGATGGTACTGGTCGGGCCCGGATACCCGCTTCCCCGGGGAGACGGCCGCTCCGTCCGGGCTTCCCATACACTGTCGCCCCATGGGACGCATCAGCAGAACCCTCACCTTGGCGAAGGCCTCCTGGGAGGTCCTCAAGGCCGACAAGGAACTGATCCTCCTCCCGATCATGTCGCTGATCGCCACGATCGTGATCGCCGCCTCGTTCCTCGCCCCGATCCTGGCCGGCGGCGGCGCTGCCGGGCTCGAGGAGGGTCGCGGAGACCCGATCACCTACGTGCTCATGTTCGCCGCCTACGTCGTGCTCTTCTTCGTCACGATCTTCTTCAACGCGGCACTCGTGCACGCCGCCAACGAGCGGCTCGACGGCGGCGATCCCACCGTCGGGAGTGCCCTGCGGGGCGCCATGCTGCGGGTCGGCCGGATCCTCCCCTGGGCGATCGTCTCGGCGACCGTGTCGGTCGTCCTCCAGATGATCGAGGAGCGGGGCGGCGCCATCGGCCGGATCGCGGCGGCCATCGGCGGGCTCGCCTGGACGCTGGTGACGTTCCTGGTCGTGCCGATCCTCGTCATCGAGGGCGTCGGGGTGAAGGATGCGATCACCCGCTCGGCCGGGCTGTTCAAGAAGACCTGGGGAGAGAACGTGGCCGCCCAGGTCGGCTTCGGACTGCTGGGGTTCCTCGTCGCCCTCCCGGCGATTCTCGTCGCCGGCGCGGCCTTCGCCCTCGGCTCGGCCGTCGGTTTCGTGATCCTCGCCCTGGCGGTGCTGTGGATCCTCGGGTCCTCGATGGTGATCAGCGCCCTCAACGGCGTGTTCCAGACGGCCCTCTACCGGTACGCCGCCGGGACGGGCTCGACGGGTGCCTTCGACGCCGGCGAGCTGCGGGCCGCCTTCGCCCCCAAGGGCGGGACCGGCATGCGGGGCTTCGCCGGGTAGCGCGAGGCGGCCGTCGCAGCGATCTCCGGGAGGCCGCTCCTCTCCGGCTCGCCGGAAGGGGGCAGGCCCCGGCCCCCTACACTCGCCCCGTGGCACGAAACATCGGCATCCTGACCGCCGGCGGCGACGCCCCCGGCCTGAACGCCGCCATCCGGGGAGTCGGCAAAGCAGCCCTGCGCACCCACGGCATGCAGGTCATCGGCTTCCTCGACGGGTTCCGCGGGCTGATGGAGAACCGGACCATCCGGCTCGACGACGCCACCCTCTCCGGGATCCTGACCCGCGGCGGCACCGTGCTGGGGACCAGCCGCGACAAGCCGCACAAGATGGAACTCGGTGGCAAGGTCCTCGACATGCGGGACGCCATGATCGACAACTGCCGCCTCCACGAACTGGACGGCTTGGTGTGTCTCGGCGGCGGCGGGACCCAGAAGAACGCGCTGCGGCTGATGGAGAAGGGCCTCAACGTCATCACCCTTCCGAAGACGATCGACAACGACGTTCCCCACACCGAGGCGGCCTTCGGCTTCGACACCGCCCTCACCGTCGCGACGGAGGCGGTCGACCGGCTCCACTCGACCGCCCACAGCCACCACCGGATCATGGTGGTGGAGATCATGGGGCACAACGCCGGGTGGCTCGCCCTCGGAGCAGGCATCGGGGGCGGCGCCGACGTGATCCTCATCCCCGAAGTCCCCTACGACACCCGCAAGGTGGCCGAGACACTGCTCGACCGGAAGGCGGCCGGCAGCCACTTCAGCCTCGTCGCGGTGTCCGAGGGCGCCTTCCCGGTCTCGGACGACGACCCGGTTGCCCGGCCGGAGGGCGAGGAGTGCGCCGAGAGCGGCACCGCCCGGCTGTCGCGAGCCCTGGCCGAGATCACCGGTCTGGAATCACGGGTGACGATCCTCGGGCACGTGCAGCGCGGCGGCACGCCGTCGCCCCGCGACCGTCTGCTGGCGACCCGGCTGGGGTCCGCTGCGGCGGCCTTTGCCGCCGAGGGGCGCTGGGGCGTGATGGTGGGCTCGCAGGACGGTGAGAGCGTGCCCATCCCCCTCGAGGAGGTCGCCGGGAAGCGCCGGATGGTCCCCCTCGACCATCCCTGGATCGCCACCGCCCGGTCCCTCGGGATCTCCCTGGGCGACTGAGCCGGTCCGCCGGCCGTCGCCGATCACCCGGCCCGCCCGATCCCCGATCGCGAAGGCGGGCCGCCCGAAGGCGGCCCGCCGTTCGTCGGTCTTCCCGTCCCGATCAACCGGAGAAGCAGGGAGCGTCGAAGGTGTAATCGGCCACCGTCGTGCCCTGGAAGAACCGGGTCGCCGGCGTCAAGCCGTCCGGCTGGGTGCGATCCACCCTGCTCACCACCGACTCCCGCACGATGATGTCGTTCGGTTCGCCGGAGAAGCGCTTCGGCGGCAGCATGCCCTGGTAGTCCACCTCGACCTGGTCGATGGCGGCCACGAGGCCGGCCCGGGTGATGTCCCCGTTGCTGATCGCCTGCTCGAGGAGCGCCTTGATGTTGTACTGGAACGCCCATCCGGCGGTGTAGCCGATGTTGGGGTCGCGGCCGAACTGGTCGGCGGCGGCCCGCAGCGCGGCGTGCCCTTCGGAGTCGGTCGCCCAGCCGAGCCACGGCGCCGAGTGGAAGAAGGCCGCCTCGAGCAGCGGCAGGAGCGCCTCCTGCCCCAGCAGGGCGGTGTTCCACGACGGGCCGATGCCGACGTACATGCCGGTCTGGTGGCCGGCCTGGAACGTCCCGCCGAGGATCTGCGCCATCTCGGTGGGCCCGGTGGCGATGAACGTCACGTCGGGCTTGGCCCCCGCCAGGGTGGCCACCGCCTCGGCGACGTCGCCGCCGGCCGAGATCGGGATCTGCACGACCTCGGCGATCGGATCGCCGAGGTCGTGGGCCTCGGCGGCGATCTTCACGCCGGCCGCGTAATCGCCGCCGTAGTCGCCGGGGAAGGCGACGATGGCGTACGTGAAGGCCGCTCCCTCGCGGGCCTGCACGACGAAGTCGAAGGCGTTCATCGACTCGACGCAGTAGTTGGCCCCGGCTTCGAGGATCAGGCCGCCGTCGTTCTCGGGGAACGACCATCCCGACCACCAGGTCGCCGGAGCCGCGACCACGTTGTTCTCGATGTACCCGGGGAGGGCCGCCTGGGTCTGCGGCGTGCCGAGGGTCTGCGCCAGCAGCGCGATCTTCGGCTCGATCTGGGCGAAGCCGGCGACGTGCTCCTGCGGGTTGTAGTGGGCGTCGACCGTCGTCTCCGGCGTGATCGCCACGTCGAAGCCCATGATCCCGCCGGCGGCGTTCTGGACCGCCCAGAAGTCCTGCTGGGCCTGGGTGAGTGGGATGGCAACCGGGGCGAACGGGCCGTCGCTGAGGTCCGAGATCACCCCGAGGTAGATGCACCCGTTCTCGGGGTTCGCCGAGTCGGGGCAGGGCTCCATCGTGACGCCCTTGTCGAAGAGGATCTCCATGCCGCCGGCGGTCGTGGTCGTCTCACCGGCGGTCGTCGTCGTCTCCGCAGCCGTCGTGGTCGTCTCCGCAGCGGTCGTGGTCGTCGCCGCCTCCGTCGTCGTTGTGGCCGCCTGCGTCGTGGTGGTCTCGGCGTCGTCGTCGTCGCCGCACGCCGCCACGACGAGCGCAAAGGCCACCAGCAGGCTCGCCGTCACGAGCCAACGTGACCGTTTCCTCATCTCCGGTTTCCTCCCTGTCGTGGGTTCGAGCCCCGGCCCCCCGTGTCGGGGTACCGCGTCACAGTACCGAATCATCCTCCTGCCTGCCGTCCTCAGTACGAGAAGGGGAACGCCTTCCAGTAGTTGCGGATCCTGATCCAGATGCCGTAGAGGCCGAGCGGCTCGAAGATCAGGAAGCCGATGATGAAGAGCCCGAACAGCACACGCTCGAACTGGAAGATGTCGAAGACCCCCTCGCCGACGTTCACCGAGACGAACCCCGAGAGGAACCCGATCCCGGCGATCTCCTGGACCAGCCTCGGCAGGAAGATGATGAACACCGCCCCCATGATCGACCCCGAGACGGTGGCCACCCCGCCGATGAGAATCATCGCGATGTACTCCACCGACAGCAGCAGACCGGGGGCGGCGTCGTACAGCTCCGGCTGGAGCTGCCCGGTGATCCCCCACAGCAGCGCCCCCGCCACCCCGGCGTAGAACGAGGAGACCACGAAGGCGATCATCTTGTAGCGGGCCAGCGGGATCCCCATGATCTCGGCGGCGATGTCCCGATCGCGAACCGCCGCCAGCGCCCGCCCGATCCGGGAACGCGCCAGGTTCTTGGCGGTGATCCCCAGCACGATGAGCAGAGCGAGGCCGAGGAAGAAGAACCGCTGCTGGCTCGACAGGTAGATGCCGAGCACGTCGCCGCTCTCGTCGAAGCGGAAGCCGTCGTAGCCGGGGATGAATCCGAACAGCACCGGCTCGGCCGTCTCCCGCCCGACGCCGGGCCCGCCGGTGATCGACTTCAGCGTGCGGAACAGGTGGCCGCCGAGGAAGACGAGGCCGAGCGTCACGAAGGCCAGGTAGAGGCCCCGCAGCCGGAAGGCGAGCGGGGCGACGAGCAGCCCGACGGCCGACGCCACCAGCCCGGCGACCGGCAGCCAGATCAGCATGTCGAGCCCGAGGCCCCAGACGACATCCCCCGTCGAGACGTTGCGCACCTGCTCGACCCCGCCGAGCACGGCGGCGGTGAAGGCCCCGATGCCGAGGAAGAACGCATGGCCGAGGGAGACCTGGCCGGCGAACCCGGTGACGATGTTCAGGCCGATCGCCCCGATGGCGGCGAACATGGCGGTGGCGCCGAGCACCATCAACTCGCCCTCCAGCCGGAACGAGACCAGTCCGGGCACGATCGGGATCGGCCCGCCGAGCCCGAGGACGATCACGGCGACGAGCAGCAGGGCGAACCAGAAGCGCTGCACCCCGGTCCGAAAGACGGCGACGTCCGACCGGTAGTCGGGAACCAGCCCGGGACGACCCCTCATACCCGCTCCACCTCCTCCGTCCCGAACAGCCCGTAGGGCCGCACCAGAAGGACGATGAACATCACCAGGTAGGGCACCACCTGGGCGAACCCGGTTCCCAGCCACGGCAGGTGGAGGGGCTGGTAGGTGACGGTCAGCTGCTCGGCGACCGCGATCAGCAGCGCCCCTGCGATCGCCCCGCCGATCGAGTCGAGGCCGCCGACCACCACCACCGGGAGCGCCTTGAGGGCCTGCACGGCGGCGGTGCGGTCGAGCCCGAAGCCGGACCCCAGGAACACCCCGCCGAGCATGGCGAGCACCGCCGCGAAGGCCCACGACAGAGCGAAGACGGTGGGGACCGAGACGCCCTGGGTGAGGGCGACTTCCTGGTCGAAGGCGGTGGCCCTCATCGCCAGCCCCATCCGGGTGTACCGGAAGAAGAGCAGCAGGCCGACGACCACCACCGTGGTCGTCACGATCGCGGCGATCTGGCGGTGCGCCAGGAAGAAGTCGCCGAACTCCACGAGGTCGATGCCCCACGGGTCCTTGAGCGACCGGATGTTGGGCCCCATGAAGTCGAGGGCGATGATCCGCACGATCAGGTCGATGCCGATGGTCATGATCGCCACCGCGAACACCGGCTTGCCGACCATCGGGCGCAGGAAGCCCCGCTCGATGGCAATACCGGTCGCCGCCGACAGAACGACCGCCAGGCCCACCCCGGCGGCGAAGGGCCAGCCCAGGCCGCCGGTGTCGGCGTCGCGGAAGAGGAACACCCAGAACACGTCGGCGAGCGCCACGGCGAACATCAGCCCGAGCATCAGCTTGGCGGCCCGGGCCGGAACGAAGCCCCGCGACCGCCCCACGATGGCGAGCACCACCCCGACGATCGCCACCGCGATCACGACCCAGAACAGGCCGGGCACCCCGTCGGCCGGCGCCGAGGTGGCGAACACCACCCACCAGGCACCCAGGATCACCAACCCGGGTTGGGCGAAGCTGAGTACCTGCATCGACTTGTAGATGATCACGAAGCCGAGGGCGATCGGGGCGTAGATGGCCGCCGTCGCGACGCCGTTGAGCAGGGCCTGGATGAATGTGGTCATCGGTACATCGACTCGATCAGGTCCCCGAACCGGTCCTCGATGATCGACCGCTTCACCTTCTGGGTCGCCGTCAACTCGCCGTCCTCGTGGTCCAACTCCTTGGTGAGCAGCCGGAACGCCTTGATCTGCTCGACCCGGCTGAACTTGGCGTTGGTCTCGTCCACCACCTTCTGGATGAGGGCGATGACCTCGGGCTTCTCGGAGAGGTCGCGGTAGGTGGTGTGGGCGAGGCGACGCTGCTGGGCCCACTCGCTCACCACGTCGAACTCGATGCCGATCAGCGCCGTCAGGTACTTCCGCCGATCGCCGACCACCATCGCCTCCTTCACGAACGGCGAGGTCTTCAGCGAGTTCTCGATCTCCGACGGCGAGATGTTCTTGCCGCCCGAGGTGATGATGATGTCCTTGATCCGGTCCACGATCCGGACGTGGGTCCCGTTCACCCACTCGCCGACGTCGCCGGTGTGCAGCCAGCCCTCGTCGTCGATGGCCCGGGCGGTCGCCTCGGGCATTTGCCAGTAGCCGGCGAAGTTGGCCGGATGGCGGGTGAGGATCTCCCCCGTCTCGTCGTCGAGTCGCAACTCGATGCCCGGATAGGGCTCCCCCACCGTCCCGAGCCGCACCCGGCCCGGAGCGTTGCGGGTGGCCACGACGGCGTTCTCGGTCATCCCGTAGGCCTCGTGGATCGGGACCCCGATCGACATGAAGAACTCGAGGATCTCGGGAGCGATCGGGGCCGCCCCGGACACCCCGTAGCGGACCCTGCGCAGCCCGACCCGGTCCCGGAGCGCCCGGAAGAGGAAGACCTCGCCGAGCGTCGCCAGGACCCGGCTGGTGGCGGTGTGCTTCCCGCCGTTGCGGACCAGGGTCGTGCCGATCCGGTCGGCGGCCTTCA
>Ga0316576_10001315_pt1 | contig 13183 bp, 11 predicted proteins | sample S0NA_FD_203075 | JGI IMG/M metagenome (GOLD analysis project Ga0316576, IMG submission 203075) | Rhizosphere microbial communities from salt marsh grasses in Alabama, United States - S0-2_050615r3r5 | ecosystem: Host-associated > Plants > Roots > Rhizosphere | place: USA: Alabama | collected... | reverse complement strand
TGAAAGAGGGTAAGAAGATCCTCTTTGAAGGGGCCCAGGGAACGCATCTGGATATTGACCACGGGACCTATCCTTATGTCACGTCTTCAAATCCGGTGGCGGGATCCGCCTGTGCCGGAGCGGGAATCGGCCCGGGACAGCTTCATCACGTCGTGGGAGTGGTAAAAGCATACACGACGCGGGTGGGGGCGGGCCCCTTTGTCACGGAGTTGACGGATGAAGTGGGTGATTTTATCCAGGAGCGGGGGAAGGAGTTCGGTGCCACCACCGGTCGCCGCCGCCGCTGCGGATGGCAGGATCTGGTAATACTGCGGGACGCGGTGCGGTTCAATGGTCTGAACAGCCTCGCCGTGACAAAGCTGGATGTATTGACCGGTCTTGAGAGCGTGCGAGTCTGCGTTGCCTATGAATGGCGGGGGGAGCGTCTGCTATCCCGGCCGGCGAGCCTCACCACATTTGCCCAATGCACCCCGGTGTACCGGGATCTACCCGGTTGGCAGCAGGATATTTCGACGGCGAGACAGTTAGAGGATCTGCCGGTCCACGCACGTGCATATCTTGATGTAATTCAGGAAGAAGCCGGTATTCCCCTCTCCATCGTGTCAGTAGGTCCCGCACGGCAGGAGACCGTTATGGTAGAGAATCCATTCAGCAGCCTTTAGCAGAAACGGGTTGCATCGCTTGGGGGCAAGGGTTTTCAGCGGTGAAACGGCTTCAGAGGCTACATCGTGCCGACGTATGACAAACAGTATGACGTAACCGTGGTGGGGGCGGGCCACGCCGGGGCCGAGGCTGCCCTTGCAGCGGCAAGGATGGGCCATCCCACCTTGCTTCTTACCATCAACCTGGATCACATCGGTGTGATGAGCTGTAACCCGGCCATCGGCGGCCTGGCCAAGGGGCATCTGGTCAAGGAGATCGATGCGCTGGGCGGTGAAATGGCACATAACGCCGATGCCACGGGTATTCAGTTCAGACGCCTCAATACCCGAAAGGGGGTGGCAGTCCAGGGGTCACGCTCCCAGAATGACCGCGATCTCTACCGAAAGAGAATAAAATCCGTCCTGGAAGCACAGGCGAACCTCGATATTCGTCAGGCCATGGTGACCGGGCTCTTGGTCACAGATGGTGCGGTTCACGGCGTTGAGACCAGCATTCATGAACGATTTCTGTCAAAGACCGTTATTTTGACCACCGGAACCTTTCTGGGAGGAGTGATCCATATCGGTCTCGATCAGTTTCCGGCCGGCCGCATGGGTGATCCGCCTTCTCTGGAACTTTCCCGCCAACTCGGTTGCCTGGGTTTTGAACTTGCACGGCTCAAGACCGGAACCACCCCGCGCCTCAATGGAAGAACCATTGATTATGAGGCACTGGAGATTCAGGAAGGAGACCGGGAGCCGCGGCCCTTTTCCTTTACCACCGAGAGCCTTCCCTTGCCCCAGAGGCCCTGCCACATTACGTACACCACGCGAAAAACACATGACCATATTCGAAGCGGTCTCGACCGCAGCCCGCTTTTCGCAGGAGTGATCAAGGGGGTGGGAGCACGGTACTGCCCCTCCATTGAGGACAAGGTGGTCCGGTTCGCGGAAAAGGAACGGCACCAGATATTCCTTGAGCCGGAGGGGCTCGATACGGTTGAAGTCTATCCCAACGGCCTGGCAACCAGTCTCCCCATAGATGTGCAGGTGGGCATGATCCGTTCAATTCCGGGGTTGGAACATGCGGAGATCCTGCGACCCGGATATGCCATAGAATATGATTATGTGGACCCGCGACAGCTCACCCCCACCCAGGAGACAAAACTGGTCAAAGGATTGTATCATGCCGGCCAGATAAACGGCACTTCGGGCTATGAGGAAGCGGCGGCTCAGGGACTTCTTGCGGGAATCAACGCCGTCCTGAACATCAGGGGTGAAGAGCCATTGATTCTCGGCAGGGACCAGGCGTACGCAGGTGTGCTGATTGACGATCTGGTGACCAAGGGTACCGGGGAACCCTATCGAATGTTCACTTCGCGGGCAGAGTACCGGCTTCTTTTACGGGAAGACAATGCCGATTTCAGGCTCAGGGACGTGGGGCACCGGCTGGGCCTTGTTTCTGAGAGTGTTTACCATGACTTCTGTGGGAAAAGGGCGCGTGTGGAGGCCCTCATTGAGCGGTTGCGCGCGGTGAAGGTCCGGCCCTCCCCCGGAAGGGATGATCGGCTGAAGGAGATAGGGTCATCACCGCTCGGCAAGGTGACGACCCTCGAACAACTGCTTCGGCGAAATGAAATCGCTTTCGAGCACCTTCACCTCTTTGATCCGGAACTTGGAGCGATCGATCCCCTGGTGGCGGAGGAAGTGGAAACACGGGTAAAATATGAAGGCTATATCCTTCGGCAGGAGAGACAGGTGGAGAAACTAAAGCGCATGGAATCCTTTCGTATTCCCGGTTTCCTGGATTATGGCACGGTCCATGGACTTTCCACCGAAGTGCGGGAGAAACTTTCAAAGATTCGACCCGTTTCCCTTGGGCAGGCAGCACGAATTTCGGGCGTTACTCCCGCCGCATTGATGGCCATCCAGGTGCACCTGAAAAAACAGGGATGACGGGGCAGAGTACATTCCTCTTTCCCGCCTCGTATAAAGCGGTCGGTTTGCCCTGTTTCCATCCTCTTTGAATGCTCATTTGTCTTGTCACAACGACAAGTTATAAAATTTTCCTTGACAGTCATAAACAATTTGTTTTATAGACCTGCTTCAACGGCTTGCAAAAGCAGGTGAGACCGGAAAGGGACGCCACCTGTTTCTGGTTGCGCGAGCCTTACGGGTGACAGGAAAGACGGGTTCTCATGGCACTGGGAGATTTATTATCCGAACAAAGGGCTGCAATAACGGAAAAATGGCTTGATGCCCTGGTAGATTCTTACCCTTCAGACACGAGGAGGTTCCTCAGAAAAGAAAAGAGCAGCTTCGCAAATCCTGTTGGCAGGACATACCGGGAAGAAGTCGAAAAACTCTTTGACGCTTTTGCTGCGAACCAGCCTGACAAAATGAATGCTGCCTTGGATGGCATTCTGCGGATACGGGCGATTCAGGACTTCAGCCCGTCGAAAGCGATCGGATTTCTTTTTGAATTCAGAAAAATTCTGAAGAATGCATTGCAGGGTGGGGGCCACGGGGGCGGTGTGTCCGTCGTCTTGAGCGAGGCGGATGAAAAACTCGATCAATTGTTGATGATGGGGTTTGATATCTACTCTACGCGCCGTGATAAAATAAACGATTTGCGGGTGAATGAGGTAAAGAGGCAGGTTGCAAGACTGCTTGAGCGGGCGAATCTGATATGCGAGATTCCGGAGGGGGATCCGGATCTTGAAAATCACAAAACAGAGTGAGTTACTTAAGAGCGAGGTAAGCATTTATGAATTTCATATTGAGCATCCTCATTTCAATGACTGCCGTTATTGTGCTGGTGTTGATTCCATGGATCGGCGTGGGTGCGTTGAATTTACGCGTCCTTTTCGGTATCGTGGTTCCCTACGCTGCCATGGCTACCTTCTTTGTGGGAATTGTGGTAAAGGTAATCGGCTGGGCCCGGTCTCCGTCACCTTTCCGTATCCCCACAACGGCAGGGCAGCAATGGTCGCTGCCATGGATAAAACACAGCCCCATTGACAACCCCAAAAGCACCGGCGGTGTAGTTGTCAGGATGATTTTTGAAGTTCTGACGTTTCGGTCGCTCTTCAGAAATACCCGGCTGGAATACCGGAATGTGGACGGCGTACCGAAGGTTGACTATGAGTTCGAAAAATGGCTGTGGCTGGCCGCTCTGGCTTTTCACTACTCTTTTCTGGTCATTTTTGTCCGGCATTTCAGATTGTTTCTGCAGCAGGTGCCTGGGTTTGTGAGCCTGCTGGACAGCCTGGACGGATTTATGCAAATGGGGGTGCTGCCTTTTCCTGGATTGAACGTCCCGGAGGTCTACCTCACCGACATGCTGATCATGCTCGCCCTGACCTATCTCTTCGTGCGAAGGCTCTACATTCCTCAGATCAGGTATCTCTCACTTCCCGCTGACTTTTTTCCTCTTTTTCTGTTGCTTGCCCTCGGGTTCACGGGTATCCTGATGCGCTATTTCCTGCGCGTGGATATCACTGCCGTCAAGGAACTGGCCGTGGGACTTTTTAAGTTTCACCCGAAATCTCCGGAGGGAATTGGGGTCATCTTTTATATCCATCTTTTTATGATCAGCGTTCTGATTGCCTACTTTCCCTTCAGCAAACTCATGCATTTTGCGGGAGTGTTCCTGAGTCCCACGAGGAACCTCTCGAACAACAGCCGCATAAAGAGGCACATCAATCCGTGGAACTATCCGGTCAAGTATCACACCTATGACGAATATGAGGATGAGTTCAGAGAACACATGATAGAAGCGGGTCTCCCGGTAGAGAAACAGCCCGAAGGAGCAGCTGAAACAGGAGAGAAGGAGTAGATATGGCTGATACCACCCCCAAACCAGAAGAACTTGCGAGGATAGATCATACGCCTCCATTGATGAAAGGCTGGATGGACACTCCGGTCGAAATTAAGAAAGGCATAGCCTGCTACGGAGCAAAAGAGAAAAATCTCGCAGCAGTGGGCATGCCCAACGCACGGGACTGGTCACCCTTTGAAGAGGACTGGAAGCTTCCGGAGAACTGGCAAGACATCGTTCATGAAGGATTCAAGGATCGTCTCGACAAGTTTCGCTCCCTGAAGGTGTTTATGGATATCTGTGTCCGGTGTGGCGCCTGTGCTGATAAATGTCATTTCTTTATCGGCTCCGGCGATCCAAAGAACATGCCCGTCATGCGTGCCGAGTTGATTCGGTCCGTGTACCGGAAGAATTTTACCACCGGTGGAAAACTCCTGGGGAAACTGGCGGGGGCCAGGGATCTGACTGAGGATGTGCTGAAGGAATGGTGGTACTATCTCTATCAATGCACAGAGTGCAGACGGTGCTCCCTTTTCTGTCCCTACGGTATCGACACCGCAGAAGTCACTATATTGGGACGGGAACTCACAAATCTTCTCGGGCTTAATACCGACTGGATCTCAGCTCCTGTTGCAAACTGCAACAGGACAGGGAACCATCTGGGCATTCAGCCCCACGCCTTTAAAGACATGATCGAATTCTTCGTGGATGAGATCGAAGAAATAACCGGTATTAAGGTGGAGCCTAGCTTTAACCGTAAAGGGGCCGAAATACTCTTCATCACCCCCTCAGGGGATGTCTTTGCTGATCCCGGAACCTACACCTGCATGGGATATCTGATGCTGTTCCATTACCTGCAGAGCATGGGGCTGGACATCACGTGGTCCACCTATGCTTCAGAAGGGGGAAATTTCGGATATTTTACTTCCCATGAAATGGCCAAGCGTCTCAACGCCAAGATGTATGCCGAAGCCAAAAGACTCGGGGTCAAATGGATCCTCGGCGGAGAGTGTGGGCATATGTGGCGTGTTTTGAACCAGTACATGGATACCTGGAACGGACCGGCGGATTTCCTCGAGGAACCGGTTTCTCCCATCACCGGGACGAAGTTTGAGAATGCCAAGTCGACCAAGATGGTTCATATTACTGAATTTACCTCCGACCTGATCAAGCACAACAAGCTCAAATTGGATCCCAGCAGGAATGACCACCTCAAGGTGACATTCCATGATTCCTGTAACACAGCCAGGGGAATGGGCATTTTTGAGGAACCCCGATACGTCATTAAGAGTGTGTGCAATAATTTTTATGAGATGCCGCCGGAAACGATCCGTGAACAGACCTTTTGCTGCGGCAGTGGGGCCGGACTGAATGCCGGCGAGGATATGGAACTGCGAATGCGTGGAGGGCTTCCCAGGGCAAATGCGGTACGGCATGTCCACGAAAAACACGGCGTCAACATGATGGCCTGCATCTGCGCCATTGATCGTGCGGTACTGCCTACCTTGATGGAATACTGGGTACCTGAGGTTGACATAACCGGTATTCACGAGATGGTGGGAAATGCTCTGGTTTTTGAGGGTGAGACGGAACGAACAACCGATCTGCGTGGCGAACCTCTCGCAGGAATGGAGGAAAACGAGGATGTATGACGGAGGAAAGATCATTGTAGGGCTTGTCATAGGCCTGTGTCTCCTGCTTTCTCCTTTTTTCTTTAACGCGGGGAAGGCGGCAAAAGCGCCCCAGCCCGAGCTGACGGCCAAGGCGAAAGAGGCAAAAAAATGCGTGGCCGATACCGCCTACATGAGAAGCAGTCACATGCATCTGTTGGACGACTGGCGGCAGACCGTGGTCCGTGATAACGAACGGTATATGAAGACCGCCGACGGGAAAGTGTATTACAAAAGTCTGCAGGTCACCTGTCTCGAATGCCACTCGAACAAGTCCAAGTTCTGTGACCAATGCCATAATTACCTGGACGTGCAGCCATATTGCTGGGATTGTCATCTCGAACCGAAGGAGAACAAGTGATGGGTGTTGACAGAAGACAATTTTTAAAAATCGCCGGCCTTTCCGCGCTGGCGGGGCTAGGCGCGAAGAGTGCCTTTGAGTTACTGGCCCCGGGAAAGGTGGAAGCGGCACTTCCGCTCATGGAAGGAAAAAGATGGGCGATGGTAATCGACATGCGCCACATGACCGAAGAAATCATGAAAAAATGCAGGGAGGCATGTCATCACCACCATAACGTCCCTGAATTCGGTGATCCTAAGGTAGAGATCAAGTGGATCTGGGAAGAAACATTTGAACACGCATTTCCGGGGCAGGAAAATGAATATGTGGCGGACGAGGTCAAGGAAAAGGATTTCCTTCTGCTCTGTAACCATTGCTCGAATCCTCCCTGCTGTCGGGTCTGCCCCACCGGCGCGACATGGCAACGAGAAGACGGAATTGTGATGATGGACTGGCATCGATGCATCGGGTGCCGCTTCTGCATGGCCGGCTGCCCCTATGGATCACGGAGTTTCAACTGGGGGGACCCGCGGCTTGCCCCAAAGGAATTGAATCCCGGTTTTCCGACAAATCCCGAATTTCCCACGCGGTCAAAGGGAGTTGTGGAGAAGTGCACGTTCTGTGACGAACTGCTGGCACAGGGTAAACTCCCTGCCTGTGTGGAAGAGGCGAACAAGATCAAGAAAGACGTACTTATTTTCGGAGATCTTGCGGATGAAGAATCCAACGTACGGGAGGCTCTTCGGGAGCATTTTACTATTCGACGCAAACCTGAGTTAGGGACAAGCCCTAACGTCTATTACATGATTTAGTGTGAGGTACTCAAATGCTGGACAGGGCGATAAAAGGTGGAGCGAAGTACTGGGGGTGGCTGATTTTCTTGCTTGTCATGATGACCATAGGTTTTGCCTGCTACCTCTACCAGTTCAAGGTGGGTTTACGGGTTACCGGTATGAGCCGGGACGTATCCTGGGGCCTCTACATCTCGCAGCTCACCTATCTTGTAGGAATAGCAGCCAGCGGAGTCATGGTGGTACTGCCCTTTTATCTGCATGATTACAAGGCTTTTGGAAAGCTTACTATCCTGGGAGAATTCATGGCCATTGTTGCGGTCATGATGTGCGGCCTTTTTGTCATGGTGGATCTTGGCCAGGTAACCAGGATGTTGAACATCATCATGTATCCCCATCCGAAGTCGATCCTGTTCTGGGACATGATCGTGTTAAACATCTACATGCTGCTGAATCTTCTGATCGGGTGGAATGTGCTGGCGGCGGAGCGAAAGGGGATCCATTATCAAAAATGGGTCAAGGTGCTGATCTACATCTCAATCCCCTGGGCATTCAGCATTCACACGGTTACCGCGTTCCTGTACGCGGGCCTGCCAGGGAGGCACTTCTGGCTGACCGCCATCATGGCCCCCCGATTTCTGGCATCGGCATTCTGCTCCGGACCCGCACTTTTGCTCCTTATTTGTCTCATCATCAGAAAGGTGAGTACATTCGATCCTGGCGAAAAGCAGATACGGACTCTTGCCGGAATTATTACCTATGCGTTTCTCCTGAACATCTTCTTTTTCCTCATGGAGGTTTTTACTGCCTTTTACAGCCAGATTCCAGGCCACATGCACACGCTTGTGTACCTTTTTGCGGGGCTTGACGGCTACGGGAAGTTGGTGCCTTGGATGTGGGCTTTCGTCGTAGCGAGCCTCGTGGCAATACTGCTTCTGGTGGTTCCGGCAACAAGAAGAAAGGAAGATACGCTCGTGGTGGCATGCATTGCCATCATTATTGCAACCTGGATAGACAAGGGGCTCGGACTGGTTATCGGCGGATTTATTCCGGACCCCTTTGACAAGGTATTCGAATACTGGCCGACCACACCGGAGATTCTGATTACGCTCGGCATCTGGGCAACTGGTTTCTTTGTCCTGACGGTGCTTTTCAAGATCGCTGTTTCCATCAAGGAGGAGGTGGGGGCCTGAGTGTAGTTGAGAAAAGAGCTTGACAATATTGGTCAGGCTTTGTTAAAAGCCCTTTCGTGTTTTGTGAAAAGGGTAAAGGTAGTTCGAACACAGGAAGCTATGCCGATACGGGGTTCATCGGCACAGAAAAACAATTGACTTACTATTTATAATCGAGGAGGAATGTGAAGATGGGCTATGAAGTGGTAGTGGACAAAGACAAATGCGAAGGCTGTGAAGAATGTGTAGAGGTCTGCCCTGTTGACGTGTATGAAATGGTGGATGGTAAATCTGAGCCGGTGAATGCCGAGGAGTGCCTCGGATGCGAAAGCTGTGTGGAGGTGTGTGACCAAGAGGCAATCACCGTAACGGAGGTCTAAGCTTTTTGGCTAACAAAAGGCGCTGTACTCCAGGAACAGGGAGGACAAGCGCCTTTATATTGTTTTGCGCGGCAAAAAGAAAACCGCAACTCGAACGAGTTGCGGTTTTCTTTTTCTGTGATCAAAGAAGAGCTGTCTACGACTTTTCGTGACAATCACTGCACTTTTTGAAAGGTCCGGTTTTCTTGCCAGCCTTTGCCATGTCCTTGTGGCAGTTTTTACAATCATGATGATACGCATTCTGCAATTTCGGGACATCCCCCTGTTTTTTTAAAGGATTGTGACACGCCTTGCAGGGCTTGACCGGATCCCCTTCCTTCCACACATTCTTGCCGTTTTCATAATTGTGATGGCACTCGTTGCAGGCCAGTTTGTAATCGGCATGGTGCTTTTTGTGGCTGAAATGCACCGGGCCCTTTTTGTCTGTTTTGTATCCCGTGTTATTTATAACAATCTGATCAGGGACATCCGCTGCCACAAGTACCCCAACGGCGAGAAACAGCAGGCCAGTCAATGAGACCATCAAAAACGTCATCAATTTCTTATTCATCCGTATTTTCACCTCCTTCCAGTAAGTTTTGAACAACGTTACATTATGCCCAAACATAGAAAAAAACAGTTTGCCTGTCAAGTAGATAAACTATTCCGGCGTTTCCTCCAAGGAAGCCAACTGTCGAAGAACCCTGAGGGACTCCATTGCTTCGGCTTCGTCGATCTTATGGATGGCAAAGCCGGCATGGATTATCACGTAATCCCCGAGCGCGGGATTTTCAAGGAGCAGAAGGCTTGCTTCCCTTCTGGTGCCGTCCATATCTACGGTAGCCATATTGTCTTTCAGTGCAACAATTTTTGCCGGGATAGCCAAACACATACGTTACGCGATCCTTTTGCTTCTTTGTTCCGGTTTTACTCCGAGTCTCTCCAATTCCGTAAGGACCATTTCTATAAGCGGGTCAATTGTGCTCTGAATGAGGGGGGTCACCGTAATAGCGACCGTTTCAATGTCTGCCGGCTCCACTCCGATGATAACCGTTTTCGGCACCCCGTCAAGGGCCTCACACAGGGTCAGGGCTTCCAGAAAATCGACGTCATGCAGAGAGTTTTTTGCAAAAATACGCTTCGGTATTTCCTCCCCGGCAAGGCGATAAAGGGAGCCGGGCTGCCCTTCGTTACGTATGACGTCCACCACTATCAGATAGTCTACATGGGAGATGGTACCCAGGAGATGGATGCCTAAAGTGCCCCCGTCCATGACGCTCACATGAGGGGGAAGAACATATCGTTCCTGAATAGCTTCAATGACCCGGATTCCAACCCCTTCATCGGAGAAAAGGATATTCCCGATGCCCAGGACAAGTATGCTCGGATATTTCTGTGGCTCCATAAATTTCACTATATCCTATGGTAAGTCGGATTTTCAAGCTTTTTGTGGGGGTTATCAGGTAGTTCGCGATTATTTTGTCAGGCTGAAGCTCGATGGGACAACGCTCGAAGGGCCTTCTGAACGAACCCGTCCGGAGTCTCCGTTTCCCCGGGGACATGGAATGCAACCCCGATGTCAACCGGTAGGGTTCGGAGTGTCCCGTGGACCCGAAAAGGATGGTCGGAAAGCAGGGCGCTGAGCCGTGCACAGACCGCCCTGGCGGTATCCTCGGCGGTTTGCGGCATCAGTATCATGAAAAGCCGATTATCGTAGCGGCATAAGATGTCCGTGGCTCTACTGGAGTTTCGAAGAAAGCTGCCTACGCTTGACAGCAGAACGGCTGTTTCTTCCTGATTGTGCTCGGTAAAAGCATCGCCATTGCCGAGTTTGAGAGAAGCAAGAGAGAGCGGTGAGCGGAAACGATTTGCGGCCGCGATTTCCTTTTCCAGCATGATGGTGAAGAAATTCTTGGAGATGACCCCGTTCACCGTACTGGTTGCCGAGTCCTGAAGGTAGCATTCCGTCAGCCTTTCCAGCCGATCACAAACGATGGTCATCAGGTTTTTAAAAACCTTTCGGGCCGTGGGAGGATAAAGGGATTGGAGCCTTCGAAGCATGCGATCATTAATGACGAGAAGTTCCACGGGAGAAGACGCCATGACCGTGGCGGATCTTTTGCAGGAGCGGATCATTCCCATCTCCCCAAACACATCTCCCGAATGAAGCGTGTTGATAATCCGGACATTCTGAGCACCCTCCGGATGTTCTTCAAGCAGAGGAATCTCGACAACATCCAGATCCCCGGAGATGACCGCATACATGGAATCGCTCATTTCCCCCTTTCTGAAAAGGATCTCACCTTTCGCAATCTGCTTGAGGCCGCCGGCCATGAGGATAAAGCGAACCTGGGACCTGGAAAGGCCGTCGAAGATCTGAAGGCCTTTTTGCGGATCTCCGCCAAGCTTGATCCGAAGAAGATCCCAGATGGTGACCAGTTCTACGTGGAGCATCAGGGAGGGGAGAAGAAGAAGGTCTCCCACAAGGGCTGAGCCCATGGTGACGATCATCATCAGACCGAACACAGCCGTGGGCTTGAAGCTTGAAAAAAGGAGAACGGAGAAGCCGAGGCTGATGGTGAGGGAGGTGAAAATAATGGGGCTTCCCATGTGGTGAATGGTCTTGGAGAGCGCCTCGCGTTTTTTCAGGTCGGCTCTGAAATGTCTGTTGTAATGAAAGAGGTAGTGGATGGTATCGTCTACAGCCAGCCCGATGGCGATACTGGCCACGAGGCTGGTCACCATGGAAAGAGGTATTTTGAGCCATCCCATCATACCGAAGTTGACGATAATGGGAAACACATTGGGAAGCATGGCAATAAAGCCCACCTTGTAGGAGAGGAAAAGGACCATCATGATGATGAAGATGAGGATGAGCGTGAGAAAGAGGCTCTTGATTTGGCCGTCAGTCAGAAAACGACTGGTATGCGAGATGACTACTCCGATTCCGGTGGCCTTTGCCGTGAAGTTCTCCGGTAGATGGGACTGGAGATAGGTTTCGATCTTCTTCTGGGTTTTTAGAAAATCCGTTGAACTGGAAATGTGTGTGCGCAATAGAATGTTAAGCTTTGAAAGATCATTTCCCATGAAACGGTGAAAAAGGTCCTCCCCCAGCATGCTCTTAAAATCGTTCATGAGCAGGCGCACTTCGAAATCCTCAGCAGGCAGGGTGTAAAAAGACTCCTCGTAACGATTTGAGGCATAGTTGACGAGTTTGAGGTAATCAACAAATGATATAGATTTGTCAACCCCGGGAAGAGTCGAAAAGAATTGCTGGGTTTTTTCAATGAGCCTGAGGTGCTTCGGTTGTTCAAAGAAGTCTTCCTGGTGGCTGTCAATTTCCACATTCAAAGGAAAGCTTCCGGCAAGGTCCCGGGAAATGTCAAAAAAGTTCCTGTGCACCGCGCTGTTTTCCCTGAAGTAGTCTACAGGGTTCGTCTCAACACGGATTTGAAAGATCCCCGCGAGACCCAGAGCAGTGATACAACCAAGGATAGGGAGCGTTATTTTTTGCCAATGAATATTAATCTTGATAATGTTATCGAGAAGCCGGGAAAAAAAAGGCAGATTGATGCCTTTCGACTCGGACTTCGTCTCACCGGGCAGCGGAAGAGCTGAAAGTACAGCGGGCAGGAATGTGAGGATGATGAGGAGCATGCTCACAATTCCGAAGCAGGAAAAGACGGCGAATTGCTGAATTGCCTCAATGTGGTTTACCAGGAGAGATCCCAGGCCTATGGTAGTGGTCAGGACGGCAAGGGATGTTGGCAGTTTGATTTCCGAAAAACATCGGTAGGCCGCTTCCGAAGGCGACCGAAATTCCTCTGCCGCACGCTGATACATGGGAATGGCATACATGCAATAAGCGGTGCCTACGGCCAGGAGAAAGACCGGGACGATCATGGTCAGCATGGAAAGGGGAGTGGCGGTGAATGCCATGAGCCCGAAGGTCCAGATAAGAGCCATGAGAACGGATCCGAGGGGAATGAATATTCTGGTGATATTCCGAAGGAAAAAGAACAAAACCAGGCCAATGATCATCAGCGTGATGGGGGGTAACCGGAAAAAATCATGTTCGGTGTAGCGGGCGAGGGCGTCAGCCACCACGGGCATGCCTATCTGATAAAGGGAAAGGCTTTTCGGTTGTTCTTTCAGGATTTTGTCAAGCGAGGCAATGATCTCTTTCCGCTCTTTTCGGTCTTCCAGCACCAGGGAAATAACCGTGGTTTTGTGGTCCTGCGACAGGAGGTTTTTTTGAAAAAGCTTCACCGGATTCACCAGCTTCTTGAAACGCTCCAGAGGGATTGAACCGGTCACATCCACGGCCTTCTTTATGGTGGGGAGGCTGATGACCCGTTTTATGCCGACCGCATGAGAAAGGGTTGTGGAG
>Ga0316576_10001313_pt1 | contig 13201 bp, 11 predicted proteins | sample S0NA_FD_203075 | JGI IMG/M metagenome (GOLD analysis project Ga0316576, IMG submission 203075) | Rhizosphere microbial communities from salt marsh grasses in Alabama, United States - S0-2_050615r3r5 | ecosystem: Host-associated > Plants > Roots > Rhizosphere | place: USA: Alabama | collected... | reverse complement strand
TCCCGACGGGCGGTGCGACCGGCGCTGTCTCCGGTCGCGGACGCGGCCGCGATCGGTGCGGTCGGCCTTGGTCTGTCGGCGCCGATGTGGTTTCTGACCGCCGAGCTTTTCGAGCGCAGCGAACGCGTCGGCGATATCTTCGCCGGGTTCTTCATGCCCCTGGTGCAGTCGGCGCGGGTTGTCGTGCCCTACCTGTGGGGGCTGCCGCTACACGGGGAGGGCTACTCCGGCTTCCACAACCCGGTCGAAACGACCCTTTCTGTGGGCGCGACCGGTCTCGTGCTTGCGGTTGCCGCCGTAGCCGCCCGGGGGCGTCGCCGGGTGCTCGTTGTGACGGCGATCGGCATCTTTGCCCTGTTCGCGTTGTTCGGCATCCCACCGGCGAGTCGGATCATGGAGGCGCTCAATCCCACCTTCTTCAAGACCTTTCCCGGCAGGGTGTTTTACGTTACTGCGTTCGGGCTTGCCCTGGCAGCCGGGATCGGCGCCGACTGGCTCGATCGTGAGCGTCCGCGTCGGTTGCTGCGCTTCCTCGCCGGCGGGGCACTGGCAACCGCCTCGGTTCTGTTGACCGGTGCCGCCGCGGTCCAGCTGCACGGCGGGCCGGGAGGATTCGCCTCGACCGGGTTACCGGCAACCCTGCTCGACCTGAGGACGGCACCGGGTCGAGGTGTGGTGCTTGCGGCGACCGTGTTAGTTGCCGCCGCGGTGGTGCTGTGGGCGTGGTCCGGTGACCGACGCCGGCGCTGGCCTGGTCCGGCCTTGATCGTCGTCACGACCGTCGAGCTGTTCGCTCTCGGCATTGGGGTCAATCCGAGCTTCCCCCGATCCATGACCTTTCCTCGAACGCCCGGGATCGACGCCCTGTGTGAGCTCATGGAGCGGGAGGGCGAGCCGACCCGAATGGTCGGAGTCCCGACAATCGTCGAGCTTCCCGGTCAGATGCCCATGGTCTGGGATCTGCAGGCGCCCACCGGTTACTGCTCGTGGTTGTTGCGACGCTACGCAGCCTACGCGCGGCTCATTCCCGGGAAGTCCGGCGGCGAAATCGAGGTCTACCTCACGGACTGCTGTCACCCCCTTGTGGACGCCCTCAACGTGCGCTGGGTAATTGCACCGGCGGACTTTGAGCTTGCCGGTGCAACGGGCATCCGGCTCGACCAGCGGCTGTGGGCAGCGCGGAGCTGGAGCCATTTTCCCAATGGCATCTCGCTCGATTCCTGGGTGGTCGATGGCCGAAAACGACAGGCGATCTTCACCTCGGGTCCGACCGCCATTACCTACCGGCTCAGGATCCCCCCGGCAGCTCGGCTGGTGACCGCAGCTGGGCTCAAGCCGGATGCGTGGGAGCACTCGGACGGGATGACCTTCTGGGTTTCGCTCGTCGGCCAGTCCGGCGTTGACTCCGCTCCGCTGTTCGCGACCCACCTCGACCCCAAGAAACGACCTTCGGATCGCAGGTATGTTCCGGTGGAGGTCGATCTTTCCGAGCTCGCGGGAGAGATCGTGGAGCTGAGGCTGGCAACCGGGCCCGGACCGGCCGGCGATCTCACCTGCGACTGGGGGGGCTGGATCGAGCCGATCATCGTCAACGGGGGCGAGCCGTCGCTCGAGCTGGTGGCCGACGGTCCGAACCGGATCTACCGCAACCGAGACGCCCTGCCGCGGGCATGGCTCGTACGGCGGGCTGTGGAGGTGGCGTCTGGAGACCTCGAAGCGGTCCAGGAGGTGTTGCGGTCCGGCAGCTTCGACCCGGGGATCGAGGCCGTCGTCGAGGGGTCGCTGGGGGCCACGCTCGGCACGGAGGATCCAGACGACAACGTGACGATCACCACCTACGGCTCTGACTGCGTGGAGCTCGATGTTCGAGCCGCAGAGCCCGCATTGCTCGTCCTGTCGGACATGATCTATCCGGGTTGGAGGGCCTTTGTGGACGGGGTCGAACGGCCGATCCTCGCCACCAACCTCATCATGCGCGGTGTCGTCGTCGACGGCGTCAACCACGTCGTCTTCGAGTACCGCCCGGGCCGCTTGGTCTTAGGCCTGTGGGTCTCGGCGCTGACCGCGGTGGTCGTCGTGATTGTCTTCGCCTTTGAGACCCGACGACGCATGACCGTCCGGCCCGAGCGCGTCCGCGGTCGCTCGAGCGACCGATGATTGATTCGGATCTCATGCCTCTGAAAAAATTCGAGCGTCGGAGGTTTTGCATTCCTGATCTCGAGGCCGATTGACGCTCAGAGGGTAGAATGCTGGCGCGAAGCTTGCGACTTCACGGTTGTCCGGGTGTTTGGCCCGAATGACGGATGGACGGAAGGGTCGTCCGCCAAGGATTTAGGACTGTGCTCGAACAAGGAGGGATGATGATGACAAGTGCGATGCGATGGACCATCGCGGTGGTGGCGGTAGCCGCTGTCTCGATTCTTGCTGGATGTGCCAAGGCCCCGCAGGTCGAGATGGACGCCGCCAAAGCGGCATTGGAAAGCGCGGAGGCGGCGGACGCTGCGACCTACGCGCCGGCCGAGCTCGAGGCCGCCCGCGAAGCGCAGCGAGCCGCCATGGCTGAGGTCGAGGTTCAGAACGCACGCTTCGTGCTGTCGAGGTCGTACGAGAAGGCGGCCGCCATGCTCAAGGATGCCGAGACGGCAGCCGAGGACGCACGTTCGGCGGCGGCGGACAATCGGGACAAGGCCATGGCAGCGGTCAATGAAGCTGTGGAGTCGTTGTCGACCCAGCTGGCAGCGGCTGAGGCCGACCTCGCCGCCCTCGCAGCATGCCGTCGGAAGCCGAAGGGATTCGCTCAGGATCTGGAGCTGATGCGGGGCAAGGTCGATGCCCTGTCTGGCCAGGTCGCGGATCTCGAAGCCCAGGTGGCGGCCGAACGCTACCTCCAGGCCACGGAGCTCGCCGAGTCGATCAAGCCAGAGATGTCGGCGGTGACCACTGACCTGACGAACGCCCGCACCAAGCTCGGTTGCTGACACGCTCGGTTGCGGTGACGAGATGGCCGGTGGCCCGCACGAAGGGCCGCCGGTCGGTCTCGTTGTTCTCGCTCGTGGCAGCGGTCGTCCTGGTCGCATGCGGCGATGGGACGACGCATCCGGACCCGGACGGGTGGAGGCCGGCCTTGACCCGCGCCATTACCGAGCTTCGTCGCTCCGAGCCTGAGGGCGCGGTCCGCGTCGAAAACCTGGTCGCGGAAGCTGAGGCCGCGCAGGCTGCGGTCACCGATCAACAGTCCGCGGAGGTGGCCAACCGAGCATGGTCGGCCGCGATGGTGTGTGCTGCTGACGAGCTTCGTCGGGTCCGCGAGGCGGGCGCCCGTCTCGCAGTGGAGGCGAGGCTCCACATCGACGCAGCAGCCCGCGAGATCGCCCTCGCCGACGAGACGGCGATGGCTGCCGGCAGCGCTCGCGAGCATGCGCGGGCGGCACAGGCTGCGCGGGTGCAGCTACGCAGGGCGGAAGGGTTGGAACAGTCCGGGGACCTGGAGGGCGCTCTAGCTGCGGCTGACGACGCAATGTCACTGGCCGATGCCGCTCAGGAGGGCTGGCGAAGGCAGCAGGAACGTCTTGCCGATCCGAAGCTGCGCCGGCGCTGGCAGCAACAAGTGGCCGACACCCTCGAGGTGTCGCGACGGGACGGTGTGGCGGTGGTGATTGTCGACAAGGCAGCTCGACGCCTCAGGGTGTACCTGGATGGGAAACAGGTGGAGGTGTTCAAGGCCGAGCTCGGGAGCGCCGGCCTGGCTCCTAAACGGCACGCGGGCGACCGAGCGACCCCCGAAGGGCGGTACCTCGTGACCGCCATCAAGACGGGGGGCGAGACCCAGTTCTACAAGGCGCTCCTCCTCGACTACCCGAACGAAGACGACCGTCGCCGCCACCAGCTTGAGCGAGCTGCTGGTACGATCCCGGCGGGCGTCGGCCCCGGCAGCATGATCGAAATCCACGGTCGCGGTGGTCAGCAGCGGGATTGGACCGACGGCTGTGTCGCCCTCCGAGACGAGGACATGGACCGCCTCCTGGAGCTGGTCCCTGTCGAAACCCCCGTGACCATCGTCGGGACCATGGAGTGAACCGGTGAACGACGTCACGGACCTCGCCGTCGGTCCGCCGGGCTCGGTCGAGCCGGCGCCCGATTCGAGCAGATGGCCTCGGTCCTTTCCGGTCTGGCCGGCGATGACCGTCGCGGCGGTCGCTGTCGCGGGAGCGCTCGCAGTGGTCGTGGGCGCTGCGGTGGGGGGAACGGTCCACCAGACGCCGTTGCGGACGATGACCGGATCGGAGGTCACACGGCCTCCGGACCGCGCCGTCGTTCGTCGTCTGGCGAGGTTGGTTCCGCTCGGACGCATCGTGGTCATCGACAGCGCCCGTGGCCGGCTGCGGGTGCTGCGAAACGGCATCGAGGAGCGTAGTGCCGCCTGCTCGGCGGGCAGCGGCACGATTCTCGTCGAGCCCGGCGCCCGGGTCTGGGTCTTCGACACGCCGCTCGGCGAACGCCGGGTCGTCGAGAAACGGCGGGACCCGATCTGGACTAAACCGGACTGGGCCTTCGTCGAGGAGGGAACCCTGCCGCCGAAGGACTGGTCGGAGCGACGGGATGATGTGTCGCTCGGGGACTTCGCTCTGTCTCTGGGGGATGGTTATCTGATTCATGGCACGCTCTTTCAGAGCCTGCTTGGGCAGCCGGTAACACACGGGTGCATTCGGCTCGGCGATGAGGATCTGGAGTATGTCTGGCGTACGGTCGACGTGGGTACTCGCGTGTATCTGTACTAGCGTAGCCGCGATCGCCGGCGGCGCCACCGCGACGCCGAACGACGCGGGCTCGCTCGAGCTGGGCCTGGCTCGGACGCCCGCCCTCTACCTCGTGATCGAGCATGACCAGCCATGCCTCTCGATCCGTGCGAGGGGTCTCGAACTTGACGCAGTGGAGCTGATCTGGGTGTCTGTGGTCTGGCAGGGCGACAAGGCGCCGCCCGAACTGCCTCTGCCTCAGCTGTGGCGTGTGACCGAGGCGCCACGGGCCGAGTGGCGGCGGATTGTCGCCCCTCCGGAGCTCGTGCCCTACGAAGAGGACGCCGAAGTGACGCCCGGTCCCGTACGGACCGCGACTCCGGCGCCGCCGCGGCCACAGCATTTTGTCGTGCCGACCGATTCGGGTTGGCGATTGGCGGTGGCAAGGTCGGTTGCCGAGGTTGCACCAGTCGGTTTCTGGCGACGCGTCGTTCGAGGATGGCGAAGGCTCGTCGGATCGGCGCAGCCGGTCATGCCACCGACTCTGGTGGCGGTGGTCGAAAGTGAGACCGATGCCCAGCGTCTTGTCCACCTCTTTGCGCCTGGAACGCCCGTGCTGGTGGGAGGCGACCCGCCAGTGGCGTCGGTCCGCCCGGCCGAGCTCAACGTTCGCCCTTGAAGTCCTCCTTGCGCAGGCCGTGTTTCCGAAGGCGGTCGTAGAGCGAACGCGGATCGACTCCGGCAAGCTCGGCCGCGAGCCCGATTCGACCGTGGCTGCGCTCGAGAAGGGCGGACAGATACGTCGACTCAGCGGTGTCGGTGACACGCCGGCGAAACTCGCGCAATCCGAGACTCGTCCACGAGTCCGGTACCTGGAGCTCATCCGAGGTGGCCGGGGGAACGCTGCCGCCGACTGTGCCACCGGCTGCGCGCGCAACTGCCGTCGGCAGGTCGGCCGGGGTGATCACCGCGCCACGGCACAACAGCACCGCTCGTTCCATGACGTTGATGAGCTCACGAACGTTGCCGGGCCATTGGTAGGCCTCGAGAGCTTCGAGCGCGTCCTGGCGGATCTGCATTCCCGGCCGCCCGAGCTGGAGGGCGAATCGCTCGAGGTAGCCGTGGACCAGGGGTGTGACGTCCTCACGGCGACGCCGCAGCGGCGGGACCTCGAGGCCGACCACCGACAGCCGGTAGTAGAGGTCCTCGCGGAAGGACCGGTCGGCGATGGCGCGCTCCAGATTCCGGTTACTGGCGGCGATGACCCGCACCTCCACCGGCACCGACTGCTCGGCCCCGAGTCGCTGGATGCGCCGTTCCTGGAGCACCCGCAGCAGCTTGCTCTGGAGGTGGACCGGCATGTCGGCGATCTCGTCAAGGAAGAGCGTCCCGTGGTGGGCCATCTCGAAATGTCCGCGGTGAGCCCTGACGGCGCCCGTGAACGCGCCTTTTTCGTGGCCGAAAAGCTCACTCTCGAGGAGGTTCTCGGGGACGGCGGCGCAGTTGACGGCGAGAAACGGGCCGGCGGATCGGTTGCTCGTGGTGTGGATCGCCCGGGCCAGCCACTCCTTGCCGACCCCGGTCTCGCCGGTGATCAGCAGCGACGCGTCGGATCGGGCAACCCGGTCGGCGACGTCGAGAAGCTCCCGCATGGCCTCGCTTCGGGACGCGAAGTCCTCGAAGCGGAACATCGGCGTTGACGCGTCAAGGGCACGGTTGGTGGCGGCAAGGTGGCGGCTGGTCACGGCCTTGAGGGTCGCCCCCAGGATGGCGTCGTCAAGCCGACTGTTGAGGACTGCAAGGCAGCCTGCGGTGAGCAGACGAGCGCGCTCGATGGGCTCTTCCTCAGGTTGGAGGACGATGACCTCGGGTCCTTCCGGCAGCTGGCGCAGCTCGGCCACCAGATCGACCGTCCGCTCGGGTCGCGCATGGCGGCCGAGGACCAGCAGATCGTAGGTATCGCGGGCGAGAGCGGACCACATGGTGTCGTCGTCGGTGGCCTCGTCGACAATTGCGGTGTCGGCCAGGAGACGGCGCAGACGCCGTGCCTCGGCGGCGCGTTGGATCACGAGGAGAGTGCGGCGGAGCATGGTTGCGTTCCCTGTGGTGAGAGTACACCCGACCAGATCGGAGGAAAAGACTCCGAATCACGGTCCGCTGTGGCCTTCGGCTTGCCGGATGACGTGGCACCGGTCTTGCTCGTTGGTCGGGCATGAGCACGAGCCGTAGTCGGGTCGTTCCTTCGGAGAAGAGGCCACCGTCTGAGCCGCCTCGCAAACCGGTGGAGCATGAAGACCGAGGACGGCCGACAGAGCCGGTCGGTCCGACGCCGCCGGTGGCGCCGAGACCGCCGGGGCCGTTGCCGAAGCGCTGATCGCAGGCTCGTCCGGGAGGAATCGATGACCGTTTCAGCTCAGTCGGCCGGGACCGGTATGTATGCCGGCCCGACCCTCAAATCAGCGCCGCCCCAGACTCACGGGCTGACTGTAATCGGCTGGGTTCTCGTGTGCTTCTCGACGATGCCCATGACCATGGGCGTTTCGGGCGACGGTCGAGGGTACGCGTTGGCCGGTTTGGCGATGCTGGGCTGCGGCGTTGCGATGGTAGCGATGGGCAGGCGGCTGAGACGTCCCGAACCGCGCTGACCCGCTCCATCCGTGAGCGATCGGCTCGGCCGTGCGAAGCACGGTGCTCCGCCTGGTGAGCCGATCGCGGATCGGCCGGCCGTCCTCACTCGAACGGGGTTTTACGTGTGAAGAGAAACGTGACCAGGGCTGCCGCTGCCGCGGCGAGGGTGACGAACAGAAGGTTCCGACTGCTACGGTGCATCTCGTCCTCCGGTGGGCGGTCGTTGATCGCCGCCTGACCTGACGATGAGCAAGACCGGTGCCAACCCGGAGAGCAGCGTCCTCACCCAGGAACGGTCAATGAGGATCGGCGGTGAGCCGGAAGGGCCGACGGGAACGGTAGAGCTCGAGCCGATCCTCGAGGTCAGAGACGGCGGTGTCCCGGCCCCGGGAGGCGAGATCCAACGCCTCCTCGAGCGAGACCACGGCGTCGTCGAAGCGGCCGGTCTCCGCGTACGCGGCGGCGAGGGTGTCGAGGGTGGCCGGCGTCCGAGTGGACGCCACGACCCGTTGTGCGAGGTCGACGGCTCGGGGGCCGTCGCGAAGATGGTCATTGACTGTGGTGGCGAGCAACCAAGCCAGGTTGTTGGCGACATCGATCCGATCGGGCTCGACCGCCAGCGCCCGCTCGTAGGCCGTGATTGCGGACGCCTGATCGCCGATGCGCTCGCAGGCACTCGCGAGCAGGACCTGGGCCTCCGCCAGGTTGGGCGCGAGCTCGGTTGCGGCGCGCAGTGGCGCCACAGCGCCCGCCCAGTCGCCCGTTGCGACCCGAGCAAGGCCGAGGTTGAAGTGGAGGGCAGGATCGTCGCAACCGGCGGCGACCGCCGGCTCGAGCACGGTCGCTGCCTCTCCAAAACGGCGTTCGTCGAGCAGCACCGCCGCGAGGCCGTTGGCGGCTCGCTGCGACCCGGGGCTCGAATGGAGCGCCTCGCGCAGCTCGGTTTCGGCCCGGACAAGCTCGCCCTGGGCCCGCCACTGAAGCCCCCTTTGGACCAGGCGTTCCGTCCAACCCGGATCGACCGGGACCAACGGGACGCGAAGGATCAGCCAGAGTGCGATCAATCCGCCCCCGAGAAGGATCGGAGAGAGGGCATGGCCGGTTCGCGCCAGGCGGAGGGTGGCCGCGACTCCGACCGAAGCCGCCAGCAACAAGCAGGGGACCACGGTCATCCGGTACAGCGAGCTGACCAGGAAGGGGAGGAAGGAGACAAACCATCCTCCTGTGATCAGTGCCACGGCCACCATGGTCGCAGCCGTCGCCTCGGGCATCGCCGCGACCGCCGAACGGCGTCGAGCGAAAGCCCACGCCGCCGGGCCCCAGATCCCGCCGGCAACGATCAGGGCGAAGCCGAACGGCAAACGGCGCAAGAGCGGCGATGCGGCGCGGTCGGCCGCAATCGGCGAGGAGTGCGCAATCTCGTCGGGCCCCCAGAACAGCAGTGCCCGGAGGCCGATGAGCCTGAGGGCGTCGTCCGGGTTGGTTTTGATCCAACGCCAAGCCTCCCGACCGGCGTTGCGGGAGGCCTCGACGTAGTCGACGGGCCGTCCCTCCCGGGCACTCGCCCGAGCGATGACGTCAGCGCCGTGCCACGGTGATGCGAAAAAACCAGCCTCACCCGAGACTGCTGACGAGATCCCGGTTGCGTCGGGGTTGTTCCCGTTGTAGAGGGTGATGCCGCCGTTGGCCGAGACCGGGACGAGGTGGCCGGACACTCGGGCGTTGCGGATCGTGGTTGGTACCAGGACCAGGACGCCAGCCGCTGCCGCTGCCCCGAGACCGACCAGCCCGCGTCGAAGTCCACGCCGCCTCGCGACCACGGCGAGCAGCCACCCACCGAGCACGATCCCGAGCAGCAAGCCGTTGGATCGAATCAGAGCGGTCAACCCGATCAGGGCGCCGAGCAGCGCACCATCCCGCCAGAGACCGCTCGCAGCCAGCCGCTGAAGGACGAGCACGGTCGTCGGGAAGAGCAGGGTGAGCAGCCAGGTTCCGTTGAGGTCTCCCTCGAAGTAGATGAACGCCCAGTGGACGGCCGTGAGGCCCGCCCAGACGAGGCCGACGAGCGGCGACAGGAGCCGCCGCCCGGCCCACCACGAGAGCGCAGCCGCCAGCAGGCCGGCCACCATCTGGAGCCCACGAATCGCGAGAGCCGAGCCGCCCGTGATTCGGATCAGGAGAGCAAGCACGTAGGGGTACCCCGGAGGTCGCATGAAGGCGGTCTCGGGGATCTTGGGATCGCGTCCCTGCGCGTCGGAGGGCAGAGTCCAGTCGCCGGTCGCCAATCCGCGAGCCCAGTACAGGTTGAACCCGGCATCGACCGGCGGTGTTGTCAGGCCAGGATCGTCCCGGAGCTCGACCAGGTACGCCAGGCGGAGGGCGGCGCCGAGGACGAGGATCAGCATCAAGGCCACAATCTCGGCCCGCCCCGGTCGGTTGGGGCCGTGGCGCCGGTCCGCGTTGACGTCGAGGCCGGTTCCGCGCGTCACGAGAACGGACGCCGGTTGAGGAAGATCCAGCCGCCGTCCGCGATCTGGACCCACTCGGTCTCGCTGTGAATGACCTGTCCAGAAGCATTGAGGTAATCCACCCGAAGCTCGTGCCGACCTGCCGGCAGGTGCAACCTGGCCAGAGACAGGCGGTCGGGTAGGGTCAGCCAGCAACGGGTGTCGGCGCGCTCGGTGAGCACGCCGAGCAGGTTGACGATGATCCCGGCTGTGGAGTCTTCCTTCCTGGCAGCCTGGGTCGCGGCGTACTTGACAAGCGCGCGCACGAAGGTCTTGAAGAGCATCTGACCGCGCTCGGCTTCGAGGGTGGCAGCGGCCCGCCGCGACAGGTCGTCGGCCTCCTCAGACGCGACGGTGCGGCCGGCGGCGGAGAGATGGACTGCGGTCACCGGTCCGGCTTCCGGCGTGCCCATGGTGGGCACTGCCACCGTCAGCCAGTACTTGACGTTGACGTCGACGGTCGACCTGTTCCAATTCGATGACGTTCGATCGACGAGCCCCCACGCCCAATCCTCGTTGGAGCCGTATCGCCGGTCGATGTCGAGAATGGGCACGTTGAGCATGAGCTGGTCCCGAGGTGCGATCCAGCCGGTCTCGAGCACGAACACGACCTCGCCGCCCGGGGCTGCGTCACCGTTCGGAGGCGTGTCGAAGAGGGTCGGGGCGGCGGTTCGGAGATCGTCGATCTCACTGACAAAACCGAGGGCGAGCCCGGTCCGTTCCAGGTCTCGACCGAGAGCGGGGGGGGGTGGGACGCCCGTGAGCGAGGTGCCGCCGAGGTAGGCGCGAGCGGCGTTGCGATAGGCGATGAAGGCGTCGTTGACCTCACCCTCGGACTCGAACAGGAGCCCCGAGAACCAGTGCAGGAACCCGCTGTCCTCGAGCTTACGGGCCGCTTCGCGGTCCTCGGGACGGTCGATCTCTCGGATGGTCGCCTCGACGGCGTCGGCGAGCGCCAGCGTCGCTTTGCGCGCCTCCACCTGAGCGGCGTCGGGATCGCCCAACGAAAGGTAGTTGAACGCTCGATAGAAGGGGACCATGGCGAGCTCGAACGGTTTGCCTCGATAGTCGATGGTGAGGTCGTTGACGATGAACGACGCCGCGTGCTGCGAGACGCTTCGGGTGTAGAGGCTGGCAGCCAGGTCCTCGGCTTGTTGGAACGCGGCGTTCGACTCCTCGAAACGTCCGGCATAGTGCAGGACGTGGCCCCGCTGGAGCAGCTCGAGCAGTCGGTCGCGTCCGCCCTGACGGGCATCGATGCGATCCAGGGCGCGTTGCCACGCTCCGGTTTCGAGCATCGAACGGAGCTCGACATTCGAGGCAACATAGGTCGCACAGCCGGCAGCGACCACGACCGCCGCCGCCAGGCCGATCACCGTCGAGCCGGCTCCAAGCCGTCGCATCAGGGACATGCCGTCGTCAGGGCTTGTACTTGCTGCGGCCGACGAACTTCTTGATCTTGGTGAAGCCGGTCCAGACCTTGACGTTGGTCTCGAGGTCGACCAGGTAGCTGTCGACCTGGTAGTACTTGACCTCCTTGCCCTTCTCGGAGTCGAACTGGGCGTTGATCTCGCCAATCAGTATGTAGTCGGCGCCCTGCTCGCGGCCCCAGGCCTTGACGGTCTCGTCGGAGGCGAAGCGCTGCTGGTCCTCGCGCTCGCCCCGGATCTCCTCGCGCTCCTCGGCCGAGGCGACCACGGTCACCCTGCCCGAGTTGATGAACGAGCGTTCGAGGTCGGCGACCAGGGTTTTGACCGCGATGTGCTCGGGGGTCTTGTTGCGCAGAGTGCCGATGATCACCGTCGGCTTGTCGCCGTGCTTCATCATGTAGTCGTCGACCCAGGGCGTGGCCATGGACTGGTCAACGAGGGCCTGGGCGGCCTGCTGACTGTCGGAGTCGTTCCAGCGCCCCGACAGGTCGATGGTCTCCTCGGTGGGGACCCGGGTCACCTTGGTGGTCGTGCAGGCGACGGTGGCCGCGAGCACCAGCACGAGGGCGATCCGGACGGTGGTCGAACGCGTCATGGTGTCCTCCCTGGGGGCCGCCAAACCTCAGGCGGCCCGAACGAGACGCAGTATACCCGGAGCGGCGCGGACTGTGGCCGACCGGTGGGGAGAGTGTCGTAAACTGCGGCCCGTGGACGAGGTCTCCCAGCCCCTCAGCGTCGACGGTGTCACCCTCCGGCTCAGGGTGTCCCGAAAGCGGGTGAAGAACATCAACGCCCGGCTGGTGGGCGACGAGCTGCGGGTGAGCGCGCCGGTGCGGGTGACCGCCCGCGAGCTGGCGTCGGCGATCGACGAGCTGGCACGGCGGCTGGTACGGCGGCAGCGGGCGAAAGCGGTCAACGTCGAGCACGACGCCCTCCAGCTCGCCCGCAAGGTTGCCCTCAGGTTCCCGAACCCACCGCGGATCGCACGGGCCGAGTTCTCGACCAACCAGCGGGGGCGGTGGGGCAGCTACTCTCAGCGTACCCGCTCCATTCGCCTCAACGCCGCCCTCCGCGAGATGCCGACCTGGGTCATGGAGGCGGTCGTGGCCCACGAGCTCGCCCACGTCGTTTACCCCGACCACTCGCCGGCCTTCTGGCGGCTGCTGCGCGCGGTGTGTCCGGCAACCGACCGGGCCCGCGCCTTTCTCGACGGGGTCGCCTGGACGGCGTCGCGATGGGACGCCATGCCGCCGGTGGAGCGAGCGCTCCTCAGCTGCCCCGGGGAAGGCAACGGCAACGGTCGTCCGCGCTGAGGCTCGACCGTGCCGTCATCAGACGCTGCGGTGGAGAACCGCCGGCCGGCCGATGCCGCCGTCCCTGAAGGCCTGTGCGACCCGCTCGGTGACGTCGGTCTCGAAGGCCTTCTCGAAGCGGACGTCGAGGACGTAGGCCTTGGCGCGAAGTCGCAGAGCGGGGCAGCTGCCGCCAAAGACCTCGGACACGACCACCGCCCAGGGCCGGCTCAGGTTGACGAAGCGCGAGCTGATCAGGGCCTCGCGGACGATGGCTTTGGCCCGGTCCACCTCCTGGTCGATCCCGATGTGAAAGTCCATCTGGATCATCATGTCGACCGCGCCGGCGTTGCCCGACGCGACCACGTCGGTTAGGAAGAGGTTGTTGGGGATCGTGACCTGGGTGTCGTCGAGGGTCATCAGACGGACCGATCGCAGGCCGATGTGGCGAATTTCGCCGTACCACTGACCGAAGGTCACGCGATCGCCGACCTGGAAGGGCCGGTCGACCAGGATGACGAGCCCTGCAACCAGGGACGACACCAGGTCCTTGAGGGCGAAGCCGACCGAGACCGCGACCGCGCCGCCGACCGCCACCCAGGCGGCGG
>Ga0316576_10001312_pt1 | contig 13204 bp, 9 predicted proteins | sample S0NA_FD_203075 | JGI IMG/M metagenome (GOLD analysis project Ga0316576, IMG submission 203075) | Rhizosphere microbial communities from salt marsh grasses in Alabama, United States - S0-2_050615r3r5 | ecosystem: Host-associated > Plants > Roots > Rhizosphere | place: USA: Alabama | collected... | reverse complement strand
CGCGGCACCGAGCCGGCCATTCTTGACGCGGGAAAGATGTTTCCTGACGAGATTGACCTCCCCGATCGTCGCGCCGCGCTCGAACAGCCGCTGCGTCAGGGCAACCTTGTCATCGAGAGAAACACCGGGAACGGGCCAGCAGAGCAGTGCGCTGCCGCCACCGGACAGGACGAAAATGCACAGATCCCGCGGCCCAAGCTTGCCGATCCTCGCAACGATTTCGCGCGTGCCCGCGATGGCGGCGGCGGTCGGGAAGTTGGCGCCGGCCGGTCGTGCCGCGTGCACGTGAATGCGCTCGAGCGGCAACACCGCATCCCCGGGCACGTTGACCCAGCCGTCCAGCCGCCTGGACAATTCGGTAGCGGCGACCTTTTCTTCGATGGCCGCAGCCATGGACGCGGCGGCCTTGCCGCCACCGGTGACGAAGATCCGCGCATCGTCGCCGAGCGACAGTCGTTCGCCGCACACGATGAGGCCGTCACGAGCCACCTCGAGCGACTGCGTGACGACCCGTTCGGGCCGCACCGCCGCAACCGCGCTTTGCCAGATGTCCAGCGCCGCGGCGCGCAATTCGTGCCTTGCCGTCATCGGGCGTGTTTCAGGCAGTCGTCGATCAGTCCGAGCGCGAAATCCGCGTTCTCGTGGCTAAAGACCATCGGGCAGCGCAGCTTGAGAATATTGGCGTCGGGACCCGTCGAGCCGGCCAGCAGCCCGCGCTCGCGCAAGCCGTTGACGAGGGCCCGGGTCAACGACGTGCCCGGCACCTTCGTCTCCCGATTCTCGACCAGCTCGACACCGAGGAAGAAACCCGAGCCGCGCACGTCGCCGATCACCGCGTGGCTTGCCGCGAGCTGCTGCAGCCCGTCAACGAGGCGCTGTCCGACCTCGAGCGCATTCTGCTGCAGATTTTCCTCGTCGAGGACATCGAGGACGGCAAGCCCGGCCGCGCAGGAGACCGGGTTGCCGCCGAAGGTATTGAAGTAATCGCCGTCGGTACCGAACCCGTCGAGCAGCTCGCTGCGCGCGACGACACCGGCCAGCGGATGGCCATTCCCCATCGGCTTGCCCATGGTGACGAGGTCGGGAACGAAGCCGTCCGCCTGGTATCCCCAGAAGTTCCTGCCCGTGCGGCCGAAGCCCGGCTGGACTTCGTCGGCGATGAACAGTGCGCCGGCCGCACGGACGAGCTCGGCCACGCCCGCAAGGTAGCCGGGCGGCGGCGCAATGACGCCGCCCGAGGACATGATCGTGTCGACGATGAAAGCTGCCGGTTCGACGCCGCGTGCACGCAATGCCTCGATCGCCTTGTGCACGGTCGCGGCGTACTGCCGGCCGGCGTCAGGTCCCGTGAAGCGGCCGCGATACGTATCCGGCACCGGGACCGTGGCGACATGGTCGGGCCTGTCATCGGCGGGGATGTCCGACGTCGAGATCTCGTATGTCGCCTGCGTGTTACCGTGATAGGCAAAACGCGTGACGATGATTCCGGTGCCGCCCGTATATTTCCTTGCGATCCGCAGCGCGAGTTCGTTGGCTTCGCTGCCTGTGCAGCAGAACAGTACGGTGTCGAGCCCGGGTTCGCAGCGGGCCGTCAGGCGCTCGGCGTAATCGAGGATCGTCTCGTGCAGGTAGCGCGTGTGCGTGTTGAGCGTGCCCGCCTGGCGGCAGATGGCCTCGACGACACGCGGATGGCAATGCCCGACATGCGGCACGTTGTTGTACATGTCGAGGTACCGGCGGCCGTCCGCATCCCATACCCAGGCGCCTGCGCCGCGCACCACGTGCAAGGGCCGGTCGTAGAAAAGTCGGTAGGACGGCCCGAGCAGGTGCTGCCGCCGCTCGAGCAGATCTCGTGTATTCATGCTGCAGACCGGGTCAACCCGCGCCCGCCCATCGGCGACGAGATGCCCGGCGCCGTTACCGGGCCCCCATCACGCCGGCAGCGGCGTGGCATTCCTGGCAACTGGCAGAGAGTGTCTCGCCTGCAGCGCGCGCGGAGTCGAGGTCGTCCGCCTGCTCGACCTGGAGCGCGGCGCGACGAACGTTAACGACGTATTGCTGCCATTCGTCCGGAATCCCCTTTACCGTTTCATGCCGCGACAACCAGTAAGCGGGCGTCCGCGATGCTTCGAGGTCTTCGTCGGCGAGTGCGAACATGAGTTCGTCGAGTTGCTCCGCATGCATGTGCATGTGTTCGATGAATGCCTGGTCCACTTGGGCCTGGATCGTCGCAGCGCCGGTTTCCCCGGCGGCGGACGTCTCCGGCTGCTGCGGTTCGGCTTGCTGCCGGTCGCCGCAGGCGGCGAGACCAAGGGCGATTGCGGCAACCCAGAGTGCATGAAGCTTCATAGAGACTCCCTGTGGCTCGAATAACGCCCCGATTCTACGCCTTTGGCGCCGCTGCGTCCCGGCAGGCGGCCGGTGTGAGCGCGCCGCCGGCGGCCCTCCGGGCCTGCCCGGTCGTCAGAGGTCACTGCGCGCCGCCTTGATCAGGTCGTAGGCCGAATTGATCTCGCGGGAACGTTCCTCGGCCACCGGCCGCATGCTTTCGGGCAGTCCGCGGGATGCCAGCTTGTCGGGGTGATTCTCGCTGATGAGCTTCCGGTAGGCGCGCTTGACGTCGGCCGACGGTGCATCGGCGCTCACGCCGAGCGCGGCATACGCGTCGGCGAGCCTGTCTCGCGATGGTCCTGCGCCGGCACCGGACGACGGTCCCTGCGTTGCGGCTCGCAAGAGGGCCTCCAGCTGCGAGACGTCCGCCTCGGAGAGCCCCAGCCGGCGGGCGATGCGCACCAGCATCTCGTGCTCGGACGGGTCGATGCGGCCGTCGGCGGCGACGGCCATGCACTGCAACTGCAGGAACAGCTGCACCAGCGGCAAGCGGCCGCGGGTGATGCGCGCGAACTGGTCGACCGCGGCATCGAGATCGAAGTCGGGCTGCTTGCCGCGCCCGAACGCCGCCTTTGCCTGCTCGCGCATCGCCTCGTCCAGGTTGAGCATGCGAAAGATCTTTTCGACGGCATCGATCTCGTCGCGCGTGACGACGTTGTCGGCCTTGCACAAGGCGCCCATGATCGAGAACGTCGAATCGATGAGCCGCGTCTGGGCCACTCGCAGACCGCCAACGAGTGACGTCACGATGAGTTGCCGCGCGCCGTAGCCGAGCAGGCCGCCGACGAGCAGGCCGGGCACGCCGCCAATTATCGCGCCGATGATGGCGCCAATGAGCATCAGGAACATGTCGTTAGTCTAGCAACCGCTCGCCGGGCTCAGAAGATCCACCAGCCGACGAAGTCGATGGCATCGCCGAAGTCGTCCCGATCGGCGCCCCAGCGCTTCTCGGACTTCTTCGCGTCCTTGTACCAGCGGCCTTTCTCCTCGAAGATCGCACAAATGTTCTCGACATTCGTGGGCGGCATCGTGCCGCAGCCAACGAGCAGGATCGGCAGTACGGCCACAAGGGCGGCGGCCCGGCGCTTTCGGGTTGTCGCAGGATCATCCAGCATGTCAGGACGCCGCGCCGGGGCCAGAGATTCCCGCACGGCGTGCCCGTCATTGTAAGTCCCGGAACCGGAGTTATAAAACCGCATGGCGCGACGGAAGAAAAAACAGGCTCGCGGGCGCCGCTGGTTGCGGCGCTTCGTTATCGTCGTGCTCGGCTTCGTGGCGGTCAGCTTCCTGCTCGTGCTGCCATTGCGCTGGCTGCCACCCGCGACGACCGCGTTCATGCTGCAGGACGACAGCGGGCGCGACCCGCTTCTGCACGAGTGGACGAACTGGACGGAACTGGGCGAGCGCATGGCGCTCGCGGTCGTCGCCTCCGAAGACCAGCGTTTCGCCGACCACTTCGGACTGGACCTCGCCGCCATCAGGAAATCCATCGACGAGAAGGACGAGCGCGGTTACCTGCGCGGCGCCTCGACGATCTCCCAGCAGACAGTCAAGAACCTGTTCCTCTGGCCGGGCCGCAGCTTCGCCCGCAAGGGGCTCGAGGCATGGCTGACCATCGTCGCCGAGATCTGCCTGCCCAAGCGGCGCATCCTCGAGATCTATCTCAACGTCGCCGAGTTCGGGCCCGGTATCTACGGTGCGGGCGCCGCGAGCCGTTACTACTACGGGTCGTCGCCCGACCGGCTGACCGACGCGCAGGCGGCGCTACTCGCTTCCGTGTTGCCCAATCCGCGCCGGCTGCGGGTCGACAATCCGTCCGGCCACGTCAGGGAACGGCAGGCCTGGGTCATGGCACAGATGCAGCGGCTGCGCCGGGAAGGCTGGATTACACGCCTGTCGCACTAAAGCGCGTTACCAGGTCTTGAGTGGTACCGGCAGCGGCTTGGGCGGCGGCCACTGGAGGCCGGTCTCCCTGAATTTCGCGGCGAAGTTGGGCGTTGCCTCGAGATCCCAGGGCGCGCCGCAGGTGCACCAGTTGGCAATCGTCCACAGTGCAACCGGGCCAAAGTGGTGCTCGTCGTAGCGCGCGGCGATTCGGTTGGCTGCGTCGCGATTGCCCGTCCAGGCCTCGACTATGATATCCAGGAAGTTGCCGGCGTCCCCTTTCTCTTCGGAGTACCGCTGTAGCCAGTGGGTGGTTGAGGCGCTGTCCGCATCGTGCGCAGCCACGAGCACCTGCAGGGCCGTGGCGAGCACCGGGCCACGTATGCGGCTTTCGATGGTGGTACGCGCCTCGTCGTTCAGGCCATTGGCGACGAGCGCGCGGACCAGCGCCATGCTGAGCCATTCGCTGGGCGCGACGTCGATGCCCTCACGCGCAATACGCAGGGCCTCTCCGGGGTCACCGTCCCACAGCGCCGCCCGGGTCGCGTCCAACCACGACAGCGAGCGCAGCGGGTCGCACGACAGCAGGCGTTGCGACAGGTCGAGGAACTCGCCGGCGTGGCCCGAGACGAACACCACCACGGGAAACCAGTTGCCGGCGGCGCAGCCTTCCGCGTTCAGCGCGGTTTCGAGACGGCCTTCGATGCCGCGCCAGTTGCCGACCAGGAAGGCGAGATCGAGTTCGGCCATCGCTCGCGCCGCATCCGAGGGGGCGTACCGGGTTGCCGCCCGGTAGTCTTCGATCGCCGCCGGCAGTGCGGCCTGCAATTCCTCCTCGGTGGCATCCTGGTTCACGCCGACGACGTCGTTCGTCAGCATGTGAATGAAGAGGTCGGAATGATCGACGTGGACCTGGGCGAACTCGGGGGCCCGCTCGATCACCCGGTCGAAATAGGCATTCGCCCCGCGCAATGCCGAAACGATATCCGCGTCGCCGTGCGCCGCGTACAGGGCGGCGACACCTTTCTGATAGATCGTGAACGCTTCGACGTCGCGCAGCCCGGCCCGGCGCATGACCGTGCGTTTGTCTTCATCGAGGACCACGTCGAGCGCCAGGGCAATGCGCTCCGCGATGTTTTCCTGCACCGAGATCGCGTCCTCTGATGAACTGTCGAAGTTCTCGGACCAGAGATGGAAGCCGTCGCCGGCGCGAATCAACTGTGCCGTAACGCGCAGGCGTTCGCCCGAGCGGCGTACCGAGCCTTCGACGATATGGCGCACGCCGAGCGTTGCCGCGATCTCCTGCACCGGGACGTCCCTGCCCTTGAACGAGAACGCCGACGTCCGTGCGGTTACGAGCAGTTCGGGTAATTGCGCCAGCGAATTGAGAATTTCCTCGGTCAGACCGTCGGCAAAGTACTCGTCGTCCGGGCCGTTGCTCATCGCAATGAACGGCAGCACGGCGACGGACTTGTCCACAACATCAACCGGATCGCTTGCCGGCATGGGGTCGGGGGTTGCTTCCTCCGCTACCGGTGATGGCGCGGCGTCATCACCCGCGCCGAACTTGTCCCATGCAAACCACGCCAGGGCGATGAGCAGCACGACGATGATGGTCCGGTCGAGTTTGTGGCCCGTTTGCGGCGTGATCGATTCGCTGCGGTCGACCTCCTTTTCCCGCTTGAGCCCCTCGGGCGTCATCTCGAACACCCACGCGAAGATGAGCACCAGTGGCAGGGCGAGAACCAGTACGACGACCAGCGCCTTGAGCGTCCAGTCCGGCGCGCCGAACGTTTCGAAGGCGAACTCCGCAACCTGGGCAATCACCCAGGCCGTAACAACGTAGGCAGCCGCTACGCGGATAACGTTGCGGCGTCGGAGTTCGGCGTAGAGTGACACGATGGGCAAGGGTCCAGGCGGAAAGCGAACAGTATACGTGCAAATCAGCCGGCGCCGAGCGAAGCCAGCGATCGCCGCGCCTGTTTCAGCAGAATGTAATCTTCATCGGCCTCGGACCAGAGCGCCAGTGCTTCCTCGAGTACGGCGCGTGCATTTTCCTCGTCGCCATCTGCAATCAACACGCTGCCGAGCACGGACTTGGCGTAGGCGTTGCCCGGATAGATTCGCAGGACTTCTTCGAGCTGCTCCCGGGCCTCGGCAGCTGCTCCGGCATCAAGATAGAGCTGCGCCATCCGCACGAACAGCTCCGACAGGGACAGGTTGTCGAGCAGCACCTGGACGAACGAGCGGCCGATCATCGCCCGTGCGTTGTCGATCTGGGCGATGGCCGTGGCCGGGTCGCCATCCCAGATCGCGAGCCGTGCCTGATCCAGCAGCATGATGGCATCGTAGAAGTCGGGCAGCTGGTCGCGCTCGTTCACCGAAGTTTGTACCCAGCGCCGAAACTCCTCGCGGTTGTCGGCTGCCTCGTAAATCGACGTGTATTCGAAATTGAGGTAGGACGACAACGGTGGCTGCAATTTGGCGGCGATGTCGTCCAGTGCCGCAACCGCCTCGTCGAAGCGGCCGAGATGCCCCAGCATGCTAGGTCTCTCACTCTCGATCACGAGGATACGATTGGCAGGCGGGATCAGGGTTTTCCCGATTTCGTTGGCGTCGGCGAAGACCTGCATTGCCTGTTCGATGCGGCCGCGCGCCACGGCAACCTCTGCCGTGACCATCAGGATCTCCAGTTCCTGTTGTGGCCTGAGCTCGCCGCTGCTCAGGGCATCGAGCCGCGCGATGGCTGTATCGAACGAGCCGCGACGCGCTTCGAGTCTTACCAGCCCGAGTTCCGCCGGCAGCGGGTCGCCAGAGAGTATCGCGGCATCCTCGAGAGCCGCACGGGCTGCATCGAGGTCGCCCTGCGCCAGGTACAGGCTCGCCAGCTGGCTGTGTGCCGGACCGCTGTCCGGCACATGGCCGAGATACGTCGAGAGCAAATCGATGGCGGCTTCGAAGTCGCCGCGCTGCTGTTCGAGCGCCGCTTTCTGAAGGTATATCGAATGGTCGTTTGGCCGGAGTTCGAGCAGCCGGTCGTAGGTCGCCAGCGCACGCTCCAGCGACTCGGGTGTGCCGCGGACCTGCAGAATCTGGGCCCTGGCCTGCAATGCCCGCGTGCTGTTCGGCTCGACTTCGGTCCAGATTTCAAGGACGCGCTCGCCGCGCTCGTAGTCGCCATCGAAGAAATAGCGATTTGCCTTCAGCAGGAATCCGCTGCCCGTCGAGAGCCGGTAGCTGTTGCGCAGGGCCTGGGCGGCACTTTCCCGCGCTGCATCGATGTTGCCGCTGAGGTACTCGCGCACCGACAACTCGGCTCGTGCCTCGGCGAATCCCGGGTCGATCTCGAGGGCGGCGTTGAGCGCCGCAATGCCGCGCGGATAGTCGCCGTCGATCTGCAAGGCAACCTGGCCCTGCACAAACTGCCGGATGGCATCCAGCGAGCTGCTGAGGTGTTCACTGACCGGGTCGTCGCTGTGATTTTGGGCCGGGGTGATTTCCCATGTCGCGAGGATGGCGGCGGTTACCGCGTCGACGGCAGACATCCAGTCGTCGGCCGCCCCGGTGACGGATTCGAGTTCGTCCCCGCTGGCCGCATCGATCAAGGTCGCCGACACGATCTTCTGGTCCGCATCCTGGCGGAACGTGCCGAGGATCAATGCATCGCTTTGCCGCTCGCGGCTCAGTTCGACGGCGAGACCCCGCGGGACGCCGGTCAGGCGATCGTAACCCTGTTCGCGCAGCCGCTCGTTGAGTAACGCGGAGTCGATCGGCGTATCCGCGGTCACGACCGGCGAGACGCGGTTGATGTCGTGAACGAGCATGATCGGCAGGCCATAAGTGAGCCAGTCGAGGTCGGAATCGCCGGTGTCGTTTTCCCAGAAAAAGCTGATGAGTTCCCGGTGATGACCCTGGCGCACGACGTCGAATTCCTGGATGGCACCGGTTTCATCCTCGATCGTCAGCGTCTCGGTTGCCGCCTCGACAGAGAAGACCGGCGTCATGAACCACAGCAGCGCCACGGTCAGGACCGCATTCGCCGGCACGAAGATCTTCTCTGCCCGGGTCCAGCGGTCGCGGCCGGGCGCGCCGTGGTTGTAGGCGAAGAGAAGCACGGCCGGCAACATGACCAGCATCGCGACGAAAACATACGACGTCAGGTGGCCGGGCAGGGCAAAGCGCTCGGTGATCCAGTCGCCGAGTTCGATCACGAGCCACATCGTGCCGATGTACATGCCGGCAATCTGCGGCACGCGGCGGTGTACGAGGTTCTGAAGGAGCGTGCGATCGTCGGTCATGTTTGCAGTTGTTGCCGGAAGGCGTGCCTGGTAGATCGGGATTCTAGCCTGCCACAGTACAGACATCACATATGTTCCTGAACCAATGAGGCATACTTTGTCCCCATCGTGACCCGATCGAACTCGAAAAGCCGGCCCAGCGAGAGTCGCCAGTGGCGCCCCGACCTCGTCTACTCGATCCTGCTGCTGACCGCGGCGGTCGTAGCCGTGGTGGTTGCAAGCAACAAGGCGGGGCACGCCGCCGACGGCTTCGGCTGGGGCATGGCGGGGTTCTTCTTCGTTTTCGGCCTGTTCACGATTGCGACCGGTTTCCCGCACCCGGTCTTCGGTCATGTTTCCTTCGACCGTGTTGCACAGGTCATGAGTATCCTCGTGCTCGGGCCCGTCGATGCCGCCTGGGTCAATGGCCTCGCGTCGCTCGTGTATCCGTGGCAGCGTCTGCGCAACGGCGAGCCGGTGCTGCAGGTCCTGACGGCCTCGCTGCACAATGCCGGCCTGATGAGTCTCGTGGTCCTCGGTGGCGGCCTGCTCTACCAGTACCTCGGGGGACCGGTGCCGCTGCGCTCTCTCGACCCGGGTACCGGGCTGCAACTGCTGGCGCTGGTCATCCTGATGCAGGCCATCAACGACGTCGGCATGATGTACATGCTGCATCTTCGACAAGCCGATCCGCTGCTCGTGTTCAATCGCTTCACGACGGTCGTCGAATTCGTTGCGGCGTTGGCCGGTATCATTCTTGCCATCGCGTTCACGAGCCAGTCGACCGGTTTCTTCGTGCTACTCCTTCTCGTTCTCGTCGCCGGCATGCTCGTCATCATGCAATACGCGCTGATGCGTTATCGGCTCGAAAAGCTCGTCGACGAGCGTACCGAGGAACTCCGCGTTCAGGCCGAAGAGTTCGAACGCCAGGCGACACATGACAAACTGACCCGCCTGCCCAACCGGCGCCATGCAGAAACCTACCTGCAGCAGCAGATCGATCTCGTGCAACGCAACACCCAGCCGTCGGCGGTGGCGCTGGCCGATGTCGATCATTTCAAACGGATCAACGACAACCACTCGCACGCCATTGGCGACGAGGTGCTCGTGCGCGTCGGCCAGATCCTGCGCGAGGGTTGCCGCAAGACCGATTTCGTCGCGCGTTACGGGGGCGAGGAATTCCTGCTGCTGTTCCCCGGAACCGCAATGGACAGCGCGGTCGAGATTTGCAGCGACCTGCGACTGGCCGTCGAGAACGCAGACTGGACGGATATCGCGCCGGATCTCAGCGTAACCATCAGCATGGGCGTGACGACGATACGGGACAGCGCCCTTCATACGACCGTGCTGAACGAGGCCGACATGCGTCTTTACCGCGCCAAGCGGGAAGGGCGCAACCGCGTCGTGTCGATGTGACTCCTCTCCCCGAGCATGGACGCCTGCAGGATCAGTCCATGAACAGGTTCACGGCGACCCCGGCGATCAACAGGCCGGCGGCGAGCAGTGCGATAACGCGCTTGAGTTTCGAGTCGCCCTCCATGTCGTGGTCCATGTGTCCGCCGCCACCCCGCACATGGCGCTTGTGCAACCAGATCATGACGCCGGCGACGACGGCGAACACACAGTTGAGATAGAACGTGTAATCGAATGCGAATTGCGTGACCTCGCCAATCGCACGGTGAGACTCGGGCGTAATGCCCAGTGCGGCAAAGGAAAAGTGCATGATCAGGGCCGTCAGGACGATGCTGACGAGCATCACAGCGGCGATATAGAGTGCAACGCGCCAGCCATAGTACTTCGCGTTGATCATGACGAGCGGGGGCACCATCAGGTCGGAGTAGATGAAGCCCATGATGCCCGCGAACAGCACGCCGTTTTCGTTGAGCACGGTTGCCAGCGGTATGTTGCCCATCGAGCCGATGAACGTCGCTGCGGCGACGAACGGGGCGACGATCGCGTTCTCCAGCGCGATCAGCCACGCCGGCAATTCGCCGACCCTGTCGACGAGGAAGATGGCCTCCCAGAAGGTCGCCGGGACGAGCACGGCAACGAAGCCCGCGATCGTGAACCCGATCAGGATCTCTTCCCATACCATCTGCCAGTCGGAGACGAAGCGATGCCCGACCCGGTTCCAGCCGTCGGCCGAGCGAATTCGCTTGCGCCAGTCGAACCCCGATTCCTCGTCGCTGCCCTGCTCCTCGACGGCCTCGCGCGCAGCTTCCATCCAGCTCGCCGGGTAGGTGAGCCGCATCAGCCACGAACTGATCGCGATCAGCAGCAGGCCACCAATAATCTCCGCAACGAGAAACTGCCAGCCGAGGAAGATCAGGATCAGGATGCCGAGTTCGATCACGAGGTTGGTCGAGGCGAACATGAAGGCGACTGCCGCGATGAAGTGGGCGCCTTTCATTACCAGCGCGCGCGCCGCAGCGAGCGCGGCAAACGAACAGGACGACGATGCCGCGCCGAAGAGCGTGGCGAGCGAGACACTCCGGAAATCCGGGTTGCCGAGGTACGGTGTGAGCCGGTCCTTCGGCACGAACGCCTGGATCATGCCGCTGACCGCGTAACCGAGGACGAAGGCCCAGCCGGCTTTCCAGAAGAAGCCGACGGCGGTCGTGGCCGCTTCGCCGAATAGCGAAAGAGAAGTCATGCGCCACGCCCAGCTTAACACGCGCATGACGCCGGTCGCGCAGGCGCCCGGCCGGTCGCGAACTCAGGAGATCGTCTGTTTCAGGCGGCGATAGCCGAGTGAGATCGGCGTCGAGCGGAATTCAGGTTTGCTTGCGGGCCGGCCGACGAAGTAGCCCTGCGCGAGGTCCACGCCGAGTTCCTCCAGTATCGCCAGTGACTCGGCGTTCTGCACGTACTCGGCAATCGTCTGCATGCCGGCCTCCCGGCCGACCTCCGCGATGAGCTTGATCATCTTCTGGTCGACGGGCCTGTTGAGCAGGTCCTCGACGAACGTGCCGTCGATCTTGATGTAGTCGAACTTGAGTTGCTGCAGGTGGCTGAACGAACTGTAGCCCGTGCCAAAGTCGTCAAGCGCGAATTCGCAGCCCATTTCGCGCAGCGCTTCAATCTGCTTCTCGACATGCGCGGTGTGACGAATGGCAAGACTCTCGGTGATTTCGAGAATGATGTGCCCCGGATCGACCTTGTGCCTTGCGAAGGCCTTTTCGATATGCCGCACGAGCTTGTCGCCCTCGAACGCATTCGCGGACAGGTTGACCGAGAGCTTCAGGTCACGTTGCGGAGTCGAGTAGTTCGCGTATGCGAGCGTCGCGTTGTCGATCATCCAGAAGTCGATCTCCGACATCAGGCCGAAGCGCATGGCCGACGTGAGGAACGCGTCGGGTGCAACGAGCTTGCCATCGGCGCCGGGCAGACGAATCAGTACTTCGTGATGCGTGGTTTCACCCGTATGAATGTGGTTGATCGGCTGGAAATGCAGCTCGAAGCCGTCTTCGTCCAGCGCCTGGCGCAGCCGGTTGACCCAGCCGACGTCCGTGGTCTCGGTGGGGTCTCTTTGTCCCGATTCAGAGTAGATCGCATGCCGGTTGCGACCTGCCTGCTTGGCATCGCGGCAGGCGATATCGGCCTGGTTGATGACGTCGTCGTAATGCAGGTGATCGCCGTCGATGAGGGCGATGCCGATGCTGCAGTGAATGTGGAAGACCTGCTCGTTCTCCACGTGCGCGAGGCGGCGCATGTTGGCGAGTATCGTCTCGGCCGAAGACTCCGCACCCTGGCCGCCGGCGCGCCTCACGAGAACGGCAAACTCGTCTCCGCCAAAGCGCGCGACGACATCGTTATGGCGAACGCTCCGGCGCAGTTCGTCGGCGACCTTGCAGATCAGGCGATCCCCCGCGGGATGGCCGCAGGCATCGTTGATGTACTTGAACTGGTCGAGGTCCACGAACAGCAGGGCGCTCGTATGCCCGTGACGCATCACCGCGACAATTTCCTTGCGCAACTCCTCGACGAAGCGGCGGCGGTTGAACAGGCCGGTCAGGCTGTCGTGGTTGGCCATTTCGCGCAGCCTGGCATCGCGTTCACCGAGGGCGCTGGCCGTCGTCTCCAGCGCTTCAACGATGTCCGAAATCTCGCGGTGCGCCGCGGGGTTGAACTTGACGTGCAGGTTGCCCTTCGCCAGTTCCTGGATCGGTGCCTGCAGGTCCGAGATCGATGACAGGGCCCGCCGCAAGGCCCGGCGGCCGTAGAGCGCGAAGGCCAGCAACAGCAGAACGAGAATGCCGATCGCTGTCTTGATGTTCTCCAGCAGCCGGTCGTGGAACATCACGAAATCGAGGTGGATGCCGATGAAGCCGAGGAGCTGCGTACGGGTGGCGATCTCCCCTTCCGAGCCATCGAACGTGAGCAGGGCGTCCTCGGCCATGGACTCGGTCCAGACCGGGGCGAGTATTTCGAACTCCCGCGGGTTGAGCAGATTGCTTTGCAGCAGGTAGGGGTTCTCATCGCCGATCAGGCTGACGGCCTCCTCGAGGCGCGCCTCACCGAGCCGTTCGACCGGCTCGTCATCGGTTTCCTTGCCGACGGTGAACAGTGTCTCGCCATCCCGCCCGAAGTAGGAGACGTGGTCGATTTCGGGGTAGCGCTCGACGAAGGTTTCGAGACGGTACAGCGCTTCG
>Ga0316576_10001311_pt1 | contig 13213 bp, 9 predicted proteins | sample S0NA_FD_203075 | JGI IMG/M metagenome (GOLD analysis project Ga0316576, IMG submission 203075) | Rhizosphere microbial communities from salt marsh grasses in Alabama, United States - S0-2_050615r3r5 | ecosystem: Host-associated > Plants > Roots > Rhizosphere | place: USA: Alabama | collected... | reverse complement strand
GTGGATGTTGGTGACGACGATGCGGGCTCGCTTGCCCCCGAGATGGAACGCCTCGCCGAGGGCGTCGCCGTCGCCGACGCCCATCGTCATGATCACCTTGTCGAAGCCGCGGCCCCACGTCGACTCGTCGAGCTTCTCCATCGCCTCGGCGATCGACGAGTAGGTGTGCGTCGCACCGAACTCCATCGCCTTCTCGCGCTTGAACTCGACCGGATCGATGGCCGCGATGGCGCGGGCGCCGGCCATTCTGGCCCCCTGGACGGCGTTGGAGCCGATGCCGCCGATGCCGACCACGGCCACGTAGTCGCCGGGCTGCACGTCGGCTGCGTACACCGCCGAGCCCCAGCCGGTCACCACGCCGCAGCCGAGCAGGCAGGCCTTGTCGAGCGGCCAGTCCTTCTCGATCTTCACACAGCTCGACTCGTGGACGACGGTGTGCTCGGCGAAGGTGCCCAGCAGGCACATCAGGCCGAGGTCGAGCCCGTCGTCGGTGTGATGACGAGCCGTGCCGTCGCCGATCTGGAACCCGGTCGGGAACGCGGCGGAGTTGTCGCACAGGTTGGAGTGTCCCTCGACGCAGCTCTGGCAGCGGCCGCACGCCGGCACGAACCCGAACACGACGTGGTCGCCGGGCTCGAGCCAGTCGACGCCCTCGCCGACCTCCATCACGACGCCGGCGCCTTCGTGGCCGCCGACCATCGGCGGGCCGGGGGCGGCGCCGGCGAGGTCACCGGTGACGATGTGTTCGTCGGAGTGGCACATGCCCGATGCGGCCAGCTTGACGAGCACCTCGCCCCGCTTCGGCGGATCGAGCTCGATCTCCTCGACGCTCCACGGTGAATTCAGCTCCCGCAGGATCGCGGCGCGTGTCCTCATGATGACCCCCTCTGGTCGTACGTCTCACGGACGATGCGCACCGTATCCGAACGACGGCCCTCAGCGGAATTCGAGCGGGTGACCGGGGTCGGGATGCATGATGGGACGATGTCCGACCCGGAACAGCAGATCGAATCGCTCCGCGCGATGACGACCGACGAGCTCCACGACCTCGCCGAAGCGGTGCGTCAGGTCCAGATCGAGCGGGCGATCATGAGTGGCGACCAGGAGACGATCATCGACCGCGCCTTCGAGACCGGCTTCGGTCGCGACGGCCTCGGCGTGCTGCCGTGGATCGAGGGCGACGTGATCGTCTGCCCGGGCGGATTGATCTCCAAATCGCGCACCAGCCACCGCTGCCGGTTCGTCAGCGTCGACGACGTCTGGGTGTGGGACTCGGGGCTGCTCCTGCGGGAGGACAAGCGGTCCTCCCCCGGCGCCGACGACGGGTTCCGAGCGATCGCCCTCGTCCCCGTGGTCGACGGCACCGAGCTCGACGTCGTGACGGGCCGTGCACGGTCGAGTGGCCACCAGGTCGACCACGTCGTCTCGTACGAGGTCCGTGGCGGTGATCTCGTCGAGGTCGGCCGGCGCGACGTGTCCGGACGCCAGATGCGCTGACCCGAACGCACGGCACCCGCGCTCGCCCGGGATGCGACAATCGGGGGATGGAACGACGGTTCGCACAGATCGACGTCTTCACCGACCGGGCGCTGCGGGGCAACCCGCTGGCGGTGGTCGTCGACGGTGAGGGGCTGTCCGACGCGGAGATGGCACGCTTCGCGAACTGGACGAATCTGTCCGAGACCACGTTCCTCCTGCCACCGACCGATCCCGCCGCCGACTACCGGGTGCGGATCTTCACGACGACCGGTGAGCTCCCCTTCGCCGGGCACCCCACGATCGGCTCGTGCCGGGCCTGGCTCGATCACGGTGGGGTCCCCGCGCGAGCCGATCGGGTCGTGCAGGAGTGCGGGATCGGGCTCGTCGAACTCCGCCGTGACGACGGCTTGGCGTTCGCCGCCCCCGACCTGCTGCGGTCGGGGGCGATCGACGACGACCTCGCGGCCCGCATCGAGCAGACGATCGGTGTCGCGTTCGTCGAGGCGGTCTGGGCCGACAACGGACCGGGATGGATCGCCGTCGAGCTCGCCGACGCCGACGCCGTGCTGGCGCTGCGTCCCGACTTCTCCCGGTTCCCCGATCTCAAGCTGGGCGTCGTCGGCGGACACCCCGCCGGCGGACCGGCCGATGTCGAGGTGCGCGCGTTCTACCCCGGCGTCGCCGGGCACGCCGAGGACCCGGTCACCGGGAGCCTGAACGCCGCGCTCGCCGTGTGGCTGATGGGCCGCGACCCGTCGCTTCGGTCGTACGTGGCCCGACAGGGCACCGTGCTGGGCCGTGACGGCCGGGTCCGACTCGACCGCGACGCGACCGGCACGATCTGGGTCGGCGGCGACACCGTCACCGTCGTCCGTGGCGCGGTCGACGTCGCCTGACCGCCTCGCGCCGGGTCCGTGCCGTCAGCGCGGCGTGACGGTGACCTCCACGTAGGCGCCGGGTGGGACGTGATCTCGCAGGTACGTCGTGACCGTCGACGCGTCGACCGTGTCGAGCGCGAAGTACTGGTCGAGGTAGTCGTCGACCGGCATCGACGGTTCGAGCAGGTCGTCGACCATCACCTCGAGGAAGTCGATGTTGTTGACGAACTGGTACTGCTCGTGAACCTCGGCGAAGGCCGCGTCGAACTCGCTCGGGTCGGGTCCGTCGTCGCGCAGGTCGGCGAGCTCCCCGAGCACGAGATCGGTGATCTGTGGGAGCCGCTCGGGTGCCCCGGAGACCTGGACGTAGGTGTCGATCATCGGACCCGGATCGAGGTCGTGGAACGACACGGCGTACGGCGAGTAGCTCTCGCCGAGCTCCTCCCGGATCACCTCCGTGAACCGTGCCGTCAGCAGCGCGGTCACCACGTCGCTCGCCGCACGGAGCTGCGGTGGGAGCGCGTCGACCGCGCTCGTGAACAGCATCGAGACCGATCCCGTCTCGCCGGAGCCGGCGACGAGGTCAGCGCGCTCGACCGACGCGGGCGGCGCGACGGCGACGTCGATCGGCTGCTCGACCGTCCCGGTGGACGGCAGGGTGCCGAGGTAGGCGCCGGCGAGATCGATCATCGTGTCGATGTCGAGGTCGCCGCTGAAGGCGAAGACCCAGTCGCCGGCATCCCCGTACCGCTGGTTCCAGACCCGTTCGACACCCGCGAGGTCGACGGTGTCGAACTGCTCGGGCGTCGGGACGACCGTGTAGCGCGGCTCGTCGTCGTAGCGGAGATCGACCAGGGCGTCGTAGGCGGTGAGCGACGGATCGGTGGACGGGTCGAGCACCACGGGCCGTGCGGTCGCCAGCACCTGGTCGAACGCGACCTGGTCGAAGCGCGGCTCGGTCATGTACAGATGGAGGAGCTGGAACAACGTCTCGAGGTCGCTGGTGGCGGCCGATCCGGTGAACCACTCGCGGTACGGGCTGAGGTACGGATCGACCCGGACATCGGCACCGGACGTGATCGTCGCCACGTCGGCCCGGTTGAACTCGGCGAGGCCCCCGGCGGTCACGACATCCGTCGCGTACAAGGCGTCGATCGCGTCCGCGTCGGTGAGCAGCGACGTCCCGCCGGGGCTGGCCGCCGACAGGTACACCTCGCCGGCGACGATCTCGTTCGGGTTGAGGACGACCCGCACCCCGTTCGGATACGTGACGACCACCGGATCGAAGGAGCTGAAGCCGCGCGACGTCATCGACGTCGCCGACGCCGGCGCGACCGATTCGGGCCGTTCCATCAGCGCGTCCGGCAGTTCACGTCCGGCGTCGCGGGCGGGCACCTCGCGGTCGTAGGTGTCGAGCACGATCGCCTCCACCTCGTCGACCGCCGGCACCTGGTCGACGACCGATTCCGGCGCCGCGATCAGGACCTGCGGCCACGTGTTGGCCCAGCGCGCTCCGAACCGCTCGCCGACGGCCGCCGGGGTGATCGCGTCGAGCTCCGACATCGCGAGCTCGTACTCCACCTCACCCGAGGGGTAGGGGGTCCTCTCGAGGAAGTGGTCGACGAGGGCGTCGGCGATGTCGCGGTCCTGCCGGCTCTCCCGGCCGTCGTACCGGGTCTGGTACGACGCCCGGAGCTTGGCGACCGAGGTCGCGACCTCGGCGTCGGTGAATCCGTGTCGGATGACCCGCTGGTACTCGTCGAGGACCGCCGTGAGCGTGGCTCTGGCCCGGGCTGCGTCGGTCGTGGCGTAGATCGCGGGCGCGTCGAGCCCGGTGACGAAGTCGTTCGTGGTGATCTGCACGACGTCGAACGGCGCCACCCCGTCCGCGAGGTCGCGTTGCAGCCGCTCGTCGATGACGTCGAACGCCACCGTGTCGAGGAGGTCGGCGCGCATGCGCGCCGTGCCGGTGAGATCGCCGGTCGGGATCGGCAGGGTGACCTCGATGTCGACCGTGAGCTGGTCGGGGTCGGGCTGCAGCCGGACGCCGGGGGCGTCGAACACGCCGAGGCCGGTCGTGGTGTCGGGACGAGGCGGCGCCGACGCGGTGCGTGGCGTGGCGTCGGCGAAGAGTCGCTCGAGGTCGGACACGACCCCGTCGACGTCGACGTCGCCGACGACGATCACCGCCGCGTCGTCGGGCCGGTACCAGGCGTCGTAGAACGCCCGCAGCTCGTCGGCCTCCATCGCCGAGATCGACGTCGACGTCCCGATCGGCGCGCGGTCGGCGTACGGTGTGCCGGCGAGGTACAGGCCACTGAGGATCTGAACCTGGCGACCGGACACCGTCTGCGTGCGAATCCGCCATTCGTCGAGGACGACGCCGCGTTCGGCGACGACCTGGTCCGGGTCGAAGGTCGCCGCCTGCAACCATTCCGACAGGACCTCCAGGCCCAGCTCGAGCGTCTGGTCGTCGTTCGGCACGACGAGCGAGTAGACCGTCTCGTCGTAGGTCGTGTACGCGTTGACGTCCGGCCCGAACGAGGCGCCGAACCTGCGCAGCACGTCGATCAGCTCGTTCGCCGGGAATCGCTCGGTGCCGTTGAACAGCATGTGCTCGACGAAGTGGGCGACCCCGGTGGACGGGCCGAGCTCGTCGACCGATCCGGCGTGCACGGCCAGGCGGAGGTCGGCCTTGGCGCCCGGGTTGTCGTTGTTGCGCACGTAGTAGCGCAATCCGTTGTCGAGCTCCCCGGCCCGGACGGCATCGTCGTTCGGGATCTCGTCGGCGGTCGCATCGAGCAGTCCGGGCAGCGCCGGTCCGTCGGGGCGTCCGGGGGTCGCCGCGGCCGAACCGTCCGTGGCGACCGGTCCGGACGGTGTGGTGGCGGACGGTGTGGTGGTGGCGGACGGTGGAGGCGTGGTCGCGGCCACCGCCGCGGTGGAGACGGGCGGCGTGGCCGTGTCGGCCGACGTCGTCGGCGACGAGCCACCGCTTCCCGAGCAAGCTGCGAGGACGAGTGCCGCGACGGCGACGAGGAGGGTCCGGCCGCGCATCACCCGGCGACGCTACACACTCGTCACGGGAGATCGGCCGGTCGCGGGCCGCGACGCGACGCCCCGGTGGTCGTCGACATGGACGTCACCGTCCGTCATGGCCGCGCGCATCGACCGGCGACGCCACACTCGTCAGCGGTGACGCGCGACGGCGTCGGATCGCTCGCGGGTCAGTCCCAGATGGCGTCGCGCGTGTCGTGATCGAAGAAGTGGAAGTTCTCGTTCGACGCGGCGATGGTGGCCGCGTCGCCAGGACGCACCCTCGACCGCGGGTTGAAGCGACCGACCGCGTTGGCGGCGCCGCTCTGCTCCTCCACGGCATCGGGATCGCCGGAGTCGACCCTCGGCGCGTCGATCGTGAAGTGCACCATGATCTCGGAGCCGAGCGCCTCGAGCAGCGCCACCGGAGCGGTGATCGTCGGATGACCGCCGGCGTCGAGCGCCGCGTCCTCGAAGTCCTCGGGGCGGATGCCCAGGACGACCGACTTGCCGTCGTAGTTGCGCAGCGCCGGGCGAGCCTTCAGCGACTCGGGTGACAGGGGCACCGTCTGCGAGCCGATCTGGATCGAGCCGCCGTCGCCCTCCACGTGGACGGTCGCCTCGTACAGGTTCATCGACGGCGACCCGATGAAGGCCGCGACGAACACATTGTTCGGCCGGTCGTAGAGCCTCTGCGGGGTGTCGACCTGCTGGAGGTAGCCGTCCTTGATGACCGCCACGCGGTCGCCCATCGTCATCGCCTCGACCTGGTCGTGGGTGACGTAGAACGTGGTGACCCCGAGGTCGCGCTGGAGTGCCGCGATCTCGGCTCGCATCTGGACGCGGAGCTTGGCGTCGAGGTTCGACAGCGGCTCGTCCATGAGGAACGCCGCGGGCTGCCGGACGATCGCCCGGCCCATCGCGACGCGCTGACGCTGGCCACCGGACAGCTGACCCGGCTTGCGGTCGAGGTAGGTCGTCAACTCCAGCACCTCGGCGGCCTTGCGGACCCGCTGGTCGATCTCGTCCTTGGGCACCTTGGCGAGCTTGAGCGCGAACCCGATGTTGTCGTACACCGACATGTGGGGGTACAGCGCGTAGTTCTGGAACACCATCGCGATGTCGCGGTCCTTCGGCTCGACGTCGTTCACGACCTTGTCGCCGATGCGCATCTCGCCGTCGGTGATCGTCTCGAGCCCTGCGATCATGCGCAGCGCTGTCGACTTCCCGCAGCCCGACGGACCGACGAGGACGAGGAACTCGCCATCGGTGATGTCGAGGCTCAGGTCGTGGATCGCGTGATAACCGTTGTCATAGACCTTGTTGACCTTGTCGAGCACGACAGTTGCCATTTGAACTACTCCCCTCGGAACGCCGCAGCTTCGGCTGTGGGGACGAGGATAGACGATGAGCGCCCCCGTGTCATCGGTGACGGTCGCGGAACCCGGCGGTAGCGTCGGGCGGGTGAATCAGGTCAAGAACCGCCTCCAGTCGCTGGGCCTCGTCGACCGGGCGTTCGCGAACACTCCCGACGACGAGCTCGCCACCGCCATCGACGCCCTCGGCGACGAGCACCGTGCCGCCGTCGACGAGCTGGTCGGTGGCCCCGCCACCCCCGAGCTCGTCCGCGATGCCGCCACCAGGGGACGCATGGACGGCACGATGGAGAGCCTGGCCCTCGTGATCACCGACGCCTGCCTCGCCGACTGCATCGAGCAGCTCGGCGACAACGCCGACATGCCGTCGAGCGACGAGCTGCGCGAGGTGCTCCCCGGGCTCGTGGAGCGTCACGGCCTCGGGACGACCCGGCTGATGTTGGCCTCGACCGTGGCCGGCGACGCACCCGCCTCGCCCGCGATCCGCGACCTGCTCAAGCACGACGAGCTGGTCAAGCTGCCGCCGGCGGAGGCCAGGGCGATGTCACCGCTGGTCCGCACGCCGAGGGTCGGCGACGCCGAGCGCGAGGCGATCAAGGCCAAGCGCAAGGAGCTCAAGCGCCAGAAGCAGGAAGCCGCTCGCGAGCGCCGCGAGCAGTCCCAGCGCGATCGCGGCCGCTGAGGCGGCCGGTCCGCGGGTCGGGCCGGGTCAGGCCGATCCGGTCCGGACACGGAGCTCGTGGTCGAGCAACCACGCCTTGGTGTCGATGCCGCCCGCGAACCCGGTCAGGTGTCCGTTGCTGCCGACGACGCGGTGACACGGGACGACGATCGGGATCGGGTTCTTGCCGTTGGCGGCACCGACGGCGCGTGACTTGTTCCGATCGCCGAGCCGCCTCGCCTGTTCGCCGTAGGTGATCGTCTCGCCGAAGGGGATGTCCCGCAAGACGGCCCAGGCCTCGGTCTGGAATCGGGTGCCCTCCGGCGCGAGCGGGAGGTCGAACTCGGTGCGGGCGCCGTCGAAGTACTCCTCGAGCTGCGCGGCCGCGGCGCGGAGGACCGGATGGTCGCGCGGCTCATCGCTCGCCCCGTCGGTCGTGTCGCCGAAGGCGATCGACACGACGGCGTCGTCGGTCGCCGTCACGGTCAGCGGACCGACCGGACTCGCGACGACGCAGCTCGCCGTTACATCTGGAGTCAGACTCGAGATGTAACGGGGGTCGGACGGGTCGGTGGCGGTGTGGTTCTCCATCAGAACTCCTTCATCATGATCGACCAGAGGTGGTGCATGGCGTAGGCCCGCCAGGGCCGCCACCGCTCGGTGTCGGTGGGGGCCCGTCCGATCCGTTCGAGGGCCCGGCGGGCGACGAGATCGGAAGTGAGGAACACGTCCGGATCCCCGAGGGCACGCATCGCGACGAGTTGCGCCGTCCAGGGGCCGATGCCCTTGACCTCCAGCAGCTGTCGCACCACGGCCGACCGGTCGGCAGCCAGATCGAGCGCCAGATCGCCGTCGACGATCGCGGCGGCCGCCCGCTGGACGGTCGCGGCACGTGCATCGGGCAACGGCAGCGCAGCCCGGTCCGCGCTGGCGAGCTGTCGGACCGTGGGGAACAGGTGGGTGACGTGGGGATGCTCCGTGGTGAGCGGCGTGCCCAGAGATCGCACGATGCGACCGGTGACGGTGCGTGCCCCGGCCAGCGACACCTGCTGTCCGATGACCGACCGCACGAGCGTCTCGTCGGGGTCGACGGTGCGCGCGACCCGGATCCCGGGGAGCGCGTCGACGAGCGGTGCGAGGGCCGGATCGGTGCGCAGCGCCGCATCGACCGCGACCGGATCGGCGTCGAGATCGAGGAGCCGGCGCACACGTCCGACCGCGGGAGCCAGGTCGCGGAGGTCGTCGAGCGCGAACTCGGCACGGACCGCGGCTTCGTTGGTGTCGACGTCGAGCGTGACGACACCTGCACCGCGCGGCAGCGCGATCGAGCGGGTGTACCGCTGTCCGTCGTAGTGCTCGACACCGGGCACCGCGTGGGCGCCGAGGAAGTCGAGCAGTTGTCGCCCGGCGAACGGGGCGCGCGCCGGCAGTCGGACCGTGATGGTGCCGCGGTCCTCCGCGGTGGCGGCGGCGCGGCGCCGACGGAGCTCGCGCGGCGCGGTCGCGAACACCTCGCGGATCGTGTCGTTGAACTGCCGGACGCTCCCGAAACCAGCGGCGAAGGCGACCTCGGTCATCGACAGATCGGTGGTCTCGATCAGGATCCGGGCGGTCTGCGCCCGCTGCGCCCGCGCCAGGGAGATCGGACCGGCGCCGAGCTCGTCGGTGAGGAGCCGATGCAGGTGCCGCTCGCTGTAGCCGACGCGGGCCGCCAGGCCCGACACGCCGTCGCGGTCGACGACGCCGTCGGCGATGAGCCGCATCGCCCGGGCGACGGTGTCGCTGCGCAGATCCCACTCGGGCGACCCGGGCGAGGCGTCCGGGCGGCATCGCTTGCAGGCGCGGAATCCGGCCTGCTGGGCGGACGCCGCCGTGCGATGGAACTCGACGTTCTGCCGTCGCGGCGTCACCGCCGGGCAACTCGGACGGCAGTAGATGCCGGTCGTCCGCACGGCCACGTAGAACCACCCGTCGAAGCGAGCGTCGCGACTCGACGCCGCGCGATAGCAGCGCTCCTCGTCGATCGTCGTGACGGGCTCGTCCATGCACCACATGATGCCGGATCGGCGACGGCGCGTTGAGCGGAAATCGGACATCGACGCGCCTCGCACGTACCCGTCCGAAAACCGCTGATCGGTGCGAGCGGATCCGCGCGGTGTCGGCCGCGGCGAGGGTCACCGTGCTAGAGAGGCAGCGATGTCCTCGACCGGGCGTTCGATCGTGAGCACCTGCGCCGCCAGGGCGGCGCTGGCGGGCAATCCGTCAGACGGCTACGGCGGCGCGGTCGTGGCGATCCCGATCCCCGATCTGACCGCCATCGCCACGATCGACGAATCGGACCGGCCACTCCACATCGAGACCCACGACAACGAGTTGCGGCACCTCGCCGAGGCGACGATCGACGCCGCGCTCGAACGCTTCCCCGACCTCCCGCCCGGCGAGTTGGCCGTCTCGACCGGAATTCCTCGATCGGTCGGTCTGGCCGGATCGAGCGCCATCGTCATCGCCATCCTCCGCGCCGTCGGCGCGTGGGAAGGCCGTCGGTGGGATGCACTCGATCTCGCCGAGCTCGCGTTGTCGGTCGAGCGCGATCGCCTCGGGATCGAGGCCGGCCTGCAGGATCGTCTGGTCCAGGCGGTCGGCAAGCCGGTCTCCATGAGCTTCGACCGGGTCGCGTTCGACGTGCTCGACATCGATCCGAGCTGGTCGTTCTTCGTGGCCTGGGACGTCGACGCCGCCGAGACGTCCGACACCACGCACCGGTCGATCCGGCGCCGCTTCGAGGCCGACGATCCCGACGTCGTGGCCGCGATGGGCGAGTTGAAGGTGCAGGCCGGGCGCGCCCGCCGGGCGATCATCGACGCCGACAAGCGCCTCCTCGCCGACGCCATGCACCGCACCCTGGCCGTGCGCCTACAGCTCGCCGAGCCGACGGCGCGGCAGCGCCGGTTGATCGAGCTCGGACGCTCGGTCGGCGCGGCACTCAACTCGGCCGGTTCGGGCGGATCGGTGATCGGACTCGCCCGCAACCCGGCCCAGCTCGACCGAGCCCGGGTCGCCTACCGGAGCGAGGGTCTCGCCTTCCTCGAGCTCACCTAGCGGGGACGGCGCCGTACACCGATCCAGCCCTACCCATCGCGCTGGTGGAGCGCCTTGCGCTGGCCGAGGAGCTGGCTGACGAGCTTGCCGTCGGCCTGGCCGCGGGAGGCCTTCATGATGTGACCGACGAGGGCACCCATCGCCTTGCCCTCGCCGCCACAGAATTTCTCCCACGCGTCGGGTTGGGCCGCGATCGCCTCGTCGACGAGGGTGTCGAGCTCGGACGTGTCCATCGCCTCGAAGCCGTGCTCGGCGGCGATCGCCGCCGGATCGCCACCCCCGCGCTCGATCAGCACGCCGAGCACCGTCTTGACCTGCGTCGAGGTCAGCTCGCCGCCGGTCTCCATCGCGGTCAGCTTCGCCAGATCGCCCGCGGGCACGGTCGGCACCGGTCCTTCCTCGGCGAACGCCTGCTGGACGTGCACGACGGCACGACCGATGTCACCGCCGGCCGCGGCGACGGCGAGGACGTAGTCGTCCTGACCGCGATCGACGACGATCATCACCGGCTCGTCGTCCTCGCCGAGCCCGGCGGCGTCGGCGAGACGGCGCCGGCGAGCCGCCGGCAGCATCGGGAGCGACGACCGGATCGAGTCGACCCACGCCGGATCGGGCACCAACGGCACGAGATCGGGCTCGAGGAAGTAGCGGTAGTCGTCGGCGTCCTCCTTGTCGCGGAGTGTGTGCGTCTTGCCGTCCCCCTCGTCCCAGTGGCGGGTCTGCTGGCGAACCTGCTCGCCGCCCTCGATCAGCACGACCTGACGCTTGGCCTCGTACTCGATCGCCCGGCCGACCGAACGCACCGAGTTCACGTTCTTGATCTCGCACCGTGTGCCGTACTCGGCGCCCGGCTTGCGGACCGACACGTTGGCGTCGACGCGCATCGAGCCCTCCTCCATCTTCGCGTCGGACGCGCCGATCGCGAGCAGGATGGCCCGCAGCTCGGTCACGTAGGCGCGGGCCTGCTCAGGCGAGCGGATGTCGGGCTTCGACACGATCTCGACGAGCGGCACGCCGGCCCGGTTGAGGTCGATGAGCGAGTGATCGGCACCGTGGACGCGCCCGCTCTCGCCGGCGTGCACCGACTTCCCGGCGTCTTCTTCGACATGGGCGCGCTCGATGCCGACCCGACTGCCGTCGGGCAGATCGAGCCAGCCGTCGACGTTCAGCGGATCTTCGTACTGGCTGATCTGGTACGCCTTCGGCATGTCGGGATAGAAGTAGTTCTTCCGGGCGAACGTGCACGGTTGGACGGTGCAGTTGAGCGCCAGCCCGATCCGCATCGCCAGCTCGACGGCGTGCCTGTTGAGCACCGGCAGGGCGCCCGGCAACCCGAGCGTGACGGGGTCGATGTTGGTGTTCGGCTCGTCACCGAACTGGTTCGGTGAGCCGGAGAACAGCTTGGTCGCGGTCGCCAACTCGACGTGCACTTCCAGCCCGACGACCATCTCGTACCCGTCGAAGGTCCATGTCTCGGTCATCGCGCACCTCCATTGCGAGTTGTGCCTGGCACATCTCGCAATCGTTCGAGCTCGGCGGCGACCTGCAGCATGACCGGTTCGCCGAGCGCCGGAGCGAGCACCTGGACGCCGACGGGCAGATCGTCGGCACCGGTGCCGAACGGCACGCTCATCCCCGGGTCGCCGGTGAGGTTCGCCGGGATCGTGTACGTGTCGCACAGGTACATGGCGAGCGGATCGGCGGTCTTGTCGCCGAACGGGAACGCCACGCTCGGCGAGGCCGGTGTCAACATCACGTCGCACCGGGCGTACGCCGCCGCGAAGTCCATCGCCATCAGCCGACGGATCTTGAGGGCCTTGCCGTAGTAGGCGTCGTAGTAGCCGGCCGACAGGGCGTAGGTGCCGAGCAGGATGCGCCGCTTGACCTCGTCACCGAACCCGGCGGTGCGCGTGTTGCGCATCATCTCCTCGGTGTCGGCACCGTCGACGCGCAGGCCGTACCGCACACCGTCGTACCGGGCGAGGTTCGACGACGCCTCGGCCGGAGCGATCAGGTAGTAGGCGGTGAGCCCGTAGGTGAACGCCGGGACCTCGACGTCGACGATCGTGGCACCGGCGCGCGCCAGTGCGTCGAACGCCGCGTCGACCTGCTCGACCACGTCCGGATCGGCCCCGGTGGGCAGATCGGTGATGCGTCCGACCCGGAGACCCTCGACGCCGCGGTCGAGCAGGGCCGAGTAGTCGGGCAACGGCTCGTCGATCGAGGTCGAGTCCATCGGGTCGTGACCGCACACGACCTGGAGGGCGAGGGCGGCATCGGCGACGGTGTGGGCGAACGGCCCGATCTGGTCGAGGCTCGACGCGAACGCCGCGAGACCGTACCGGCTCACCCGACCGTAGGTCGGCTTCACTCCGACCACGCCGCACAGGGCGGCCGGTTGACGGATCGAGCCGCCGGTGTCGGAGCCGAAGGCGAGCGAGGCGAAGCCCGCCGCCACTGCGGCGGCCGAGCCACCGGACGACCCGCCGGGCACCCGGGTGACGTCGAGCGGGTTGCGGGTCGGCCCGAACGCCGAGTTCTCCGTCGAGGAACCCATCGCGAACTCGTCGAGGTTCGTCTTGCCGACGACCACGGCGCCCGCGCCCTGCAGGAGGGAGACCGCCGTACCGTCGTAGGGAGGGGTCCACCCCTCGAGGATCTTCGACGAGCACGTCGTCGGCACC
>Ga0316576_10001310_pt1 | contig 13214 bp, 11 predicted proteins | sample S0NA_FD_203075 | JGI IMG/M metagenome (GOLD analysis project Ga0316576, IMG submission 203075) | Rhizosphere microbial communities from salt marsh grasses in Alabama, United States - S0-2_050615r3r5 | ecosystem: Host-associated > Plants > Roots > Rhizosphere | place: USA: Alabama | collected... | reverse complement strand
AACGTGGCCCTGCCGCTGATGATCGCTGGCATGCGCTATCCGGACATCCGCAAGAGGGTGCGCGCCTCGCTCGACACGGTGGGCCTGCTTTCCAAAGAGAAATCCGGGCCCCTGACCCTGTCCGGCGGGGAACAGCAGCGCGTCGGTATCGCACGCGCGATCGTGGGCATGCCGCCCATCCTGCTGGCTGACGAGCCGACGGGCAACCTCGACCCCCAGCTGTCCGAGGACCTGTTCGGTCTGTTCAGGCGGCTCAATGCGCAGGGTGTGACCGTGCTCGTGGCCAGCCATGACCTCGGGCTCATCCGGTCCATGGGGCAGCGGGTGCTCGTGCTCTCAAATGGCCGCCTGGTGGACGATATCCCGGCCGAAGACGTCGGGGTGAACCGGACATGAAGTTCCGGGGCGCGAGGAGGACCGTCCGGGCCTGGGGCCGTCGCCAGCTGTACAGCTTTTTTTCCAGCCTGGGCACATTGCTCAGCCATCGACTGGGCACCGCGATGACCGTCGTCGTGCTGGGCATCGCGATGGCGCTTCCGCTTGGGCTCTACGTGACGGTCAACAACCTCAGGACCGTGGACCTGCGGCAGCAGGACTGGGGAACGGTGACCGTGTTCCTGAAAGAGACCGCCGGCCGCAAGCAGGCCGAAGCGTTGGCCGAGCGCGCCAGGACGGCGACCGGCGCGTCGGTCCAGCTGGTTTCTCCCGAGCAGGGTATCGAGGATTTCAGGCAGGCGTCCGGTTTTGGTGGGGTGCTGGACCTGCTGGACGAAAATCCGCTGCCCTGGGTGCTCCAGGTTGCCCCGCAGGATACGCCGCCGGGGGAGATCGACCAGGCGGTGACCATGCTGGCGCAGTGGCTGGAGCAGCAGGAGGACGTCGACCTGGTCCAGGTCGACTACAAGTGGCTGCAGCGCCTTTCCAGCCTGTTGGCGCTCGGTGACGCGTTCATCACGGTTTTGACGGCGCTGTTTTCGCTGGCCGTCGCCGTTGTCGTGGCGAATACCATTCGTTTGGACGTCGCCAATCGCGCCGAGGAAATCCAGGTGCTGCACCTGGTGGGCGCCGGCAATCATTTCATTCGCCAGCCGTTCCTGTACTCGGGGTTCTGGTATGGGCTGCTGGGCGCCGCGCTGGCCCTGTTGCTTCTCGCCGGCGCCATGTTGTACGTGCGGTTTCCATTGACGCGGCTGCTGGACGCCTACGGCAACACCTTCCAGGTGCGGGGCCTCGGGATCGGTGAGGCTGCCGCCGTGCTGGGCCTGGGCGGCGTTCTGGGCCTTCTCGGGGCGTGGGCGTCGGTGCAACGCTACCTGCGCCAGTTCCGACTCGAAGAACGGGCCGGAGGGAGCTGACGCGCGCGCTCTCCGGCGGCGCTGCCGTCCATCCCCGGATCACTCCTTTGTACGTTTCCGCAGGATCGGGAACCTCGTTGCCCGATATGGGTCCAATCCCCCAGTTGCAGATTGAATCGGCAGCCTCCGGGAACATGGATTCAGACCATCCGGGAAGCAGCTTCCCGCGCTTTTCCGTGGACGAATCTATGTTAAACTAGTGAGCTGCCCAGGAGGATTAATGAGCAAAGAACTGGTACCAAGCCATCTTCTCGTACCGGCGGGGACAGGCAGCCTGGACTCCTACATCCAGGAGGTCAACAAGATCCCCGTCCTGACGCTGGAAGAAGAGCAGGACCTTGCCCGGCGCTACCGCGAGGACGGCGAACTGGAAGCCGCCCGGCGCATGGTGTTGGCGCACCTGCGTTTCGTGGTTCACGTGGCGAAAGGCTACACGGGCTACGGGCTCGCGCTGGGTGACCTGGTCCAGGAAGGCAATATCGGCCTGATGAAGGCGGTCAAGCGTTTCGACCCCGACCACGGCGTCCGCCTGGTTTCGTTCGCCGTGCACTGGATTCGCGCCGAAATGCACGAGTTCATTTTGCGCAACTGGCGCATCGTCAAGGTGGCGACCACCAAAGCGCAACGCAAGCTGTTCTTCAATCTCAGGAAGTCCAAGAAGCGGCTGGGCTGGCTGAGCTATGATGAAGTCCACGCGGTAGCAAAAGATCTCGGCGTGAAACCCGAGGTGGTGCTCGAAATGGAGTCCAGGCTTTCCGGCCAGGACGTCGGCTTCGACCTGCCGCCCGACGCCGATGACGAAATGCCGTACGTGGCCCCTGTCGCCTACCTCGAAAGCAACTCTGCCGACCCGCAGCTGGAACTCGAGGAAGAAAACTGGACCGACCACAACAATTCGCTGTTGTATGCAGGCCTCGACGAGCTGGACGAGCGTAGCCAGGACATTATCCGCAGCCGTTGGCTGATGGATGACAAAATGACCCTGCAGGAACTGGCTGACCGTTACGGCGTTTCGGCCGAACGTATTCGTCAGCTCGAAGCCAATGCGCTGCGAAAGATGAGGGGGTCAATTACCGCCTGATTCCGCGTCGCGCTTCGAAATCTGAACAAACGGCCTCCTCGCGGAGGCCGTTTTTGTATGGAGGGAGAGCCATGTCAGCAACAGAACACGCTGGCTGGGTGGTACTGAAATTCGGCGGCACCAGTGTCGCTTCGGCGGAGTGCTGGCAGACCATTGCCGGGCAGGCCCGCGCCAACCTGGCGGACGGCCACCACGTGCTGATCGTGGTATCGGCTCTCGCCGGCGTGACAAATCTGCTCACACAGCTGGCCGAAGGCGTAACGACGGACGAGAAGGCCGAGATCCGCGGCGCGCTTCGGGCGCGGCACACCGGACTGGCGGAGGCCCTCGGCCTCCGGCCTGGCGACCGGTTTGAAGCTCATTGGGCCAGCCTGGAACGGTTGCTCGAAGGGGCTGGACCAAGGCTGGAAGGCCGCGACCGGGCGCTGCTGCTGGCCCACGGAGAGTTGCTCTCGAGCAGCCTGGGGCGCCAGGCGCTCGTACAGGCGGGCCTGCAAGCCCGCTGGCAGGATGCACGATCGATACTCAGCGCCTTGCCCGGCGGTCCCGCAGACCCGCTTGCCGTTCGTTGCGGAGACGAACCTGACCCGTCACTGCGCACACGGCTTTCGGCGGAGGGAGATCTGCACATCACGCAGGGCTTCATCGCGTCCGGCCCGGCCGGTGAGACCTGCCTGCTCGGACGTGGCGGATCCGATACGTCGGCAAGCTGTCTCGCCGCGAAGCTATCGGCCGACAGGCTCGAAATCTGGACCGACGTGCCAGGGATCTTCAGCGCGGACCCGAGAACCGTTCCCGAGGCCCGCCTGCTGCGGCGCCTGAGTTACAGCGAGGCGCAGGAACTGGCCTCGATGGGCGCCCGGGTCCTGCATCCGCCCAGCATCCAGCCAGCGCGTCGGCACGGAATCCCGGTGTGCATCAGGGACACCAACCGGCCTGACGAGCCCGGCACCCGTATCGAAGCCAGGCAGCCGCGCGAGGAAGCGCAGGTGAAGGGTGTGGTCAGCCGCGACAACATCACGGTCATGACGATGGAGAATCCGTCCATGTGGCACCAGGCGGGGTTCCTGGCCGACGCGTTCACCGTTTTCAAGCGCCACGGCTATTCCGTCGATCTCGTTTCCACCTCGGAGGCAACGGTCACGGTAAGCCTGGACCCACAGGTGCCCGCGCATGACGATCCGGAACACATGGCCTCGTTCCTTGGCGACCTGGAGGATCTGTGCCGGGTGACCGTCCATTCCGGTTGCGTTTCGATCAGCATGGTGGGCAATGCCATCCGGACCATCCTCGGGCGTCTTTCCGCCGCCCTCGACGTGTTCCAGGACCGGCACGTCCACATGGTCACCCAGTCGGCCAACGACCTCAATCTCACGCTGGTGGTCGATCCGGAGCATGCCCTCAGCCTGGTCCGCAAGCTGCACCAGTTACTCATCGCCTCGCAGGCGGACAACCGCCCCGAGTTCGGGCCGAGCTGGTCCGAGTTGGCGCGGCAGGATTCTCCGCCGGATGCACCGGAGCCCTGGTGGATCGGCAGGGCGCCCCGTCTGCTCGAGCTGATGCAGGGACGGGATTGCGCCTATGTTTACGATCTGGAGACGGTCCGGCAGGCGGCGCGGCGGCTGAGGAGCCTCGGTACGGTCAGTCGCCTGTTGTATGCGGTGAAGGCCAATGACCACCCTGAACTGCTGCGGGCACTCGCTGCCGAGGGCCTGGCATTCGAGTGTGTATCCCTGGCCGAAGCCAGGCACGTGCTCGAGCAGGTGCCGGGACTGAAGACGGAGCAGATTCTGTTCACGCCGAACTTCGCGCCGCGTCGTGAATACGAGGAAGCGCTGGAAATGGGCGTTCGGCTGACCGTCGATAACGCCTGGATCACCCATCAATGGCCTGACCTGTTCGCGGGCCATGATATTTTCCTGCGCCTGGACCTCGAAACCGGGTACGGGCATCACAAGAAGGTGATCACGTCCGGCGCGGATTCGAAATTCGGAATTTCTCTCGGACACCTGGGGGATGTGCGGAAATCCCTGGAAGCGCGGGGCGCCCGCGTAACGGGCTTGCACGCCCACACCGGTAGCGGTGTCATCAACGCCGACGTCTGGCGCGAGCAGTTCGACCGCTTCCTGGAGGTGCTGCCGCAGTTCCCTGATGTCCGGGTGGTCGACCTCGGCGGGGGACTGGGTGTTCCCGACCGTCGGGGCAAGCCGGCCCTCGACCTGCAGCGGCTGGATGAACTGTTGCGCGAAGCCGCCTCAGGGAGGGATCTCCAGATCTGGCTGGAGCCCGGAAGGTACCTGGTCTCCGAGGCCGGTGTGCTGCTGGCCCGGGTCACCCAGCTGAAAAGCAAGGGCCAGTATCACTACCTGGGGCTCAGCACCGGTATGAACTCGCTGATCCGCCCGGCCCTGTACGGCGCCTTTCACGACATCGTAAACCTGAGCCGTTTGGATGAACCCGCCGAACGGCACTATCGCGTGGTGGGGCCGATCTGCGAATCCGGGGACGTTCTGGGTGAAAGCCGGTTCCTGCCGGCCAGCCGGGAAGGGGACGTCGTGCTGGTGGCCAATACCGGGGCCTATGGCCGGGTCATGTCGTCACACTACAACCGGCGCAGCCCGGCCGAGGAAGTGCTTGTCTAGAGATTTCTGCCAGGTACACAAAAGGCGTGGAAGATGGGCCAGAGTCCCACATGATTGATTTTCCTATAGTTTATGACCGGCAATTACTGTTCAGCGTATTCTGCGTACTCGGCGGAATTTCTCAGAACGACGATCACGCCTCCTCGGTTGTGGCTTCGGGCTCCTCCGCTTCGACTTCCGGCTCCTCGGGTTCGCTGACCCAGGCCTCGGGCGGCGGACAGGCGCAGACCAGGTGGCGGTCGCCGTAGACGTTGTCGATTCGGCTGACCGGAGACCAGAACTTGTTTTGGTAGAGCCCCGGCACCGGGAAGGCTGCGTGCTCGCGGCTGTAGCCATGCGGCCAGTCCGCGGCAAGGTCGGCGGCCGTGTGCGGTGCGTTCCTGAGCGCATTGTCCGTGCTGTCCACCTGCTCCAGCTCCACGGCCCTGATTTCCTCCCGAATGGCCAGCATGGCCTCGCAGAAGCGATCCAGCTCTGCCATGGGCTCGCTTTCAGTGGGCTCGATCATGAGTGTGCCGGGCACCGGGAACGACATGGTGGGCGAGTGAAAACCGTAGTCGATCAGCCGCTTGGCAACGTCTTCTTCCGAAATGCCGCAGCGCTCCTTGAACGGACGAATGTCGATGATGCATTCGTGGGCGACGCGGCCGTTACGACCGGTGTAGAGAACCGGGAAAGCGTCGGATAAACGCCGGGCAACGTAGTTGGCATTGAGGATGGCCAATTGCGTGGCCTTCCGCATGCCTTCGCGGCCCATCATCGAGATGTAGGCCCACGAAATCGGCAGGATGCTGGCGCTGCCCCATGGCGCGGCTGCGACAGCATGGTTATTCTCGAACGCGCCGCCCATCGGGACCAGCGAATGACCCGGCAGGAAGGGCGCGAGGTGCTCGCGTACGCAGATCGGCCCCACGCCGGGACCGCCGCCCCCATGGGGAATGCAGAACGTCTTGTGCAGGTTCAGGTGCGAGACGTCCGCGCCGAATTTGCCCGGTGCGGCGAAGCCGACCAGCGCATTCAGGTTGGCGCCGTCCAGGTAGACCTGGCCGCCATGCCGGTGTACGACCTCGCAGATTTCGCGGATGTCTTCTTCGAAGACTCCGTGGGTCGAGGGATAGGTGATCATCAGCGCGCTCAGTCGCTGGCTGTTTTCCCGCGCTTTGTCGCGCAGGTCTTCCAGGTCGACATTGCCATGGTCGTCGCATTTGACCACCACGATCTTCATGCCCGCCATCGCGGCGCTCGCCGGGTTGGTGCCGTGGGCCGAGGAGGGGATCAGGCAGATATCCCGCTCGCCGTCGCCGCGCGATTCGTGGTAGGCCTTTATGGCCAGGAGACCGGAGTATTCGCCCTGCGAGCCGGCGTTGGGCTGCAGTGAGACCGCGTCGTAGCCGGTGCAGGCCACCAGCATGCGTTCCAGTTCCTGGAACAGCTGACGATAGCCCCTGGCCTGGTCCTCCGGCGCGAACGGATGAATATCGCTGAACTCCGGCCAGGTGATCGGGATCATTTCGGTGGTGGCGTTGAGCTTCATCGTGCACGAGCCGAGCGAGATCATCGCGTGCGCCAGCGAAAGGTCCTTGTTTTCCAGATGCTTCAGGTAGCGCAGCATCGCGGTTTCTGAGTGGTAGTGGTAGAAAACCGGGTGTTGCAGGAAGTCGGTCCGGCGCCTCAGCGTTTCGGGGATGGCGGTCCAGTCAGGCGACAGTTGTGCGTCCAGCTCGGTGATGGTTGGTACGTTTTCTTCGCCGGCAAACGCCCGCAGCACGACGGCCACGTGTTCCCGCGTCGTCTTCTCGTTGACGCTGATCCCGACCAGGCCGTCCGCGTGCCTCAGGTTGACGCCTGCATCCATCGCCCTGCGGTGAATGGCCTCGGCCTGCGCCGGCTCCAGCCGGTAGGTGAGGGTGTCGAACCAGTGTTCCGAGACATTCCGGAACCCCAGGGTCGCCAGGCCCTTTTCCAGGATGCCGGCCAGGCGGTGGATACGGCGGGCGATCTTGTGCAGACGCTTGCGCCCGTGCCAGACGCCGTACATCCCGCTCATGACCGCCAGCAGCGCCTGAGCCGTGCAGATGTTGCTGGTCGCCTTGTCGCGTCGGATATGTTGTTCGCGGGTCTGCAGCGCCATGCGGAGCGCAGTGCGGCCCTTGCTGTCCTGAGAGACGCCGATGATGCGCCCCGGTACGGACCGCTTGTATTCGTCGCGCGTGGCGAAGAACGCCGCATGGGGACCGCCGTAACCCATCGGGACGCCGAAACGTTGGGCGGAACCGATGACGATATCCGCGCCCAACTCGCCCGGCGGTGTCAGCAGCACCAGGCTCATGAGGTCCGCCGCGACGGCCACCAGTGCGCCCTGGCCACGGGCCCGTGCGATGAGATCCTGATCGTCCCGGACGTCGCCGTCCACGCCGGGGTATTGCAGCAGCATGCCGAAGTAGTCCCCGTCATCCAGGCCCTCGGACGGCTTCGCGACCACGACTTCAATGCCGAAATACCGCGCCCGGTTCCGGACCACGTCCAGGCTCTGCGGCAGCAGCCCCGAGTCCACCAGGAACCGCATGGATTTGGACTTCCGGTTGATCCGCTGCAGCATGGTCATGGCTTCAGCGGCCGCCGTTGCCTCGTCCAGCAATGACGCGTTCGCGACCGGCATCGCTGTCAGGTCGCTGATCATCTGCTGGAAGTTGAGCAAGGCCTCGAGCCTGCCCTGGGAAATTTCCGCCTGGTAGGGGGTATAGGCGGTGTACCAGCCCGGATTCTCGAGCACGTTACGCTGGATGACCGCGGGGACGATCGTCTCGTGGTATCCCATCCCGATCATGCTGTGCTGCACGCGGTTCAGCGACGCGATCTGCCGGAGTTTCGCCAGCGCCTCGGTTTCGCTCAGAGCGGCGGGCAGGTCCAGCGGCTCATCCAGCTGAATGGAGGGCGGCAGCGTGCTGGCCATCAGGTCGTCCAGCGATTCCGCGCCCACCACGGCCAGCATTTTCTCAACCTGCTCGTCCCGCGGTCCGATGTGCCGCATCGTGAACTCGCCGTGGTCTTCGAGCGAATCAAGTGGGGTTTCGGGTGCGTTCAAGGAGGATTCTCTGTTCATTTCGGATGCGCTCCACAGGGCGGCATGTACCCGCTCAAAATGGGTTCCGGACGGGCCCCTATTGTAAGTTCAATCGCGGTCAGTTAGTACCCGCCCAGGTCAAGAGCATGTGCAGGTAGTGATCGGCGAGGAGAAACATGAACAGCACCATCAGGTAGATGATCGAGTAGCCGAAGGTCTGCATCGGTAATGCATCGTTGTTCTCCCGAAGCAGCCTGAACGCGTACCACAGGAAACCCGCATTGAGCACCGAGACGCCAGCCAGGTAAAACAGGCCGCTCATGCCCGTGAGGTAGGGCAGCGTGGTCACGAGAACCAACAGGATCGTGTAGAACAGGATGTGCCAGCGGGTGAAATGCACGCCGTGTGTCACAGGCAGCATCGGGATGTCCACCGAAGCATAGTCGTGGCGCCGATGGATGGCGAGGGCCCAGAAATGGGGTGGGGTCCAGACGTAAATGATCAGGAAAAGAATCAGCGCATTGTGGTCCACCGCGCCGGTAACGGCGGTCCAGCCGAGTACCGGCGGCGCGGCCCCCGCGGCTCCGCCGATCACGATGTTCTGCGGTGTCGCCCGTTTGAGCCATACCGTGTAGACGATCGCATAGCCGATCAGCGACAGGAAGGTGAGAACGGCGGTCAGCGCATTGACCCAGACCACCAGCAGCGTCATCGACACAAGGGCGAGAACAAAGGCGAAGATCAGTACCTGCCTGACGCCCAGTTGGCCCTGCGGCAGGGGTCGGTTGCGGGTACGGGCCATCACCGCGTCGATACGCTGGTCCAGCAGGTGATTGATGGCTGCCGCAGACGAGGCGGCCAGGGCAATGCCCAGGGTGCCCGCGATCAGCGCCGATGCGGGCGGCCAGCCCGGGACGGCGAGAAACATGCCCACGATCGCCGTGAACACGATGAGCGCAACTACCTTGGGTTTGCACAGTTCCAGGTAGCGAGCGGCTTTCGAAGGCATCGGAATACGCTCAATGGTGCCGTGGCGTGGAGCGGTAGGCCAGGGACAGCATCATCGCCAGCAAAAGAGCCGCCACGCCATTGTGGGCGACGGCAATGGCCAACGGCAGGTGCAGCAGGACATTCAGAATGCCCAGGGTGATCTGCGTGGCCAGGATGAGCACCAGCAGCAAGCCGCTGCCGCGGGTCGCCGGCGAAACCGCCAGACGCAGGGCCAGGATGCCCAGGACCAGAAGCGTGATGGCGGCGCCGATGCGGTGGGTCACCTGGATCGCGGCACGTGCCGGCATGTCCAGAACGCCGCCCTCGTAGTCGACCCCGATTTCCCGCCACACCACGAAGGCGTCGCCGAAGTTCATTTTCGGCCAGTAACTCCCCTGGCAGGTCGGGAAGTCCGGGCAGGCCAGCGCTGCGTAGTTTGCGCTGGTCCAGCCTCCCAGGGAAATTTGCAGGGCCAGCGTGCCGAGCGCGACCAGTATCAATACCCGGAATGGGGCCAGAGCCCGGCAGGCGGGCCGCAGCGGGCGGGTACTGGTTTTCCAGATCAGCCAGAGCAGCAGTCCAAAGGTCGTGAATCCGCCGAGCAGATGACCCATGACGACCAGCGGCATCAGCTTGAGCGTCACGGTCCACATGCCGAGCGCGGCCTGGAAAACGATGACACCCAGCAACACGCCGGCCAGCGCCCGGACGCCGGATTGGTCTCGCCCCCTCGTCCAGGCCAGCGCGTTCAGCGCCAGGACCAGCAGCACCAGTGTGCCGGCGAGATAGCGGTGAATCATCTCTTTCCAGGCTTTGTGCGTCTCGACGGGCCGATCGGGGAAATTCTGTGCGGCCTGATGGATTTCGTGAGGCTCTTCGGGCCAGGTGACGTGGCCGTAGCAGCCCGGCCAGTCCGGACAGCCCAGCCCGGCGTGGGAGAGCCTGACCCAGGCGCCCAGTATGATGACGGCAAAGGCCACTACGGCTGCAAGCAGCGCCAGGCGGTGGAGGGCAGAATTCACGACTGTTCGTCCAGTTTCGACCAGGTCAGAAGCCGTTTCAGGTCGCTCTTGAGATCGTTTGGATCGGAGCCGGCTTCGTAGTACATCATTATATTGCCAAGCGGATCAATCAGGTAGGTGCTCCCGACCGGCCCTGCGGTGGTTCCGTATTCCTGTGCGACCCGCTCGAGGGCAGCTTCGAGCGAGCCGCCCGTATCCGTTGCAATCTCGAACCGTGGATAGATCCGCCGCAGTTCAGCGGCCATTGACGGATCCGCCGCAGGCTGTAGAAGGACCAGGCGGATGCGCCCCATCTGCCGGCCAGAGGCGCGGTGAACCTGTCTCATCTCCGTCGCATGCGCCTCACAGGCGCTGTCGCAGCGCGCGGGCAGGGCATGCAGAACGGTCCAGTGGCCCTCCAGGTGGGTGGGTTCGAAGGCGGCCTGTCCGGCCGCCTCGTCCGGACGGCCCACTCCGGTGACGCCGTCCCAGGACACAGGCACGAGCGGCTGGACGAGTTCGCCGCGGTTGCGTGTCTCCACCGGCCTGAACTCGATCTTCCCGGTGTACATCAACCAGGCGAGAGCCAGCGGCAGGAAGAACACGGCGCCGATGATGACCAGGGCGACCCGGGGTGACATTCTCATGCAAATCTCCTCGTCTCCAAGATACCCGCGACCGGGGCGGCGCCGCTCAGGCGGAGTGCCTGCTCCGTCCCCTCTGCAGGCCCAGCACGATCCAGATTACAATGGCTGTGGCGCAAAACCCGAACCACTGTACCGCGTACGCGCCATGCTGTGCGGGCGCCATCACCGCGGGTTTCCAGTCCCGGTCACCGAATCCGCTGCTGTCACCGGAATCCAGTTTGACCTGCCAGTCGGGCACCTCCCGGTCAAGGGCCCTGGCCAGCGCGCCCGGATCCAGGTACGTCATCAGTTGGGGCCATTGCTCTGGATTCAAGACATCCGCTTGTCCGAGACGCGGTCCGTGCGACGTCAGTCCATCCAGCCGGCCGTGAATCTCGCGTTCCCCCGGGTCGGTAGGGACGTCCGGCAGGCTGCGCCGATCGGGGGGCAGGGGGAGCCAGCCCCGATTGACCATGATCAGCGACCCGTCATCCAGATAGAAGGGGGTCAGGACGTGAACGCCGGCCCGGCCCTGGAAAACCCGGTTGTCGAGCAGTACATGCCGGCGGGGATCGTAGTGTCCGTGAGCCTCGACCCGCGCAAAGCGCTCTCCGGCCGCCATGGCGGCTTCGACGCGCATGACCGGAGCGTCGGCAAAGCGGCGGAACAACTCGGTCTTCTCCGCCTTGCGCTGCAATTGCCAGTATCCCAGCCGCGCGAAGACCAGGGCCAGCGCGAACATCAGGACGGTCAGCTTGATGGAAGGTTTGAATCGCATTTCATCGGGGTAGCGTCAGTATATAATCGCCTTTTCACACTTCGAATGGCTGTTCCCGTGCTCATCAAGATACTGACTATCGCCTTTCTCCTGGTCATCCTGTACAGCCTGGCGTCCTCGCTGTTCTTTCTCGTGCAGGACAAGGGTGAGGGCGATCGCACCGTCAGGCGCCTGACGTGGCGAATCGGCTTGTCGGTCGTGCTGTTCCTGTTCCTCTGGGTGGCTTACCAGATGGGCTGGATTCAGCCGAACAGCGGGCCGGTCCGCTGGCCGCAGGAGCAGGAACAGCAGACCGCCCCCGGAAACGACTGACCACGGAGAGTCGCGCCCGGCCTCCTGAAGACGGGCCGGGCCGTGAAATTCAGTAGACGTAGACGAAAATAAACAGCCCCAGCCAGACCACGTCTACAAAGTGCCAGTACCAGGCGACCGCCTCGAAGCCGAAGTGATGCTCGGGCTTGAAATGACCGCGCATGCAGCGGATGGCTATCACGGTCAGCATGATCGCGCCCAGCGTGACGTGCATGCCGTGGAACCCGGTCAGCATGAAAAAGGTCGAGCCATAAATGCCTGAGCCCAGTGTCAGGCCCAGTTCGTGATAGGCCTCCTTGTATTCCATGGCCTGCAGGAATACGAAGAAGAAACCCAATGCCACCGTCGCCAGCAGCCATCCGACCAACATCTTGCGGTGGTCCTTCTTCAGCGCGTGGTGCGCCAGGGTGACCGTGACACCGGATGAAAGCAGGATCATCGTGTTGATGAAGGGCACGCCGAAGGCGGGAATGGTCCTGAACGGCCCGCCGATCTGGGCGGGGCCGGCGGTGGGCCAGACCGAGTCGTAACCGGGCCAGAGGTATTCGTTGGTCAGCAGGCCGGTGCCTTCGCCGCCGAGCCATGGCACTGAGAAATTCCGGGCGTAGAACAGGGCGCCGAAGAAACAGGCGAAGAACATGACCTCGGAGAAAATGAACCACATCATGCCCATGCGGAAGGACGTGTCCACCTGCGCGTTGTACATGCCCGACTCGCTCTCGCGAATGACCTGCCCGAACCAGCCGAACATCATGTATATGAGGATCAGGACGCCGGCGAGGAACGTCCAGGGCGCCAGCTCGAAGTCATTGACCCAGAAAGCCGCGCTGGCGAGCATGGTGATCATGCCCACAGATCCGACGATCGGCCATCGGGTGCCGTGGGGTACGTAGTACTGGTCTGCTGCAGCGTGATGTTCCATTTCTTAGCCTCTTTGCTCCTCGATGCCGGCCGATACGCCGCACGGGCGCCGAACCGCCCCCCCGGCCAGGGCCGCCGGCCCGAATTTCCTGTCTCGGCAAAACGTGTTTGAAAGGGTGTTTTCCGTCGTCTGTTTGGGATGCTCCGGCTGAACGGAATTGCCGACCGGCATCTCCCGGTTTTCCTGCGCCTGCAGAACCTGCCCGGCCAGGAAGCTCTCGGTTCTTTCGAAGTAAAAGCCTTCCACGGGCGGCGCAGCGTTGCGAGCCGTCCGTTCGGGTCCTGAGTGCATGCCGTTCACGTCAGGAACCGAGCACGCCGGACAGGATGAAGGCGATAAAGATCAGCGCCGCGATGACGGCGAGAACCCAGGCCGTTTTCACGGCCCGGTTTCGCCTCGCCTGCATGTCATCCGGACTCATCGACTGCAAGCTTGCGGTCAAT
>Ga0316576_10001309_pt1 | contig 13218 bp, 28 predicted proteins | sample S0NA_FD_203075 | JGI IMG/M metagenome (GOLD analysis project Ga0316576, IMG submission 203075) | Rhizosphere microbial communities from salt marsh grasses in Alabama, United States - S0-2_050615r3r5 | ecosystem: Host-associated > Plants > Roots > Rhizosphere | place: USA: Alabama | collected... | reverse complement strand
ATGGTCATGGCGTGGGTCTCGGTTGTTTGTTGGTGTGGGAGTATTAGAACACATCTTTTCCTAGTGTGTCTAGCTTTTTTTTATGCGGACGTCCTTGTCCCTGGGCACTCAGTAGATCCTTGTGGTCTGCAGAGCGATGGCCCCGCTCGCGTTGCGATGAATCCGGCGGCTAACCCGCTCCGCAACACTGTCGCCGCCGTAGCGTTGCCACTCCGACTTGGCGTTGTTCTCGCGGGTCCAGTGCTCGTTGGCGAGCATGTGGGCGGCATCGCGCTGGCCGGCGGCGACGAGGGAGGAGATCAGATCGGGGATGTTGGTCATGGTCGTGTCTCGGTTGTTTGTTGGTGTGGGAGTATTAGAACACATCTTTTCCTACTGTGTCTAGATTTTTCTATCCCTGACACTCATCAGCGTGCAAACCAGGTCGGGGTTCTCCAACCAGGTGATGCGCAGACGATCGCCGGTGTCGCACTCCATGCGGCAGCTGTCGTTCAGTGCCTTGGCGACGGGGGCCAGCAGCTGCGGGTCGAAGCACATCCGGCTAACCTCGATCGGGGTCGAGGCTAGAACGCGCTGCCATACGGGGTACGTGACGCCTGTGATGGGCTCCAGGGGAAGCGCTTGGGCGTTGACGGTGTAGGCTAGGGTCTCGCTGATGGTGACCTGGTACGGGACTTTGCGGGCAGGCAGCTTCAGGGGACGGTAGATGCCGCCCGGGCCGCTGCCCTCGTACGGCGCAGCCAGGATGATGTGCCCATCCGTACCGACGATGCACCGGGCCTCGGTGTCGATGTAGAAGCCATGCAGGTACGGGCGCGCCTCCTGGGGGTTGACGCACGCCTGCACGGCGTTGAGATGGTGGGAAGGGATGGTGATCATTGGGGGGCCTCTAAGGTTGTGTCTTGTGTGGGAGTGGGCGCCCCAGCCCGGCGATTCATAGCTAATGGTTCAGTCGACGTCGATGGCTACCGGGCCGGGGCGTTGATCGGTTACGTGTCCTTGCGCTTTGCAGTCACGAGCACCCGGTCCGAGGTGGTGACCGAGGTGTGGGCCTGGACGAGCTGGCGGGAAGGGTTCAGGTGCTCCGCTACTTTCCGCCAATTGACCCGTTTGGACTCGATGTCGTAGGAAATCGCCACGCGGAATAGGCTGCCCTCGGCCTCGGTGACCTTTTTGTGCTTGAGGATGTCCTCCAAGAAGGTCGCGGCCTTGCGCAGGTCGTCGATCTCGGCGCGCAACGCGCCCAGCTCGTCGGCGATCTCCGCGTCGGAGGTGGCATTAAAAAAGCGTGGAGAAGTATTCATGGCGTGGTCTCTTGGTTGTGGTCGATGACGCCATCCTTGGCGGTGCTGCTCAGCGGAGGCACTCAGGGAGCTGATCGCGCTCAAGGAAGAGGTCGTCCTCGAAGCTGTAGTAGGCGCGCTCCTTGGTAGCCGGGTTGAACATGAACTGGTAGTGCCGGCCGTCGATCTCGCTGATCGGCTCCTTACCGCCGCAGGCGGCGACCCAGACGTTCAGGTTGCCGGCGACGGCGCGGTTGTACTCGGCGATCTGGGCTTCGTAGTTGGTCTCTTTCATGGTGTGCTCCGGTTATCTGTCGTTGGGGCTCTGGCCGGGCGTGTCGCAGCTTAGTCTTCGCAGGGAGGTTGCTAGTCCCGTTGAGCTGCGCCCAAGTGCCCGGCCAGAGATTGTGATTATACAGGTGTTAGGTACTGTGTCAACACTTAATCTTCGACGATCGTGTGCAGCACGCTGCCGTCCGGCAGGTCCAGCTCTAGCGTGAGACGCCCCGGCGCGGCGCGGACGACGCGGATGGTGATCTCCTCCCGGTCCGGTGTGCGCAGGTAGAGCGCATCCCAGCGGCTGTTGTCCGGGCTCGGCGTGCGCCGCAGGTAGCGCGCACTACCATGGTCGTCGCGCCGGGAGTGGTGTAAGAGTTGGATCTGTTCGCGTTTCATATCGAAATCCCCAGTAGTGCACCAAGCCAGAACCAGCCGGCGCTGACCTTCGGGGGCGGCGCGGGCTCGTCCTCCAGCTCGCTGTCGATCAGCTCGATGACGTAGACATACTCGATCTCTTCCTCGGGCGGATCGTCGTCGCCGGCGTAGCCGACAGGGCGATCCAGCAGCTCGGCGAGCAGGTCGCCGCCGGGGGCGGGTTGCAGGGTGTCGGGTAGCGGGGTCATCGGTCGTACACCTCGGTCTTGCTCTGTGTGCCGTCGCTGTAGGTCGTCACGTAGGTCCGGTCGGGGCTGTCGTCGCTGCCAATGGCCGCGGCGAGACTGATGGCGACGCCGGCCAGCAGTAGAGCGCCGATCACCTGGCCGGCGGGCGTCAGCTCCTGCTTGGTTTCGCCCGTGCGCGGGTCGGTGACGGTGGCGCAGCCGGCGAGGGCGAGGGCGGTGATAAGGATTATGGTCTTATTCATCTTTGTTCAGCCACGCTTTGATGGATGTTGTTAGGCCGAGCAGAGCTTCTCTGGAATCGATGACTCCGCCCTCGGTCAGTTCGATGTCGAAATCGTCTAGCGCACTCGCAACTTGCTTGAGTGCCGCATAAATCCTTAACGGCATCGCTCCGATGCATCCGGGCTCCACGATAATGTCGTCCTCGATGTCTGCAGACCACGCGTAGAGTGCGGCACTGATGAGATCGAAGGAGAGATATTGCCGTTCCGTGAAGTACTGGATGATGGTCGTCGTAACCTTCAGCTCGGCACCATCAACTTCAACGGCGCGGTAAAACGGTCCAACGCTGTTGATGATGGCGTTCTTCAGCTGGTGTACTTCGTCCTGATTTTTTTTGTGCCGCTTCTCGTCGCGTTGCCTGTACCGTTGCCTTTCTTCTTCCCGGTATCGGTCTAGGACTTGCTCTTTGATCTGTTCGTACAGCTCGTCAGTAAGTTCGGTCATCGTTAATTTCCGGTTGTGTGTTACGGTTAGGTTCTAGAGCGTGGCGATGTAAGCCGCCTGCGGCCACATCTCGTCGATGCAGCGATCAACCGCGCTACCGGTCCGGCCTTCGTAGACGTGGCTGATTGTCATGAACATCAGCGTGCCGGTCATCTTGCCGTACTGCGTGTCGACCTCCCCGGACTTCAGGGCCACCATCGCGGTCATGGCTTTCGCTTGCTTGATGCTAAGTCCGTCGGCGCGAGCCTGTCGCACAAAAGGCTCGAAATCGCCTAGCGCGTAGCAGGTGCCGCGCCATGCCTCTGTTTGCGGCGTTGGCTCGTGCAGGGCGTAAGCGCGCTCCGCCATGTTGGTGGTGACGGGAGTGCCCGGCGCGGTTGCGCAGCCGGCGAGGGAGAGGGCGGCGGCAAGGGAGAGGGTCTTGGTCATGGTGTCGGTCTCCAGTTGTGTGTTAGTCGAGAGTTGAAGAGATTCCGCTGTCATGTTTTCGCGCCGTCAGCGGGCGTCCGTGACAAGCAATGTAGGCTTTAACCCCGGGGCCTTACCACTGCCTGCATCTCTTCTCTTTTATGCTGACGCTCTCGTTCGCCTGCTCCGAGATAAGGTGTATCACGGCGCACCCGATATTCTCTGGATTCTGTTGTCACGCTCCAGCGGGCGCCGAGGCTAAGTCAGGCCGGCATGCCGTCCGGGCCGAGGTAGGCGATGACCTGAGCCCCGTAGAAGAAGGTCTCCAGGTCATAGTCGCTAGCGACCGCGTACTCGCCGTCCTCGATGACGATGGCCCGGAAGGACTGGGTCTTCCGCGCGATGCGAGCAGCCTTGGCATAAGCTTGGTTAAAGGTCATGATGCGCTCCGGTTATATGTTGTTGGGGCTCTGGCCGAGCGTGTCGCAGCTTAGTCTTCGCAGGGAGGTTGCTAGTCCCGTTGAGCGGCGCCCAGGTGCCCGACCAGAGATTGTGATTATACAAGCACGAGCTACTGTGTCAAGCGTCTTTGTAGGCGTCCATCAACATAATCTCCTCGGCGCCGTAGACCTCCATGTCGTCGCAGACGGGGCACCTGTAGCGGCGTGCGTCGGGCTCGATGCCGTCGTCGATTTCTGCGCCGCAGGACAAACAGAAGCCGCCGTTGCTGTCCTCTTCGAGCATGGTCTGCAGATCGTCCCAAAGGGGATAGTTCTCGGGGTGTTTCATTAGCGTGGCCTCGGTGGGGTGGTGCCGTCCATGGCGGCGGAGTCCTAGTCGTCGTCGGACTGGTCCTCCAGCATCGGCACGTCGGTGCCGCCGTACTCCAGCAGGATCTTGGCCTGCTCGACCGCGGCGTCCACGGCACGGTTGTACTGAAGCGTCAGAGCCAGGACACGCTTGCTGAGCAATTGCGCCTGGGTCTCCAGGATGCCGTACATCTGCTTGACCTCCAGGAACTCGGAGTCGAGGTCCTCCAGCAGGTTATTGTCCATCTGCCAGTCCAGCTGGCGCTTGAGCCGGTAGAACTCGGCTAGGCGGCCGCGAGCGAAGGTGTTGACCTTGTCGGCCATCTCCGTTGCCGCATAGTCCTTCGCGGCTTCCGTGAACTTGCGAACGGCGTAGCTGTCCCCGCTCTTGAGAGTGGTCAGCATGAACGCCTCGCCATTGGCAAGCTGGCGCCCGCCGCGGTTGAGCATGTTGCGTCCGTTGCTGCGGGCCTGGACAAAGCCGTTCCACTGCGCCTTCTGCTCGGTCGTGAGGTCCTCGCCCGTCGCCTTCATCTGCTCAGGGTCGAAGTCGAGGGAGGGTAGGATGCCCTCGTCGGTCAGGAACATGTCGAGGTCGTTGACGGTGATGTCCGCGTGGCCGAACTTCTCAACGAAGCGGCGAGCCAGCGCAATAGTTTCAGGGTTAACGTTGCGAGCCATTAGGATCTCCTGTTTGGCTTGGGTAGGCGGCCCCCGCTGTAACGGGGGCCAAGGTTTCAGCCGTTGATGAGGACCTCAGCCGGTCCACCGTCGCGGCGCTTGATGGGGAACACCTCGCGCATCCGGTTCAAGGCGTTCTGCGTCACATCCATGTAGTTGGCGAGGCGCGTGCGGCGTAGCTCATCCTCCAGGAAGGCCCGGACCTCCGGATCCGCCTGGGCCGCTTTCTCGACCGCCTGCAACGCGGTGCCGAGGGTGCCGACGGCGCGCTGCACGTCGTCCACGAGCCGGGTGGCGCGCTCGGACTTGGTGCGCTGCTCCAGGGCGCGGCGCTCCTGCTCGGACTGGTTGCGATCCACCGCATCCTGCTTGGCGATCTCGCCCGAGATGAACGCCCGGATGTAATCGGAGGTCAGGTGTGGTTCGCCGCCCTTCTTCGGCGCGTTGGCGATGATCCGGTCCAACAGTGCCGGCTGATCCTCAGCGGTGAAGTACGGCTTGCCGTTCGCGCGCTTCTTGCCGGAGGCGACCATGCCCCGGAAGGTGTCCATGTGGTCCACCGTGCTGAAGCGCGGCGGGATGGACGGGTGCAGGCCCTTGGTCGCGGCTTCGGCCTGTGCGCGCTTGGCCGTCTCCAAGGCTCGTGCGGCGCGTTCCTCGTCCTCGATAGCCTTCTGCTGGGCACGCTCGCGGCGCTCCTTTTCCTCCTTGATGCGCTGCTGCTCGCGGGCGTGACGCTCGCGCTCCTCCTGCTCGGCCTTCTCCTTGAGCTTCTTGGCCGCCTCGGCCCGCTTGCGGTCCTTGGCCGCCTGCGCCTGCGCCAGATCCGCCTCGGCCTTCTTGCGGTCGGCTTCGGCCTTGCGCTTGGCTTCCTGCGCCCGCTTCTTGGCCTCCTCAGCATCGCGGATGCGGATCTGCTCGGCCTCGTACTCGGCGTCCAGATCGGCCTGGTAGAGCGCCTGCGCGGTGCTGATAGCGTCGGCGTAGCCGTGCTCCTGCATCGCCTTCAAGCTGGCCAGGGCCGACTCGATGCGCGTCTTCTTGAGCGACTGCATGCCGGGGAAGCGCAGGATCAGCGGCGAGCCGATGCCCTTGCCGGAGTTGAACTCGGCGCAGGCGCGAGACCAAGGCGGTGCACCACCTGTGTCCGAGGTTTTCTCCGGAATTCCGGAGGAAACCCACTCCGGCTCGTCCGCCCCGGAGATCATCAGGTAGGCGATGCGGGTCACCACGCCCTTCACGCTGTCCATGTCGTTCGACGGGGTGGCACCGGACTGGTTGGCGTTCTCGTCGGCCATCCAGGTCAGCATCTGGTCGTCGGTCATGTCCTTGATCAGGACCCGCACCTCCGGCAGGTCCAGCACCTCCGGCGCCGGGCCGGCGGTCGGGGTGCCCTTCAGGCCGCCCATGGCGAACAGCCGGTGGTGGCCAGCGGAGAGCTGGTAGCGGCCCGGCTCGGTCGGGTGCTTGCGCACTACCAGCGCATCCATCTGCGTGTTGCGCTGGAACGAGCCGACCAGGGTCTCGATGTTGTCCACCCGGATCGGGTTGATCGTGAAATCGCGATGCGGGTTGGGGTCGATCAGGTGAGTCGGGATGTAGTTCATGGTTGCAGTGCTACGCTTCATCTCAGTGGCTCCGAAGGAAGTCGAGGTAGTTGCCGAAGTCGGTGGCGTCGCGACCGTAGACGCGTCCCCAGCGATCGACGCTGATGGTTTCCTGGCGATCGATCAGCTCGTCAACGCCCAAGGGCTCCAGGGTCTCGGGGTCGAGATCCTCTGACCGCGCGGCGCGATCGTCAGCAAGGCGTTGCCGGAAGGGTGTCGAGAGGGCGAGGTGCTTGTGATCCTCGTCCTCGTCGTAATAGGCGCGTGGTGCCGGCGGGTCGAGCGCAGGATCCTCGTCAAAGAACTTGACGAGATCGCTTGCTGAGCGGATTTTGAGGGTAGCCATAGTGACCTCCGTTGCAGGTCGTTGTGGTTAGGCTTCACCGGGGATGGCCGTCCCCGGTGTTGCCGCTTAAGAGCTGTTGAAAGCTAAGCATAGGCGCTTATCTGGATTGTGCAAGCCTTCCCTGGCTTTTTTTTCAGTCTTCCTCGCCCCACCGTGCGCACTGCTCCCGGATGTCCTCGGCCAGCCCGAGGCCGTCGTCGTCAGCGGCGAAGTAAGCGTCACTGATCCAGCCGATCGTGCCGGCCAACATGGTGACGATGTTCTCGTACGCCTGCTCGGGGTCGTCGTCGGCGCAGCTCTCGGTTACTAGGCGGGCCAGGGTCGTGATGTCAGTCATTGGTCAGTACCTCTTTGGCTTCGTGGACGGCCTCGTCCCAGTCGTCCCAGCAGTCCTCGTCGATCACGGCGCGGCCTTCTAGGAACTCCTCCTCTGTGGGCGTGATGCCGTCGGCGACGGTCAGCAGGTTGTCCAGCGCTGCCTGCAGCTCCTCGACGCGGTCGACTAGGAGGTCCAGGACGTACTGGATCTCGGGGGCCTTGCCTTCCAGGTAGAGCCCCTGGCTGAGGTCTTTGGCTTTCTCGATGGGGTCGATCATGGTCTTAGCTCTCGTTGTTGAGGATGTTGCGCGCGTTCTTGACGGCCTCGTCCCAGGCGTCCCAGCAGTCTTGGTCGATGTCGTCGATGAACTCCGCCTTCAGCTCTTCGACGCGGTCGATGAGGGTGTTTAGGAGGTGCCGGATCTCGCTGTCCTTGCCATCCAAGTAGAGGGCTTGACTGTGGCTCTTGCCGTTCTCGATGGGGTCGGTCATGCGTTGGTGCTCCAGGTGTTCCAGCGGTTGGCGATCGCGCGGCCCACCATCCAGTGGGCCGACATGTTGCTCTCGAAGACGGTCACCCTCCGGGTGCCGACGGTGCTGTAGCTGATGGTCGTGGTCATGTCAGGCTCCGATTACGTGGAAGTCCCGATCGTCGGTGGCGTGAACCCACCTATCCATGCGCTCAGCGGTGCCGTCGAAGTGGACCAGCAGCCAGCGTCCGCGTTTCTCCATCAGGTTGGCCGCTTCGCGGATGACGCTGACCCGGCTGGTGCCGGCTTCCCGGAGGCGGTTCTTCGCCTTGTGGGTCTTTGGGGCTAGGGTGATCATGTTGTGGTCTCCGGTTAGGCGTGGACGTCAGCCACTTCGATGCCCTTGGCGCGGGCCTCGGCGAGCGCTTTCTCGAACTGCTCTTTCGAGACTTCGAATCCGCCGATGCGCGTCGGCTCGCCCATTTCTCCCTTGCGCATCCATACGCTGGTGTTAAACGTTCCGTCGAACTCGACGAAACGGATGGTGCGGTCGCCGATCTTGATGTGGGTAGTGTTGTTCATCTGTTGGCTCCGTTGGTTGACGTCGAGGAATAGGTTACTTGGGCTTTGCTTGCGTGTCAACAAGTATTTTAGCCTACGAGCCTTCCGCGCCGGGTAACGATGATGCGATCCTGCCAGGACCAGTCAGAGGAGTAGCCCTGATCAGGGTTGACGATGCGAGCCTCAAACTCAACAGCAAAGTGCTCTCCATCGGGCTCGACCGTCCAACGCACATCCGGCTGGTCTGCGGCGTCTTCGATGATGCTCTTGGCGATCTCATCTCGGCGGGCGTGGATGACAGCTTGGAATTTCTTCATGTCCGGCGTTCCGTTCGTTGACGTTGAGATGTAGCTTACCGGGGCTTTGCTACCGTGTCAACATCCGATGCGGCTTGCCGGGCTAAAATCAACAATGTTTCAGCGTGTTCCACGAGACGAGGGTGGTCCTCCATCGTGGCGTAAAACCGGAGTTTAGTGATTTCGGACTGGATCTGTTCACAGGTTCTCCAGTACCGGAGTTTGATAATTTCGGATTCGATTCGCTCGCGTGTCTGTAACTCGAGGTCTGCGGCGGTTGTCATGTGTTCTACCTCAGTCCTGGGCTTGGATTAGATGTTTCGGGACTTCTGCGTTGATCGGTAGCCGGTAGTACCGGCGCAGACAGCGCAGGCAGGTCACGCCGGCCAGCTGATGCTGGACTGGCGTTTTTTCCCCCTGCTTGCTACCGCAGAAGATGGTGCCGTCCGGGTAGCATAGGTGTGTTTTCACGGCCGCGCCCCTCAGTTCCAGCGCCCGCCGTCGAGCGGGCGGGGGGAGTCAACCTCGGTGCCATCAGCGGCGAACCAGCCGGTCGTCTGGACCGGCACGGCACCGTTGCGCTGCTGGCGGAAGCGCGTGGTGGAGGCCAGATGGAGGAGGGTGGCACCGTCGCGCTCGAGGCCGATGCCGACGACGCGCCAAGCGTCATTGCGGGTGGTGATGATTTGGTCGTGCTGGAAAGACATGATGTGCTCCGGTTGACTGCTGTTCGTTGATGTCGAGGAGAAGCTTACCTGCACTTTGCTTGTGTGTCAACTTTTTTTCTAGACGTTGAGGTAAAGGTTGAACTTGAGCTTGCCGCTGTATCGGCGCAGCATGCTTCGGTAAGCGGTCAGCAGCTCGTCGTCGGCGGCACCGGCGTTGATCTTTTGAACGCCGTGCTCCTCCATCCAGCGGAGCGCTTGGCGCACGCAGACCAGGAGCGCGGTGCCGTTGGAGCGCCGCTTCCGGCCGTAGCTGGCATCGTCATCGCCCACCAGGATGTCCATGTCCGGGGCATCGATGTCGCCGCACTCCGACCACGTGAGCGTGACGCGCGCATCGCGGACCTGGAACACGCGCTCCACCGTCAGCTCGCCGTCGATCGGGTCGATGTTGACTTTCATTTGTCGATCTCCGGCTGTTGGAAGAGGGGCACGTCCCTGCGCTGCTTGGCCTCCCTGGTCGCCGACCCCGCTTTGAACGCGCCGCTTGCGGGCATAGAGCGGTCCGGCGATACGTGACTGGGACGGGAGCGGGACTCGAACCCGCCTTAAACCTCCGGCAGCTCTGCCGAGCTGTGATCTCCGGCACCGTCGCCCGTCTGTCCGAGCTGTCGTGGCGTTCACACCGCCTCACCGATGCCCCGGCAGGGGCACCCTCGGTGCAGGGCATGGGGAGTAGCTTACCTGGGCTTTGCTACCGTGTCAACACTCATCGGGCATCACGATCGCTTCTGGCCGCGTTGGATGGTCGCCCGCTTCAAATTTACACCGTTTCCAGCCGAGCGTTGCGCAAACCTGCGCGGCGTCAGGCCAGTCCAGCTGCTCGGCATCTGCGCCTTCTGGCCCCAGCAGTGAGTAAGCCCCGTAGTCCGAGCCGAGGTCTACCAACTCAAACTCGGTGTCGTTGATCTTCAGTGTCTTGTTCATGTTTTTCTCCGGTTTAGATGATTTTTCGCGCGCGTGGCCAATCCAAGGTAGAGAACCGATTGACATACGCCACTTTCATCGTCCGACGCGTCCGAATCGACACGGACTCGGCGATGAAATCAGGGCGCTCCTTCGGGCAGGAAGCGCGGCCGATGCCGGTCAAACGCTGTCCATCAACGCCCACGGGCATCGGCCCGCAGAAGCTCAAGAAGCAGTGTCCCTGGCCATCGGCTGTCGTGTAGAGGTTCATAGTCTGCTCCGTTAGATCGTGGTGCCCTCGGTGCAGGGCATGGGGAGTAGCTTACCTGCGCTTTGCTTGTGTGTCAACAAATATTTCGAGCAAAAGAAAGCCCCGCTACACTGTGAAGTGTAGCGGGGCTTCCTGGGGCGCCGGGGCTGTTAGGCAGAGCCCTGCCTCCGGGACGTGCCTCGGAGGCAGGTCAAGCGGAGGCCCTGACTCCCGGCTCTAGTCGGGAGTCAGGTCAAGCCGCCTGCGCGGCGGGCGGCGCGGCGAGCTGTGCGGCATACTGCTCGGCCTGGGGCGTCAAAAGCCCGCGCTCGGACAGATAGCCGAGCATGAGCAGGGCGCCGGACTCCAGGCGGGTCAGGGCTGCCTTGGCCGCTATCGGCGTTTGATAGCTGGAAACGTCGATCTTGCTCTGCATGTCCCGGACGAGGGGCTGCCAGGTGGCGCGAGCATCGTAGGCGCGGCAGTCGGCCTCGGAATCGAACTCCTTCTTGCCGTCGCTGCTGACCCACACTTCGCGGTTGATCTTTTGTGCCATGTTGGTGCTCCTCCCTTGTGAGGGGTTGGTGTTAGACTAGGAAGTTCCCGAGTATAGGTGAAACTGATAATGCTTCAAGTTAGCAGGCAAAAAGAAGCCCCGGAGGACCGGGGCTACGAAGAAGGTGTTCCCGAGACCACTACATCGTCGGAGACCACAAGTGCAGAGTAGCGACATACCCTTCGCATTGCAACCCCCCTCCCGTCCGGTCAGTAACGCCGAGTTCCTGGAAGCCATCGCCAGGCACGTTCCAGAGGAGCTGGACGACGAGCCGCTGTACCTCTGGTGTACGGCATTCCCTGGAGATCCTAATGCCTCGGGGCAGACTTGGAAGGGTGAGCCTGTTTGGCGTCCTGTCGAGAAGTATCTGCTGTTCGCCGATTCTTTGAATGCCTACTTCACGGTCTCGGCGTTCGGTTACGGCCTGCGCGGTGATACGAATGCGCCGAGGACCTACAGGGCGCGCAGCAAGCGTAACTTCAGGGGCCAGTTCTGTGTCGTGCTCGACGACCTTGGACAGAAGATTCCGTGGTCAGTGCTTGAGGGTAAGCCGGTGCCCACGTGGGTGTTGCGCACCTCGCCCGGATCCTATCAGGTGGGCTATGTACTGGATGCCATGGTCGAGGATCGGCTCATGGCCGAGGCGTTGGTGGATGCTCTGATCTACCAGGGCCTCGGCGCCGAGCGCGATCCGGGTAGCTTAGGTGTCACACGTAACGTCCGGTTGCCCCAAGGCGTTAATGGCAAGGCGGCCTACTATGAGTGGTGGGGCGATGGCGCGCCGCGGTGTGAGCTAGTGCACTGGGCACCGGAGCTGGTGTACAGCGTCGATGCGCTGGTGGAAGCGTTCGGGTTGGACTTGGAGAAGGCGAAGGTCGGCTGTGGCTTCGAGGGGCAAGTGCTGCGGTCGGGTGTCGCGCCTGAGGATGATCCTTGGGTCGAGGTGTGGGCGGCCGCCGGGCTGACGAAGGGCAATCTGACGAACAAGGGCGGCGGCGGTATCTGGCTGGACGTCTACTGTCCGCAGGCGGCGCAGCACACCGGTGGCGATGTGAGCGGCAGTGCTTACGCGATCGGCGGCGGGTACAAGTGCCACCATGGGCACTGTGATGACCTGGCGTGGCCGGCGGTACGCGACGGCTTCCTGCGCGGCGACTGGGGCGAGGAGGCACAGCGCTTGGCCCGGGCGGCGCGCTCGCGCGAACTGTTCGCCGGCGACCTGGCCGAGCCGGAGATCCGGGAGCGGATACTGGGATGGGGCGGGAGCCCTCCCGCGGGCGGGGATAACGTGTTGGGGTACGTTGCGGCGCCGCCACACGACCAGGGGCGAGCCGGCGGTCAGGAGGGCTCCCAAGGAGGCAACGATACCTTCGACGCGGTACTGTGGCAAGCCTATATAGATGGGCGCTTGCCTGAGAAGCAGAGCGGCCTGGAAGCGTCCGTGGCCGTGCAAGAGGTGCTCTCCTCGCTGGCGCACTTGTTCCCCGGGCCGTCGCCGACGGAGCTGGAGGGCGTGCTGCAGTATCTAAAGGATAAGAGCGGGCTCGGCATCCTCTCGCTGCGGGATCAGTACAAAGCACTGCGCAAGGAGGCGGAGAAGCAGACCGAGCAGGAGCGGTTGCAGCGGCGTATCGGCGAGGCGCAGGCGGAAGCGTTGGTGCGGGGCTGGGCACCGTGCCCGGTGATCGTGGATCGGTGGCGCGCCCAGGTGCCGGGCTCAGACAACGAGCCGCTGCTGGTGACCGACAACGTGGAGCAAGTGTTGCAAGCGGCTGGGGTGACGGTGCGCTGGAACATCATGCGGTTTCAGCTGGAGTACACCGCGGCGCAGGGCTCGCTGCCGCGGTCGCTGACGGACTTCACCACCATGGTGCAGGACTGGTGCATGAAGAACGGGATGCTGAAGGCCCAGCATCTGCCGGTCGGTCGGTCGATCTCCTTGCTGTCGAGCTTCGACGAGTATCACCCGTTCCAGGACTATCTGGATCGCATCCGCGGGCGCTGGGACGGTGTGGACCGTATTAAGGCGCTGGCGGAGACCTTGCCCGTGGCCGAGGAGGACGAGGAGATCCGGGACCTCATCGTGCGGCGTTGGCTGTTCTCTGTGGCTGCTGCGGCGCGCAACCTTTACAAGGGCTATTCCGGTGCCCAGCCGCGCGGTCTGCTGGTGCTGGCCTCGAAGCAGTACGCGGGCAAATCGACCTGGATTCAGTCGTTGTTCGACTTAGACGGCTATAAGGACGGCGACGGTACCGTGTTGCTTGGTGCGCACTACGACGGCAGTAAGGACAGTCTGATGCGGGTGGTCTCGCATCTGGTGTGCGAGTTCGGTGAGCTGGACACGACCACGCGCAAGGCGGATGCCGGTACGTTG
>Ga0316576_10001308_pt1 | contig 13223 bp, 13 predicted proteins | sample S0NA_FD_203075 | JGI IMG/M metagenome (GOLD analysis project Ga0316576, IMG submission 203075) | Rhizosphere microbial communities from salt marsh grasses in Alabama, United States - S0-2_050615r3r5 | ecosystem: Host-associated > Plants > Roots > Rhizosphere | place: USA: Alabama | collected... | reverse complement strand
CCGGATAGCCGGGATTACCAATAACGGGTTTCCCCTTCACCACGCCAAGGATAGTCGGCTTTCCGGGCATCATGGCCACTCCGTGGACCAGGACCTCTCCCAGACTCTTTATGGCATGGACCGTGTAATCTTTACTGCCCGCAGAAGATCCTGCGTTGATCATGACCAGGTCAACGTCCGATGAGACTGCTTCCGCCAAGGTCTGCCTGATCTTTCGTTCGTCATCCGGGACGATGGGATAACGGACGGGTATGCCGCCGTTCTCCTCGACCAGTCCCCCGAGGATCAGTGAGTTTGAATCCAGAATCTGCCCCTCCTTCAAGGAACCTCTTTTTTCTTCGTCCCGATGCGAGATCAGCTCTGACCCGGTGGGAATGACGGCAACCCTGGGCTTTTTCCACACCTCCAGCGCAAACACACCGGCACTGATCAGCGCGCCGAGGTCATACGATCGGACGCGGTGGTTCTGAGGGAAGAGGAGTTGCGTCGCGATGATGTCTTCTCCCACTTTTCGCACATTTTGCCACGGATAGGCGGGCGACCGTATCTCTACCTGTGCTTCATTCAGGACATGCAACTTTTCTACCATAATAACCGCATCATACGCCGGAGGGAGCGGCTGGCCCGTATTGATCCAGGAAGCCTCAGCGCCAATGGCCAGCACTCTCGGCCTCCTTTCGGTCGTTCCGTAGGTCTGTTCAGCCTTCACCGCGATGCCGTCCATTGCTGCAGCATGGAATCCGGGTGTGGAACGGGCGGCAAAAATGGGTTTCGCCGTAACTCTTCCCAGCGCCTCTTCGGTAGCAATCGTTTCCGGTTCGGTGCGTCTGTCGGATCCAAACCGTCCTAAAAAGATTTCCCTGGCCTCCTCAATGGTCTTCATAGCCAGATAGACTTGCCTTTTCACCTTCTTCCTCCCTATCTCCCTATTCCTACGCGGGTTGCAGAGACTGTGGCCTGAGGGACGTTAACGAAAAAGAACGACATCCACCAGATCGCCTTCGTAGAGTCCTTCCGTGTGCACAGATACCTTGACCATTCCATCCCCTTCAACGAGCGGGGAAATCAGGCCTGATTTTCCAAAAAGGGGGTCGGCCAGCACCGCATCTCCCGCTCTTCGAAGCCTGACGCGGAGGTAATCCTCCCGTCCGCTTTTTGATTCGATGTTTCTGGAAAGCCTGGCCTTCACACCCCTTTCATGGATGTCCCCACTCTCCCCAACCCCGGAGAGCCGTGCCAGGAGCGGTGTCATGAAAACCTCGGCAACAATCAGTGCCGAGGCCACATGCCCCGGGAGCCCCACCAGGGGTTTGCTGCCGGCTCGCGCTATGATCGTGGGTTTTCCCGGGCTGATGGAAATGCCGTGAACGAGAAGCTCAAAATCGGCGAATGTCTCGAAGACAGCGAGGGTAAGGTCGCGCGTTCCGACGGAGCTTCCGCCCGAAAGCCATATTGCGTCCGCCGTTTCGAGCCCCTTGGCAACCGTTGATTTCAGTCGGTCAAAATTATCAGCACAGATTCCTTCAAATGCAGGGACGGCTCCATTGGCGCGGCAAAAAGCACCCAGAGTGTATCGATTGATATCCCGAATTTGACCCGCCTTCGGATCCGCTGCAGCCGGAACAATCTCATCCCCGGTGGAAATAATCGCGATCCGAGGCTGTTTGAAAACCGGCACCCGGACAAATCCCAGGCCTGCCAGCACGCCCAGATCCTGGGGTCGCAGCCGGTGTCCCCTCGGCAACACCAAAGAGCCTTTCTTTATGTCATCCCCCGACTGAATCACATTTTCAAGGGGCGATATGGCGCGGCTCACTTCGATGGTCCCGGTATCCAGAGCATGACAATATTCCACCATGGCCACTCCGTCCGCTCCCCGGGGAAGCATACCTCCAGTGGAGATGCGCATGGCCTGTCCCGGTTCCACGCTCCCATCCGGGTTTTCTCCCATGCTTATTTCACCGACGACCTCAAACAGAGCAGGCAACCCTTCGTTCGCCCCAAAGGTATCCTTTGCCCGCAGGGCATAGCCGTCCATGGTTGACCGCGAAAATCCGGGAAGATCCTCCGGAGAAATAATGTCCTCTTCCAGTACTCGGCTGAACGCCTCCTCGAGGGGCACCTCTTCCGCGCCGCAGGGACTAAAACGATCCAGCAATGCGATCACTTCTGCCGGCGTTCTGACTTTGAAAAACGATTCCATAGGTCGTTGTATCCTCTCGTCTGCTTCACAATTTCCGGCCTCAGTCATAAAGAAGTGGAGCGTGCGCCTCTCCACTCGCTTCAATGGTCCACCACCCCGGGTGCACCTGCAGAAGACCCGCTAGCCGCTTTTTTCATTATTCCTGCGCAAACCGGAATCCAGCTCTTTCACTGAATCCCCGGTCCCCCGATTGCCGGGGTGAGGAGATTCCCAACGTCTCACGATCTCATCAGCCTTTCTTTCCGCGAGGCGGGATCGCTGGACCTGTGTTGGAAACGCTGGTTGCAGACTACAATAAAATATGTCATAGATGATATAAGGGTGCAACTCAAAAAAATACCCCGGTGCGACACGGCAGGATCACAGGATGGAAAAGAAAGCTTCGGATCTCTATACCAAACATATTTACTGGTTGACGGAGAAAGAGGAAAAAGCACTCCGTCAAGCCATGGCGGATCAAAAAAGAAGATTACCCGCTGCGAAAGGTGTTGTCTGTACGCCCCTTGACCCGATCAACAAGATCGCCAGCGTTGCCCCGGAGATTTGGGACGACACCTGCTCCCGGCAGGGGAGCTGGTATCGTCATTCACCCAAAAACGGCCTCTTTCTCGTTGTCAGCTCCTTTGAGCTTGAATCATTCCGGCATAAGCGGGAGGCCATCATAACGGTGTCGGATTTTGTCCCCCCTCGGCTGGCAACCGAGGAAGAGAAGAATGACCTGGTGAACAGTACTCGTCTCCAGAAAAGCATGCCCGAGGAATGGAGACACGTGGGGGACACGGAGAAAAGGATTTACCTGCGGTGGGCCAAAAGGCTCGGATCAGACGTCCGGCAGTATGACTTTCTCTACCGGTCGCACACCGCGAACCATGCAAATTTCATTCAGCCCCGGTTTTTCATTCGAGATGAAGAGGCCATTGTTCCCTATTCCATTGATCGAAGCGCTCATCTTTGTTCCTGCTGCCTGGAACTCTTTCAAATCCTGGGAGATCAGCACCGGAAAAAGCTGGTGGCGCCCTGTCCCGGCGCCACTATCTTTGCCCGCCTGAAACCCGATCGTTATCTTCAGGTGGAACGGCCCTGACCTCGTTGCATCGGGTGCTTACCCCTCATGGTAAAGAGGCTTCCCCATCTCTTTGAAGCTGAAGCTGTGAAACACATTGTAGCCGTTGTAGTCCAGGACCCGAAGATCATCCGTCTGATAGAGATCTCCCATAACCACCTGGTACTGGTTTCCGTACTGCTCCCGGACCCTTTCCAGGGGCAGTTCCGACGCTATAAACTTCTTTATCCCTTTTACCTCCAGCTTTGCCAGCAGTTTCGGGTCTTCAAAGGATTCATAGCTGGTTAAAATGAGGATGGGGCCTGTACCCGTAAAAATAATCCCTGCTTTCATGGTCTCGCCTCCTTTCCAGGACGTGATGGATGTCCTGTAAAAACATTGCTTTTTTTCAATGCGTTCCACTCGTACGGCGAAAGAACAGGGATCGGAACAAAAACCACTATGAGCGCAGGGGAGGTCTTGGCTGATGCAGGTAAACGTTCGAGTCAGAGCGACAGGGAAAAGGGTGCAGCCGGAACAGCACGCGTTGGCGGAAGCATTTGAATGGGAAGAACCTACGATTTATTAGACCACACCGAACACCGCTTATCAAGACTTTTCTCAGGGAGGTTATCTCCTTGACAGGCTTGAAGAAAAAATCAAAGATAAAGGCAAAGAAAGGAGGGTTAGTGATCGCATGCGTTTCGACACAGCACTCAGGGGCTACACCGCTAAAAGGGTCGAAGAAATCGAACAGGCCGATATTCTCGTGGGGATTCCCTGTTATAACAATGAACAGACGATCGCTCACGTGATCCAAATGGTCAGCCACGGTCTCTTCCGCCATTACAAGGACTTCCGATCGGTGATCATGATCGCGGATGGGGGATCCACCGATGATACGAGGGAAGCGGCCAAGGAATTCGAGATTAAACCGTGGCAGGAAAAAATCGTCAGTATCTACCGCGGACCGGCGGGAAAAGGATCTGCATTCCGATCCATGTTCGAGGCCGCTAAACGGCTTCGGGTAAAGGCGTGTGTCGTGGTGGACTCCGACCTTCGCTCCATTACCAGCGACTGGATCAAGTATCTCCTTGAGCCGATTCTGGAGAAAGACTATCATTACGTCTCACCCATTTACTCGCGCTACAAGTACGACGGCACCATCACCAACAACATCGTGTACAATCTGACCCGCGCCCTCTACGGGTTGCGGATTCGGCAACCCATCGGCGGAGACTTTGCCTTTACGGGAAGCCTTGCCTCCTCGTACCTGGAGCAGGACGTGTGGGATACCGATGTTGCGCGATACGGCATTGACATTTGGATGACCACCAACGCCATCACCAATAACTTCAGGATCTGCCAAGCAAACCTGGGGGTGAAAATTCATGACGCAAAGGATCCCGCTGAATCCCTGGGACCCATGTTCCGCCAGGTGGTTCACACGCTTTTTGTGCTCATGGAACAAAATGAGAACGAGTGGAAGACAGTAAAGGGGAGCAGGACCGTTCCCCTTTTCGGGCTCGAGGAGTTCCTGGAGCCGGATCCTCTGAAGGTTGATCTCGGCCGACTGGTGACCGAATACAAAACCGGGTTCCGTCAGTTCAAAGGGTTGTACCGGGACCTTTTTTCTGCCGACTGTTTTGAGGAACTCAAGAAGTGCGCGGGAAAATCGAAAACCAAGTTTGTCATGCCCGTGAAGACATGGGTTATGGTCTTATACGAAATAGCGGGCACCTTTCATCATTGGAAGCATAACCGTACCCAACTGGTGAATCTCGTCACCCCCCTCTATCTGGGCCGGGTGGCCTCTTTCATTAACCAGACCCGAAAGATGACCTCAAGCCAGGCCGAAGAGATCGTCGAGGAGCAGGCCCAGGTATTTGAAGAACAGAAAGACTACCTGCTTCAGGTGTGGAACGGAACGGCTGCATAAAGCTTCTTTCGCAGGCCCCGAGAGCACTGGGGGGTACACGCATATAAATCTCCTCCCGCAGAGCGGGAATCCTCGTGAGGCCCTCACGAGGGTAGCCCAGGGAGGAAGCCTCCAAACGGAAGAAATGGCTTCCTCCCTGCGCACCACACCGTTCCGACCTGAATCGGGAGAACCTCCCCGGGGCCTCCGTCAAAGGTGGAGGATTTCATCACAAGGCAATGCAGGTCAAAATTCTACCGCCAGTTGGAACGTTATCCCGTCCCGTGAGTCCTCCTCCTGCCCGCTCTCATTCTGATTATCTTCATCATAGTCCCCGTGCAGGTACTCGGCCGAAAGCGTCGTGGATGCAAACAGATCATAACTGACTGAGAAGCCGTACTGCCGCTTGGGGAACAGCCCGAAAAGGTCTTCTGATCCCTCGTATTTCACTGCGAAACGGAGGGGGTCCAGGGGACGGTACGCCAATTCCAGATTCCAGGCACAGGGCGTGGTTTCAACCGCAGTTCCGTTCCGATTGAGTGCATATGCCATCTCTCCGGCAGGAAAATCATCCAGAGCCGTGATATACTCGGCCCCGAAACTGAAATTATGGTATGCGGCTACCAGATAGAGGGCTGCGCCCGGCACATAATCCCTGACCTGGCCCACCTCCTCCCGCAGGGTGTCCGTATCGGCGATGTTATTCACATAGGACGCCCCGGCCAAGAACGAGAATCCCCCCAATGTTCCTTTCGGATTGTGCACGTTGGCATCAGCAAACAGGCCTTTTAACCTGCTTTCGTCATCTCCACTCTTCTGCACATCCCCATGAAATATCCCTATTCCAGAAGAAAACCACTCCCCGGCGTATCCCGCTTCCGCTGCCGTCTCCTGAATTTCAAAGATCTGACACGTCAGAGGATCAGAGATAAACCACGTATTGAGCTCTCCGAAATGAGGATAGTACTTGCCCGCCTGAACATAGAGGTGACGGGTCTCCTCAATACCACCAAACCGAATGGTGCCTTCATCGCTGCGAATCCGGTGCTCATCCTCGTCTTCCTCGTAGAGAAAAACCACGTGTGCCTTGGTGTACTTGTTTATGTGTGCGTCTGCATGGAGTTCAACCGTGGAGAGGGTAATGTCTTCGTCTCTGGAGCGTGTCGCATTCCCCGTGGCGGTATCCATCGCTTTGCGCTTCTCGGATGCATACTCCACTTCCACAACACCCGAAAGCTCAATCCGATCGCTCCATTTCTCCTTTTTCTCAAGAGAATCCGCCTCCTTGACAGACTCTTTCATCTGCGCCTTCAGTGTTTCGATCTTCCGATCTTTTGCGGAAAGCTCCCGTTCAAGGGTGTTCACCCTCGCCTTGAGCGCGTTTAATTCATGCGCGAGATCGTCCATCGTCAATTCCTGCCCGAATGCCGTTGTGCAGAACAGCACACCATGAAGCACTACTGCCCACAAGACTGCTGCAAGCGGTCTCATACCTTGCCTCCTTCTTTACTTTCAGGGGGCCCGGTGCTAGACTTTTACGTGCCGATTCGACCGTGCCCCTGTTCCTGATGATTTCAGGGTGTATGGTTGAACGCCATGGGGCCGGGCGGCATGAAGCTTGGCGGCCTTCCGCCCGGCTCTTCTTCCATTCCTACTCTTCCATCCAACGCTCAAACTTCACCCAGAGCACTGCCCCGAGTTCCACATCCTTATCCTTCCCATCATGTTTCATTTTTTTTGAGGCGGTATTGAGCGCAGCAAATCCCCACCATCCGGCGTGGGGGATGCCAAAGGTAAAAACCCCATTGGCATCGGCCTTCACGACCTGCGTCACCATATAGTCGGTGGGGGCCTTTGATTTGCCGTCCTTGTTGTAATACTCCACTTCCACCTCCGCATGGGGAACGGCTCTCCCATCCAGCAGGATTACCCCCTGAAATACGTTCCCGGTATAGAGACCGAAGGGTCTGGTGAGGGGCACGATCTCAGTCTTCAATCCCACCGGCTCGTCCCAACCCTCCTCGTCCCCGAAGGCTGAGATAATCGTTTTTGTGAAGTGGATGATATACGTGTCTTCGGCGGGTTCCCAGTAGGGCTTCGGCTCCATGTAGAACGCGTACACACCGGGCCGTTTTACCCGGTAATCCACTTCCCACGCCGTGTGGTCAAAGACCTTCGTCCTCTTCAACGCCGGGAGAAGATCCTGCATTTTCCCTCGGCTCATGACACCGACCCGAACAGGTTTCTGCAGTTCCATTCCGTTTCTTTCAAACGGATGGGAAAACGAGCACACCACCTTTACCTCTCTGTTGTCCCCCTGCATCACCATGGTTTCGGAGGGGATGACCATGCCAAAATGGGCAAAGGCCAGGTTCCCTTTGAAACACCCCGCAAGAAAAAACACCATCATAAAGAAAAACATCTTTTTCATCATTTCTTCCTCCTTCCTTTTTTCATTTTTCATTTTCCTGTCTGAAAATCTGCATGGGACAAAAAAAAGCCACAAAGATCCTCGGGGGCTTTCCGCTCCTTGAGGCCTTCATGGCCTTTTTTCGGGTTCCTGTTTCTCAGCAGTGCAACGGTTTGACGCGATCCTTACTTTTTCCTGCTCCTGAAATAGAGCAGAAGCCCCATTATGCCGAAAATATAACCGATACCTCCCACCACTTCCGTGAGGCCGGGGCCTTTCTTCTCCTGCAATCTGGCGATGGAATGGGCGATGGGCCGCAGTCGGGAATCGAGGGCCTGTTCAACCATTCTTTTTAGCTGAGCCATGTCCACCTTTTCGGGAGCCTTCGATGCTGTCTTCTGGACGGAAACTGCCGGTTCTTTTTTGCCCTCGGACGCTGCAGTTTCCCCAAGGTCCTCACGCTTCAAGACAAATTCCCCTCGATGGCCCATACTTGCATTCACTACAATCTTGAGATCACGCTTTTCGGGGATTTGAAACGAATACTCGCCCTTGCTGTTGGTATGCCCCTCAAGAAGCTTTTTGCCGCTCGCGTCAAAGACCTGGATCAAGCCATTTCTTACTTTCACCCCTCCGCTGAAATAGCTCTCCGTAAACACCGTATTCCCTTCCGACCAGGCATAGACATAGACCTTATGGGCGAACGCGGGGCCTGAGGAGCAAAGGAGCAAGAGCAGCATCAGACCGACAATCTCCAGCACCCGTGATCGTGTAACACACGACCCTTCAGCACCTTTTTCTCCCTTCCGCACGCTTCTAGCAGCCATGGGATACCTCCAACACTTCAGGCTTTACTTTCTTGAGAAATCGCACACAGAGCATGGTGATGATGCCCTCGATCGCCATGACGGGAATGTGCGCGACGACAATCAGTTTGGCGGCAGGGAAAAAGGCCTTTCCCGTGCTCATCAATGCGGTGGCCACCAGAACCCCCGCGAGAAATACCGCCAGCGCCCCGCAAAGAAATGAAAAGATCATGCTTTTCTTTCCCTCTCCCTTCATGACGCCCGACCTGAAAACGAGGGAGCAAACCACCGCGGGGAGTGCCATGACCACCGTATTTACCCCGAGGGTCGTGATGCCTCCGAACTGAAAAAGCACCGCCTGGAGAAAGAGGGCAATCAAAATGGCCGGAAAGGCCATCCACCCGAGCAACAACCCCAGCAACCCGTTCAGAATGAGATGGACACTCGAAAACCCGATGGGCACATGCACCAGCGACGCCACAAAAAAAGCGGAAGAAAGCACCGCAACCTGAGGGATCCGGTCATAGTCCAACTTCCGTATGCCGACCCCGACACCGACCGCCGCAACCATTGCACCGGTGATCAGGACCGGCGCTGAAAGAACCCCTTCAGATATGTGCATACCTTCTCTCTTCCTCTTTTACGGCTGCCAAAAAACAAAAAAGCCACAACGGTGAGCGCAGGGTCCTTTCCCGCACTTTCACCTTCGTGGCTCGTCTTCTTCTCTGCTTTCCGGTACCTTGTTTACCCGGGACTTCCTGTCCCGACTGTTTGCGAACACCTTAGGTCACCGCGGAAAGAGTGTCAAGGCAATTCTTATGATTTCCTCTCCCGAAGGGCCTTTCCTTCAGTGGGTCTCCCCAACGGTCCGTTTTGCATCAGACCGCAATCAGGCCCAGGGACAGAAGGGCAATAACCACTCCGATCCACTGCGTCCATTGCAAGCGCTCCTTCAAGAGAAGCCATGCAAGCAAAACAGTCCCCGCGGGGTAGAATGAAGAGAGGATGGCCGAGATATCCAGCCTTCCCAGTTTGGTCGCCAAGGCAAAAAAAGCGTTTCCCGAAGCGTCAAGAATCCCCGCAACAATCATCAAAGCAACCTCGCCCTTCGTCGAAAACAGAGGCGGCCGTTTGATCAACAGAAAAATGATCATAAGCGAGACGGATACTATCCTTGCTCCAACCAAGGGCCACAGCACGGATCCATCGATTGCCCGGTCAATGAAGATGAAGAAGAGTCCAAACCCCATTCCCGCAAGGATCGGGAAGAAGAGCTCTGCCGGACGAATGTGGGGACCGGAGAACGAATAGGAAAGAAACCAGATAGAAATGAATGCGGTTCCAAAACCCACCAGCTGGGATGTGGAGGGAAGGCCTTCAGTGCCCAGGGCAACCGCGACCGGCAGGGCGGCAGTGACCACCGCTGACAAGGGAGCCACAATCCCCATGCGTCCTCGGGCAAGCCCCGTATACAGCGCAACCAACCCCAGCACACCACAGAAGCCTGCCAGTCCGCCCAGGAAAAAAGAGGAATAGCCGGGCATCCGCTCGCCAAATGCCAGCGCCAGCAAGGAAAGGAAAACGCCCCCGAAGAACTGCGAAACCAGAATGACCGAAAAGACGCTGTTCCGTTTTGTGGCGAAACCGCCGGTAAAATCTCCGGCACCCCACGCCATAGCGGAACTCAAACCATAGGTGAACGCCAGACTCTCCGGGCTCACGTTCAAGCTCTTCCTTAATCGAGGGGGGCAGCCGGGAGTTTCAAGCCCAGCTCATGCACCGTGTGCGCAGTGGGATGACCCTCGGCATCCCAGCCGCGAAGCTCATAATATTCCGGAAGCATTCGGTCAAGTTCACACATTTCTCCCTTGGCCGGCCCATCGGGCAGCGGCTCTTTCAGGATTCTCAGCGGCAGGGTATCATCCTTCGCGCTGAACCCGGCCCCGTTGATGAAAAGACGTTCTGCGTTGACAATTCGTTCTCCGGCCCGCACCAGTTCCTCCACGTCATATTCCGCTCCGGTGGCGGCATTGAGGAGGCGCAGCAACCCGTCCGGTCTGATATCTTCCGTAGGGGTCACCAGGTTCCTGACGGAAAAAAAGACGCACACCCCCGCGGAGTCAAACACGGCAAAAACGTCCTGCCAGTCTTTTACCAGCCGTGCCTTGTTTTCAAGTCCAAGCGGATCAATAAGCTTCGGAACACCAAGTAATTCAATATACGCCGGATCACCGCGCATATGACTGGCACCGCTATTTGAAGTGGCGTAGGCCAGTCCCATCCCCTTCTCGCCGCGAGGATCATACCCGGCGAATTCCTGCCCCTTGGATACGATGGCCAGCTCCGGGTGGTGATACTTTTCTGCGAAACGCTTGCTCCCGAGGGCAAGGTCAGCTCCGAACCCCTCTTTGAGGGCGGTCTTACGGCAGAGCTCAACCAACGCTCTCCCGTCGCCAAAACCAAGGGGACTTTCCGTAACGGAATCGTCTATGATTCCTTTCTCATACATCTCCATGGCGCAGGCAATGGTTGCTCCCATGCTTATGGTATCCATGCCCATCTCATTGCAGACATAATTGGCCTTGGTCAACGCGGCCAGATCCCCTACCCCGCAGTTGCTTCCCAGGGCATAAATGGTTTCATACTCCGGTCCTTCCCCTTCGCCCTGGTAGGGCCCTTCCGAGATTCGGGTCACCCGCCCGCAGGCGATGGGACAACTGAAACAGGACTTCGCCCGAACCAGGTATTTTTCCGTGAGCGCTTCACCCCCTATCTGTTCCCACTGATCAAAGGTGCCCTGCTGAAAATTGCGCGTGGGGAAAACCCCGGCGTTCTGCGTTCCTACCACCGTGATGGCGGTGCCGTAGGTTCTCAGGGTGGGCGGTTGTTTCCTGGAGGCGTCTTTGAAGCGTTGCAGGTATTCCCGTGCGATGGCCGTGAATGCTGCTTCATCGTGAAGCGGCACTGTTCTGCTCCCGCTGACCACCACCGCCTTGAGTCCCTTGGCTCCCATGACGGCCCCCACGCCCGATCTGCCGGCAGCCCTGTCCTCGTCATTCATGATAGATGCAAAAAGCACCCCGTTCTCTCCGGCAGGGCCGATACAGGCCACCTTTGCCCCCTGATCCGCCTCCTTGAGGAGGAGATTGGTGGTCTGGTGGGTATCCTTTCCCCAGAGATGCTCCGCACTGCGCAATCGGGCATTTCCTTCCGTAACGGAGAGATACACCGGACTGGCCGACCGGCCCTCAAAGATAATGCCGTCTATCCCCGTCCTTTTCAGCATGGTCGGGAATTGCCCCCCGGAATTGGAACAGGTCACCGCGCCGGTCAGGGGTGATTTTGTCACCACCATGTACCGCGCCCCGGTGGGGGCAATCGTACCCGTCAAGGGACCGGTCATCATGATCAGCTTGTTTTCTTCTCCCAGGGGATCGCACCGGGGATCCACTTCATCCAGGAGATAGCCGACCCCCAGACCCCGTCCGCCAACAAACGCTTTTGCCTTATTCCGATCCAGCGATTCAAAACGGACGGTTCCTCGGGACAGATCAACCCGCAGCAGCGTTCCCATATATCCCATCGTTCAGCTCCTTTCAAAAACGCTCCGCGCCTCGCATAAAATGGCGCCCGCAAAGGGATTTGAACCCCGTTTTCTAAAATAGACATAGCATTTTTTCACCATATTTGGAAGAATGAAGTGAAAAGAGAAAGAATCGAAAAAGCAGATGATGATCACCACCAAGGGCTACGCATCGTTTAGAAAGTATACGGCAGACCTGCCTGCAGAAGGGTCCCTGGAACTTCCGGAAGGGACCCCGGTGAGCGGCCTAATGAAGCGTCTCGGGATCCCTATCGGATTAAAAAAGATTATCCTCGTAAACGGCCGCCATCGGTCCGAAGACCACGTCCTTCTCGACGGTGACACCGTTGTCTTTTTCCCTCCCCTTGAAGGAGGATAGTTCATCAGAAATCGAATTTCCCGGCACGAAACGCCTGCAGGTACTTCATGCAGTAGTCGTCTCTTCCTGCCAGGGCCTCGGCCGCAATAATGTTGGCCATCATTCTGGTATCCAACGGGTTGATGATTGCGCCATCAAGCCCCCGAGCGATGGCCATGACCATAAAGGCCTGGTTCATGAACTTCCGCTGGGGCAGGCCATAGGAGATATTGGACAGGCCGCACATGGTGTGTATCCCTGCAAATGTTTTCATGATCTTCTCAACAGAGTCCAGGAACTCCACTCCGAACCGGTTGTTGGTGGAGACGGGCTGCACCAGGGGATCCACATAGATATTCTCAAGCGGAACGTCCTTTTGCACCAGGCTGTTCACCAGTTTGTCGGCGATCGCCATGCGCTGATCCGTCGTCTCAGGCATTCCTTCATCACTCATGCAGAGTGCAACCACCTTGAAGTCGGTTCCGGCAATTATCGGCATTAATTTATCAAAACGGTCCTTCTCAAGGGAAATCGAATTGATCATGGGAGTCCCCTTGTGAACCGCCAGTGCTGCCTGAATGGCCTCCGGATCCGGGCTGTCTATGGCGCAGGGAGCATCCACGGATTCCTGGGCCTGCTGCACCAGCCAGGTCAGGTATTCAGGTTCCTTCCCTACAAAGATGCCCGCATTCACATCTATGTAGTCGGCGCCGGCATCAAATTCGTCCTTCGCAATCTTCTTGATGGCATCGCCGTCCTGGTTCTCAATCGCTGTTCCCATGGCCTTGCGGCTCGCATTTATCAACTCTCCGACAATAATCATGCTCTTCTCTCCTTTTTCACGCACTCTTCTCGTCAAATCACCTGTGCACCAGGCTCCGCACCAGTTCCACACCGCCCGGA
>Ga0316576_10001307_pt1 | contig 13230 bp, 8 predicted proteins | sample S0NA_FD_203075 | JGI IMG/M metagenome (GOLD analysis project Ga0316576, IMG submission 203075) | Rhizosphere microbial communities from salt marsh grasses in Alabama, United States - S0-2_050615r3r5 | ecosystem: Host-associated > Plants > Roots > Rhizosphere | place: USA: Alabama | collected... | reverse complement strand
CTATCCAACTCAGGTTCATGGACCGCGAGCGCTCCGTCAAGCCTCCTGCGGGATCGCGTTTCGCTCTGGCACGCCTCGGATCAGTCGCTTGACCAGCAGGATGAAGACGCCGGTCAGGGCCAGATTGAGCGCCAGGGAAAGCATGGCGACGGTGACGATGGGGCCTCCGATCCCGTAGCTGATGCTGAGCACGAGCACCCCCGCGCCCACTTCCCCGCGCGGCCACATGCCAATCGCCACGGCCAAGCGATGTCGCCAATGCGCTTCTCGGCGATAGAAGAAGGCAGGAAACATCTTGCCCAGATTGCTGAGAAGCGTGATCAACGCCACGTGAAGCACGATCATCTCCCAGCTCAGGTTGGGTTGGCTGGCGGTAACGGTCGTGGTGAACTTTCTGGCCACGTCTCCGCCGTGCAGCGCGGGCTCGTCAACGGAAGCGCTCGGCGCTGCGGCGTGCATGGAGGCCGGCGTCGGGGCCGGATGCTGAGTGTCGGCCCCGTCGAAGATCGCGGGCATGCCCATACCCACCAGCAGCATGAAGGCCGCCGAGATAACCGCGGCTGCACCCTGCTCTTGCTTCCGGTCGAGGATCGAGTGCAATGCGTGCTCCACGGTTTCGGCTTTGGCGTCGCGGTCAACACCCCGTGGGCGCGCCAGGCATCCGATCACGAAGGCTGGGAGCAGCACTTCGATGTGAATTGGCACGGATGGGTCAATCAGCTTGCTGCCCGCGTACAGTAGCTCGCTGCCTGCCACGATCACCACTGCGTACGTCAGCACCCATCCCCAGGTCACCGGCATTCGGACGCGGTGCAGCCCGATGTATGCGATGGCGAGGAAGCCCGCCAAGACCACGACGATCAGCCCGAGTTGCCAGGCCAGTCCCACCATGAGCATCTTGAGTGGGATCATCAGCAGCACCGTGTCGAGGTCGTCGAAGATCGCCAGAATCCGTGCTTTGCGGAACAGCCAGGTCGCACCCAGACCCGCGGCCGCAAGCATGCTGAACAGCACGCCTGCCGATGTGGGCGCGGCGAATCGTCCGGCGAGTAGGGTCTCCTTCCAGGCCGCTACGTCGCTCCACGTTTCGGCGGGGAGCATCGCGAATACGAAGTACCCGGTAACGAAGAGCCAGGGGAAGGATGCGGCTGTGAAGGCGACAGCGTAGTCCCAGCCATACTGACCCAGCCTGGACTTGTCGATGTGAAACTCGAAGCCCACGTGGACCATGATGAATGCCAATCCGATCATGGTGAGCACGCGGATTGGGACCGCCAGAGCTTCATGCGCCTCGCCCAGCAGAGCCGGCAACAGCTGCGACAGACCGAGGCCGACGAAGAGTAGAATGGAGTAGATCAGGACCTTCCGCATGACAGTGAGTCCTCGTGCTCGGCGGATCTCGTATTTGTCGGACCGCTTCGCGTCATACAGGCGTTCTACGCGGGAGGGAAACCCGAGGTGACCGGGGGATGGGTAGGGCCGCGGACGTCAGAGCTCGGGCTCTGGCCCACCCTGGGTCTGGACCGGTCGTGACCCCAATTGGTGAGGGTGGCTGTGAAACGGCCGTGGGGACGGAATGGGTGGCCCGGTGAAGCCTGATGTGGCGCGTGTGGTTGTGCAGCAGCCGTGGGGACGGAGAGTGCTGAGGAAGCCCGCGAGCTTCGCTCGCGGGCGGACTAGAACGGTATCCCGTACACGTCGCCCATGCAGTTGATGTGGTTCATGCAGTCGTCGTCGAGGCAATCGGTGGCCTGGTCCTCGTCGTTGTCCACGCCGTCGGTGCAGTTCTGCTCGTACGGGGGTGGCCCTTCCATGGGGTGGTCGCCGCAGTACCCAAACTCGATGCAGTCGGGGTCTTCGCAGTCCACCAACTCGTCCCCGTCGTTGTCCTGCCCGTCGTCGCAGTACGTTTCGAAGGGCATGGCGTAGTCCGAGGTGGAGCAGTACATGAACCCGTAGCAGTCCTCGTCGGCGCAGTCCGTGCGTCCGTCGAAGTCGTCGTCTTCTCCGTTGTCACAGTCTTCCAGCGGTATGCCGTAGACGGGCACATCGCCGCCGAAGCCGCCGAGCCCGCTCGCACCGCCTCCCCCTTCGCCACCTGCCGGCTCGCCTGCAGTACCGCCGTCGGCGCCGGCGTTTCCACCGGACTCCCAACCGCCCATGCCGACGTCGCCACCGGTACCCGTGCCGCCGGAGCCGAGGGTCTGGCCACCGGAGCCGACGCTGCCACCGGTACCCGTGCCGCCGGAGCCAACCCTGCCTCCAGTTCCCGTGCCGCCGGAGCCGAGGGTCTGGCCGCCCGAGGCGACGTCGCCGCCGGAGCCGGTGCCACCGGAGTCGGAGCCGCCGGAGCCGAGGGTCTGGCCGCCGGAGCCGACGTTGCCGCCGGTGCCGGAGCCGCCGGAGCCGAGGGTCTGGCCGCCGGAGCCGACGTCGCCGCCAGTGCCGGAGCCGCCGCTCCCTTCGCTTCCACCCGCCGAGGAGCCTCCCGTGGTGCCGGTTTGCCTCCCGCCGATCCCCTCTGCGCCGCCGGCATCTGCACCGGGGCTGCCGGCGTTGCCCGCGTCGCCCGTCGAGTTGCTGCTGGAGCACGCGGCCAGGCCGAGAGAGAGTCCGATGGCTGCCGGAGCGCCCACGGTTCGACGCACCCACTCAGACCACGGCACCCAACGCGACCGCGCGTCGCGCTTGCACAAATCTTCCAGATACGCCGTGACCATCTCTGCGTGTCGGTTCTCGCCCATGGCTCTTTCCTTCCGCCCCGGTTCCGGTTGTGCCATCGGTCCACGATGGCACACGTTCGCCCTGCCACTTCAGCTAGCGGGCGGGGCTGCAATCCGCATGCCACGGGCGTTGCACCACTCGCGTGGCCAGAGCCAGCGAAATGCGGCTCAATGGGAGAGTTTTCGCGCCAGGCTCACTGCCTCACCGTCGAGACAGGCGGACAGTTTGAGACAGTCGAGGGCGGTGGAGCCCAGTGTGGCGCGTTTGTTTCTGCAGCAGCCGTGGGGACGGAAAGGGTCAAGGAAGCCCGCGAGCTGGCGCTCGCGGGCGGGCCAAGGAAGACCGCAAGCTCCGCTTGCGGTCAAATACTCCCAAACAGCCACAACAGCCCGGCCAGGCTCAGCCCCATGACCACCAGTGCGAGCAGGGCGACGAGCACGTCGGTGAGGTTCCAGCCGGCCTTGGCAGGGCGACGGGCGGCAGTGCGTTTCGGCAACGCGGCAATGGGCGCTGGTCGGCTTGAATCTGATCGAGCACCGGCTTCTCCCGCCTTGCTCTCCGAGCCAGTGTCGCCGCCCACGACTTTGGGGGGCTCGACGGATTCGCTTTTCCGCATCCGTTCGTCGGCCACGCGCTCCAACTCGGCCAGGGCTTCGTTGACGGGGTCCTCGTAACCCAGGCGGTTCTGCCCCACCCACAGGTTCCTCTCCGCTGGCCAGGGAACCTCCACATTGGGCTCGATGGTCTGATCTCCCAGCCGGGTGCCGTTTTTTGAGTTGAGGTCCCGCACGAAGACTCGAGCGCCATGGCGGATGAGCTCGACGTGCCTGCGAGAAGCGTCCGAGTCATTGACTGAGAGATCTGCCTTCGGCGACCGACCCACCACGCAGGGACGATCGAACTCGGAAAGCTCAACCTGTGAGCCCTGATCCGGTCCTTCCTCGACCCTCACCACTGGAGCCGCCGCCTGACCCTCGGCGGCCAGCGCGCTTGCGACCAAGCCCAGCGCGATTTCTGCGGTGGCCACCTGCTGCTGCTGAGTGGGAACCACGTGCTCGATCACCAGCTCGAGCCACACTCGACCGACCCGGATCAGATCACCGCTCTTCACCGCCCGCGGGGAATGGGGCGAGAGGCGCACCTGGCCGACGAACGTGCCGTTCGTGCTGCCTTCGTCGATCACGACGTATTCGGCGTCCCGCTGTCGGAGCGAGGCGTGCCGGTGGCTCACGCTCGGGTCCGGAAGTCGCACCTCACACCCTTCGCCACGGCCGATCACGATTCTGGGCGCATCGAAGGTGATCGAGGGCGGCGACTGCGAGTCACCTGAGCGCACCACGACGGTGAGCGCCATCGGCGCGAATCATCCTGTTTGGGCGCCGATCTGTCCACTTTGCCGCGCCGCGAATCGGAATGCCCACAGCCGCTGGCTGGCCGGCGTCCCAGTCGAGGGATCGGCTGAGCCCGTTGGCCGTTCCCGCCGGTGTTCCGCCCGCCGTGGCGCACCGACGGCGGGCACGTCGACGCCGGCGATGGCTGGCGCTCGCGGCGAGCGGACCGCTCACCTGAAACTTGGCCGTTTTTCCCGGGTCGACATACCCCCTTTCGAGTCGGACCCGCCGGTGCGCTCGGGCGCGGGGGGCCCGCTGTCGGAGGCGAGCACATGGAAAATCAAGAGCGTCGTGGCATCAACGCCTCACGAGTCGACGTGACGACCCTCGTGGAGGTCTGCGGGCTGGATCCGGCCAGTACGCCTGCATTCGAGGCCCAATCCGTCAATGTCAGCGGTCGGGGCATGCTGGTGCGGACTGCCTATCTGCCGGAGGTGGGCAGCCAGCTGGTGTGCCGCTTCGAGCACGACGGGCACGAGATCATCGTCGAGGGCCGCGTCGCGTGGCGACGAGACGAGATGCGCGGTGGTGAATTCGGCTTGAAGTTCACGGCGCTGGACAGTGGCAGTGTCGAGGCGCTCAAGCAGCTGTGCGGTCTGGAGCTCAAACCCGCAGCGGAGCCAGCGTCCCCAGCGCTCGAAGAGGATGGAGCCGACTTCGAGTCCGATCCCGCGCCAGAGGTGGACGCCCAGGCCGCGCCCGCGGCCAATCTGCCCGGGTCTCGAGTGCGCTTGCACATCGACGGCCTGGGGTCGCCCATGCGTGCCCGGGTGCGCGAGGGCGGTACGCGACGTGTGCACGTGGGCTCCAACCTCGAGTTCCTGGCGGTCGGAAAGCACCTCGAGCTCGAGAACCTCGATCAGGAGCTCCGCAGGAACGCGCGCATCGATGCGGTCAACGTGGTGATCGACCCGCAGACCCAGATCCCGCAGCTCGTCGTGGCTCTGCACTACGAGGACGTGGACGATACGCCGGAGCCCTCCGTCATCGACATGGATCAGACCGATGTCCACGCGACGCCGGTGCAGCCGTTCGGGGTCGACCTCAGTGAGCATCCCCCCCTCACCGTGGCCAGTCAGCCATTGCCGGAGGCGGACGACCCAGTCGAGGACTTCGACGCCACGGTCAGCCCCGAGGCCCCCGTGGCCGATGACTCGGATGACGATGAGATGCCGGCTCTTCGCGCACGCTTTGGCACCGCTGCCGTCGGGGCGGGAGTGCTCGCGAAAAACGCTGGCTCGGCTTTCGCGCGTTTCAGCTCCACCACTGCGGCCGGCGTGCAGCGCATCGTACGCGACGCTGGGTCCAAGGTGGATGAGTTGCGGCAGCGACACGCGACCAAGGCGGCGCCCAAGCGAGCCACTGCGCAGCACCCCGACGGGCCACTGTCCGTCGAAGGCGGTCGGATGCGGCACCGCGGCGCGCCCACCACGCTGCGCCGGCAGCAGGGTCGGCCGGCGTCCGCCGGCACCGAGACGGTTCGCACACGTTTGCAGGCGCATCGAAAGAAGCTTGCGGTCGGAGCGGCAAGTGTGGCCCTGTTGGCCACGGTTGGAGCCATTGCGCTGCGCAGCCCCACGCCACCGCCCGGAGCAGAGCCGGAGCCTCCGGCCAAGTCAGTGAGTGTGGCCGTCAACGAAGACGTCACCGAGGTCGACGATCAGGGAAACCCGCTGCCCAAGACCGCCAAGGTCGAGCGCCTCCAGGAGCCCAAGGCGAACCCCAAGGGCGTCACGGCCGACGTGCCGCTCTTTGGCCCGACGCCCATGGCGACCATGGAGCCAGCGCCGCTCGGCCCCGCCCCGACCGAAGCCGAAGCAGACGAGGCTCCCGCAGTCTCGAAGGCCGTGGCGGCAGACGAGTCGTTCGACGAGCCCGCAGCACCGGCCAAGCGCGTCAAGCCCGAGGACGTCAAGCCTTGGGGGCATGGCCGGATTCACCTGCCAGTGATCCATCGGCTTCGCTTGGATGAGCCGGGCGCAGCCATCGAAGGAGCGGAGACTCCCACCGGATTCGCGGTCGTCATTCCAGGACGCAAGGTCATGGAAAATGGTCGCGGCATCTCCAAGCGGGACAAGCGGATTGCCAAGGTGCGAGCGCGCAATACGTCGAGCGGCGCACAGGTGACGTTCAAGTTCCGCGATGGGGTGCCCGGCTACCGAGTGCGTCTCCGCAAGGACTTCGTGGAGTTCCTGGTCAGCTCGCCCAAGAAGTAGCTCCGAGATCAGGAGTTGGTTGCGCTGAACCGCAGACTCGTCAGCGCGGTTGGCGGCGACCGCGGCCCTTGCGGGTGACGCGAGGCAGAGCCGTCCGTGGGCTGATCTCCAGCGTATTGGTGTCGTCCTCACCGCGCGCGAGACGCACCGCGCCCGCGTATGCGATCATGGCCCCATTGTCCGTGCAGCTTCGCAGCGGCGGCACGACCACCCGAATGCCGTGGCGCGCACCCACCGAAGCTGCCGTGTCCCGGAGCTCGCGGTTGGCCGCGACCCCGCCCGACAGCACCAGGGTCGTCACGCGTTCGCGTCGGGCCGCCCGCGTGGCCTTGCCCACCAGCGCCTCGACGACTCGCCGCTGGAACGCGGCGCACAGGTCGCGCAAGGTCTCGTCGTTTCCCGGGCGCCCATGGCTGGACACCCACCGGGCCACGTTGGTCTTGAGCCCGGAGAAGCTGAACTCGAACGAGCTCTTCTGCGGCATGGGGCGAGTCAAGGGGATCCGGTTCGGGTCGCCCTCGTGAGCCAGACGATCGATGACGGGCCCTCCCGGGTAGCCGAGTCCGAGCAGCTTCGCGACCTTGTCGAAGGCTTCGCCCGCGGCGTCGTCGCGGGTGGCGCCCAACTCGGTGATGCGCGAGAGCTCCGGACCGTCGACTCGATACAGGGCGGTGTGTCCCCCTGAAGCCACCAGCGCGACGAACGGGAACTCCGGCGGCGTCACCTCCGGCAGATCGGGATGCCGGAGAAACGCGGCCAGCAGGTGCCCGACCAGATGGTCCACACCCAGCACGGGCTTGCCGATGGCCCAGCTCAAGCCCTGGGCGGCCTGCACCCCCACCAGCAGCGCACCACTGAGCCCAGGCCGACACGTCACGGCCACGCCATCGAGCTCGTGCAGGGACTTGTCGGCGCGCCGCAGCGCCTCCTCGACCACGGGACGGACGTTGTTCATGTGATCGCGCGAAGCCAACTCGGGCACCACGCCTCCGTAGGGCGCGTGCACTGCAATCTGGCTGTGAACCACGTCGCTCAGCACCGCGCCGTCGCCGCGTACGATCGCCGCTGCCGTCTCGTCACAGGACGTCTCGATGCCAAGAACTAGCATGGCTCCAAGCTAGATTCCGCAGTCGCCTTGTCGGCGACTCAACTTGAACAGCGCGAACCCCGGGAGCTCTTCCGGAGGCGCGTCGCGTGGGGGCGACGGTGCCGGTTTGAGCAGCCGGACCTCGACGTCGTCGTTCTTCATCAGCGAGATCACGGCGACCATGGTCCCCTGGCAGGAGGAGTCGACCCAGGCCAGCAGGTTGTAGTCGCGGCCCTGGCCGAACTCGAGCGTGGATAGCGGGTCGTGGAACGCCTCCTTCATGGCGCGCATGCGGGCGTCGTCGAACATCGGCTCCGGTGCGCACAGACCTCGCTCTGCATCGTCCGTTGCCACGATGGCAGGCACCGTGGTGAGCTCGTCCACGTCGAGTCTCAAGCGCATCCGAAGCAGAGGAGGCTCGTCCTCGCGCACGAACCCGGTGTGGGCGAACGGGGCGCTCACCAGGGACCCGCAGTAGGCGGAATCCTCACCGGTATCGAAACGATCCAGGTCACGGCAACCAGCCAGCCACGGTAGCGCAGCGAGCGTGAGCCCGAGGAACACGGCGCGAGAGGTCATTTCGAGCTTTCCAGCAACGCCTTCGCCGCCCTACGTACCCGAGGCTCGGAGTCGCTGTCCACCACCTCCGCGAGCACCTTGCGGGCTGCTTCGGGGTCCACTCGGGCCAGGGCCTTCACAGCCGCCTCGCGCACCAGAGCGTAGTCGTCCTGGCGGGCCGCGGCCGCGAGTGCCTGTGCTGCCTTGGGGTGGGCCGAGTCGGTCGCCAGCCGTCCCAGCGTTTCCGCAGCCCGTATCCGGACGGGCCACCCGCTCGCACTGCTGAGCAGACTGGCGACCGCGCCGACGGCCTCGGCTCCCTGGGTCGTGGAGACGGCCGCGAGCGCCGCGCGCTGGACGCGTTCGTCCGAATCAGCCAGCGCGCTCACCACCGCCTGCTTCGCAGCTGGTTCGGGGCGCGTTGCCAGGAACTGGACACTTCGCGCTCGGACCTCCGAAGACGGGTGGCTGGCCAGCGCCACGAACGGAGAGACCACGGCGGCCGCGATGGCCTCGGTGGCCTTCTCGGCGCGGCCGCGCAGATCTCCAGACACTTGGTCGAGATCGCGGGTGAGGGGTCCGAATCCCGGCGCGTCGGCCCGAGCCAGCAATGCGTCGGCCACGGCCTGCGCTCGCTCCGGCGAGCTCTGCACGGCTGCAACACAGGTGCGGCGCAGCTCCGGGGCCAGCTGGATCAGCGCTTGGGCGTGCTCGGTAGCCCCGTATCCCCGGGGCATCAGCCCCGCCAGCATTTGGCGCGCATCCACGTTGCGCTCTGGCACCTCGAGGGCTTCGGCGGGCGTCCGGTATTCGCCCGTCGCGAGCACCAAGGCTGCTGCGGTGGCTGCATCTCGGAGAGTCGGTACCGGGCTGATCAGGGCGTCGGCGATGGCTCGGGGCGCGACCGGGGCGCGAACCCGAGCCAGGGCGACGATCGCCGTCGCGCGGGCCGTCGCATCGGTGGCCTCGGTCAACTGCACCAACGAGTCGATCTCGGTCTTTGCGCCGAGCTGTCCCAACGCGAACGCTGCGGCGGCCCGCGGAATGGGGCCGGCTTCCACGGAACGAACGAGCTCACCCAGCCTCGCCACGGAGCGCTGGTCCTCGAGCAGGCCCAGGCCGAGCGCGCCGAAGCCCGCGATGGTGGGGGCGTCGCTGGCGAGCATGTCCAGCAACAACCCCCGCGACTTGGGGGAGCCCATGTGGGCGACTGCCCAAGCAGCAGCCACTGCAATCGGATCGGATTCATCGGCCCGTAGCGCACCCCCGGGGGCCAGCAGGTCGGTCAGCTTCGGCAGCAGCCGTGGGTCGCGAAGCGCACCCACGGCGACCATGGCGCGAACCCGGAGCTCGGAAGCAGCTGGCCCGGTGGCGTAGGCGAAGAGAGCGGGGCCGGCGCTCTGGTTCTGAATGTGTGACAAGAGCTCGATGGCGATGTGCTGCTGTGAGCCGCGCTGGTCTCCCAGCGCATCCAAGAGAGGCTTGACGGCTCGCTCCCCGATGCGGCGAAGACGTGCGCGAGCTTCGGCTGCGTCCTTGGCGTCGCCGCTGGTTGCCTGGTGGACGAGGGGGAACGCCAGTGCCCCGTAGATCTCCACCAAGAGTCGACGGTACAGGGGTTTCTGTGGGTTGCCCAACGCAACCGGCAGGAGCTCCTTCTCCAAGGACTCGAGTGTGCCGCGTCCCAAGTTGATCTGCATGCTCAGCCGTGCTGCCTGGGCGACGAGATCTTCATCGGGGGATGCTCGAATCACCCTGCGGAGGAGCTTGTCAGCTTCCTCCACTTGGTTCTGGCTCAACAGCAACTCGGCGAGCTGAAGGTAGACGAGGAAGAGACGGTCGTTCTTGGCGATGGCTTGGCGGAAGGCTGCGACCGCCTTGGTCGTCTCCTGTCGACGTCGGTACAGCTCGCCCAGCTTCCGGTGCCCATCGGCGTCGTCGGGGCTCAATTCCACGGCACGCGCTGCGTAGCGGATGGCGTCGTCGTCCAAGTACAGCTCTGCAGCATACTGCGCCATGCGCTGGTAGTACTCGCGGGCACGCTTGGGCTCTGCGCGCACCAGGCGCTCCAGGACCGCAATGGCCTCCTTCAGCTTGCGCTGGAGCACCAGCACTCGCGCCAAACGAGAGAGGCTCGCTGCGTCACCTGGTGCCTGCTTGAGCACCCGATTGAGGGTCCGTTCGGCTTCGGAGTAGCTCTTGAGGCGAATGTGGACCTCTGCCAGCAGCCTGCCGGCTTCGAGATCCGGCGGTTGCTTGTCCAGTCGGCGTTGTAGCGGTGCCACCCGTTGGCGCAGATCTCCGCCGAGGGAATACAGCGTGACGATGTGCTGCCGGGCTTCGCTGGACAGATACTGGTTGTCACCAGCCTCCTTGAGCAGCTGCTCCCAGATCCGGCGTGCTTCTTCGTACTGCCGCTGGCGCGAGGGCTTGCTACTGGCCGACGCACCCGTCCGCTCGAGCGCCAGAGCGTACGCCTTGCGGTACTTGACCTGCTTCGGCTTGAGCTTGACCGCTTCGTGCAGCGCCGCCAGGCCCTTCTCGGGTAGATTGTGCTCCAGATAGACTTCACCCAGCGTCATCAGGGCGAGAGCCCGGTCGCGGACCACGACCTTGATGCGCTCCCAGGTGCGCAGCGCCTTCTGCTTGTCACCCTCCTCCCAGTAGCGATCTCCGAGGTCGACCAGGTGGCGAGGATCCCCCGCGCCGACTTGGGCCAGGCGTTGCAGCAGGCGTAGCGCCCGTTCCCGCTCCTCGATTCGCTCGTAGAAGTCGACCAACGCGGCCAGGGTTTCTTCGTCGCCGCGGGATCGCGCTTCGAGCTTCTTGAGCTGTGCCAGTGCCTGAGCGCGGTCTCCTCGTTGGATCAATGCGTCGGCGAGTTGGAAGACGAAGTCCGGATTCCGCGGTGCCGCCCGAATCAGAGCCTCGTATTCCTTGATGGCTGCATTGAGCTCGCCCTGTATCTGCAGCAACTGGACGACCTTGAGCCGGGTCTCGATGTCGCGTCCGTTGCGTTTCAGAGCGCGCTGGTAGCTGCTGAGCGCCCGATCGATCTTGCCGGTTTCCTCGTACAGGCTTCCCAGCATTCGCAACCGCTCGAAGTCGTCGGCATGCTCCTTTTCCAGCTCGGCGATGAGCTCGTCCAATCGGTCGTCGGAACGGTACACGTCCACGATGATCAGATAGACTTCGCGTCGTATGCCCGCCTGCGCGCCAGCAACCCGGAGTGCTCGCCGCAGAGTCTTCAGGGCTTCTTTGCTTTGACCGACCTTGGCCTGAGCACGGCCGAGGTCGCGCAGCGCTGGTGCCAGCACGCGATTGTCACCAGTCGCGGCCTTGACGACACCTTCGAACTCGCTCACCGCCCGCGCGTATTCCCCGCGCAGTAGCAGCTCCCGTCCCAGCTCGGCGCGCACGTAGAAGGAACCCTTCGCGCGCTTGAGCAACTGCTGGTGATACTGCTTGGCCTGCTCCCACTCTCCGAGGTCCAGCGCCAGGCCCAGGAGTCTGCGCAGGGCCTGCTCCTTCTCGGCATCTTCCTTGAGGTGTGGAAGGGCTCGCTTGAAGTGCTGGTATGCGCCGCGCGGGTCGCCGCGATCGCCCAGGAGATGCGCCATGGCCATCAGCGCCACGGCGTCGTCGGGCTTCTCGGCGATGGCCTGCTGGTAGGTGCTGACGGCCCGGCTCGCTTGACCGTCCTGTCGATAGATACCCGCCAGGGCGATCAAGGCGTTGTGACGACTCGCATCGGTGGCGGTGGCGCGTTTCTCGAATTCCTCGACCAGCTTGTCGAGGTCGCCATCGCGCTCGCGATACAGCTGGGCGAGCCGCTGCAGTGGGAACTGCGCTCCGGGCTGTGCCAGGACGATTCCGGTGTATCGCGCGATGAGGGCATCCGTGGTCGGCCCCTTTGGCCGCTCGGCTGGACGCGGCTTGCTGGGTGCGGCCGGCCGGGCTGCGGGGGCGGGTCGGGCGCGTCGCCTCCCGAACGGGTTGAACTGCCCCTGCGCTTCCAGCCCGAACGTGGTGCAGCAGAGCGCCGCTACCAGCCAGACGGGGGGTTTTGCACGGGGGGACATGGTCACGACGTAGCCTACGCGGGGAGCCGCCGGCCCGCCAGCGGTCCTCTCGAGATGAAACGCCGGGCGGGCGGGGATGCTTCGTCGATTTCCGACACGCCGACCGGCTGTGAATTTGAGTGCTGGCGCTGGTCCGGCTATTAGGACGGCTGGAGCCCAACTGGACGCATGCATAACCTACGAGACCTGGTGGAGTCACCGAGCTGGGATTGGCCGGCTGATGCGGCGGACCGCATCAAGCGTGCGCTGGGAGACGCCGATCCCGAGGACATGGGGGAGGTCGTGGGATTGGCCGGTGACCTGGTCGTCATGGATGACGAAATGGCCGGACTCCTGCTCGGCGTCCTGCGCGGCGACCTGCCGGATGGGGTTCGAGGCCGGGCAGCGATTGCCCTGGGCCCCGCGCTCGAGGAAGCCTGTGACCTGGGGTTCGATGAGGAGCTCGACCTGCAGTTCGACACGCGCGTGCTGGGCGAAGCGAGGGTGAGCGAGATCCAGTCGGCCCTGCGAAGCCTGCACGACGACGAAACCGTACCGGTCCTCGTGCGTCGAAGGGCGCTCGAGGCGTCCATTCGAGAGCCACGGGACTGGCACGCCGAGGCCATCCGGCGGGCGTACGGACGAGGGGACAAGGCCTGGAAGCTGACGGCTGTCTTCTGCATGGGCCACCTTGCCGGGTTCACCGCCGAGGTGGTGGAGTCGCTCCAATCGGGGGACGTCGATTTGCTGGCGGAGGCCGTGCGCGCGGCTGGAATGCTCGGGCTGAACGAGGCCGGCGACCGTGTGCTGGAGTTGGCCGCCGACGACAGCCGACCCGGCCTACTGCGCTACGCTGCCGTCGAAGCCCTGGCGAACCTGGAGACGCCGGGCAGTGATGAGCTGCTGGTGGCGCTCACCGAGTCGGAGGACGACGCACTCGCCGAGTTGGCCTACGAGTCCCTGGAAGAGCGGCGCGTCTTCAGCGAACCCCCGGACACGCCGTTCGAGTAGACGGCGCGGGTGTTCTCGGGGTGCTGGGACGACAGAACGCCGGGGATGACGGCGTTTTAGTACGTCATGTACTGACTGACGATTCCCGACTACCCTCCGCCGGCAGTGGACCTCGGCTGGCTACGTCGCCTCACGGCAACTCGCCGCGCTTTCGCCATCGCCGTTGCGCGGAATCTGGCGGT
>Ga0316576_10001306_pt1 | contig 13232 bp, 14 predicted proteins | sample S0NA_FD_203075 | JGI IMG/M metagenome (GOLD analysis project Ga0316576, IMG submission 203075) | Rhizosphere microbial communities from salt marsh grasses in Alabama, United States - S0-2_050615r3r5 | ecosystem: Host-associated > Plants > Roots > Rhizosphere | place: USA: Alabama | collected... | reverse complement strand
GGACCGGCGGATGCCCGGGCCTGCTTGGCTCGGGTCGCCTGCTCGTCGACGAGGCGACGCGCGGTCGCGGCGTCCTGGTGCAGGCCGAGGACCGTGACGGGCCCGGGGGCGACGTCGATTCGTAGGGTCGCCAGCGACAGCCGGCGCTGCCACGGGCCCTGGGTGAGGTGCACGCTCTGCATCCGCGCGTGCGGGACCATCGCGAGGCGGCGGACGAGGCGGCCCCGGCGCACCGCGACGACCTGGTCGTCGGCGGCGACCCCGAGCAGGCGATGCTGGATCGGTGCCCGCCAGCGCGCCCGCTCGGGAGCCGGCTGCCACTCGAGCCGGCCGGTGGCCACGCCGGGCAGCACCCGGTCGACGACGGCCTCGGCGACCTCGCGCGGGGCCACGGGCAGCAGGACACCGGCAGCCTGCGGCGACTCCTGCCCACCGCTGCCGTCGGGGGCTCCGGCGATGGTGAGCTGTACCCGCACCCATCCCCGGGAACGCCACAGCCAGGGCTGCTCGTACTCGATGGCGTGCACCCGGCCGGGCGGGACGGTCTGGGTGCGCGTGGTCGTCAGGCCGCTGCGCAGGCGCAGGCCGTCCGGTGACTCCGCCACGGTGAAGCCGAAGAACCGCACGAACTGGCCGAAGGCGGCGAAGATGGGCACACCACCGCTGATGAGCAGCGCGATCAGCCCGAAGGCACCTTCGGTCAGCACAGCGACGGTGACGACCGTCGCGGTCGCGAGCACGCCGACCACGGTGGTCGACGACAGCAGCAGCGAGACCACGAGGTCCTTCGTCGGCACGCTCACCAGCACGTTCTGCGGTGCCGTGCCGGTGTCGGGACGCAGCCCGGCGGCCCGGGCCAGCACCTGGTCACGCAGCGCCTGCGCCTCGGACTCGGTGAGGTACTGCAGCACCACCCGGGAGTCACCGGCGCCGGCCACCTCGACCCGCAGCTCGGCCATGCCCACGAGGCGGGCGATCAGCGGCTGGTTGACGTCCACGGACTGCAGCCGGCTGAGGGCCAGCCGCCGCTGCTGCCGGGTGAGCACGCCGGAGTCGACCCGCAGGTCCCCCGAGGAGTCGAACCAGTAGACCCGGCGACTCCACGACAGGTAGCCGGCGACGGCGGACACCGCCGTGATCGCCGCGACGAGCAGCAGGCCGCCGAGGACGGCCAGGCCGACCCCGACCCCGCTCGGCAGTCCCTCTCCCCCGGTCACCTGGAGCCCGAGCACGAGCGCGGCACCGAGCACGACGGGGACGGATCGCAGCACCTGCACCAGCACCGTGCTGGGATGGGTCCGCCGGGGCGCGGTGTCCCCCGCGGCTGTCGGTTCTGTCACAGCCCGGCCGACCGCTGCTCGCCCACCGCCGCGAGCCGGTCCCGCAGGACGGCCGCCTCGTCGGGGGGAAGCCCCGGGATCGCGGCGTCGGACGTGGCGGCCGCGGTGTGCAGCTGCACGGTGGTGATGCCCAGCGAGCGGTCGATGGGCCCGGCGGTGACGTCGACGAGCTGCATCCGCCCGTAGGGCACGATGACCAGGCGGCGGAACAGGATGCCGCTGGTCACGAGCAGGTCGTCGGCCCGCTCGCAGTAGCCGTAGGACCGCACCCGGCGCCCGATGAGCCACCACGCCCACCCCGCGACGGCCAGCCCGGCCACGGCGACGAGCCCGACGACCCACGCCGGGGCGGACAGCAGCGCCGCGAGCACGACGGCAGCGATCACGACCGGGCCCAGCGTGAGGGCCAGCACGAGGCGTCGCGCCGTGATCAGCCGCGGCGACACCCGCACCCATGCCTCGCTGGGCGGGGCGAAGACTCCATCGACGGCGGTCACAGCAGGCCCTCGGCCTCCAGCCACTCGGCAGCGACGTCGTCGGACTCGCGCAGCTCGATGTCGGTCTCGGTGTTCCAGGCGAGCAGGTCCTCGGTGGTGATCTGGGCACTCAGCTCGTTGAGATCGGCGGCAAGCTGGTCGCCGTACGCCTCCAGGACCTCCGTGCGCACGATCGGCGCGATGTTCTGCGCCGGGAAGAGCCCCTGGTCGTCGGTCAGTACCGCGAAGCCCTGCTCCTCGATCTGCGGCGCGGTCGTGTTCCAGATCACCACGTCGACCTCCTCGGCAGCGAGCGCCTCACCGAGCAGCGGGCCGAACTCGATCGTGGTGGTGGAGGCGAAATCGATCCCGTAGACGTCCGGATCGGTGAGGCCGATGTAGCACTGGGGCCGCTCGAAGCACTGGGCAGACGCGCCGAGGACGAGGCCGAGGTCGGCCGTGTCGCTGATCGTGGTCGCCTGCAGGTCACCGCGCACCACGTAGGCGTCCCCGTCCACGGCCGGCGCGTAGTCGAGGATCGTCGCACCGATCTCCTCGAACAGCGGGGTCACCGTCCCCAGCACCTCGTCGGGGTCGGACGAGGGGGGAGCGTCGGGATCCAGGAAGGCCTGCGAGCCGCCGATGTAGTCGATGACGAGGTCGAGCTCCCCGCTCTCCAGCCCCGTGATCGCCTCGTCCCGGAATCCTGCCTCGGTGAGGATCTCCACGTCGTACCCCTGCGCCTGCAGGTACTGGCCGTAGACCTCGGCGATGGTCACCGACTCGCTGAAGGCCTGGCCGCGGACCTTGATGGTGGGGCCGTCAGGGGCTTCGGTGGCGGCCGCGTCGCCCTCGGCGGCCGGCTCCGCGTCGTCACCGCCGGAGCAGCCGGAAGCGACGAGTGTCAGCGCGACGAGCGGGAGCAGCGTTCGGACGAGGCGAGCGGTCATGGCAGTGTCCTTCGTCTAGGAGGCGGGGGACGTCTTCAGTCGCCGGATTCCATACGGGAGCACGGAGCGCTCGATCAGCCCGAAGGCCAACCCGGTCAGTGCTGCCAGCGTAGCGATGAGAATCGCTCCGCCGATGAGCAGGGTGTCGTTGTTCTGGCCGAGGCCGTCACGGACGTAGCGACCCATGCCGTCGCCGCCGAGGAACGCCCGGATCGGCTCGGTGGCGACCACCTGCACGGCCGAGACGCGGATCCCGGCGAAGATCAGGGTGGTGGCGAGGGCCAGCTCGACCTCGACCAGCACCCGGCGCTCGCTGTAGCCCATGGCCCGGGCCGCGTCCGCGGTACCGGGCGCCACCCCACGGACGGCCGTGTAGGTGTTGAGGTAGATGGGGGGAAGTGCCAGCAGCAGAAGCGCGATGAAGATGGGCCACGGCTCGAATCCCCAGCCGTTGACGAGGGAGACCGGAACCAGCAGGCCGGCGATCGCGAAGGTCGGCACGGCACGGCTGAGCGTGACCATCCACGTCACCCCGATCTCGCCCTTGCGGTTGTGGGCCAGCCACGCGGCCAGGGGCACCGCCAGCACCGTCGCGACCCCGACGACGACGCCGCAGAGGACCACCGTCTCGGTCAACGACGCCCAGACGCCGGTGGGTCCGGTCCAGGTCTCCGGGTCAGACAGCCACTCCCACAAGGTGATGTCGCGTGGGACCGCCGCCTGTGCGGTCGGACCGATCACGACGGGGCCTTCCGTACCCAGGGCGTGGCCACCCGGCCGAGCCACAGGATGACCGCGTCGAGGACCAGGGCGAGGAGGATCGAGAGCAGGGCACCGACCGTCATCGGTGTCCAGAAGGCGCGACGCAACCCGTCGAGGATCAGCCTGCCCAGCCCCCCTTGCCCGATGATGGCTGCGACGGTGAGCAACCCCACGGTCGAGACCGTGGCGATGCGGATGCCGGTGATGATCGATGGCATCGCCAGGGGCAGCTGCACCGACAGCACCCGGCGAGCAGGCGTCAGCCCCATCCCGTTGGCGGCGTCCACGACGGACTCGGGCACCGAGCGGAACCCGGCGATGATGTTCGTGACGAGGATGAGAAGCGTGTAGCTGGCCAGCGGGATGATGGTGCTGACCCGCGTCAGCCCGAACAGGGGCACGAGCAGCGCGAACAGCGCCACGCTGGGGAGCGTGTACAGGAACCCGGTGAACCCGGTGATGGCGCTCGTGGTCCAGGAGTGACGCAACGCCAACGCGGCGAGGGGTGCCGAGACCGCGAGCCCGACGGCGACCGACAGGAGCGTGAGCTCCAGGTGCTGCCACAGCGCGGCCAGGATCTCGTCGGACTGGTCGACGACGTAGTCCCAACGGATGATGGGGTTGCGACCGGACGCGCTCACTCCGGTGGGCCCGTCGGGGCGCTGGCCTCGCTGAGTCCCAGCTCGGCACGGATCGACTCGAGGGTGACCACGCCCCCGAACAGCCCGTCCTTGTCGATCACGGCGACCGAGCTGTTGGAGTTCATGATGACCTCCATCGCGTTCCGCAGGGTGCTGGCCGGCGTCACCCGGCCGGCCGGCGGGTACCTCGGGAGCTCGGCCAGCAGGACGTCGTCGCGCACGAGGGTCCCGGGGACCCAGCCGGTGAAGCGGCTGTGCTCCACGAGCCCGACCCAGTCGCTGCGGTACTCCGCCATCACCGCGCGGGCCACGGCGGGCTCGGCATCGACCGGGACGACCGGGCCCTGGTCGAACGGAAGCTGGCCCACCGTGGACAGCGCCAGCCGCTTGACGCCGCGGTCCTCCCCGACGAACTGCTCGACGAACTCGTTGGCGGGTGCTCGCAGCAGCTCGTCGGGCGTGGCGTACTGCTCGAGCACGCCGCCGACGTTGATCAGGGCGATAGCGTCGGCGAGCTTGAGCGCCTCGTCGATGTCGTGGGTGACGAGCACGATCGTCTTGTGCAGCCGCTCCTGAAGGGCGAGGAGCTCGTCCTGGAGGCGGGCCCGCACGATGGGGTCCACCGCCCCGAACGGCTCGTCCATCAGGAGCACCGGTGGATCTGCCGCCAGCGCACGGGCGACCCCCACGCGTTGTTGCTGACCACCCGAGAGCTCGTCCGGATACCTGTCGAGCATCTCGGGCTCGAGCCCGACGAGCGCCGCGAGCTCGTCGATGCGTTCGTTCGTGCGAGACGACGACCAGCCCAGGGTCTTGGGAACCGTGGCGATGTTCTGAGCGACCGTGCGGTGCGGGAACAGACCGACCTGCTGGATGACGTAGCCGATGTCGCGTCGCAGCTCGGCGACCGGTCGATGGGTCACGTCGACGCCACCGATCTCGATGCGGCCCGAGGTGGGCTCGACGAGCCTGTTGATCATGCGCAGGGTGGTTGTCTTGCCGCAGCCGGAGGGACCGATGAGCGCGACGATGGAACCGCCGGGGATCGCCAGGCTCAGCCGGTCCACGGCCGGCGGACCGTCAGGCGAGAACCTCTTGGTCAGCTCGTCCAGCTGGATCGCCAGTGCCCTCATCGGCTGGACCCCCTCGGTGACGTCGTTCCAGTCGGGACACGGACCCGTCACCACCCTAAGCGCGCTGGTTGCAGCCCGACGACGCCGACCGCGAGTGCCGTCGCCGGCGGGGCTGCGTCCTGGCTACGACGCTCGGTCGAGACCGACGCTCTCGGCGTCGCGCCGGAGTCCGTGGCCGTCGACACGGTCCACGTCTGAGCCGGGACGGCGACCGTTCTCGCCGTCCCGACGCACCAGTGCCATCCCCAGCGCGAGCTCGAGCTGGCCCTGGTCGCGCTCGGACTGCGTGAGCCGACGGCGCAGCGTGGCGGTGACCGCGTCGTGGGTGCGGTGCGCCTGGTCCAGCCGCCGGTCCAGCTCGGCGTCCAGCAGGGTGCGCTGCTCGGCCAGGGCCGTGCGCGACGAGCGCTGCAGTCGCACGGCAAGCACCGCGGCACCCACGCTGCAGGTCGCCGCGACCACGGCGGCCGCGGAGACAGCCCACCCACCCACGACGAGGCCCGCCGCGACCGCGGCCACGGCGACCAGCGCGAGGGACCCGGCCACTCCGGCGGTCCGGGAGCGGAGTCGATGGTTCATGCCAGTGACGGTAGGCCCCTCAGCGCCCGGTGCCGGGCAGGCACGCCGAGGTCAGCCGGGGTCCGGTGACGGCTCCGGCGCGGAGCCCGGCCCGTCCGAGGGCAGCCGGCAGGAGCGTTCGAGGACGACGGCCGCACCGAGGACCACCACCGCGGCGAGCGCACCACCGGCCGCCCACAGCACGTGCTCGCGCCCGTAGGACGTCGACACCCTCGACAGCCCGACCAGCGCCAGTCCCAGGTAGCCACCGGCCATGACCGCCCCGAAGACCGAGCCCGCCTTGGCGAGCGCGACGAAACGTCCCATGGTCAGGGCGTCCCCCGGCCCGGGCGGTCGGTCGCCGGAGACCCAGGAACGCACCCGCCGGGCAGCCACCAGCAGGATCGCGGCGAGGAACAGCAGCAGCCCGATGCTCACCCAGGAGACCCGGGGCAGCCCGTAGCCCAACCGGTCCGAGAGCCCACCGATGCTGAACCCGACGACGGCGCCGGCCACGCCGGCCACCAGCAGGGTGACGGGACGGGTCGGGCGCACTCAGCCGGGGAGCAGCAGGTAGAGGTCTGTCCGACGTACACCGGACGCCCCGACCGCAGCGGCCAGGTCGCCCACCCGACCCACTCCCGGCACCTCGAAGTCGGGGTCGATGTCGGCCCACGGGGCCAGCACGAACGCCCGCTGCGCCAGCAGCGGGTGCGGGACGGTGAGCCCGGGCTCGTCGATGACCTCCGAGCCGACGGCCAGCAGGTCGATGTCGAGCGTGCGCGGCCCCCAACGCTCCTCGCGGGTGCGTCCATAGGCGTCCTCGACGGCGAGGGCACGCTCGACGAGGGTGCGCGCCGAGAGCATGGTGTCGAGGGTCAGCACGGCGTTGAGGAAGGACGGCTGCCCCTCCGGTCCTCCGACCGGGTCTGCCTCGTAGACCGGTGAGACGGCGACCGGGACGATGTCGGGCGTCTCGGTGAGGGTGTCGACGGCGGCCTGCAGGTACTCGAGCCGGTCGCCGAGGTTGCTGCCGAGCCCCAGCGCGACCCGTCGGATCGGCTTGAGCTCGCCGGTCAGCGTGTCGGCGTCGATGACGAACGGGTTGGGCACAGAGGTCACGAGCGCGTCCTTCGGATAGTCACAGCGATGTCGTCGAACGGCACCGGGAGCGGGGCCGACGGCTTGTGCACGGTCACTTCGACACCGGCCGCATGGCCCACGGCGAGCACCGCGTCAGCGATGCGCTCGGCGAGGCGCTCGATGAGCGCGACCGGCTCTCCCTCGACGACGGCGATGACCCCTCGGGCGACCTCGCCGTAGTCCAGGGTGTCGGACAGGTCGTCCGACCCAGCTGCGGCGCGGGTGTCGAGGGTGATGTCGAGGTCGATGACGAACGGCTGGCCCTGGGCCCTCTCCGAGGGCAGCACGCCGTGCCTGCCGTAGCCACGCAGGCCGCGGATGAGGATACGGTCGCGCGTTGTACCGGTCGTCACCGCACGCAGGTTAGTCCTCGCCGGGGACGGCCTGGTGCTCGACGGCACCACGGTCTCGCCATGCGGCGGCGACGCGTACCGCGTCGGCCGACGGCCGCGGCTCGTGCACCCGAACGGCCCAGGCGCCGGCGGCAGCGGCCAGGGCGCTGACGGCCGTCGTGGCGTCCTCACGGTCGGCGACGGGCCGCGGCCGGTGCGCGGCGGCGAGGAGGTCGCCGAGGAAGCTCTTGCGGGACGCACCGACCAGCACCGGGTACCCCAGGCCGACGAGACGGGGAAGGTCGTGGAGCAGCGCCCAGTTGTGCGCCGCGGTCTTGGCGAAGCCCAGCCCCGGGTCGAGAACGACCTTGTCGGGGGCGACCCCGGCGGCCCGGGCCGCCTCGGCCCGACCGACCAGGTGATCGGTGACCTCGGCGAGCACGTCGTCGTAGCGGGCCCACGACTGCATGTCCCGACTCGGCCCGCGCCAGTGCATGAGGACGACGGGGACACCGGCCCGGGCGACGAGGGGCAGCATCCGGGGGTCGGCGAGCCCGCCGGAGACATCGTTGACCGCGGCGGCCCCGGCCTCCAGGGCAGCCGCGGCGACCTCCGAGCGGGTGGTGTCCACCGTGACCCGCGCCCCGTCCGCGGCCAGGGCGGCCACGACAGGCACCACTCGTCGGCGCTCCTCGGCGGCGTCGACGCGGTCCGCTCCCGGACGGGTGGACTCCCCGCCGACGTCGACCATGTCGGCGCCCTCGGCCAGCAGCTGGGCACCCCGCCGGACCGCCTGCGTCGTGCTCGCGTACCGCCCACCGTCGGAGAACGAGTCCGGGGTCACGTTCAGCACCGCAACGACGAGGCAGCGGTCGGCCTGCGGCAGGCCGGGGACCGACGTGGTCACGACGTGAGGATGAGCGACATGGCCTCGGCGCGTGACGCCGCGTCCAGCAGCTGGCCGCGGACCGCGCTGGTGACCGTGCGCGACCCTGGCTTGCGCACCCCCCGCATCGACATGCACAGGTGCTCGCAGGACAGCACGACGATGACGCCGCGGGGCGCCAGGATGCGCTCCATCGCGTCGGCGATCTGGCAGGTCAGGCGCTCCTGGACCTGCGGACGACGGGCGAAGACCTCCACCAGCCGGGCCAGCTTGGACAGCCCGGCGATCCGGCCGTCGTCGGCCGGGATGTAGCCGACGTGCGCCTCGCCGTGGAACGGCACCAGGTGGTGCTCGCACATCGAGTAGACCTCGATGTCCTTGACCAGCACCATCTCGTCGTGACCGAGCTCGAAGGTGGTGGTGAGCACCTCCTCGGCGCGCTGGGTCAGCCCGGCGAAGATCTCGGCGTAGGAGCGGGCCACCCGGGTCGGGGTCTCGCGCAGGCCGTCACGGTCCGGGTCCTCGCCGAGCGCGATCAGCAGCTCGCGGACAGCGGCCTCGGCCCGGGGCAGGTCCACGGTCAGGCTCGCGGCGTGTCCGTGCGGGTCACGACCGGCTCGGCGTCCGTGGCCGGCTGGTGGCCGTTCCCGGCCGCCAGCTCCTTCGGGCTGCGGACCGGTGGGAGGTCGGACGGAAGCCGGGTGGGCGAGCCCGTCCACGCCGGGCGCGCCGGCCGCCGGTGGGCCGCGGTGAAGATCTCGGCGACCTGGGCGTGGTCGAGCGTCTCCTTCTCGAGCAACGCCACCACGAGGGTGTCGAGCACGTCCCGGTTCTCGGTGAGGATGTCGAAGGCCTCCTGGTGGGCGTTCTCGATGAGCCCGCGCACCTCCTCGTCCACCATGGCGGCGACCTGCTCGGAGTAGTCGCGCTCGTGGCCGATCTCGCGGCCGAGGAACGGCTCGCCGCGGTCGGAGCCGAACTTGATCGCGCCGAGCCGCTCGGTCATGCCGTACTGGGTGACCATCCGGCGGGCCAGCGACGTGGCCTTCTCGATGTCGTTGGCGGCGCCCGTCGTCGGGTCGTGGAACACCAGCTCCTCGGCGGCCCGGCCGCCCAGCATGTAGGCCAGCTGGTCGAGCATCTCGTTGCGCGTGGTGGAGTACTTGTCCTCCTCCGGCAGCACCATCGTGTAGCCGAGGGCACGACCGCGCGGGAGGATCGTCACCTTCTGCACGGGGGCCGTGTGCGGCAGAACCGCGGCCACGAGGGCGTGCCCGCCCTCGTGGTAGGCGGTGATCTTCTTCTCCTCGTCGTTCATCAGCCTCGACCGCTTCTGCGGCCCGGCCACGACGCGGTCGATCGCCTCGTCCATCTCGCTCGGCCCGACGACCTCCAACGACCGCCGGGCGGTGAGCAGGGCGGCCTCGTTGAGGACGTTGGCCAGGTCGGCACCGGTGAACCCGGGGGTGCGCCGAGCGACCGCGGCCAGGTCGACCGCGGGGTCCAGCGGCTTGCCGCGGGCGTGCACCTCGAGGATCTTCCGACGGCCCTCCATGTCCGGGGCCTCGACGGGGATCTGCCGGTCGAAGCGGCCGGGACGCAGCAGGGCGGGGTCGAGGATGTCGGGGCGGTTGGTGGCCGCGATGAGGATGACGTTGGTCTTGACGTCGAATCCGTCCATCTCCACGAGCATCTGGTTGAGGGTCTGCTCCCGCTCGTCGTGCCCCCCGCCCAGGCCGGCGCCCCGGTGGCGCCCGACCGCATCGATCTCGTCGACGAACACGATCGCCGGCGCGTTGGCCTTGGCCTGCTCGAACAGGTCGCGCACCCGGCTGGCGCCCACGCCGACGAACATCTCGACGAAGTCCGAGCCGGAGATGGAGTAGAACGGCACCCCGGCCTCGCCGGCGACGGCTCGGGCCAGCAGCGTCTTGCCCGTTCCCGGCGGGCCGTAGAGCAGGACTCCCTTGGGGATCTTGGCGCCCAGGCTGACGAACTTGGCCGAGTCGGAGAGGAACTCCTTGATCTCCTCGAGCTCCTCGATGGCCTCCTCGCAGCCGGCCACGTCGGCGAAGGTGGTCTGCGGCATGTCCTTGCTCACCAGCTTGGCCTTGGACTTGCCGAAGTTCATCACCCGGCTACCGCCGCCCTGCACCTGGTTGATGAAGAACAGCAGCAGGACACCGAGCAGCAGGAACGGCAGCAGCGCCCCGAGGATGGTGAGCAGGACGCTGGGGCGGGGCACCTCGACGTCGAACCCCTCGGGCAGGGTCCCGTCGTCCGCCTGGCGCTGGAGCGTCTCGCCGATCTCCACCTGCTGGCCGTCGACGTAGGAGGCCTGGACGCGCTGGTCGTCCTTGAGAGTGAGCTGAAGCTCCTGCTGGTCCCCGGTGATGATCTTCGCGGACTGGACCTCACCGGCCTGGATCGCGGCGACCGCGGTCGAGGTGTCGACCCGCTCGAACCCGCCGGCGTTGCCGATGAGCTGCGTGGCGACGAGGACGCCCAGCAGCGCCAGCAGCAGCCAGAAGAACGGCCCTCGGGTGAAGCGTCTCACTGTCGTCGTCAGGGCCGAGCGGCCCCGTCCGTCCCTTCTCCTCGTCTCCGGCGACGGTACACCGAGGCGCCCGGACCTGCGCCTCAGCTTCCCGCCACCTCAACGAACGTCGGCGGAGGTCCTGGTGTTCCGCTACCGGTAGACCTCGGGCCGCAGGGTGGCCACACAACGCAGGTTGCGGTACCGCTCGGCGAAGTCCAGCCCGTAGCCCACGACGAAGTCGTTCGGGATGTCGAAGCCCACGTAGCGCACGGTCAGCGGGATGCGGATGCTGTCGGGCTTGCGCAGCATCGTGACGATCTCCAGCGACGCCGGCCGACGCGACCGCAGGTTCGTCATGAGCCACGACAGCGTCAGCCCGGTGTCGACGATGTCCTCGACGACGAGCACGTCTCGGCCCGTGATGTCGGTGTCGAGGTCCTTGAGGATGCGCACCACCCCGGACGACTTCGTGCCGGAGCCGTAGGACGACACGGCCATCCAGTCCATGCCGACGTGCCCGCGGAAGGCCCGCGCCAGGTCGGCCATCACCATCACCGCGCCCTTGAGCACACCGACGAGCAGCAGGGGCCGGCCTGCGTAGTCCTGCTCGATCTGTGCTGCCATCTCGGCGATGCGGTGCTGGATCTGCTCCTCGCTCAGCAGCACCTGCTCGAGGTCGGTGTCGATGTCGACCGCGTCCACAGCCGACAGCCTGCCACGGCCCGGCCCACGGGTCAGCGCCGGTCCAGCATCAGCCTGCCGCCGACCACCGTGGCCTGCACCCGGCCAGGCAGGTCCACGGTGGCCGTGCCGGACGGCACGGACAGCAGGGCGTCCATCGCGGTGACGTGCGCGGCCGCGAGGTCCCCGGCCGGGCAGCCCACCCGCAGGGCCTCGTGGCGGAGCACCCGCGTGCGCACCGCCTCGGGGAGGGCCGCCAGCGCGACCGCGTCGAGGTCCCCCGGCTCCCGCGCGAGCTTCCGCGCCTCGGCTGCCGCCCACTGCTCGAGGGCGTCGGCGTCGGCGCGCAGCAGCCGAGCGGTGCGGGCGAGGGCCGCGGCGACGCCCGGCCCGAGCTCGTCCTCGAGCACGGGCAGCACCCGGTGTCGCGCCCGGGCCCGGGCGAAGGACGGGTCGGCGTTGTGCGGGTCGTCCCAGACCGGCGTCCCCGAGGCGCGCGCCGCCTCGAGCACCTCGGCGCGGGGGAGCCCGAGGAAGGGGCGGCGGAGCCGACCGGCCACAGGTGCCATCCCCGCCAGGGACCGCGCCCCCGACCCCCGGGCCAGCCCGAGCAGCACCGTCTCCGCCTGGTCGTCGCGGGTGTGGCCGAGCAGGACGGCGTCGGCGCGCCACGCCCGGGCCGTGGTCTCGTAGGCGGTGAGCCGGGCTGCCCGGGCGGCCGCCTCCGGGCCTCCGGAGCCGGTCACCACCGCGTGCCAGACCGCGACCGGCTCGGCTCCGAGACGGGCGGCCGAGGCGGCCACGGCCCGCGCGTGGTGCCCGGAACCCTCCTGCAGACCGTGGTCGACCGTGAGGGCCGCCACCCGCACCCCCAGCCGCGGGAGGGCGAAGCAGCAGGCGTGCAGCAGTGCGGTGGAGTCGGGTCCCCCGGACACGGCGACGACGACGGTCGGATGTCGCTGCCCACCGAGGAGGTCGGCGACCGCGTGCCGGACGGCGGTGCGGCAGGCCGCCACGCTCGCCGGCGGGCCCATGTCAGCCGTGGACGCGGGCGACCCAGGCCCCCGGGTCGGCGATCTCCGCCGGCGACGGCAGGGCCTGCGGGCTCGACCACACCGCGTTGAACCCCTCCATGCCGACGCGGTCGTAGACGCCGCGGACGAAGGCCGCCCCCTCCCGGTACTGACGCATCTTCGCCTCCAGACCGAGCAGCCGGCGGAAGAGCCGGCTCAGGCCGATGGCGCTGTCGCGGCGTCGGGAGAACCGCGCCCGGATCGTCGCGACGCTCGGGACGACCTCAGGGCCGACGTCGTCCATGACGACGTCGGCATGCCCCTCCAGCAGAGCCATCACCGCGGAGAGACGCTCGACCACCTCCCGTTGCTCCGGGGTCTGGACGAGGTCGAGCAGCGAGGGGCCCTCCGCGCTCGGACGAGCCAGGTCGGCGACGCTGCGCACCGCGGACAGCAGCCGCTCGAGCAGCTCGCCGAGCTCCATCGGGGTCGCGGCCAGCACGAGGTCGATCTCGCCGCGCAGGTGGTCGCGCATCCAGGGCACGGCCCCGAACTGCACCCGATGGGTCTCCTCGTGCAGGCAGACCCACATCCGGAAGTCCCTCGGCACGACGTCGAGCTGGCGCTCGACCTCGACGACGTTGGGGGCCACCAGCAGCAGCCGCCCCTCCTCCCCGGGATGGCGCGCGCTCTCGGCCAGGAAGGGGTCGTACTGGCCCAGCACCTTGCTGGCCAGGAACCCCAGCATGAGACCGACCTCGACGCCGGTGATGCGACT
>Ga0316576_10001305_pt1 | contig 13233 bp, 8 predicted proteins | sample S0NA_FD_203075 | JGI IMG/M metagenome (GOLD analysis project Ga0316576, IMG submission 203075) | Rhizosphere microbial communities from salt marsh grasses in Alabama, United States - S0-2_050615r3r5 | ecosystem: Host-associated > Plants > Roots > Rhizosphere | place: USA: Alabama | collected... | reverse complement strand
ATGCGGGGAGGTCGATAGGGCGGAAGCTCGAGGTTGAAGGTGGACACCTCACCCTTGAGTATCGTCCGGGACAGCCCCCAGGAGACCAGAAAGGTCAGCAGCACTCCCAGGAGAGCGATGCTCACCACAGCGACAGCGGAGATCAACCCGCCCAGCTGAGCTGGGACAAGCGTGCCAATGAAGATGGTCGCGATCAAGATCTGGGTCGGCCAGCGGCCGTTGCACAGGGAGAAGTTGTTGGTGATGATGGCGATCAAACGCTCCCTGGGGCTGTCGATGATCCGGGTTGAGATCACCCCAGCTGCGTTGCAGCCGAAACCCATGGTCATGCTTAAAGCCTGTTTGCCGTGGGCGCCCGCCTTCCGGAAGATATGATCGAGGTTGAAGGCGACCCTAGGCAGATAGCCGAAATCCTCCAGTAATGTGAACAGCGGGAAGAAGATCGCCATGGGGGGCAGCATCACACTCACCACCCAGGCAGTCGCTAGATATGCGCCATCGATCAGCACCCCACTTAACCACCAGGGCATCCCTATGCTTGCCGCTCCGGATTTCAGCAGAGGTTGTACCGTGTCAATCAATACCGAGAAGATCAGTTTGGATGGATAATTCGCTCCACTGATCGTCAGCCAGAAAACCACCGTCAGCATCAGGATCATCAGGGGAAAACCCCACACCCGGCTGGTGACCAAACGGTCGATGGTGCGGTCCAGGTCGAAGCGAGGTTTCTGGTCCGGATAGATCACTGCCCGGTCAGCGATGCGAGTGGCATCGGTATAGAGCGCTTCCATGATCTTCTCATGGAAGTCCTCGCCGATCTCCCAGCGCAAATCCTGGGCAGATTTCAATATTTTTTCGTGTTGAGTATCCATGTTCTCACCTTGTTCTACTATGGATTGCGATCCTCTGCTCACTGCGCAAAGCCGCTTTTCTGGGAAACTTTGTTGACCGTGACATCTTCTGGAATGGTCTGAGAATAGGTCAGATCCCCTAATTCCCCATTTTCGACAGCCCGGATGATCCTTTCATCCCCATCCAGCAGGCGCAGTGCTACCCAGCGGGCATTGGGAACCTCAGGAAAGGCTTCCTGGATCTGCTTCACCAGCTGGTTGACAGCCTTGTCCAGCTCGGGATCGCGGTATTTGACATGGTAGGGTTTACCGCTGACTTCTCCATTAGCAACCTCGTGGATGGCTTCCAGGAGGTCTTCCAAGCCCTCATTATAGCGGGCCACTGTGGGCACGACCGGCACACCGAGATCCCGAGCCAAGCGGCGTTGGTCAACCTTCATATTGTGGCGTTCGGCTTCATCCATCAAGTTCAGGCAGATCACCACCCGGGTGGTGATCTCCATCACCTGGAGCACCAGATTCAGGTTCCTTTCCAGACGGGACGCATCGGCGACCACGATGGTGACATCAGGCTGGCCAAATAGGATGAAATCCCGGGCGATCTCCTCATCCAAGCTGGTCGCTAACAGGGAGTAGGTCCCGGGGAGATCCACCAGTTTATAGCGCATATCCGCGTACTCAAAACCACCTTCTGCCCTGGTGACCGTTTTCCCCGGCCAGTTCCCGGTATGCTGCCTGAGTCCGGTCAGGGCGTTGAATACCGTGCTTTTCCCTGTATTAGGATTACCCGCCAGGGCAACCACGAAGTCGTAACTTTCCATATCAACACCCAGCTTCTTCAAGTTCGCTGCATGGTGCACCGGGCAGGAAGCACAATCTGCCTGTATTTGAGGACTCGTCAACCCTTCCGTGATAGTGGGTTTTTCTGTTTTTGCCATAATTCTTCCTTCCTTATTGAATGCCCTCCCGGAGGAGCGCAGTTACTATTCAAGCAGCAGGCAGAGGTTCAACCTGGATCAAGCGGGCCTGCGTGGACCGCAGGGCAATCACCGTCCCCCTGATCCGGTAGGCTGTGGGATCCCCGCCGGGGCTGAGCATCTCCACGCTGATCTCTGTCCCTGGGATGACCCCCAGGTCAAGCAGCCGCCGGCGCTCGACACCTCGGCTGCGGGGCGAGATCCCGGTGACGGTCCCGGATTGGCCGGGCTTGAGGGTGTCCAGCGGGACACCACCCAGGTCACCCTGGGGCGCTTCCTTTTGCAAGGGGACTACAGAGATATTAGCAGCCACAATGGGAGCCAGGATATGTTCCTGATCCTCAGACCAAAAGCGGATCCGATCGGGGCTGACTTCATCGATTTCCAGTACCATCTGGGGATGGAGCTCTTCGGCCACGATCTGGGCATAGATCACATCTGGTTCATCCTCGATGTGCATGATCCTGGCCCGGGTCTGAGGGGGCAAATCCGAAAGCGGAACCCCGGCATGGGGTATCAGTTCTCCCCGCTTGGTGGGTATGGGATCACCGTGCGGGTCATGCGAGGGGTTGCCCAGGCTGGCAGACAGCTCATCCAACTCCTCTTCCGATAATTTGTGTTCCAAGCGCTCTGCCTGCTGATGCCAATCGCTCTCCCCGAAACCGGTGGAATCCGCCAGATAGCGCTCCCACAAGCGGTGGGCTCGGACAATTTGGGTGGCGGTGCGCCTGCCAGCTTCTGTCAGCCGGAAGCAGTTTTCACTCATCTCCAGCAAACCTCTGGCCTGGGTCAGCGCCAGGATCTCAGAGGCGTGGGCTAGGCTGGTGGACAGCGCGCCAGCCAGGCTTTCCAACGATGCTGTTTGGTTGTTGCGCTCACACTTATAAATATATTTCAGGGTGTCCTCAACCTGTACCTTCTCGGTCAGTCCCCTTCGCTTCTGCAGCTCCCAAAACAGGCCTTTCTCAGGCCAAAACAGGAGCCCTGTCAGTACGATTACAGCAATTCCGATCAATAAAGCATTCAGAGGGTTTACCATTCCTACTCCTTGGATTCCAAAATAAACACCTGGCAGGATCACCTGCCCGGATCGGGATCGGCTTCCTCCACCAGGACCTGGCTGGTGACACTGGCACCCAGCACAATCTCCCCTGATTTCCCTTCCAGTTTCAAGCGGAGATTTTCGTCAAACGGCGAATAATCCAGGATCGTAAACTCCACACCAGGAATGATCCCTTGTGATTCCAGGAAGCGCAGCAAGCCCGGGTCATCGTCGTTGACCTCATGGATCCTGCCGTGCTGGTGAGGGCGCATATCCAGCAAGAACGAGGTGTCGTTATCAGGCATTTCCAGGGAGCGGCTGGGAATCGGCTCTCCGTGCAAGCCCCGTTGGGGGTTTCCCAACACTTCTGCAACCCGCTCCTCGAATTCCTCGGAAATCACATGCTCCAGCCGATCTGCCTCGGCATGCACCTGGTCCCAGGAGTAGCCCAGGATCTCATGCAGGAACAGTTCCAGCAGTCGGTGGTGGCGGATGATCTCCAAGGCAGCCAGTCTGCCGCGCTCTGTCAAAGCCACACCCTTGTGCTTGGCATAATCCAGCAGGGGAGGGTCCTCCCCTGCCAGGCGCTGCACCATGTCCGTCACCGAGGCCGGGCTCACACCCAGGGTCTGGGCGATCTGTCCAGTTCCAACCCGCCCCTGATCATCGGATAGCTTGTAAATAGTCTTCAAGTAATCTTCCACGGTATCGGATAAGTGGCTGCACATCGCTGCTCCTATTTTAGTCATACTAAATAATATTTTAGGCTAATCTAATATATTGTCAAGGGCTAATTTCTCGAATATTTCCCGCTTTAGGGTGCAATATCTTGCAGTGAGATTAAATATTTTTGATATATCATTAAGAATTTTTATATTAAGTTGAATATTTTTGAAGTTATCTATTGACAAGTTGAATTTCCATGATACAATTTTTGGCAATACCTTAAATACCAATAGAGACCTTTATGCTGAAGAAACTTCGCTCGATCTACCAAGAATATCCCCGCCTGTTCTGGATCATCATGCTGGGAATGTTCATCGACAACCTGGGCGGTGCCTTGATCTTCCCCTTCTTCGGTCTCTATATCACCTCCAAGTACAACGTAGGGATGACCGAAGTTGGCTTGCTGTTCACCATTCTGGCTGTCAGTGGGCTGTTCGGCAGTTTGATGGGCGGAGCCCTGACGGATAAATTCGGACGCAAGGTAATGATCCTGGCCGGCCTGGTGATCAGCGCCGCCAGCACTCTCCTGCTGGCATTTGCCCCCACCCTGGAATTCATCTACCTGGCCGGGCTGATCGTAGGACTTTTCGGCAACATGGCCGGTCCAGCCCACCAGGCAATTGTCGCGGATGTCCTCCCGGAAGAAAAGCGCATCGATGGTTTTGGTATACTGCGGGTGATCGCCAACCTGGCGGTCGTCATCGGCCCAGCCATTGGCGGGTTCCTGGCAGCCAGGTCTTACACGATCCTGTTCATTTGCGATGTCATCCTGAGCTCGATAACCGCCTTGGTGATCCTCATTCTCGTTCCAGAGACCAAGCCCGAGGCAGCACCGGACGAAACTGGCCAGCCGGCAGTGGAGCAAACCCTGGGGCAGACCCTGGGGGGCTATTTCCAGGTGCTCAAAGACAGACCGTACATGGTGTATATCTTGGCCTCGATCTTCATGGTCCTGGCCTATATGCAGATGAACACCACCCTGCCGGTCTTCTTGAGGGATGTGCACGGCCTGCCTGACTCCGGGTACGGCTTGCTGCTCAGCCTGAATGCCAGTATGGTCGTCCTGCTGCAGTTCGTTATTACCCGCAGGATCAGGCATTTTGCGCCAATGAAGATCATGGTCGTGGGCACCCTCATTTATGGCTTGGGCTTTGCGTTGTACGGGTTTGTCTCGGTTTACTGGCTCTTCATCCTGGCTATGGTGATCATCACGCTGGGAGAAATGCTCACAGCGCCAACCGGACAAGCCGTGGTAGCCAATATCGCCCCCATTGACATGCGCGGACGCTACATGGCCGTTTTCGGCTTCAGCTGGACCATTCCCAATGCGGTTGGACCCTTGATGGCTGGCGTGGTGATGGACAACTACAACCCCAACTGGGTCTGGTATGGTGCCGGGATCTTCATGCTCGTCTCCGCTGGCATCTTCGCCATGCTCCAGGTCCGGTCCAGTGCTCGCTTTACCCGCACCGACCTGGCCGAGGCTGTCCCAGCGGTAGAGACTGTGGCTTCCTGAACCGTTGACCGTCCCAGCTCTTTGTGGCATAATCAGCCCCACATTAACTAAAAGGCAGCGATGAAAACGAGTAAGGTTGGCAGTGTCTGCCAGCGAACCCGGAAATGGTGGAAGCCGGGCCAGAACCTCCAACCTGAAAATCCTTTCGGAGCCGTGAACTGAAAGCCGGGTGCAACTAAGTGAGCCGGGATCACCCCCCGTTACCAGGGTGCGAGGCTGGATCGAGAAGAGACCGCCAGCGGTCCCATTCCTGTGAGCCCTCGCCGAGAGCCCGCCCCAGGCGGGAATCCGGGTGGTACCGCGTGAGTTGACACTCTCGTCCCGATCGGGACGGGAGTTTTTTGTATCAGGAGGCAGAATGGCTATTGAAAAAGCGCCTAATGAAGTCGACTTTATCAAGCAGGAACATAACACCTTGAAATTCTGGGACGAGATCAAGGCCTTCCAGACCCTGCGCGAGCTGCGCCAGGATCAACCGATCTGGTCCTTCATCGACGGCCCGATCACGGCCAATAACCCCATGGGCGTCCACCACGGCTGGGGCAGGACCTACAAGGACCTCTTCAACCGCTTCTGGGCCATGCAGGGCCGCGATCTGCGCTATCAGAACGGTTTTGACTGCCAGGGGCTGTGGGTCGAGGTAGAGGTCGAGAAAGAAAAGGGGTTTGAGTCCAAAAAGGACATCGAGAGCTACGGACTGGCAAAATTCGTGCGTGAGTGTAAAGCCCGGGTTCTGAACTATGCCGCAGTGCAGACGGAACAATCCATCCGCCTGGGATACTGGATGGACTGGAATGATCCCGACCATCTCCGGGAGCTGGCGGATCAACTCCTGGAAGATCCGCTCCAGGAGATCACCGTGCCAGGCACCCAGGGAGAGGTCACTGACACGGTCGAAGGTATCGTTGGCCGCTTGGGCTTGCGGGAATTAGGTGGAAGCTATTTCACCTTCTCCAATGAGAATAACTACATGATCTGGAAATTCCTCAAGAAAACCTGGGAGAACGGCTGGCTTTACCGGGGTGCTGACGTTATGCCTTGGTGCCCCCGCTGCGCCACTGCCATCAGCCAGCACGAGATCGTTACTGATGGTTACGCGGAGCTCACGCACCGCTCGGTCACCCTGCGCTTCCCTCTCCGCGACCAGCCCGGGGAATCCCTCTTGGTATGGACGACAACTCCCTGGACCCTGACTTCCAATGTTGCCGCAGCAGTGGGGCCGGATCTGGATTATCTCAAGGTCCGCCACACGCTCCCGGCGCCGAACGAGGGTCAGGAACATATCGTTTATCTCTCCAAAGGCACCCTGGGGATGCTCCGGGGAGAATACCAGGTGCTCGGCGAACTGAAAGGCACCGAGATGGAAGGCTGGACCTATGATGGTCCCTTTGATGAACTTCCCGCAGCCCAGACTGTGGGAGGTGTGACCGAGCTGAAGGAACTCCGGGAAGGGGTTGAACTCAGCGCGGAAAAAGCCCACCAGGTGATTCTCTGGGACGAAGTTGGGGAAGAGGAAGGTACCGGGATTGTCCACATCGCTCCTGGCTGCGGAGCGGAGGACTTCCAGCTTTCCTTCGAGTCCGCTCTCCCCCGCCTAGCGCCGCTCACGGAGGAGGGCTACTTCATCGAGGGTTTTGATTGGCTCACTGGCTTGCATGTCTCGGAGGTTGCCGACCCGATCTTCACGGATCTGGAGAGGAAAGGGGTGCTGTACCACGTTGAGCCCTACACTCACCGCTACCCCACCTGCTGGCGCTGCAAGACTGAACTGGTTTTCCGGCTGGTGGATGAATGGTTCATCAGCATGGGCGAGAGTTATGAAAAACCCCGCGAACAGCTGACCGAGGAAGAAAAAGCGGCCAGCCTGCGCTACCAGATCATGGATGTGGTGGATCAGATCCGCTGGATCCCGGAATTCGGTTTGGCCCGCGAGCAGGATTGGTTGAAGAATATGCATGACTGGATGATCTCCAAGAAGCGCTATTGGGGGCTGGCGCTGCCCATCTGGATCTGCGATGACTGCGATCACTATCATGTCATCGGTGACGACCAGGAACTGAAAGAAAGGGCTGTGGAGGGCTATGAGGCCTTGAAAGGCCATACACCCCACCGGCCGTTCATTGACGAGGTCGTCCTGAAGTGTGACCATTGCGGAGGCAAGATGCACCGCATCCCGGATGTGGGCAATCCCTGGCTGGACGCAGGCATCGTACCCTTCTCCACCCTTGGCTACCGCACGGACCCTGAATACTGGAAAAAATGGTACCCCGCAGCCTGGATCAGCGAATCCTTCCCGGGCCAGTTCCGGAACTGGTTCTACAGCCTGCTGGCAATGGCCACCGTCCTGGATAATTCCGCTCCTTTCCTGGAGAATTTCAGCTACGCCAGCCTGCTGGCTGAAGACGGCCGCCAGATGCATAAGTCCTGGGGTAATTCTATCGAGTTCAACGAGGCAGCCGATAAAATGGGTGTCGATGTCATGCGCTGGCTGTACTGCGCCCATAAACCGGAGAACAATCTGCTGTTTGGCTTCCACCGGGCGGAGGAAACCCGGCGGAGGTTCATCCTCCCTTACTGGAATGTCTACTCCTTCTTCACCACCTATGCTGAAATTGATGGGTGGGAACCTGGACTCAAGGCTTTTGATCCGGACATTCCGGAAGGGCCTACGCCTGAATCCGATAACCCCCTTGACCGCTGGATCCTGGGCCGGTTGAACCAGGCGGTCGCTGAGGTGAGGGCGGATTTCGAGAATTCGGACGCTTACAGTGCCACCCAGGAATTTGAAACCCTGCTGGACGATCTCAGCAATTGGTATGTCCGCCGGTCGCGCAGGCGCTACTGGAAAACCGAGACGGATACTGACAAGTCGACCGCCTACCTGACTCTGTGGCACGTTCTGGTGAAAATGAGCCGCGCCTTAGCTCCAGTCCTGCCGTTCATGACTGAGGAGATCTACCAGAATCTGGTGCGGTCCTTGTTCCCGGATGCCCGCGAGAGCATCCACCATACGCTGTGGCCTAAAGTGGATCAGGCTGCCGTGGATGAGAAGTTGATCGAGCAGATGAAGCTGGCCAGGGAAACGGCCAGCCAGGGTCTCAGCGCCCGCAGCAACGCTGGCATCAAGGTCCGCCAGCCTTTATCACAGGTGCTGATCTACGTCAAAGAAGGAAGGGCAGAATTGGATCCGGCTTTGGTGGAGATCGTTCAGGATGAACTCAACATCAAGGAGCTCTCCTTTGTCGAGGACCCCGGGTCGCTGCTGACCTACAAGATCCTTCCAGATAACAAACTCCTCGGACCCAAGTTCGGAGCTGACTTCCCTAAGGTCAGAGCCGCTCTAGAAGAAGTCGATCCCGATCGGATCGCTAACCTGGTGAACAATGGTGAAAACGTGTCACTCGAAGTTGAGGGGATGAAGATCGCCCTCACCCCAGAAGAGATCCTGGTCCAGACCGAGGGAGCGGAAGGTCTCTCCACTGTGGACGGCAAGCTGCTGACAGTAGCCATCGATACCGAGATCACGCCGGCGCTGCGGGATGAAGGACTGGCCCGGGAGATGGTCCGGCGCATCCAAGACTTCCGGAAGCAGGCTGATTTCGATATTGCTGACCGGATCGCACTGGTTTACCAGGCGACTCCTGACCTGAAGAAAGCCATCGAAGCCCACCGTGACTACATCATGGGAGAGACCCTCACCCTGGAGATGGCCGAGGGCAAACCAGAACAAGGGATGTTCAGCGGTACAGCCAGTTTTGAAGGCGAGGAAGCTACCCTGGGTTTGAAAGTGGTAGGATAAAGTGGACGAGGACAGGCCAGGGTCTCTTGGGAGATCCCTGGCCTGATATTTCTTTGTTATAATCAAAATCATGAGTCTGGAACGTTTTGAGAACCGCTATTATCTCCGATCATAGAAGCGCTGAAACCTAGCTCTGGTCCAGTGCTTCCCAACACGCCCTCCCAACCGGGGGCGTGTTATTATGTAGAGGAAGTGATTACCCCGGGAGGATCGCATGGGAATGAAAAAAATGACCCTGGACGAACAAGTCGCCTACCTGATGCAGGGCGCTGAATACGGCGACGACCAGGTGAAAGCCGCCATGAGTGCCGAGCTCAAAGAGCGTCTGGAAGAGGCCCACAAGGCAGGCCGCCCATTGAAAGTCTACTGCGGCTACGATCCTACCGCACCTGATCTGCATCTCGGTCATACCGTGACCATGCGCAAGCTCCGCCAATTCCAGGAGCTGGGCCACGAGGTGACATTCCTGATCGGCGATTTCACATCCCTGGTCGGAGATCCCTCGGATAAGGACAAATTGCGGCCTCGCTTATCCAGGGAGCAGGTCCTGCAGAATGCCCAGACCTATGCCGAACAGGCTTTCCGGATCCTCGACCGGGATAAGACCATCATCAAATACAATTCGGAATGGCTTTCTAAACTGACCTTTGAGGACGTCATCCGCATCAGCGCCAATTTCACCGTTCAGCAGTTCTTGACACGGGACAATTTTGCCAAGCGTTTTGATAATGGCGATGCCATCTTCCTCCATGAATTCTTCTACGCCTGGATGCAGGGTTACGACGCCTACATGTTGGACGCCGATGTCCAGGTGGGCGGTACCGACCAGCTTTTCAATATCGTCACAGCCGCCAGGAAGCTGATGGCTGCCCTGGGGAAGAGGCCGAATATCGGAATCACCATGTCGATCCTGCCCGGAACGGATGGGGAGGTTCGTATGAGCAAATCCCTCGGTAACGATATCCCCATCTCTGGCGATCCGTCTGATATGTACGGCAAGATCATGTCCCTCCCCGACAAGGCAATGGGCGTTTTCAGCCGGTTGGTGACCAGCTGGACCCCGGATGAGATCGAGCACTTCGAATCCGAGATTGCCAGCGGCGCGATCCATCCCAAGGATGCCAAGATGGAGCTGGCCAGGGAGATCGTCACCATCTACCATGGAGCGGACCAGGCTGCCAAAGCCGAAGATGATTTTGTGCGCGTTTTTCAAGAGCAAGGTCTACCACAGGAAATCGAGACCTATCAGCTTCAGAGTGGCCAGACCGTCCTTGATGTCCTGGTGGATTCCGGGTTGGTCGACAGCCGCAGCCAGGCCAGACGGCTGATCGAGCAGAGCGCTGTCCGGCTCGATGACCAGAAACTGGACGATCCTTTCCAGGAATTTCCCGGACCAGGCGTGCTCCAGGTCGGCAAGCGGCGCTTCATCAGGGTCAGCTAAGACCTGCATTCCAGGAGTATAATCCCGATCAGGCAGCAGATGATCACCCTGCTGCGCAGGAGATTCCATGTCCATTGATTTTACGTTCTTGGTATTGGAGGAGCATCCCTACGGACGGGAAATGCTGCGCGTGCTGCTGGAAAATGGCCTAGCCCCCAGCCTGATCATCCAGGAAGTATCCCGAGTAGGAGACGAGGAGCGGCGCAAGTTCCTGGAGCGGATCGCTGGCCAGCCGGTGCCACCCCGCCTGACCGAATTGATCTCTGGCAGGAAGCTGCCTGTCTACTGCGTCCGCAACCACAACGACGAGGTCTGCCGGGAACTGCTCCGGGACCGCCAGCCCGACCTGCTTGTGCTGGGGGGCACCCGGATCATCAAGTCCCCCATCCTGGAGATACCGGGGCAGGGCACGGTCAATTCTCATCCGGGGCTGCTGCCCTGGCTGCGGGGCTCCTCATCTGTTGGCTGGGCGCTTTACAAGGACCTTCCCCAGGGCGCGACCGCCCATTATGTTTCCCCCGGGATCGATGTAGGAGACATCATCGTTTCTAGGGAACTCCCGGTCAACCACACTGACACCTATGAGAGCCTCAATTACCGCATCGGCATCCTGGCGGGTGAACTGATGGCGGAGGCTGTCAAAGCCATCGAGGACGGAACTGTCAGCACCACACCCCAAGACCCGGACCTGGGAGAGACCTTCAAAGTCATCCCTGATGAACTTCTGGAAGAAGGCAAGCAGCGCCTGGCGCAAGGGCGCTATTCTCACTATACCCAGTGATATTAGCTGAAAATCAGCCACGGGCTGCCGAACAAAGGAAACAGAGGAGACTGACGATGGAAAAGTCAACTAAGGAAAACTACGCCCTGCATCTTGACGAAGCGGATACCCTGGGGAGATTTCGGAGCCGGTTTTTCATTGACGACCCCGATCTAATCTACCTGGATGGGAATTCACTGGGCAGGCTGCCAAAGAGCACGATCCCTCACCTGGAGAAGACCATCCAGGAGGGCTGGGGGAAACAGCTGATCCGGGGCTGGAACCAGGGCTGGTATGAAATGCCAACTCGGTTGGGAGCACGCTTGGCTGAACTCCTAGGAGCCCAGCCGGATGAGGTCGTGGTGTGCGATAACACTTCGGTGAATCTCTTCAAACTCGCTGCGGCTGCCCTGCGCTACCAATCCGGAAGGTCGATCCTGGTTAGCGACGAGCTGAATTTTCCGACCGACCTCTACATCTTCCAGGGCGTGATCGATATACTGGATGCAGGGCACCAGCTGAAGCTGATCCGTTCCGCAGACAGCGTCACTATCCGTGATGAAGACCTTTATGGTGCAATTGACGAAGACACCGCCCTGCTAGCGCTGACTCAAGTGGCCTTTAAAAGCGCTTACATGTATGACATCCAGGAAGTCACTGCAGCAGCTCACCAAGTAGGAGCGCTGGCAATGTGGGACCTGTCCCACTCCATCGGCGCTGTACCTCTCAAGATGAACGAATGGGACGTCGACCTGGCTGTGGGCTGTTCCTATAAATATCTCAACGGTGGTCCTGGAGCACCGGCCTTCCTATATGTCAGGAAAGACCTGCAGGAGTTGCTTCTTCCGCCCATTTGGGGTTGGTTCGCGGACCGAGATCCATTTGCTTTTCGGCTGGATTTTTCCCCGTCCCAGAACATCTCCCGTTTTCAGATCAGTACGCCGCACATCCTCTCCATGGCAGGGATAGAACCCGCCCTGGATATACTCCTGGAAGCCGGCATCGATGAACTGAGGGAGAAAAGCGTCCGGCAGACCGAATACCTGATCTACCTCGCCCAGGAAGAATTGCTCCCATTGGGATTCCAGCTGGGATCGCCCCTGGATTCCGCCAAACGGGGTTCGCACGTGTCCCTCCGCCACCCGGAAGCCTATCGGATCTGCCGGGCTTTGATCGACCCCCAACCGGGCGACACTAATCTGCGGGTAATCCCCGATTTCCGGGCTCCAGACAATATCCGCCTGGGTATTGCCCCGCTGTATACCAGCTTCAGAGATATCTATCGGGCGATGGACCGTCTAAAAAAGATCCTCGAAAAGGAAATATACCTGCAGTACTCGAAAGATCAGCTAGCCGTGACCTGAGCCCAATTAATCCTGGACCCGTTCGGCGAGCCCCTGCCTGGCCTGGCGCTCATTGACGCTCAGCAGCAGGACCAATCCCACCACCAAGAAGACGATCACTGGCAGGATCGCCACTCGCTGGCCTAGCTGTTCTGCGAAGGGCGCTCCTTCCGGCAGCCATTTGAACCACAAGAAAGAGGCTTTCTCACCCTGAGCCTGGAAGAAAAAGGCTGCTTCTGCGGCTACATAGCCATAGATAGTGGGTCCGATAAAAGAGGAAGTCCTGCCCGCGACTGCGAAAAAGCCGTAGAATTCCGCACTCCGCCCTTCCGGAGCCAATGCCCCTACCATTGCCCGGCTGACCGCCTGGACCGAGGATAATGCCAGCCCGGCGACGCCTCCGATGACGAAAAACCCGGTAACCGATTCGACCACGAACAAGCCCACCACCGAAGCGATCATCAGCAGCAGGAAGATCACCAGCGATGCTTTACCGCTCTGCTTGTCGGCAATCCAGCCTGAGATGTAGGCACCAATGACGCTGGTGAACTGGATCAGGATCATGAACATGATGATCTGCTGCTGGTCCAGCCCGAACATTACCGCGCCAAAGATCGCCGCAAAATTGATTGCCATCAGGATGCCGTCATTGTAGATCAGGAAGGCGATGATGTACTTGATGAACTCCCGATAGTCCCTAACGCTCTGGAACGTCCTCCGCAGTCGCTGGTAGGCTACGGCGAAGACGTTCTCGTCAGGCAGCAGCTTCTTGTTCTCG
>Ga0316576_10001304_pt1 | contig 13233 bp, 16 predicted proteins | sample S0NA_FD_203075 | JGI IMG/M metagenome (GOLD analysis project Ga0316576, IMG submission 203075) | Rhizosphere microbial communities from salt marsh grasses in Alabama, United States - S0-2_050615r3r5 | ecosystem: Host-associated > Plants > Roots > Rhizosphere | place: USA: Alabama | collected... | reverse complement strand
CAGGTCGGCGAGTTCGCGGCGTTCCTCGAACGACAGTTGGCTCGTCATGTCTGCCTCCGCCGTCGGCGGGCGCTTCCGCGTCCGTTCCGTCCGGTCCTACGGTCGGCTGGCGCGTTCCTCCGTCCACCGGTGTACCGCTTCGCGAAGCATCGGGAGTGTCACGCCGCCGTTCGCCAGCAGCACGTCGTGGAACCCCCGCACGTCGAACCGTGCTCCGAGCCGCTGTTCGGCCTCCCTCCGGAGTCCCTGGATCTCCAGCATCCCGAGCATGTACGCGGTGGCCTGGCCGGGCACAGCGAGATACCGGTCGACCTCGCCCTCGATCCCGGCACGCGACTCCGCCGTGTGCGCGAGCATGTACTCGATCGCCTCCTCGCGCGTCCAGCCGAGCACGTGCATGCCGGGGTCGACCACGAGCCGTGCCGCGCGGAACGCCTGGTTCGACAGCATCCCGAGGCGGTCGAGGGCGCCGGAATAAAGTCCCATCTCGTCCGCGAGACGCTCCGCGTACAGCCCCCAGCCCTCGCCCGTGCCCGGGACGTAGATGTACCTGAGCACCGGGTGAACGCCCCTTCCGAGAAGGGCGATCGACATCTGCAGGTGGTGTCCGGGATACGACTCGTGGAACGCCGTCGCCTCCGCGCCCGCGCGGGGGATCGTCTCGGGTCGGTAGGTGCCCACCTCGAACACCCCGGGACGCGAGCCGTCCGCCGCGCCCACGGAGTAGAAGCCGCCGCCCGAGGCCCGCATGTAGGCCGGGAACGGGCGGACGATCACCTCGGCGTCGGGCACGTACCCGAACCAGGACGGAACGGCGGCCTCCGCGCGGTCCACGGCGGCGCGGGCGCAGGCGAGAACTTCCTCCTCGGACCCGAACGTGTACGCCGGGTCCGTCCGCAGCCTCTCGAGCAGTCCGGCGACGTTCTCCGTCCCGAAGCTCTCCCGCGCGATCCCCGTCATCTCCGCCTGGATGCGCGCCATCTCTCGGAGCCCGATCTCGTGGATCTCCCGGGGGTCGACGGCGAGCGACACGTGCTGGCGAACCGAGGCGGCGTAGCAGGACTCGCCGTCCGGATTCGCCGATACGCCCGCCTCTGGACGCCCTTCGTATTCGTCGGCGAGGAAGTCGCGGTACCGGATCATCGCCGGCCGGATCTCCTCGGCTACGACGGCGCGGACTTCGGCCGCGAACGCCGGGTCATCCGCGCGCGTCGCCGGATCGAGGAACGGGGAGGACTCCGGGCCGCCCTCGAGCAGCGCGTCCACCTGTCTCCGCACGGCCTCCACGTTCGACCCGGGCGCCGCGTACCCGGCGGCCATGCCGGCCCTCAGGTTCGCGATCTCGGTGTCCAGGTAGGTCGCGACCGCCCCCAGACGGGCCAGCGCGTCCGACCGCTCCTCGGCGGATCCGATCGGCTGCTGGGCGAACGTGGAGGCGAGCATGCTCTGCCAGCCCGTCCACGTCGGACTCACGTTCCAGAGCTCCGTCCGGCAGACGCGGCGAGCCACGGACGCCTCGAGCCGGTCCCGCGTGAACGCATAGGGGATCGCGGCCTCCGTTCCCTCGAGAGCGGCGGGATCGATCTCCCGGAGCTCCGCGAGCCACGCATCCTCGCGGGCCCGCCACGCGTCCATCGATGCCGGCCCGCGATCGCCGAGCCGATCCATCGGTGTGTCCGGATATCCGATCTCGTACGCTTCCTCCGGGAACTGGTGGTAATATCCGTCCACGTAGTCCTGCGCCACGCGCAAGGCCTTGGAACCGGGATCGGACGGGGCCTCCGGCGCATCGGACCCGGCACAGGCGGCCGTGGCCAGGAGGACCAAGGCGGACGTCCATCTCGTCGGGCTCATGACGCCTCGACTCAGAAGGCGAGCGTCGCCGCGCCCTCGAGGATCGCCTCGTGGATCGCCTTCGACCCCACCAGCACCGCGCCCTCGAGCAGGTCCTCCTGGGCGTATCCCCGCACTTTGGCGCACGGCGGGCACACGAGGAGGCGTCCGTTCTCCATGATGCCGCGGACCATGTCCTTCATCGGAGGGTCGAACGGGTTCAGGTGGGCGCCGTCCGCCGCGCCCTTCCGGGCCCAGTCCGCGCCCGGGCCGGCCAGGAACACGGTCACGTCGAGACCGGAGGCGACGCCCCCGTTCGCGATGCTCCAGGCCACGGACGACTTCTCGTCGTCGAGTCCCGACGTGATCACCACGACCAGCTTTCTCGTCTCCGCCACGCTGCACCTCCGAATCGCACGAGTGTCAGGTCGGCCGGTGAGGCCGCTTCTCAAGGGACGATGCGTGAACGTACCCGAGGACAGGACATGGAGCCTCCCGAACGATCGCGAACGAGGCGAGACGATTCAACTTGCGGTTTCGCCTGCCGGGTACCGCGCCAGCTCGGCGAGCTTCCGCACCGTTCTCCAGTTCCGTGCCGTGACCGGCGATCCTACCAGTCGCTCCATGGCGGAGGGCGAGAGCCGAGACCGTCCCGCGCCCTGCGGGAAGTGGACCCAGAGCACGTCGCCCACGCGCTCCACGCGCTCTCCATCCGCTGCCCGCTCACGGAGGCCCGGAACGGCGCCCGCCAGCGGAGGGGACTTCGCCAGGACGAGCGCCACACGGTTCGGCTCGTTCCCGGAGGCGACGGGGAACGGATTCGCCTCGGCGTACGCATGCCAGGCCTCCGCGTCACGGACGATCACGGCCACCGAGAGGCCGAACCGGTCCTCGATCGCGCTCTCGAGCTCGGACTCGAGCGCGGGCGGATCCGCGGCGGCCCCGAACACGACGTTCCCGCTCGCGATGTAGGTGCGCACGCCGGTCCAGCCGAGCTCTTCGCACAGGGTCCGGAGCTCGGCCATCGGAACACGATTGTGTCCGCCCACGTTGATGCCGCGAAGCAGGGCGATGCGCACGTGCCGCCGGCCGGTCAACCGGTACGTCTCCCTTCCCCGATCGCTCCGCGCCGCATCCGGTCTCCCGATTCGAGCTCGGTTCGCCCATCGTCCTCTCGACCCAGGATACATCGGATCTCCGCGTGGGAGCACCTCCGGCGGGTGAGGCGGCCCCGGAGGCCGGGTTGAAGGCGACCCGCGGGCACGCGGACGCCAGACGGCGGTGCCAGACCGGCGGAGTCCACGTTCAGTGCGTCAGCCAGCGCGCGTCCGAGACGAGGCAGATTCCGCCGAAGCGGCGCAGGAGGGGTCGGAGCGCGGCGGTCACCGCGTCGAGCTTCTCCGGCGGGCAGGTGGTGAGGATGTAGTTGTTGTTCGAGACGCCCGTGATGTCGTCTCCGAGTTGCGCGCCGCGCTCGCCCGAACCCGATACGCCGCGGATCAGCGTGTATCCCTCGAGGCCCTGCGCCCGCAGCGCTTCGATCACCCGGCGCGCGTGGAGGGCGTCGACCACGATCTCGATGCGCTTCACGGTCTGCACGGTCACCTCCAGAATGCCGTGATCACGGCGTAGTAGAGCGGAATGCCGAGCGCGATGTTGAAGGGGAACGTGAGGGCGAGCGACATCGGGAGGTAGAGACTCGGGTTTGCCTTCGGCAGGGCGACCCGCATCGCCGCGGGCACGGCGATGTAGCTGGCGCTGGCGCACAGCACCGTGAACAGGAGCGCGTCACCGACGGTCAGCCGCATGGCGGCCGCCGCGCCGATCGCCGCGGTCGCGGCGATCAGCGGCACGACGACGGCGAACCCGCCGAGAAACGCCCCGGAGGAACGCAGCGCGTCCAGCCGGCGCGCGGCGATCAGTCCCATGTCGAGCAGGAAGAGGCAGAGCACGCCACGGAACGGATCGTAGGCGAACGGCTTCACTGCCTCCCAGCCCCGTTCTCCGGTGACGAGTCCGACGAGGAGACTGCCGAACAGGAGGAAGACCGGGCCGTTGAGGACCGCTTCACGGAGCAGGGAGCCGAAGCCTCGCTCGTCCGCTCCCGACCCGTTGCCCTCGCCGTTCGCCGCTGTCCCGTACCGCCGCGCGAGCAGAACGCCGACGAGGATCGCCGGCGACTCCATCAGGGCCATCGCGGCCACCATGTGTCCGCCGTAGGCCTCGCCCAGCTGGTCGAGAAAGCTCGCGGCCGTGATGAACGTGACCGCGCTGATCGAGCCGTAGGTCGCCCCGATCGCCGCCGCGTCGTCGACGCCGACCCGCCGCCGCAGGACCGCGAAGGCGAGCATCGGCATCAGAGCGCTCGCCAGGACCCCGGCTCCGAGCGGGAGGAGCGTGGCGAGCTGGAACCCGCTCCGCGCGAGCTCCACGCCGCCGTGCATCCCGATCGCGAACAGGAGGTAGATCGAGAGGCCGCGGGTCACGGGCTGCGGGATGTCGAGGTCCGACCTCAGCAGGGTCGCCGCCATCCCGAGAAAGAAGAGCAGGATCGGCGGCGTGAGCAGGTTGCTCAGGATCAGGGACACGTCCATCTCAGGCCATCCCCGCCGTCTCGGGAATCCGCGCCGCCGCCGTCCGTGCCCGGAGGACCCGCGCCCGGGCATCGCCGACCGTCGGGGCCACGGCCGTCAGGTGTCCCATCTTCCGCCCCGGTCTCGGCTCGTCCTTCCCGTAGAGGTGGAGCGCGACCCCGGGCACGGCGAGAGCCGCGGCCCAGTCCGGCTGATCCTCCGCCCACAGGTCGCCCAGCAGGTTCGCCATCGCGGCCGGCGTCAGCGCTTCGGTCGAGCCGAGCGGCAGGCCGCACACGGCCCGCACCTGTTGCTCGAACTGGCTGCAGGCGTGCGCGTCGATGGTGAGGTGCCCGGAGTTGTGGGGACGGGGCGCGACCTCGTTCACGACGAGATCCCCGTCCGGCATCAGGAACATCTCGACGCAGATCACGCCGACCACCTCCCAGGCCTCGAGCAGGGTGCGGACGATCTCGCGGGCGTCCGCCACCACGGGCGGGGGCAGCTCGGCAGGCGACAGGGTGAGGTCCAGGATGTGGTCGACGTGGAGGTTCTCGAACGGGTCGTAGAGGGCGAGCGATCCGTCCAGACCGCGTGCGCCGACGACGGAGATTTCGCGCTCGAACGCGGCGACGGCCTCCACGACGCAGGACGGTCGGCCGAGGGCGTCCCACGCGGCTTCCGCCTCCGCGGCGCTCTCGATTCGCACCTGCCCCTTGCCGTCGTACCCCCACGCGGCCGTCTTCAGGATCCCCGGTGTTCCGACGGTCCGCACGGCGGCGGCGAGATCCGCCTCCGTCTCCACCACCGCGTGCCGGACCACCGGCACGCCGGCCGCGACCAGCGCCTGCTTCTCCCGGCGCCGATGCTGCGTCGCGTGCAGGAGCGAGCCGGCCGGGCGGACCGGCGCGCGCTCGCCGGCCGCGGCCGCCGTCGCCGCGGGCACGTTCTCGAACTCGAACGTCACGACCGCGACGTCCGAGGCGAACCGCCGGACGGCGTCGAGGTCCTCGTAGGGCGCGCGCACTTCCTCGTACGCGATCTGGCCGGCCGGCGTGTCGTCCTCGGGGGCGAACACCGTGACCCGGTAGCCCATCCGGCGGGCCGCGAGCGTGAACATGCGCCCGAGCTGGCCACCCCCCAGGACGCCGAGCGTGGCGCCGGGGAGGATTGGCGCCGTCAATCGAGCACCGACGCGAGGGAGGTCGCGGCCTGCTGCTCGCGGAATCGGCGCAGCCGCTCCCGGAGCTCCGGATTCGTCGTGGCGAGCATTCCCACGGCGAGCAGCGCCGCGTTCTTCGCCCCCGCCGCACCGATCGCGAGCGTGCCGACCGGGATCCCGGCGGGCATCTGCACGATGCTGAGCAGGGAGTCGACGCCGCGGAGCACCCGGCTCTCCACCGGCACGCCCAGCACCGGAACCGTCGTGTGGCTCGCGACCATGCCCGGCAGGTGGGCGGCGCCCCCGGCCCCCGCCAGGATCACGCGGAGGCCGCGCTCCTCGGCGGTCCGGGCGTACTCCGCCATCGCGTCGGGCGTGCGGTGCGCCGAGACCACCCGGCGCTCGTGCGGCACCCCGAACGACTCGAGAGTCTCCGCCGCGTGCCGGAGAGTCGGCCAGTCCGAGGCGCTTCCCATGATGATCCCCACGAGGGGCGCGTTCGTGTGCGTCACGTGTCGAGCTCCGTATGAGGCTGGCGGCTTCAATGTGCGAACTATATTTTAGGAATTCACTTTCGTATGTCAAGGAGGCGTGGCGATGGGGGACGGCGCGAGCACGGACAGGAGGACGGGAAGCTGGACCTTCCTGAGCAATCACGGGCACGTGCTGGTCGCCCTCTCGCGGGACCCGAGGGCACGGCTGCGCGAGGTCGCCGATGCCGTCGGGATCACCGAGCGCGCCGTGCTGCTCATTCTCTCGGACCTCGAGGAAGAGGGAATCGTCGAACGAATCCGGGAGGGGCGGCGGAACCGCTACGTGCTGCACCTCGATGCCCCGTTGCGGCACTCCCTCGAGGCGCATCGCACCGTCGGCGAGCTCGTGGCGATGGTGGAAGGGCGCCGGGCGACGGCCCCCGAGCGATCAGTCGGCGGGAGGCCGGAGGAGTGAGCGCAGGATCCTCGTCGCCGCGACCCCGGAACCGCCGCGCATTGCGGTCCCCGGCGACGAGAAACTCCCGTCCCGGGTCCTGCCCGCCGTCCTGATCAAGCGTCCGAAATCCGCTCCAGGATCTCCGGAATCCCCACCTGGCGCAGGAGCGCCATCCCGAGCCGCTGTTCGGACACGCCCTCCCGGATGCGATACGACCAGCGCAGGACGCCGTCCTCGGCTTCTCCCTCGAGCCGGAGGAAGCGGACCCCCGGGGCGGCTCGGAGCGCGTCCGCGAGCTCGGAGAGGTGCGACGCCACCAGGACGCCTCCCCGGCGTGACCGGGCGAGCCCGAAAATCACCTCCCGCGACGCATCGAGAGCATCCTGCAGGTTCGTTCCCCGGAAGATCTCGTCGAACACGAGAAGGGCCCGGCGTCCGTTGGCCAGGTGGCTCGCGGCGGACCGGACCCGTTCGAGCTCCGCCAGGAACGTGCTCTTCCCGGCGGCCAGGTCGTCGGTGGGGCTCAGGCATGCGACCAGAACCTCTACCGGCGTGAGGCGCATGCGGGACGCCGGCACGGCCATCCCCGCCTGGGCGAGCACGACCGAGGTGGCGACGGCCCGGAGCCAGGTCGTCTTCCCGGCCATGTTGGGCCCCGTCAGGAACACGACCGTCGTGCCGCTCCCGAGCGCCGCCGGGTTGCCGACGCCGTCGCACAAGAGCGGGTGGCGCAGGTCGTCCGCCTCGAGCACGAACCCGTCGCCGGAAAGAACCTCGGGAAACGTCCATCCGAGCGACCGGGACGCCTCCGCCATCCCCGACAGCGCGTCGATCTCCGCGAGAAGGTCCAGCGACTCGTCGATCTCCTGCCGCAGGTCCCGGCGAAAGACGCGATCGACCCGCGGCAAGCCCCCGGACAGACCGGCCGCCATCCCGACCCGCGCCGCCGTCTCGTCGAGTTGCTGTACGGCCTCGGAGAGGAGGGGCGGCGGTTCGCGCTGCTCGATCGCCCTGCAGACCCGGACGGCGCGATCGAACACGCCCGTCACAGTCTCCACGCCGCGGCGCAGCTCCCGGAGCACGTCGCGGTGACGGACCGCGAGATCGGCGTGCTGTGCACGGGCGCGCCAGCGCGAAGAGCCGCCGACGGCGATGTTCGAGTCGAGGTAGGCGGCCGCCTCGTCGAGCATCGCGCTGTCGATCCGCAGGAGCCGCGGGTGTCGTCCCAGGAAGCGGACCGCCTCCTGCGCGGCGCGAATCGCGACCGCGTCCGAGGCGGGTGCCGTCAGGCGGCGACAGAGCGCCCGGTGGCCGCGCGTCGTCACCGTGCGGTCGACGAGCCGCACCAGGCCGGGCTCGCCCCGGCGCGTAGCCAGGATCTCGAGGTCCGCCAGCGTCTCTCGGTCGATCCGGACCCGATTCTCCGGCCCGGCGCTCATCCACACCCCTTCGCCTCGATCCGGTCGATCCGATCCCCAACGGCCGCCGGGGCGCTGAGCGACCGGCGCCACGCACGCTCCCACGTGGCCAGCGTCCGGCCGGCCACGTCGGTCTCGGGCGTCGCTCCGCGGCGCCACAGATCGCGGAGGCTCTCGGGCCCCGCACGCGCCAGCAGGAAGTCCGTGAAGGCGGCGGCCTGGAGGTAGGCGCGGAGGTCGCCCTGCTCGCGGAACCGACTCAGCATCGTCTCGAGCGGTATCCATCCGTGTCGCTCGGCGAGCCACGTCGCCACCACGGCGTTGGGAAATCCACCGCAGGAACCGTCCGCCGCCTGCGCGAGGCCCTCCTGGAGCCATGCGGTGCCCTCGGCGGGCGCCCCCCAGGCGGATGCCGCCACGACGTGCATGATCTCGTGGCGCTCGAACGCTCTCCACTCCGGGTTCGTGACGAGAAACACGGCCCGGCTCGCCATATCGGCGAACCCGGCGACCGAGTGTCCCGCGAGCGCGGCCATCTCCTCGCGGCTCGCGACGAAGAAGACGTCGATCGGACCCGGGAGTGGAGGGGCACCGATCAGGGCCCGGTCCGCGGCGAGCGCGACGGCGAGGCGTGCGAGAAGGCTGTCGCGATGGGCATGTGCGTAGGAGCCGGGCGGAAACCAGGCCCGGATCCCGGCCGCCTCCGATCCGACCCAGGTGAAGCCCGAGTCCGAGAGGGCGGCGGCCGCGAGGCCGGTGGGTTCACGGGCCGAGGCGTCCGCCACGGAGGACCGGACATCGAGACTGGTCCGCGCGCAGTCCTCCGGTCCGATGCCGTCCACGTGCGCCCGGAACGCGCTCCCGAAGAACGACGCGATCTCCTTCCAGATCGCCCGCGAGGGACGGTCGCAGACGATCGACATGTAGCTCGTGTCGTATCCTTCCCAGAGATCGTCGTCCATCGTGCCGGCGGCGTGACTGTAGAACGCGTGCTCCCAGATGTTGAGACCGCTGTTGATCCAGCGTCGGTAGCGGAGCCGCTCGGCGGGGGTCAGACCTTCGAAGTCACGGCTGGCCTTCAGGAAGAGATCGGCGAGGCCGACGTCCGTGGCGATCAGCTCGTTGCGTCCGTTCGCCATCTCGAGCAGGCCCTGGCTCGTCTGCGATTCCACCGCCGCCGTGTTGCGACGTACCTCGAGCGTGAGGTAGCCGACGGACAGGACGACGGCGACGGCGCCCACGATCTCCGCGATCAGCGACGCGCGCTCGAGCTTCTGCATTGTGCCTCCCTGCGGGTCCTCGCAACCGTACGCGCGACGAGACAGCCGGAAAAGAGGCGTGGCGACCGCGGACACCGGAATCTTCGGACGTCAGGACGCCCGCCTGCCCTGTCCTTCGGCCATTCTCGCGACGGAACTCGGCCTCTCCGTGAAGGACCACGGAGCGGGACGCGCGGCGGAGCCCGACCCGATGCGCCGCCCCGTGCACGGCACGGCCGATTGTGCCGAGTGGTGTTCCACGACGTCCTGCGTGACGGGGCCGGAGCTCCCCTGTCCGCTCGAGACCGAGAACATCCGGGTCCACCAGGAACACGAAGGCGCGGCCCCGGAAACCCGGGACCGCGCCGTTTCGCGATGACTGCCCGTCGGCGGGAGGAGGGCCGTCACGTCCCCCGTGGGCTCGCCCGTCTGATCAGTCGCCGGCGATGACGAACGGAAGCGTGCCGATCACGGCGAACGCGCCGCTCTCGACGCCGCCCAGGATGAACTTCGCCGTCACCCGCGGCCGGAACTTCCCGACGTTGAACGCGATGCCGCCGCCGAGGTTGAGCCCGATGTCGGTGGTGCTGTCGGAGAAGTCGAAGTCCGGGTAGTCCTCACCGATGTCGAGAGACGCGTGCCCGACGTTCAGGCCCGCGAGCACGAACGGAGCGACCTTCGAGTCCTTCACCTGGATGTCGTACGTCGCGTTGGCGTTGAATTCCCAGTAATCGAAGTTGTCCGGAAAGTAGATCAGAAAGTCGCCCATGACGCCGAGGCCCGGCGTCACGCTGGGCAGCCCGAACATGATGGTGGCGCCTACGCCGAAGTCGTACTCGCTGCTGAACGAGGCCGACGGACCGAGGAGAACCTGGCTCTGCGCCTGCTGGGGCGCCGCGGCGAACAGAACCACGGCGGCGGCGACGACGGACAACTTGCGAATCATGACCTTCCTCCCGATGCGGGTACGTGGAAACGGACGTTCCGGCCGGCCCAAATGTACGTATATGTCCCGTCCGAACAAGTAGCCGGCCAGAGATTCCGCGCGTCGGGCCGGTGTCGCGTGCGGCGGATCGGCTCAGCGGGATCGCATCCGGGCCAGCTCGCTGGCCGGAACCGAGAAGGTGAAGAAGCCGTTCGTGACGCGAGCGCTCGCGAGACCCCGCTCCGCGGCGAGGCCGCGGGTCAGCTGCACGTCCGAGGTGCTGAGCGTCGGCGTTCCGAGAGCCAGGCGGTCGCCGTTCCGCTGGGTGGTATGGTTGTGGAGGGCGTAGATCCATCGCCAGCCGACGGCCCGGTAGGCGTCGACCACGTCGAACCCGTAGACGGACTTCGGCGGGTACATTTCGGCACCCGCGCCGAACACGACCGCGAGCTCGGGACCGTCGACCGTCTCCCGGCGGAGCACCGAGGCCAGGAACTCCGTCGGTCGCTCGAGCTGAGGAACGCGCGCGTTCTGGAACGCGAACAGAAGCGCGTCGAGGCAGGTGATCGGCTCGATCGTCCCCACGTCGCCGCGCAGGGCGAGCTCGCCGTTGGCGCGCTCATCCGCCCACAGCGCCGCCTCCGCCTCGGACGCCGGCTCGGGTTCGTCGGCGACCGGACGCCGGACGTCGGCGGAGTCGGCGCGGAGGGCGGCGCGCCACGCGAGCAGTCCGGGGTCAGCCGGGAGGACGGGCGTGTCGTAGACGTCGCTCGCCGGCATCTCCCACACGACGAGGACCGCGTCCCCCTCCTCGCGGAGCTGGACGGGCTCGCCGGGGAGCCGGCACCGTGCGTCGATCCGCTCGTGCGGCCAGGTGACCAGGGCGGTGTCCGACGACGGGACCGCGACCCGTCTCGCATCCGGGCGCGATCGATCCGCACAGGCCGCGGCGAGGAGCGCGAGGAGAAGCGGCCCGGCGCGCCCGATCTCCGGCACTCGACACCACCGCGCCGACGTCACTCGATCTCCGCGCCCCGCTCGGCGAGAAGATCGCGCAGGATCGAGCGATGACAGCGCCACTCGTCCTCGCAGTAGCAACCGACCGAGAAGTCCGTGGTGTGCGAGAGGGCGGCCAGGAGGTCGAGCACGCGCCTCCTCGCGGGGTCGGCCATCTCCTTGCGGTAGGCCTTCGCGAAGATCTTCCATTCCCCGTCCGTCTCCGCCGATCGTCCCAGCTTCACGAGGTCGGCACTCGGGGCGAGATCGGGGAACCAGACATCGTACCAGTTTCCGGACGAGAACTCGCTCTTCGGGACGCCGCGGGGAGGACGACGGACGGTGCCGATGCGGAGCCCCTCGTCCGGGATGCGATCCGACCCGAGTCGGACGACCCGGATCGTCACGAGCCCCCCGTCGGCGCGGGTGCCACGCCGAGCTGCACCAGAAGGCCGAGAAGGTCGAAGTAGACCCACTCCTCCACGATCCGTCCATCGGCGACCCTGTCGATCGCCACGCCCGAGAAGCGCACAAGGCGACCCGTCGGCGAAAGGCCCCGCAGGTTGCCCCCGTGCGTGGCCTCGATCGTCCAGCGGGTCACCAGCGCGTCCGGCGCGACGATGACGGCATCCCAGTCGATTCGGAATTCCGGGAAGCCCTCGTGGCTCTCCGCGTAGAAAGACTTCAGGGCCTCGAGACCGCGGATGTCGCCGGGCGCGCTCGCGTCGTGCACCACGACCTCCTCGGCGAAGATCCCGTCGAGAAGGTCGAGGTCGGGACGATTCCGGGCCGCGCGATAGGTCGAGAGGATCTCCTGCGCCCGCTCTTCCGTCATGCCGTCCACCTTCTCTCGTCGGCGTCAGTCCCGGGTCTCCATGGCGGCGAGCGTGCCGGCCGTGTCCGTGTACTGCTGGAAGCGACGGATCACCCCGTCCTCGAGCCGCCAGACGTGAACGAACGGGACGTCGAGCGGTCGCCCCGACGCGCCGTGGCGTGCCGTGTAGCGGCCCAGCGCGACGACGGTGTCGCCGGCGTCGAGAATCTCCTTCGGAGCGACCCGGAAGTCGATCCACTCGCTCGCGAGGCGCGAGAAGACGCCTTCTACGATCGCTTCCGGTCCGATGTACGGGTTGCCGTCGGCGTAGGGGAAGTTCTCGGCCTCGTTCCACACGATGTCCGCGGCCATCGCCGCGAGAACGGCCTCGACGTCCCCCGCCGTAAACGCATCGTACGTCCCGCGGATCACTTCGACGTTGTTCGGCATGGTCCGGCTCCTGCGCAGGTTTGGCGAGGAAGAGACCGGGAAGCTCCCGGCCGCCTCTTCGCGAATCTTCTCCTCCAGCCTCACGAATGTGTCCGGATCGCGTCAAGACCGCGGGAGGCGTTCGCCGAATTCGATGTCCGAATTCCGGTGGCAGCCGCTCCGGGATTCCGGCATCTTCGGGCCATGGACGCACACACGCTGCCCCCCGAGTCCGTGATGCTCGAGGCGTTTCTCGCCGGGGACGCTTCGTTCGACGGGATCTTCGTCACCGCGGTGCGGACGACGGGGATCTTCTGCCGGCCGTCGTGCGCGGCGCGGAAGCCCCGGAAGGAGAACGTCTCGTTCTTCCGGTCCCCTGTGGAGGCCCTTTCCGCCGGATTCCGCCCGTGCCGGCGGTGCCGGCCGATGGAGCCATCCGGTCGGGTCCCCGACTGGCTCCGACCCCTGCTGCGGGAGGTCGAAGAGGACCCGACGCGCCGCTGGACGGACGCCGACCTTCGCTTACGCGGCCTGAGCCCGGAGCGCGTCCGCCGGTGGTTTCGGCGGACCCACGGAATGACGTTCCACGCGTACAGCCGGGCCCGACGTCTCGGGTCGGCCCTCGGATCGGTGCGGGAGGGGTCGGATGTGACGCGTGCGGCCTACGAGAGCGGCTGGGAGTCGCTCAGCGGGTTCCAGGAGGCGTTCCGCCGCTGGTTCGGCGAGAGTCCGACGGCGACCATCGACCGGGCCGTGATCCAGGTGGACCGGGTCTCTACGCCCCTCGGCCCGATGCTCGTCGGCGCGACGGAGGACGCCCTCTGCCTGCTGGAGTTTACGGACCGTCGCGCCCTCGAGAGACAGGTGCATCGCGTCGCAGCGCGCCTGGGCGCG
>Ga0316576_10001303_pt1 | contig 13241 bp, 10 predicted proteins | sample S0NA_FD_203075 | JGI IMG/M metagenome (GOLD analysis project Ga0316576, IMG submission 203075) | Rhizosphere microbial communities from salt marsh grasses in Alabama, United States - S0-2_050615r3r5 | ecosystem: Host-associated > Plants > Roots > Rhizosphere | place: USA: Alabama | collected... | reverse complement strand
ATGGCCGTTCCACTCGACGCGGGCGCCCGGACCCGGGCCGGGATCTCCGGAATCATCGGTGCCGGCGTCGCCCTGGGGGTTGGGGAGTTGCTGGCCGGGGTGTTCGACCCGGTCCCGTCCCTGCTGGCGGGAGTCGGCGGTGTGGTGGTCGATCGGGCGCCGCCGATCGTCAAGGACGTCGCGATCGCGCTGTTCGGGACCGCCGACAAGGGTGCCCTCGCCATCGGCACCGTGATCATCGCCCTCGTCGTCGGCTTCTTCACCGGCAGGGCCGCGCTGCACCGCTTCTGGGTGGCCTCCGCCGTGTTCGCCGGCTTCGCTCTGCTGGGCTTCCTGGCCGGGATCGGGGAGCCGCTGGCGTCGGGGTGGGCCACCGCCGCCGCGGCTGCGGCGGCGGCCGCCGCCGGCCTCGGTGCGCTCGGCGTGCTGCTGCGTCTCGCCCGGGTCCCCGAGCCGGGGGATGCGGCGGCCGGGGATCCCGGGCGCCGCCGATTCCTCGGGGTCGCCGCCGCCGGAGTGGTGGTGGCCGCCTCGGCCGGGGCCGTCGGCCGCCGCCTGCTGGCGTCGGCGCCCGAGCCGGCCGCCTCGAGCCTGCCCGGCGTCGGCGATCCCGTGCCGCCCCCGGGGCCCGGCGAGGCCTTCGCCGTGGACGGGCTCTCACCGGTGGTCACCCCCAACGATCGCTTCTACCGGATCGACACCGCGCTGGTCGTTCCCCGGATCGACGCCGACACCTGGCGCCTTCGGGTGTTCGGCGCGGTCGAGCAGGAGGTCGAGCTGACCTACCAGGACCTGCTGGCGGGCCCGCTCGAAGAGCGCTACGCCACCATCGCCTGCGTGTCGAACCAGGTCGGGGGCGACCTGGTCGGCAACGCCGCCTGGGCGGGGGTGCCGCTGACCGACGTGCTCGAACGAGCCGGCGTGCGGCCGGAGGGCACCCAGATCGTCGGGCGTTCGATCGACGGGTTCACGGTGGGCTTCCCGACCGAGGTGGCCTTCGACGGGCGCCGTCCGCTGATCGCGATCGGAATGAACGGCGTGCCGCTGCCTCGCAAGCACGGCTTTCCTGCCCGGCTGATCGTCCCCGGCCTCTACGGCTACGTGTCGGCGACGAAGTGGCTCACCGAGATCGAATTGACCGGCTGGGAAGATTTCGACGCCTATTGGGTTCCGCGAGGATGGTCGAAGGAGGCGCCGATCAAGACCCAGTCCCGGATCGACGTGCCCAGGACGAACGCCCGGGTCGTCGCCGGACCGGTGGCGGTCGCCGGTGTCGCCTGGGCTCCCACCCTGGGCATCGACGCCGTCGAGGTCCGGGTGGACGGCGGAGCGTGGCAGCCCTGCGAGACCAGCGATCCGCTCTCGGCGGCGGCGTGGGTGCAGTGGCGCGCCGACGTGGAGTTGACGGCGGGCGAGCACACCCTGGAGGTGCGGGCCACCGACGGGACCGGCCGGCCTCAGACCGACGAGGAGTCGTCGCCCCGCCCGGACGGGGCGACGGGGTACCACCGGGTGACCGTCACCGCCGCCTGAGCGGCCCGTCCCGCCGCCCGGTAGCCTCTGCCTGCCGGAACGCGGGAGGAGCGACGATGCTGCGGCGTGGCGCCACCGGCCGGGAGGTGCGGGACCTCCAGTCGGCCCTCCTCCGGCGCGGGATCAACCCGGGGCCGCTCGACGGGGTCTTCGGGCCCCGGACCGAATCGGCCGTGCGCCGGCTCCAGGAAGTCGAGGCCCTCGCCACCGATGGAATCGCCGGGCCGGAGACGCTGGCGGCGTTGGGGACGGCATCGCAGGACGAGTGAGCCGGGCGGGCGCTCAGCGGTGCCCGGCGACCACGAGGTGAGCACTGAGGAGGCGCCACACCTCGGGTTCTGCCAGAGCGCGTCGCATCGAGCGAAGGGTCTCGAGGAACGCCGGCACCGCGTGGTGGGTCCCCATGGGGTTGGGGCGGGTCTCCTCGAGGACGTCGGCGTCGGGCCGGAGCACGACCACGTCGCACTCCGGCCAGGTCTCGTGAATTCGCTCGACCTCGGCGTCGAGGGCCACAACCCCGACCCGGTCGAGGACGCTCTCGTAGAGGCGAGCGCCGCGGCGGGTCTCGTGGGACGCCATCGGGGCCGAGACGATCACGAGGTCGAGTGGGGGATCGGCGCCGAGCACCAGGTCGGCGCTGGTCCCCGAGGCGAGGCCGCCGTCCACGTAGAGGCGGCCGTCGATCTCGACCGGTGCGAACACCATCGGGACGGCAGACGACGCCGCCGCCGCCCGCGCCAGCGTCGTGTCGGGGCTGCCCTCCGTCCCGAAGGCGACCCTGGCCCGTGCCGCGACGTCGTAGGCGGGGACGATCGTCGGCTTCGACGGCCATCGGTGGGCCAGGTCGCCGATGCGTTCCTCGAGCCACTCCTCGATCCCGGCCGTCGTGTACCGGGCGGGACTGGCGACGGCCAACTGCAGGCCCGGCCGGCGGAGGCCGGGGGCCAACCCGTGGCGGACCCAGCGGACCACGCCCTTCAGCCGGGTCCGGCGGTAGAGGCGGTCGGCGAGGGTCGTGGCGACCTCGGCGTGACCCTCGGCGTCCCCGATGAGTGACTCGAGGCTGAGGTCGCCGGCCCGGACCAGCCCGGCGACGACGGCTCCGGACGAGGTCCCGACCACCACCTCGGCGTCGTCGGGGTTCCACCCGGTCGCCATCTCGACGGCGAGGAGGGCACCGAGGTGGTACGCGGCGCCGGTGATCCCGCCGCCTCCGAGAACCAGCCCGACCCTGCTCATGGCGATCAAGGATATTGCCACCATCGGGTAGGGTCGCGCCGATGCCGCTGCGCTCTGCCCGCCTTCCCGACGATTGGCCGGCGCTCGCCCGCCTGATCGACGAGATCGAGCGCCTCGACGGGTACGACCCGCTCACCGAGGACGCCTACCTGGCGATCGGCTCCGGAGACGGTCCACCGGGGCTCGTGGCGGTCGAGGACGGGACTCCGATCGGCTACGCCCACCTCCGGAGGGCGGTCGATGCGACCGTCGTCGAGGTGGCGGTGCATCCCGCCTGCCGTCCCGTGCAGGCCCATCTGCTGCTCCAGGCGGCGGTGACCCGTGCCGGGGAGGGGGAGACACGCCTGTGGGCGTCCGACGCCGAGACCGTCGCCGCCGCCGAGGAACTCGGCTTCCGGGAGACCCGCCGGCTGGTGCAGATGATCCGGCCCCTTCCTCCCGACGAAGCGCCCGCCTTGCCCGGAGGGCTCGATGTCGCCTCGTTCCGGCGGGGCCTCGACGAGGACGCGGTGCTCGGGGTCAACAACGTCGCCTTCGCCGGCCACCCCGACAACGGCGCCTGGACCCGCGAGATCCTCGAGGGGAGGATGGCGCGCCGCTGGTTCGATCCCCGGGGACTGCTCCTGGCGCGCCGGGCGGGTGAGCTCGTCGGGTTCTGCTGGACCAAGATGCACTCGAGGGCGGTGGGGGAGATCTACGTGATCGCCGTCCTGCCGCACCTCCAGGGACGGGGACTGGGAGCCGGTCTGGCCCTGCTCGGCCTGTGGGACCTCCACGACCGCAGCGGTGCCCGTTCTGCGACGCTGTTCACCGAATCCGGCAACGAGCGGGCCCGGCGGCTCTACGAGCGTCTCGGCTTCGAAGTGCTGCGCTCCAAGCGCCACCTGGAACGGCGGGCGCCGCAGGGCTGAGGATCAGCGGGGCGCGAACCGTGCGCCGCAGCCGGGGCACTCCTCGTCGTCCTCGGCGGTGGCAGCCCGGCACCACGGGCACGGCAGGTCCACCTCACCGTCGGGCTGCAGCCGGGTCAGCGAGACGACCCGGGCCGCCTCGGCAGTCAGGGCGAGTACGAGAACGGCGATCACGTCCCACTCCTCGAGATCGGTTCGGTGCCGCAGGCTAGGGGGCGAATCGGGCGATCCGGTGGATTTCGAGCCGGCGGCGTCCCGGACCGCCCGTCGGTGCGGGTACCCTGGTGGCCCCCGAACTGGGACTGCGAAATGCCCATCACCCTGCACCTTCCCGACGGTTCTCCGCTGGCCCTCGACGACGGCGCCACCGGCGCAGACGCCGCCCGCGCCATCGGGCGGAGGCTCGCCGAGGCCGCCGTCGCGGTGAGGGTGGACGGGACGCTGCGCGACCTCGACGCCGCCCTGCCCGACGGGGCCACCATCGAGATCGTCACCGCCGACAGCGAGACCGGCCGCCACGTGCTGCGCCACTCGGCGGCGCACGTCATGGCGCAGGCCGTGCTCGACCTCTACGAGGGCGCCACCTTTGCGATCGGGCCGGCGATCGAGGACGGCTTCTACTACGACTTCGACATCGGCCGGCCGTTCACCCCCGAGGACCTCGAGCAGATCGAGGCCCGGATGGAGGAGATCGTCGGCGAGGACCAGCCCTTCGAGCGGGACGAGGTCTCCAAGGCGGAGGCACTCGGCATCTTCGCCTCCCACCCCTTCAAGACGGAGATCATCCGGGCGGTGGACGAGGAGGAGGGCGCCGGGGGCGACGTGGTGAGCCTCTACCGCAACCGGGACTTCGTGGACCTCTGCCGCGGCCCCCACCTGCCGTCCACGGGCCGGCTGCGGGCGTTCAAGCTGCTGCGCACCGCCGGCGCCTATTGGCGGGGCGACGAGAAGCGGCCGCAGCTGCAGCGGATCTACGGGACCGCCTGGGAGAGCCGGGCCGCCCAGGAGGCCTACCTGCACCGGCTCGAAGAGGCCCGCAGGCGGGACCACCGCAAGCTCGGCGCCGAACTCGACCTGTTCTCGTTCCCGACGGAGCTCGGCAGCGGGCTCGCCGTGTGGCACCCGCACGGTGCCCTGGTGCGCACCCTGATGGAGGACTACTCGCGGCGGACGCACCTCAGCCACGGCTACGACATCGTGGTGACCCCGCACATCGCCAAGGCGCACCTCTGGGAGACCTCGCAGCACCTGTCGTTCTACGCCGAAGGGATGTTCCCCGGCATGGAGATCGACGAGGGCGACGAGTACCGACTGAAGCCGATGAACTGCCCGTTCCACATCCTCATCTACCGTTCGCGGAGCCGCTCGTACCGCGAGCTGCCGATGCGGCTGTTCGAGCTGGGAGCGGTGTACCGCTACGAGCGCTCCGGGGTGGTCCACGGCCTGCTGCGCGCCCGCGGCTTCACCCAGGACGACAGCCACATCTTCTGCATGGAGTCGCAGATCGAGGACGAGCTGCAGGGCCTCCTCGACTTCTCCCTGATGGTGCTGCGGGACTTCGGTTTCGACGAGTTCGAGGCAGACCTCTCGACCCGGCCCGAGAAATACGTCGGGGATCCCGAGAAGTGGGAGCGGGCCACCGAGGCACTCCGCCGGTCGCTGGAGGCCGCCGGCCTCGAGTACGCGGTCGCCGAGGGCGAGGGCGCCTTCTACGGGCCGAAGATCGACCTGCACGTTCGCGATGCGATCGGACGTCGCTGGCAGGTGAGCACCCTCCAGGTGGACTTCGGCCAACCGGAGAACTTCGCCATCGAGTACGCCAGCCCGGAGAACACCCGGGAACGACCGGTGATGATCCACCGGGCGCTGTTCGGCTCGGTGGAACGCTTCTTCGGCGTGCTGCTCGAGCACTACGCCGGGGCGCTGCCCGGGTGGCTGGCGCCGGTCCAGGCCACGGTGATCCCGGTCGCCGACCGGCACACGGGCTACGCAACCGAGGTCGCCGAGCGGCTCCGCTCCGACGGGCTGCGGATCGAGGTCGATGCACTCGACGACACGGTGGGTGAGAAGATCCGCCGGGCGATCACCGCCAAGCACCCGGCGGTGATCGTCGTGGGCGACGCCGACGTCGAGGCCGGCACCGTCGGCCTCCGGCTGCGGGGCGAGGCCGAGCGCCGGGGGACCCCGCTCTCCGAGGCGGCGGACGAACTGGCCGATCTCTGCCGCCCACCGCGCTGATCCGGGGTTGAGCAGGACCCACGACGGTGTAGCCTCGCTGCGGCCCGGCGGGCCCATCACCTCCAGGGGAGACTCGTGAAGCATTTCATCCGGCTGCTGTCCTCGGTCGTCCGCAGGCTGCCGCGAACCGTCATCGTGGTCGCCGTGCTCCTGACCCTCGTCTTCGGCTCGTTCATCCGCGATCAGGAGCAGGCCTCCGGGAACGAGGGGTTCTCGCCGGACTCGCCGGAGTTCCTCGCCGCCCAGACCGTGGACGAGGTGTTCACCCAGAGCTCCCGGGTCGCCGTTCAGATCCTCGTGGGGTCGGACGCCGGCGACGTGATCACCGCCGAAGGCCTCCGGACCTACGCCGCCGTCCGGCAGGCCGTGCTCGACAGCCGGGCCTCCGAGGTCATGGGCGTCGAGTCCGGTGACCCCTCCCAGGACATCGTCGGTTTCCTCGACCCGGCGCTGGCGGCACTCGGCGACACCGACCTCGCTTCCGTCGACGACGCCGCGGTGAAGGCGGCGCTGCCGGAGGGCCTCGCTGCGCTTCCGCCGGCCGTCGCCGAGCAGGTCCAGGGGCTCTACTCGAACCAGGCCGACCTCTCCGTCCCCGAGTCGCCCTCCGGCCTCGTGGTCGTCTTCCTGTCGCTCTCGGCGCTCGAGGACGACCCGGACCTCACCGAATTGCAGGCGATCCAGGTGGACATGCGCGACGCGGTCACGGCGGCCGTCGAGGCGACCCCCGGCGACGACGTGTCCGCCGACGCCTTCTCGTTCGCGCTGCTGTTCGCCAACCAGGACGAGTTCCAGAGCGAGATCGGACGACTGTTCGCGGCCGCCGGCTACATCATCGTCATCATCCTGGCGTCGGTGTTCTTGATCATGCCGATCCGGCGCTCCGGGGTGCTGCTCGCCGGCGGAGGCTTCGCGGTGCTCGCCCTCGTCACCCTGTTGATGGTGCTCGAGGTGCTGCCGGTCTACGCCCCGCTGCTGGCGATCGTCGTCGTGTTCGGGCTCTGGACGTGGCGAGAACGCGGGCTGCGGCGGGCCGCCGCCGACACCGGTCTCTCGCTGGCGGTGATCCTCATGTCGATCTCGTGGATGAACGGGATCGGCGTGCTGCTCGGGCCGAAGTACCTCGGTCTGATCGGCAACTTCAGCGAATTCCTCCAGATCGTCCCGATCCTGCTCATCGGCCTCGGCGTGGACTACGCGATCCACCTCCTTTCCCGGTACCGGGAGGAACTGGGGGAGGGCGCCGACGTGGTGAGCGCCGCGGTGCGTGCCAGCCGGACGGTCGGGGTGGCGCTCGTGCTCGCCACCGTCACGACGGCGGTCGGGTTCCTGACCAACATCGCCAGCCCGGTCACCGCCGTGAAGGACTTCGGGATCCTCGCCACCGTCGGCATCGGGTCGGCGTTCCTGCTGATGCTGACCTTCGTGCCCGCCGCCCGGATCCTCCTCGATCGCCGGGCCGAGCGGCGCGGCGAGCACCCGATCTCGGAGACCCACGATCCCGGCGGCCGGATGCTTCCGAGGGTCATGGGCAGCCTGTCGGTCTTCGCCGAACGGGTGCCGGTCGTGATGCTGAGCCTCGCCCTGGCCGTCGGCGGCGCCGGGGCCTGGGGACTCACCCAACTGAAGACGACCTTCTCCTTCACCGACTTCGTGCCGGAAGGATCCCCGCTCCTCGAGACCTTCGACACGCTGACGGCGGAGTACGGAGGCGGCGTGGGGGAGCGGACCCAGGTGCTCGTCGAGGGTGATGTCGCCACCCCCGACGTGCACAACGGCCTGGCGCTCGCCCAGGCGGCGATGGCGGACACCGTCCACGTCGAGACGCTTGGTGGGCGGGTGGCCGCCGAGTCGCCCCTCTCGGTGCTCTTCGCGCTGGTGACCCCGCCCGACCGGGGCGGCAGCCCGGAGACCTATCTGCCGGAGTTCGCCGCCGAGGCGGCCGGCCTCGGCCTCCAGGAGGACCTGACGGTCACCGCCGGCGCCGACGTCGACGGCCTCTACCGTGCAGCCGAGGCCGTGGCCCCCGACGCCATGCGGCGGGTGATCGCCGAGGGGCCCGACGGTCGCTACCGCTACGTGAACGTCACCGTCTTCACGACCGGCGGCGAGCAGGGCGCCCGGGATCTCGCCGAGGGGCTCCGGGAGGACTTCGAACCGGTGGACTCACTTCCCGGGGTGTCGGCGGTCCCGACGAACGAGAACATCATCAGCGCCGGGGTCGTCGACGCCCTCCAGTCTTCGCAGTTGTCGTCGCTGCTGCTCACGATCCTCGCCGCCATGCTGCTGCTCGTCGTCAACTTCCTCGTGGAGTCACGCCGGCCGCTCCTCGGCGTGATCACGATCCTGCCGGTGGCGCTCGTGGTCTTGTGGGTGTTCGGGGCGATGGCGGTGGCCGGGATCTCGTTCAACCCGGTCACGGCGATGATCGCCGCCATCGCGATCGGTATCGGGGTCCCCTACACGATCCACATCACCCACCGCTACCAGGAGGACCGCATCCGCTGCGAGTCCCCGGAGGAGGCGATCCGCAGCACGATGACCCACACCGGCGGGGCGCTCGCCGGCTCGGCGCTGACCACCGTCGCCGGTTTCGGCATCCTGATCACGTCGACCTTGAAGCCCTTCCAGCAGTTCGGCCTCGTCGTGGGGTTCGCCATCGGCTTCGCGCTGATCGCTGCGGTGCTCGTCCTCCCGAGCATGCTGGTGCTCTGGGATCGCTGGCACCGGCGGCGCGGCGAAGCGGTCATCGACGAGGGCGCCCTCGCCGGGGCGCTCACGAACGGGGTCCCGGCATCGTGAGCCGGCCGGGGTAGCCTGATCGGGATGGCTGAGCGGCGGTCGCGGCGGGGGATCGAGATCCCGGACGAGGTGGCGCAGGCCGCCTCGCTCCCCGAGGACCTCGACTCGTCGGTCATCGGCCCGTACGCCTTCCCGAGTCCCGCCCGGCGGCGGAACGCGGCCTGGATCTACCTCGGCGGGGCGGTGGTCGCCGGGAGCGGAGCCATCGCCGGCCTCACCGCCGGGCTCTGGGTGGCCGCCGGCTTGCTCGTCGTCCTCGCCGTCTGGAACCTGGCCGCCGCCTGGCCGCTCCGGATCGGCGACACCGAGGCGCTCGAGATCGCCAACCGGGAGGCGGCCTTCACCGTCGGGCACGCCTCGGCGGCGGTGGGATTCGACGGCTGGCGTTCCCGTCCGGTGTGGAACGTCCTCGTGTTCTCGGCGGACGACCCGCCCTCGCAACGCGGGTTGATCCGGGTCGACGGGGTGAACGGCACCGTCGTCGGCCGCTACATCGAGGAGAATCCCGAGGCCTGAGGCGCCGGCCCGGTCGTCAGGCGCCCTCGCGCCGGCGGCGGCACTCGGCGCACAGTGCTCCACCCCAGACGACGAACCCGAGGAAGACCGCCGCCGCCCCGGCGATGAACAGCAGTCTCCAGGGCCACGCCGCCTCGATCGCAGCCCAGAAGAGGAACCCGAACACGACGAACACCGGGATCACGCACCAGCAGGCGATGAGGATGCCCACCGTCCGTTCCAGGCCCCGTCCCAACCGGCTCTCTCGATCTGCCACTGTCCCACCTCGATGCGGCTCTCCCCCATGGTCCGCACCGGAGGGGGCGGCCGGTAGGGGAGATGTCCCCGCGCTCTCATCGGGCCGCGCCGGGTAAGGGCCATCGGCCCTACGGCCTAGGGCCGATCAGAGGACGTACGACTCGCCGTCCTGATCCACGATCTCGAGGGCGGCGAGCACTTGCCCGCTGCGAACCCACTTCTCGAGGACCGCAGCCGCCTGGGTGTTGCAGCCGGCCTTGAACAGGTCCCACGGCTCGCCGCGGTGGGCTTCGGCGACGTCGGCCCGGTGCCCGGCGAGGGGGACGATTTCCCCGGCGCGCACCTCGAAGCCCTCGAGGACGGCGACTGCGAGGCCGAGTTCGTCGCATCTGCCGACGATGCGGCGGGCCGCCGCGAGCGGGTAGAACCCCTCGTCCTCGTCGCCGCGCCGGGCGGCGGTGAGGTCGAATTCGCTGGCCAGCTGATCCACCGGGTGGACGTCTCCGGGACCCGGCGCCGGAGACGCGGCGGCCTCGACGTCGAGCATGGCGGCCGCGGTGTCGAGCGCCCGCTGCAGGTCGGCGACCTCGAAGGTCCAGGGCTCGCCCTCGTCGTCGGCGTAGAACTCGGCGACCAGGGTGCCCTCGTCGAGGTAGACGCAGCCGACGACCTCGTCCTCTTCGACGAGATCGACGAGCGGCTCGTCCCAGTCGGGCCGGGAGCTCTCGCGGGCGATGAGGTCGGACACGCTCAGCGCTCGTGGACGGCCGGGTAGTCGCGGGTGGTGGGGCCGGTGTAGACCTGGCGAGGCCGGCCGATCCGGGTGTTGGGATCCTCCGTCATCTCCTTCCACTGGGCGATCCATCCGGGAAGGCGTCCGATGGCGAAGAGGACCGTGAACATCTGCTGCGGGAAGCCCAGCGCCCGGAACATCAGCCCCGAGTAGAAGTCGACGTTCGGGTACAGCTTGCGCTCGACGAAGTAGTCCTCGGTGAGGGCCGCCTCCTCGAGGTGCAGCGCGATGTCGAGGAGCGGGTCGTTCGGCGCGATCCGGTCGATCACCTCGTGGGCGAAGTTCTTGAGGATCCGTGCCCGGGGGTCGTAGTTCTTGTAGACGCGGTGGCCGAAGCCCCACAGCCGGAAGGGGTCGTCGGGGTTCTTGGCCCGTTCGAGGTAGGCCCGGTAGTCGCCGCCGCCGGCGTCGATCTCGCGCAGCATGTCGAGCACGTTCTGATTGGCGCCGCCGTGGAGCGGGCCCCAGAGGGCGTTGATGCCGGCCGCCACGGACGCGAACAGGTTGGCGCGGCTGCTCCCGACGAGGCGCACGGTCGAGGTCGAGCAGTTCTGGCTGTGATCGGCGTGGAGGATCAGCAGGACATCGAGGGCCTTGGCGACCACCGGATCGACCTCGTACTCCTCGGTGGGCAGCGCGAACATCATGTGGAGGAAACGGGCCGCGTAGTCGAGCGAGTTCTTCGGGTAGACGTACGGCTGGCCCATCGACTTCTTGTAGGCGAAGGCCGCCACGGTGGGCAGCTTGGCGATCAGCCGGATCGCCGACTCCTCGACGGCCTTCGGATCCTGCGGGTCGTGGAACTCGGGATAGAAGGTGGACATCGCCGAGACGGCCGAGGAGAGGATCGCCATGGGATGGGCATCCTTCGGGAAGGCGTCGAACAGCCGCTTCATCTCCTCGTTGAGGAGCGTGTGGTGGGTCACCGTCGAGCGGAACTCGTCGAGCTGGGGGCGCGTCGGGAGGTTCCCGTGAAACAGGAGGTAAGCGACTTCGCAGAAGCACGACCGCTCGGCGAGCTGCTCGATGGTGTAGCCCCGATAGGTCAGTTTGCCGGCGCCGCCGTCCACGAAGCTGACGCCGCTCTCGCAACTGGCGGTGTTCGCGAAGCCGTAGTCGAGGGCGACGACTCCGGTCTGGGCGCGCAGCTGGGAGATGTCGATCCCTGCGCTCCCTTCGGTTCCCTCGACGATCTCGAGCGTGTAGTCACTTCCCCGAAAGCTCAGGTTGGCCGTCTCCCGTTCCATTGCAGGCGTTCCCCTCTCTCCCCGATCGCTCAGTCTTCCTCGGCTGCCGCGGCGATGACCCGCTGGGCCTCGTAGGGCGGCGCCTCCTCGTAGTGGCTCATCTCCATCTCGAAGCTACCCCGGCCGCTCGTGATCGACCGGAGGTCGACGCTGTAGCGCTGCATCTCGGCGAGCGGGACCTCTGCCCGAATCACTCTCAGGTTGCCCTCCGAGTCCATTCCGAGCACCCGGCCGCGCTTCGAGTTGAGGTCGCCGATGATGTCGCCCATGAGTTCCTCGGGCACCCGGACCGTCACCGACATGATCGGTTCGAGCAACGCAGGGCGCAGGGCGGCGGCGGCGGTCCGGACCGCCTGGATCCCGGCCATCCGGAACGACAACTCGTCGGAGTCGACCGAGTGGTACTTGCCGTCGTAGACGGTCGCCTGGATGTCGACGACCGGGTAGCCCGCCACGATCCCCCTGGCGAGGGCCTCCTGGATCCCGCGGTCGACGGCGGGGATGTATTGGCGGGGGATCGACCCCCCCTTGACCTCGTCCACGAACTGGTAGCCGGAACCGACCGGCAGCGGGGCGAAGCGCACGAACGCGACGCCGAACTGGCCGCGGCCGCCGCTCTGCTTCTTGTGCTTCCCCTCGACGTCGGCGCTGCCGCGGATGGTCTCCCGGTACGGGATCCGGGGCAGTTCGGTCTCGACCTCGACGCCGAAGCGGCTCGCCAGCCGGTTGACCGTGACCTCGAGGTGGGCGTCGCCGAAGCCCGAGAGCACGGTTTCGTTCGTGTCGCTGCGGCGTTCCATGATCAGCGTCGGGTCGTCGTCGATCGCACGCTGGAGGGCGGTCGAGAGCTTCTCCTCGTCCGCCTGCGACTTCGGGAAGATGGCGAGCGACATCGACGGGCGGGGCATCTCCACCGGCGCGATCACGGCGGTGGTACCCGGCGTTCGCAGCGTGTCCCCGGTGAGCACCGTCTCCAGCTTCGCGACGGCGGCGATGTCGCCGGAGGCGACCTCCTTCACGTCGGTGTGCTCCTTGCCGCGCATCGAGAACAGGTTGTGCATCCGGCCCCGATTGCCGAGGCGGGCGTTCTCGAGCTCGGCATCCACGGTGAGGGTGCCCCGGAAGACCCGGAAGAGGGAGATCCTGCCGACGTAGGGATCGGACATGGTCTTGAAGACGTAGCCGACGACCGGGCCCCCCTCGTCGGGCATCTCGCCGCCGGCCATCCGCGGGGCGGGCCGCTCGGCGGGGCTCGGCCCGTAGTCCACGATGAACTGGGCGAGCCGGTCGACGCCGATCATGCGGGTCGCCGAGCCGCACAGCACCGGGAAGGCGGCGCCTGCGACCATCCCCTTGTGGACTCCGGCGATCAGCTCGTCGCCGGAGGGCTCCTGACCCTCGAAGTAGCGCTCCAGCATCTCGTCGTCGGTCTCCACGACCGCCTCGACGAGGGCCGTGTGGAGTTCCTCGACCCGGCTCTCGACGCCGGCCGGGACAGGTCCCTCGGAGGCCGTCGGATCGCCCTCGGTGTAGGTGAAGGCCCGGCCGCCGACGAGGTTGGCGACGCCGCTCAGGTCGGATTCGGTGCCGATCGGCACCTGGATCGGCGCGATGCCGGTCCCGAACACCCCCTTGAGGGCGCCGAGGACCTCTGGGAAGTCGGCGCGTTCCCGGTCGAGCTTGTTCACGAAGACCGCCCGGGCGATCCCTTCCTCCTCGGCGAGG
>Ga0316576_10001302_pt1 | contig 13243 bp, 11 predicted proteins | sample S0NA_FD_203075 | JGI IMG/M metagenome (GOLD analysis project Ga0316576, IMG submission 203075) | Rhizosphere microbial communities from salt marsh grasses in Alabama, United States - S0-2_050615r3r5 | ecosystem: Host-associated > Plants > Roots > Rhizosphere | place: USA: Alabama | collected... | reverse complement strand
AGACCCCGGACATCCCCGTGCTGGATGCCACCGACATCACCATCCCAGCGCCCGTGCCCGCCCCCCGTTCGCTTCGGCTCCCGAGCGTCGACGTCACCATGCCGGTCATCGCGACCGGAGTGGCACGCGACGGTCAGATGGAGCTCCCCGACGACCCGTCGCAGATCGGCTGGTACCGGTTCGGCGCCGCACCCGGTGACCGACGAGGCTCGGCCGTGCTGGCGGGCCACGTCGACTCCATCGACGAGGGCGCCGGTCCGCTGGCCCGGCTCGCCTCGGTCTCGGTGGGCGAGCGGGTGGTCGTCACCGATGGGGACGGGGCGCGGCTGACCTACCGGGTCACGGACGTGCAGCGCATCGCCAAGGCCGCGCTCCCCGTCGACAGAATCTTTCGGCCCGACGGCCGTCACCGGCTCGTCATCGTCACGTGCGGTGGACGTTATCTCCCGGATGCGGGAGGGTACGAGGACAACATCGTGGTCTCGGCTCGACCGGTGGGCTTGTGAGGCCGGTCATGACTGCCACGATCGAGACCGCAACCGTTCGTGAGGAGCCGCGGGTGACCGGATCCGTCACGGGAGCGACCGAACCGGCCGCGTCCATGACCGACGCCGACGTCGGGACGGCGTTCGCGCAGGGCGTCGAGACCGCACTCGAGGAGGCCTACCGCCGGTGGGCGTCCCTCGTCTTCACCGTCGCGATGCGGACGCTGAGCGACCGCACCGACGCCGAGGACGTCGTGCAGCAGGTCTACGTGGCAGCCTGGCAGAGTCGCGCGTCGTTCGACCCGGGCGCCGGGTCGCTGCCCGGATGGCTGCTGGGCATCACCCGGCACAAGGTCGCGGACGTGCATGCAGCACGGGCGCGTCTCGGCCGAACCCAGCAGGCGGTGGAGCGGGTGACCACCGACCCGACGGCCCCGGCTCCGGCTGAGCCCGTCGTCGACAAGGTGCTCGTCGCCGACGAGCTCGCCAGGCTGGGCCAGCCGCAGAAGCGCATCCTCGAGCTGGCGTTCTACGAAGACCTGACCCATGCCCAGATCGCGAGCGTCCTTCGCCTTCCGTTGGGCACGGTCAAGAGCCACATCAAGCGCAGCCTCGACAAGCTGCGGGTGCGACTGGAGGTTGACGGTGTTGCACTGTGACCCCGAGTCCCTTGCCCTGAGGTCGCTGGGCGAGGGTGGGGTGAGCCCGGACGACGACACGCACCTGGCCACCTGTGACCAGTGCCAGGCCGAGCTCGCGTCGCTGCGCGCAGTCGTGACCACGGCTCGCACCGGTGGACCCGTCGAGCTGCTGCACCCGTCCCCGAGGGTCTGGGACGACATCCGCGCCGAGCTGGGGCTCGGTGCCACGACGACGCGGCCTCGAGACGCCTCGGCTGCCGGCTCCGTCCCACCGGCCGTCGCGATCGGCGAGCACCGGGACGGACGAGGCGAACCGGACCCGACGCTGAGCGGCCCTGGCACCGACCAGCCGACCACGGACGAGGCGCCCGTGGTGTCGCTGGACGCCCGTCGCGCGCGGCGGTCCCGTCCGGCCACCTGGCTCTTCGCGGCCGCCGCGGTCGGCGGCGTCGCCGTCGGGGGCGTGGTGACCGCGGCGGTGCTCGGCTCGACGTCGGAGCCCGCGTCCACCGTCGCCGCCACCGTCGACCTGGCGCCGCTGCCCGCATGGGACGCCTCGGGTACCGCTGACCTCACCGTCACCGATGACGGTCGGCAGGTGCTGGTCGTGACCGTGGACGAGGCCGCACCACCGGCGGGGGGGTTCCAGGAGGTGTGGCTGATCGACAGCAATGTCGAGGGCATGGTCTCCCTGGGCATCCTGGACGGCACGACGGGTGAGTTCGTGATCCCCGACGGCGTGGACGTGGCTGACTTCCCGATCGTGGACGTCTCCCTGGAGCCGTTCGACGGAGACCCGACCCACTCCGGCGACAGCATCGTCCGGGGCCAGATCGACGCGTAGCCGAGCCACGGCGAGCGAGCCTCCACCGGCCACCTACCATCGGCGCCATGGCTCGTCGCTCTGTGTCGCCGCGACTCGTCCGACGGCTCGCCGTCGCGTCGCTGGTCAGCCAGATCGGCATCGTCGTCACCGGCGGTGCCGTGCGGCTCACCGGCTCGGGCCTCGGCTGCCCGACCTTCCCGCGCTGCACGGAGGACTCGTACGTCAACACCCCCGAGTACGGCGTGCACGGGTTCATCGAGTTCGGCAACCGGCTGCTCACATTCGTGCTGGCAGCCATCGCGCTGGCCACGCTCGCCGCCGTCCTGGCGCAGCGACCGCGACGTCGTGACCTCGTCGAACCTGCCGTCGTGCTCTTCCTCGGGATACCCGTCCAAGCGCTCATCGGCGGCATCACGGTGCTGACCGAGCTGAACCCGTGGGTGGTGATGCTCCACTTCGTCGCCTCGTCGGTGCTGGTCGGCGTCGCTACCGTGCTGGTGCGCCGGTCGCGTGAACCGGCCGGCCCGGTGCGCCCGATCGGGGGCGGGGTCGCCGGGCAGTGGCTGCGTCGTCTCGCCGCCGTCGTCGTCGGGACGACGTACCTCGTGGTCTACCTCGGCACCGTGGTGACGGGCAGTGGTCCGCACGCCGGTGACGACATGGCCGCGCGAACCGGTCTCGACCCCGAGAGCGTGAGCCAGCTGCACGTGGACGTGGTGTTCCTGCTGCTGGGGCTGACGATCGGGGCGTGGTTCGCGGCTCGTGCCGCTGGGTCGCCGGGGCGGGTCGCCCGGGCCGCGGCGGTGCTCGTGGCCGTCGAGCTCGCCCAGGGGCTCATCGGCTTCGTGCAGTACGTCACGGGCCTGCCGATCGTTCTCGTGGGCCTGCACATGCTCGGGTCGATGCTGCTCGTGGTCGCCGCCGTGTCGCTGCTGCTGGTCACTCGGGAGCGGGTGGAGGCGCAGGCGGTCGGCGCCGGTCCTGGCGCGGACGCCGGTGGCGTGGCGTCAGCCGAGGACGAGGACGTCGACGCCGATGCCGACGAAGACGATCGTCAGGTAGGTGATCGAGGCGTGGAAGAGGCGCATCGGACGCACGTGTCGCTCGGCTGACCGCGCAGCGCGCAGGAGCCGCCAGGCCTCGCCGACGAACCAGGCACCTCCTGCGACCGCCACGACGACGTACAACCACCCCAGCCCGGCGACCGGCCACAGGACCAGCGACGTGGCCACCGTAGCCGCGGCGTAGGCCAGGATCTGGCGACCCACCTGGACGTCCTCGGCCACGACCGGGAGCATGGGCACCCCGGCAGCGGCGTAGTCGTGGCGGAACTTCATCGCGAGCGGCCAGTAGTGGGCGGGGGTCCAGAAGAAGACGACGCCGAACATGACCCACGGCTCCCACGACAACCCGTTGGTCACTGCAGCCCATCCGATGAGCGTCGGCATGCAGCCCGCGATGCCACCCCACACGATGTTCTGGGGCGTGCGCCGCTTCAGCAGCACCGTGTAGACCAGCACGTAGAAGGCGTTGGCGAGCACCGTCAGCGCGGCCGCCAACGGGTTGACCCACACGAGCATGACCGCAACGGCGACAGCCAGCAGCACGACGCCGTAGGCGACGGCGGCCCGCACCGAGATGACGTCGTTGACCACGGGTCGACGCGACGTGCGACGCATCAGTGCGTCGATGTCGCGCTCGATGACCTGGTTGAACACGTGGGCGCTGCCTGCCGCCAGCGCTCCCCCGCCCAGGGTGGCCAGGACGAGCCCGACCGGTGGGATCCCCCGCTGCGCGAGGACCATGGCGGGCAGTGTCGTGATCAGCAGGAGCTCGACGACACGCGGCTTCGTGATCGCCACGAACGCCGCGACCGTGCTCCGGACCCGGCGCCGAGCGGTCTCCGGTGCCGGCATCGACCGGTCGACCGCGGCGGGTCGAGGGTCGACGGCGGTCACACATCCCACTGTACCGACGGCCGCGCCGGGCACAGATGGCGCGCGACGTCGTGACGCGGACTGGGTGCCGCTGTGAGGCGAGCCCGGCGGCTGGCTAGGCTGCCGAGAGCGGCCGCGTGCCGCTGGTCCGCCAGACGTCCGCCCATCGAAAGCAGCCGCTCATGAGCCCTGCCCCCCGAGCCCTCACCTGGACCGACGTCGACCAGCAGGCGGTCGACACGGTGCGTGTGCTCGCTCTCGACGCCGTCGAGAGGGTCGGCAACGGACACCCGGGCACCGCCGTCAGCCTGGCGCCGGCCGCCTACCTGCTCTTCCAGCGTCACCTTCGCCACGACCCGAGCGACCCGGCCTGGGCGGGGAGGGACCGCTTCGTGCTGTCGGCCGGGCACTCGAGCCTGACCCTCTACCTGCAGCTCTACCTCTCCGGGTACGACATGACGCTGGACGACCTCAAGGCGCTGCGCACCTGGGGCTCCCGCACGCCCGGACACCCCGAGTGGGGCCACACCCCGGGTGTCGAGACGACCACGGGGCCCCTGGGCCAGGGTGTCGGCAACGCCGTGGGCATGGCCATGGACGCACGCCGGGTACGTGGCCTGCTCGACCCGGATGCCGCCGCAGGCACCAGCCCCTTCGACCACCACGTGTACGCGCTGGCGTCCGACGGCGACATGCAGGAGGGGGTGTCAGCGGAGGCGTCGTCCCTCGCGGGCACGCAGGAGCTCGGCAACCTCACCGTCATCTGGGACGACAACCACATCTCGATCGAGGACGACACCTCCATCACCTTCACCGAGGACGTCTGCGCGCGGTACGAGGCCTACGGCTGGCACGTCCAGCGAGTCGACTGGCTGTCCCCGGACGGCACCTACCACGAGGACGTCGCAGCGCTCGACGCCGCGCTGACGGCCGCCCGTGCCGAGACGTCGCGACCGTCGTTCATCGCGCTGCGCACCATCATCGGCTGGCCTGCACCGACGAAGCAGAACACCGGCGCCATCCACGGGTCGAAGGCCGGCGCCGACGAGGTGCGCGCGGTCAAGGACATGCTCGGCTTCGACCCCGACGCCACCTTCCAGGTGGCGGGTGACGTCCTGGTCCACGCGCGGGCGGTGGCCGAGCGTGGCGCGAACCTGCGCGCCACCTGGGACGCGGACTACCAGGCCTGGCACGAGGCGAACCCGGAGCGGGCCGTGTTGTACGAGCGGCTGCGTGCACGGCGACTGCCCGACGGCTGGGACGACGACCTCCCTACCTTCGCCCAGGAGCGGGCGGACGGGACGGCGCTGGCCACCCGGTCGGCGTCCGGGGCCGTCCTGACGGCGGTGGCTCCCCGGCTACCGGAGCTGTGGGGCGGGTCGGCCGACCTGGCGGGCAGCAACAACACCACCCCGACGGGCCAGCCGTCGTTCCTGCCGGCCGAGCGGTCGTCGTCGTTGGCAGCCGGTGACCGCTACGGCCGCGTGCTGCACTTCGGAGTTCGTGAGCACGCCATGGGTGCGATCCTCAACGGCATCGCGCTCGGCGGCCTGACCCGCCCGTACGGCGGGACCTTCCTGGTCTTCAGCGACTACATGCGTCCGTCGGTGCGGCTGGCGGCGCTCATGGGCCTTCCGGTCACGTACGTGTGGACCCACGACTCCATCGGGCTCGGCGAGGACGGACCGACGCACCAGCCGGTGGAGCAGCTGGCCGCCCTACGCGCCATCCCCCATCTCGACCTCGTGCGACCGGCCGACGCCGTGGAGACCGTCGGCGCGTGGCGGGCCATCCTCCAGCAGCACGGCGAGATGCCCACACGCCCGGTCGGGTTGGCCCTCACCCGCCAGAAGGTCCCCGTGCTCGCCGACACCGACGCTGCGGCAGTCGCCAGAGGTGGCTACGTGCTGCACGACGTCGACGGCCGGCCGGACGTCGTGCTGCTCGCCAGCGGCTCGGAGGTCGCACTCGCGCTGGCGGCGGCGGACCGCCTCACCGACGATCGTGTGCGCACCCGGGTGGTGTCCATGCCGTGCCTCGAGTGGTTCGACGCCCAGCCCGAGGCGTACCGCGACTCGGTGCTGCCCCCCGACGTCCGGGCGCGGGTGTCGGTCGAGGCAGGAGTGGCACAGCCCTGGCACCGGCTGCTCGGCGATGTCGGCCGTACCGTCGGCCTCGAGCACTTCGGCGCCTCGGCCGACTACCAGACCCTGTTCGAGGAGTTCGGGATCACGGCCGACGCGGTGGTCGACGCTGCGCGCGCCGCCCTGACCGACGCACGCTGACGCCACACCTGCTGCTGGAGGAGGATCTGCCCCATGACCACACCCGACCTCGGTGCCTTGCCCGAGTCGATCGCGCACCTCCTGCGTCACGGCGTGTCGGTGTGGCTCGACGACCTCTCCCGTGACCGTCTCACCACCGGCAACCTCGCCGACCTGGTGCGCACCCGCGGCGTGAGCGGCGTGACCACGAACCCGACGATCTTCGCCGGAGCCATCACCTCGTCGGACGCCTATGCCGACGACATCGCCGCGCTCGCCGCGGCGGGTGCTGATGCCGAGACGGCCGTGCGTCGGCTGACGGTGCACGACGTCCGCGCCGCGTGCGACACCCTCGCCGACGTGGCGGAGGCGACCGACGGCGTCGACGGACGGGTGTCCATCGAGGTCGACCCGCGCCTGGCGCACGACGCCGAGGCCACCGTGGTTCAGGCCCGCGAGCTGTGGTCACAGGTCGACCGGCCCAACCTGCTGATCAAGATCCCGGCGACGAAGGCGGGGCTGCCCGCCGTCACCCGGTGCCTCGCCGAGGGCATCAGCGTCAACGTCACGCTCATCTTCGGGCTCGACCGGTACGACGAGGTGCTCGACGCGTTCATGTCCGGGATGGAGCACCGCCTCGCCGCCGGTCACCCCGTCGAAGGCCTGGCGTCCGTGGCGTCGTTCTTCGTCAGCCGCGTCGACACGGAGGTGGACCGACGTCTGGCGGCGATCGGGACGGATGATGCCCATGCCCTGCGTGGACGTGCAGCCGTCGCCAACGCCAGGCTCGCCTACCGCCGCTACGAGCAGCGCACCGACACGGAGCGCTGGATGCGGCTGGTCGGCCAGGGGGCTCGGTCGCAGCGTCCCCTGTGGGCCTCGACGTCGACGAAGAACCCCGAGTACCCCGACACGCTGTACGTGAGCGAGCTCATCGCACCCACCACGGTGAGCACCATGCCGGAGCCGACCCTGGAGGCCTTCGCCTCGCACGGAAGCGTCCCGGGCGACACCGTCCGCACCCACTACGACGACGCGGACCAGGTGTTCGCCGACCTCGAGCGCGTCGGGGTCGACATGGCCGAGGTGACCGCACTGCTCGAGGAGCAGGGTGTGGCGTCGTTCGCCGACAGCTGGAACCAGCTGCTCGACGCCGTGCACACCCAGCTCTCCGCCTCCGGCTGACGAGCACCGTGACCTGGTCCAACCCGCTCCGGGACCCTCGGGACAAGCGGCTGCCGCGCATCGCCGGCCCGTGCGGGCTGGTGATCTTCGGGGTCACCGGCGACCTCGCACGTACCAAGCTCATGCCGGCGGTGTACGACCTGGCCAACCGGGGGCTGCTCCCGCCGAGCTTCGCGATGGTGGGCTTCGCGCGGCGCCAGTGGGAGAACGAGGACTTCGCCACTGAGGTGCACGACGCGGTTCGCGAGCACGCCCGCACCCCGTTCCGGGAGTCCACCTGGACCCAGCTCGCCGAAGGCTTTCGGTTCGTCCCTGGTGACCTGGCCAACCCGGACGACTTCCGCACCCTGGCCGACACGGTGGCCGAGCTCGACACCGCCCAGGGGACGGGCGGCAACCACGCCTTCTACCTCTCCATCCCTCCCGGCCTGTTCGACCAGGTCGCCCGGGCGCTGGCCGACTCCGGCCTCGCGGCAGCCGACGCCCCGGACGCGTGGCGCCGTGTCGTGATCGAGAAGCCCTTCGGGCACGACCTGGCGTCCGCGCAAGCGCTCAACGAGGCCATCGAACGCGTCTTCCCCCCCGAGGCGGTCTTTCGCATCGACCACTACCTCGGCAAGGAGACCGTGCAGAACCTGCTCGCCCTGCGCTTCGCGAACCAGATGTTCGAACCGATCTGGAACAACCACTACGTCGACCACGTGCAGATCACCATGGCCGAAGACATCGGCATCGGCACCCGGGCCGGCTACTACGACGGCATCGGCGCGGCTCGCGACGTGATCCAGAACCACCTGCTGCAGCTGCTCGCGCTGGTCGCGATGGAGGAACCCGTCTCGTTCGACGCTCGCTCCGTGCGGATCGAGAAGGAGAAGGTGCTGCAGTCGGTGCGGGTCGGTGGGGCGCCCGACGACGCGAGCGCCCGCGGCCGCTACACCGGGGGGTGGCAGGGCGGCGTGGCGGTGCGCGGCTACGTCGACGAGGACGGCGTCGGCCCGAGCTCGGTCACCGAGACGTACGCGGCCCTCCGGCTCCACGTCGACACGCGACGGTGGGCAGGAGTGCCGTTCTACGTGCGCGCCGGCAAGCGGCTCGGACGTCGGGTGACGGAGGTCGCCGTGGTGTTCAAGCGCGCTCCGCACCTGCCGTTCGACGTCACCGACACCGCCGAGCTCGGCGAGAACGCCCTCGTGGTGCGGGTGCAGCCCGACGAGGGTGTGACGATTCGGTTCGGCGCCAAGGTGCCTGGGACGGCGATGGAGGTGCGGGACGTCACCATGGACTTCGGCTACAGCCACGCCTTCACCCAGGACTCGCCGGAGGCCTACGAGCGCCTGATCCTCGACGTCCTGCTGGGGGACCCTCCCCTGTTCCCCCAGCAGCGCGAGGTGGAGCTCGGGTGGCAGGTGCTCGACCCGGTGCTGGAGCACTGGGCGTCGAGCGGCCCGCCGGAGGACTACCGCCCCGGGTCGTGGGGCCCGGCCGGCGCCGACGCGATGCTGGCCCGCGACGCACGCTGCTGGCGGCGCCCGTGATCGTCGACCTTCCCGGCACCTCCTCCTCGGCCGTCGCCCGCACGCTTGTCGACCTCCGGTCCCGCTACGGCGCCGTCGCACTGGGCCGCGTCCTCACGCTCGTCACCCTCGCGCAGGGTGCGGACGTCGAGGCCAGCATCGCCGCGGCCAACCACGCCTCGCACGAGCACCCGCTGCGCGTCATCGTCGTCCAGCGCAGCGGCGCCGAGGACGAAGCCGCTGCCGGGCACACGTCCCAGGCATGGCAGGACCCGCACCTGGACGCGCAGGTGCGGGTCGGCGGGGACGCAGGCGCCAGCGACGTGGTGCTGCTGCGGGCCGGGCCGGCGCTCACCGAGGACGTGTCGTCGCTCGTGACCCCGCTGCTGCTGCCCGATGCGCCGATCGTGGCGTGGTGGCCCGGACATGCGCCGGCCACCACGGCCGACACGTCCATCGGAGCCATGGCCTCGCGCCGCATCACCGACGCCGTGGCCTGCCGCGACCCGCTGGTGGCCATCCGCGACCGCGCCGACGCCTACCGACCCGGGGACGGGGACCTTGCGTGGGCCCGGCTGACCCTGTGGCGTGCCGCCTTGGCCGGCGCGCTCGACGTGGTGGGTACCCACGGCGAACCCCCCGGGGTACGGGGTGTCGAGGTGCACGGCTCGTCGACCAGCCCCAGCGTCGACCTCCTCGGCGCCTGGCTGGCATGGGCGCTGCGGTCGTCGTCCCAGGTGCGTCGGGTGCCCGGGCACGGTGTCGCGGGGGTCCGCGTGTCGTTCACCGAGGGTGACGACCTCGTGCTGGAACGACCGGCGGATGCCACGCTGGCTCACCTCAGCATCCCCGGGCGTCCGACCCGGCCCGTGGCGCTGCCGCCGCGGTCGACCGAGGACTGCCTAGCCGAGGAGCTTCGTCGCCTCGAGCCGGACGAGGTGTACGGCGAGGTGCTTCGCCGTGGACTTCCCCGGGTGATCCCGGCGTGAGCACGCTCGCGGTCACCGCATGGGCGGACGCCGATGCCCTGGCCGACGCCGTGGCGGCACGTCTGCTGACCCATCTGGCCCGCGTCCAGGACGAACGCGGGCCAGCCGGCGTCGCGCTCACGGGCGGCGGGCTCGGCATCTCCGTGCTGGCGAGCGTCGCCCGCTCACCTGCGCGTGACGCCGTGGACTGGGCGGGGCTGGACATCTGGTGGTCCGACGAGCGGTTCGTCCCCGAGGGCGACCCGCAGCGCAACGACCGCCAGGCGTTCGACGCGCTCCTGGACCGCGTCCCGATCGACCCCCACCGCGTCCACCCCGTCGCTGCCCGAGGAGCGCCCGACATCGGAGACGACGTGCATGCAGCCGCGTCGGCGTACGCCGACGAGCTCGCCCGGTACGAGGAGCCGGCGTCGTACGGTCCGATGCCCCGCATCGACGTGCTGCTGCTCGGTGTGGGCGAGGACGGACACGTCGCCTCGCTGTTCCCCAACGCGCCCACGCTTCACGACACACGCAGCGTGGTGGGTGTCGAGGGCTCACCCAAGCCACCCCCGGAGCGGGTGACGATGACCCTGCCATCGATCCAGTCGGCCGACGAGGTCTGGCTGGTGGCCGCCGGAGCGGCGAAGGCACCGGCGGTCACGCTCGCGCTGGGCGGGGCCGGGCCGATCGCCGTGCCGGCGGTCGCTGCTCAGGGCCGCCATGCGACCGCGTGGCTCCTCGACCGGGCGGCAGCGAGTGGGCTCCCCCCTGGCCTGGCCCGGTACGCGTCGCCGTGACCAGCACCGCCCGCCCTCGGTGTCGTCCTCGGCGGCCGTCGGGGCCGGGGATGCTGCCGATGCACTGACCTGGTAGACACACCCGCCATGGACGACCGCCCGCCCAGCCTCGTCCGCACCGTCGACGAGATCGCCGACGCGTACGTCGAGCGGTCTGCCGCGCTGGACCCGGTCGGCGCGACGGTCAACGGGGTGGCCGGGCACGACTCCGAGCTCACGGACTACTCGCCGGACGCCGCGCAGGAGCGTGCCGCGCTGGCACGTACGTTCGCGGCCGAGCTCGAGGCATGGGAGCAGGCCGCTGCACTCCCACGCGACACCCGGGCGGCCCGGGCCATGCGAGAGCGCCTCGAGACGGAGGCGGACCTGCACGACGCCGGTGAGCACCTGCGCGACCTGTCCACTCTCTTCGGCCCCCTGCAGCAGGTCAGGAGCGTGTTCGACCTCATGCCGACGGGCACGGAGGAGGACTGGGCCGTCGTCGCCCATCGCCTCGAGCAGGTGCCGTGGTCTCTGTCGACCGCTCGGCACTCGCTGACCGCGGGGCTGGAGGCCGGGCTGCCGGGCCCACGGCGGCTCGCCCTCGTCGTCGCCGACCAGGCCCGCACTTGGGCAGGCACGGCCGGCTCCGCCGGGTTCTTCTCCTCGCTCGTCCAGCGGGCCGAGGACGTGCCGCCGTCGCTGCGCGCTCGCCTGGAGGCGGCTGCCACTGCCGCGGGACGTGCGTGCGCCGAGCACGCCCGCTACCTGGACGAGCAGTACGCGCCCCGGGCGTCAACGGTCACGGGCGTCGGGCAGGACCGCTACCGGCTGCACGCACGGGCGTGGACGGGTGACGACCTCGACCTGGCAGACACGTACGACTGGGGGTGGGCGGAGCTGGCGAGGCTGCTCGCGCGCATGGAGGAGGTGGCGGGTCGGATTCTTCCCGGTGCATCCATCGACGCGGCTGTCGAGCACGTGACGGCCGACCCCGACTACGTCGTGCACGGGGAGGACGCCCTACGGGGATGGCTGCAGGACCTCATGGACACCACCATCGACCAGCTCGACGGTCGACACTTCGACATCCCCGCCGAGATTCGTCGGGTGGAGGCGATGATCGCGCCACCCGGCGGGGCAGCGGCCATGTACTACACACCGCCGAGCGAGGACTTCACCCGGCCCGGGCGCACCTGGTACCCGACCCAGGGACGGACGACGTTCCCGCTCTGGCTGGAGAAAGCGATCTGCTACCACGAGGGGGTGCCCGGGCACCACCTCGAGGTCGGCGGCGCCAAGGCGCGCCCGGGCACCGCCACCCGGTTCCAGCGGCTCACCTACATCGCCGGCTACAGCGAGGGGTGGGCGCTCTACGCCGAGCGCCTCATGGGCGAGCTCGGCTACCTGGACGACCCGGTGTACGAGATCGGCGCCCTGGCCTCGTCGGCCATGCGGGCCGCTCGCGTCGTCGTCGACCTGGGCATGCACCTCGGTCTGCGGGTGCCGGACGACCCCGGGTTCCGTGCCGACTGGGTCGAGCCGGGCGCGGCGATGACACCCGAGACGGCGCTCGAGATCGCGGTGCACGCCGCCCCGTTCCCGCGCGCGTTCATGGCCAGCGAGATCGACCGCTATTTGGGCCTTCCCGCCCAGGCGATCAGCTACAAGGTGGGTGAACGGGTGTGGCTCGACGCGCGCGAGCGGGCCCGTCACCGGCGCGGCGGATCGTTCGACCTCAAGGAGTTCCACTCCCACGCACTCGGTCTCGGCGCCATGGGCCTCGCTCAGCTCCGGGACGAGATGGCTGGGTGGTAGCGACGTGCCTCGGCCACCGCTGCCCGGGCACGGGCTCGAGCTGCTGCACACCGCCGACCTCTCCCCGGTGATGCTCGACGCCCTGCACGAGCTCATGGAGTCGTCGTTCGACGACTGGACCGACGACGACACCGACCACACGTTCGGCGGGCTGCACGCGATGATCTGGGACGGCGGTGTACCGGCCGCGCACGGTGCGCTCGTCCAGCGGAGTCTGCTGCTCGGCGACGACCCTTACCGCGCGGGCTACGTCGAAGGGCTCGCGGTACACCCCAACCGACGTGGCCAGGGCCTCGGTGCCGCGGTCATGCAGGCGCTCGAACAGGTCGCCGACCGCGCCTACCCGCTCGCCGCGCTCTCGACGTCCGAGGAGGCCCGAGGCTTCTACGAGACACGCGGCTGGGTGCGCTGGCGCGGGCCGACCTACGTGCTCAGCCCGACCGGACCGGAGCGCACCCCCCGCGACGACGGAGGCGTCTACGTGCGGACCTCCATGCCGGTGGACGTCGTCGCCCGGATCGCCTGCGACTGGCGCGCCGGGGACGTCTGGTGAGGCGGCTCAGCGGCGCACCGTGAGCTGGTCGAGGCTGGTGACGACGACGTCCGCGCCGTTGTCGGCCAGGCGCAGCCCGTGCACCTCGTCCTCCCGGTTCACCCCGATCACCAGTGCGAAGTCGCCGGCCCGGCCGGCCTGCACGCCCGACACCGCGTCCTCGACGATCGCCGTCGAGCCCGTCCGACCGCCGACCCGGCGCATGGCCTCCAGGAACACGTCGGGCGCCGGCTTGCCCGGCAGGTCGAGCTCACGAGCCACGATGCCGTCCAC
>Ga0316576_10001301_pt1 | contig 13261 bp, 11 predicted proteins | sample S0NA_FD_203075 | JGI IMG/M metagenome (GOLD analysis project Ga0316576, IMG submission 203075) | Rhizosphere microbial communities from salt marsh grasses in Alabama, United States - S0-2_050615r3r5 | ecosystem: Host-associated > Plants > Roots > Rhizosphere | place: USA: Alabama | collected... | reverse complement strand
GGCAATTGTGTCCGGTTCCGGTCCTTGGGGCCGATCTGCGGTGGTATTAACAAGATACCGGAGTTCCGATTGAAAATAATTGGGAATCGGGAGTTCCGGTTTAAACATGAACACCTGGCTTAGACGGGAAGCGTTTTGGGAGTGTCGTCATGGAAAGTGAACGCATTGTCTGCATACAGTGTGAAAATGAATTCGAGTTCAGTATTGCTGATCAAATTCGCTATGCCGAAAAGGGATTTGAGCCCCCTCGGCGTTGCCCTGCCTGCCGCAGGAACAAATCCAAAATCATTTATCTGGACGGAAAACGGGAGGCAAAGAACCGGAGGGTACCGCATCGCAATAGAAAGGAAAGCGAATACTAGGCCGGCGAAACATGTTAGCAACAGACAGAATGTCTTTTAACCATTTATTATAAGAGGGTCGTTTCGATGAAAATTAATCTGGAAAAAGATCTGCAAGCCGTCAGTAGCCGACTCACGGCGCTTTCTAAAGAGATCGACAGGATCGCCGCCGGGATCGGGAAACCCAAAAAGCCCAAAGCCAAACCTGCAGCAGGGAAGGCAGGCTCAAAAGGCAGTAGAAAAACCGCCGCCGCTCAAACGGCGCCGGGCGGGCAAAAAGAGGCCGGGCCTTCCATCGAGATCGATCCGATCCTGGAAAACGGGATTGCGGAGGATATGCCGGACTATAATACCGGAGCAGACGCCCCTGTTTGAGTCGAATCGCTCCGGCGCCCGCCACCCTCGGTCTGACGGGGATTGGCGGGCGTATCCAAAAGGCGGCTTGCGTTTTAACGGCTCAATTCACTCCAGCATTCACCCAACACCGGGGTTCTCAGCTACAAGTAATCAAACGGCGCCAGGCCGTAAAGGGCCCTGGCCCTGTCACAGTGGTAATTCCTGGCGCCTTCCTGCCAGGAAGCCTCAAAACTCCTGCACACGGTGGGCCTCGATACGTAGATGGTGCAGGTCACCCGATGACCGATCTGACCCTCCAGTGCGGTGCATCGTTTGTGTTTCAATTCAGTTCCCTTCATCGCACAGATCGAGCCGTCGATTGACGTGGCGAACGCTTCGGGGACCCAGCCCCCGTTGTCGTGCATCATTTCCACAGCCGGAAACCGCACGATAAAAGCAGCGCAGCAGGCGCCGCAGCGCATGCACGGGTTCACCTCGCTGCAATGCAAACGGATTCGGTCCAACATAGGCATTCCCCGATTTCAAGTCACGTGATCCGAAAACATAATGCACGGGGCGTGCCATTTCATACCGGGAAAAGCAGAAGACAGAAGTCAGAAGCAAGGAGCAAGGGAAATTGAACCGCCCGCTGCGCTCGAGTCGCAGAGGACGCAGAGAATAATTTTACCCTGCGGGGCTTCTAAGAAGTCGGATGCCTCAAGCAAGGGCAATCGAATCACAAAGCCACCAAGGACACAAAGGTATTTTACATTGAGGGTTCAAGGGTCCAAGGAGCCGAGGCTCCAAGGGTAAAGCCAGAAGTCGGAGGCCATGGGCAAATGGTTTATTTTTCATTTTAATTTCAAATGATTGGAATGATGATGGATGTACGGATAGAACTGCGGGTTCCGATTTTTTGCAAAACTCCATGCAACCTTCCGGTGTGTTTCTGCGCGTCATGCATCTTCACGGACCTCCGATCAGATCAATCCACCAGGCCTAACGGCCACTCGGTCATCGATTTTGCCGAAAACCTGGAAACCGTGCCGGAGGACCCGAAGGAAATTTCACCGCACTCCTTTTTTGCCGTACCGCGATTCTGGGAAAAATTCTATTCGTCCATTATCCTGCAGATGAAGGAGAGTACCTGGCTCGAAAAAAAGATATTTGACTGGGCCGTCGATGTTGGTAAAATAAAAGCCGATTGCAAGTTGAACGGGCAGCGAGTTTCGCAGGTATTGAAAATCAAATGTAACATAGCCCATTTACTACCTATAAGAGCCTCTGTCACAATGAACAGATCAGCGAGCTTATCGAAAAAGAAATCGTCGGGGCCAACAAATCCCCGGCTCGGCTGGAGACCATCAAAAAATTCCGTCTTATCGACATCGAGCTTGCCAGCGACGATCCCGAGTTGACGGCCGCCATGAAGTTAAAACGAAAATATGTAAACGAACGTTTCAGCGACCTCATACAGGAAATGTACTAATGGGAAAACAGACCTACTTTACCAAAGAACATGATCAGGTGCGCCGTGCGGTGTACGATTTTATCAAAAAGGAGATCAACCCATACATCGACGACTGGGAGGAAAACGGCAAAATCCCCCTGCACGATCTTTTTAAGAAAATGGGCGACCTGGGTTTTCTGGGAATTCGCTATGACCCGCGTTACGGCGGACAGGGGCTCGACTACTGGTATGAAACCGTTTTGCTGGAGGAACTGGGACACATCGAATGCGGCGGCGTGGCCATGGCCATTGCCGTGCAGACCAACATGGCTACCCCGGCCATTGCCGAGTTCGGAAGTGAATATTTGAAGGAAACGTATCTGAGATCCGCCATCGCTGGGGAGATGGTCGGATCCATTGCCGTTACCGAACCGGATGCCGGATCGGATGTTGGCGCCATGCGCACCACCGCCCAGAGAGACGGCGATGAATTTGTCATCAACGGGTCCAAAACCTTCATCACCAACGGCACCCAGGCCGACTTTTTAACCCTGCTGGCCAGAACCAGCGAAGATCCGGGATACCACTCCTTCGGACTCTTCGTGGTCCCTACGGATTCCGCCGGATTTTCCGTCAGCAGAAAGCTGGACAAGCTGGGCATGCGCAGCAGCGATACGGCCGAACTTTTCTTGGACAACCTCAGGATTCCGGCAAAAAATCTTATCGGTGATGAACGGGAGGGGTTCATTATTCAAATGAAGCAGTTCCAGCATGAACGCTTCAGCGCTTTGCCAACCACCTATGTCGCTTTGAGAGACCTGATTGCCCTCACGGTGGATCACCTCAGAAAGCGGATTGTTTTCGGCAAACCCTTGATTGTCAAACAGGTCCTTAGGCACCGTATTGCCCAATGGCTCACGGAGCTGGAGTGCCTGCAGCAGTTGACCTATCACATCGTCAGAATGAAAATGGCGCATCAGGATGTGACCCGGGAAGTTTCCATGGGAAAACTGCTGGTCGGCCAATTGAGCTGCAGGATCTCCAGCGGTTGCCTGCAGATGTTCGGCGGCTCCGGCTACATGAATGAAATGCGCGTCAGCCGGGCGTTTCGGGACATGCGTTTGAACGCCATCGGAGGCGGAGCGAACGAGGTCATGTCCGACATCATTGCCAAACTGGAAGGCCTGTAACCGCTTCCATAACCTCAAGGCTGCAACCTTGAAGTCAAGAAACCAGCCGCAGTGCTTTTGCGCCGTCAGCCGGAACGCTCCAATGCTTGCCGATGTCGATGAGGTCGTGGGCATCGCTGCTGGCGATGCTGGCAATGCCCTCGACTACACTGCTAATCGCATGCAGCCATGTAACGCAGGTATTTATCCCTTCTGGCTTCTGATCTCGGACCTCCGAATTTTGAAGACCTTTACCGCTATAGCTATTTGTGTTAAACCTACTGATGCGAGCATAAACGTTCACTGCTTGGGTTAATTGGGTTGGCAGGTATGACTCAACAAACGCAACAAGCGCAACGAACTCAACGAACACAACAAACACAACAAACACAAGAAATGGGGAGCCCCAGTGGCCAACGCGTATGATTACATCTGTCGGTGAAATTCTAGTCGATATATTTCCAGGTTACAGGCGCATCGGCGGTGCCCCTTTCAACTTCGCCTATCACCTGCAGAAAATCGGTGAACCGGTTTCTTTGATCAGCCGCATCGGCAATGATGCCGCCGGCAGAGAAATCATGAACCTGTTGGATCTCAACGGATTCGATACCCGTCATGTCATGCAGGACGACCGCTACGAGACCGGCAGGGTCACGGTGACCCTCGACGACGAGGGCACGCCGACTTTCGAAATTTTAGGAAATATGGCCTACGATCATATCGATGCCCGTGATGGCGTCGCAGCCGTCCGCCGGCAAAACCCGGACTTGATTTACTTTGGAACCCTGTCCCAGCGCACCGCCCGCGGGCACGGGGCCGTGCAAAAAATCCTGGCGGCAAGAGATCCGGAGGCGCGTGTGCTTTGTGATGTCAACCTTCGACCGGGCTGTTACAACGAAAAAATTGTGCGCGAATCTCTGCAACAATGCAATGCGCTCAAGATGAACACGGAGGAGTTGAAGACGATTAAAGGGATGTTCCGGTTTCCGGGGAGTGATGATGCGTTTGTCGACCACCTCATGCAGGATATGGGCATCGGTTTGATCTCGCTCACAAAGGGCGCGGCCGGGAGCGAGCTTTTTACGCACACGGGTTCGCACGAGCAACGGAACACACCCGTCGAAATTGCGGGGGATACGGTTGGCGCCGGCGATGCGTATGCATCGGTTGTCGCTCTGGGCTGCACCCATGGATGGACGCCTGAAAAAATTGTGGAAACCGCGGCGGAACTCGCCCGACGGGTATGCGGCATAAAGGGCGCCATACCGGCGGAAGCGGGGTTTTACGAGGGTCTGCTGGATCCTGAAAGGAAGAGACCAGTTGAAAAGCGCTAATGGGTTGTATGTACAATTGTTCAGCATTCACGGGCTGTTGCGGTCAGAGAACCTCGAATTGGGTCATGATGCCGACACCGGCGGGCAGATCAAGTACGTGGTGGAACTGGCCAAAGCGCTTGAAAAACGCGAAGATGTGAGAAAAGTGGAGCTTTTCACGCGGTTGGTGGGTGACAAATCGGTTTCCGAAGACTACGCGCAGCCGATCGAGAAAATAAGTGAAAAGTGCCGTATCGTCAGAATTCAATGCGGGGGGCGAAAATACCGGCGCAAGGAGCTGCTTTGGCCGTACCTCGATGAGTACGTCGACAAATCCATCAAGCACATCAAACGTCAGGAAGAGATTCCCGATGTTGTGCACGGACACTATCCCGACGCCGGATACGTGGCGCTTCAGTTGTCGGAGATCTTCGGCTTGCCCCTGATCTACACGGGGCACTCGCTGGGCCGTTCGAAGCTGAGCCGTCTGTTGAATGAAGGCATGTCTGAAAAGGAGATCGACATAAAGTTCAAAATCGATCACCGCATTCACACGGAAGAGGAGATTTTAAGAAAAGCCGATCTGGTGATAACCAGCACCACGCAGGAAATTGAGGGCCAGTACGGTCTGTACCAGAATAAAAGGTTACCGCGCTTCAAGGTCCTGCCGCCCGGTTTGGACATCGACAAGTTCTACCCCTACTATCACAATTCCCTGCCGGAATACGAAAAAAAAGAAGAGGAGCTGTATGCGCAGGCCTCGATCCTCGAGGAGCTTAATCGCTTTTTCAAGCATCCCGACAAGCCGTTGGTCCTTTCATTGTGCCGCCCCGACAAACGCAAAAACATTGCCGGTCTCATCAAGGCGTTCGGAGAGGACCTGGAACTCCAGTCCATGGCGAACCTGGCGGTGTTTGCCGGTATTCGAAAAGACATTTATGCTATGCAGGACAACGAGCGTGACGTGTTGACCGAAATGCTTTTGCTGATGGACAAGTATGACTTGTACGGCAAGATGGCCATCCCCAAAAGGCACGACTTTGAATATGAAGTGCCTGAGCTCTACCGCATCGCAGCCGAAAATCGCGGCGTGTTCGTCAACCCCGCCCTCACGGAACCTTTCGGCATTACCCTTATCGAGGCAGCCGCCTGCGGGTTGCCCATCATCGCACCCGATGACGGGGGCCCGATGGATATCGTAAACAACTGCGAATGTGGTGTGCTGGTGGATACCACCAATACCCGGGAGATTGCCAATGCAGCCAAGCGCATTATCGCCGGCAACGAATGCTGGAAGGACTATTCCAAAGCCGGGGTCATGAACATCCGCGAGCACTATACGTGGGAAAGTCATGCCGCCAAGTATATGGAAGCCCTCAACGAAACACTTGACAGCTTCGAATCGACCCACATGGACGTTGCCGTTCCTTCCGACCCCATCGGCAGAAGGCTGGCAAAGCTTGACTATTTCCTGATTACCGACATCGACAATACGCTCATCGGCGACGACAATCCGCATCTGGAAGAACTTCTGCAACTATTGAAGCGACACCGGGAACATGTGGGATTCGGCGTGGCCACCGGGCGCACGGTGGACTCGGCGTGCGACTATTTAAAGCGATTCGGTGTCCAGACACCCGATGTGATCATTTCGTCGGTGGGTGCGGAGATATACTATGGCAAGCACAGGCAGTTTGGAAAAGGGTGGGAAACCCATATCTCGGCTAAATGGGATCGGGAAAAAATTGTCAGCCTGCTGAAAGATTTTCCATTTTTAACCTATCAGGAAGAGGACACCCAGCGGCAATTCAAGATAAGCTACAACATGGTGCCGGGAAAAGACCGCCTGGCAAAAGTTCATGACCGCCTGATAGCCAACAAGTGCCGCTACAATCTGATTTATTCCCATGACGCCTACCTGGACATCCTGCCTTACCGGGCTTCGAAGGGTAAAGCCCTGCGTTATGTCAGCTATAAATGGGAGATCCCGTTGTCGCATTTTCTCGTTTGCGGCGATTCCGGCAACGATGAGGAAATGTTGCGCGGTGAGCCAAAGGCCATCGTTGTCGGCAATTTCAGCCCGGAGCTCGAAAAATTGAAAAAGTCGCGCAATGTTTATTATGCCGATCGACCCGCCGCCGGCGGCATTCTCGAAGGCATCGCTTGGTATAAGTTCATCGAGAAAATACACCATACGGTTGCATAAACAACACGGCAAGTAAATATAATGATTTTCCGGTAAGAAAGGAACGCCCATGACCTTACGCAATAACATTCAGCTGATCACATATCCGGATTCCCTGGGCGCGAATCTTCTGGAGCTGCATTACGTACTCAGGCGTTTTCTGCGCAAAGCGGTGGGGGGTGTGCACTTGTTGCCCTTTTACCCGTCTTCGGCCGATCGGGGATTTGCCCCCTTGACCTATTTCGAAGTCGACCCGACCTTCGGCAATTGGGAGGATGTTGAACGTATAGGCGAAGAATTCGACCTTATGATCGATTTCATGGTCAATCACATCAGCCGGCAGTCGCTCTATTTTCAGGATTATTTCGAGAAGGGGGATGATTCAGAATTCGCCGATATGTTTCTGAGTTTTAACAAGTTGAGTTCCACCGGTGAAATCAGCGAAGCGGATCTGGCCAGGGTTTATACCCGCAAACCCCGTCCGCCTTACACGGTAATCCACCGGGCCGACGGATCGCGCGAGAAGGTGTGGTGCACCTTCGACTACGAGCAGATCGATATGGACCTCCAATCACCCAAAACCAAGGAAGTCCTGCGCTCGTTCCTGATCCATCTGGCCCGGACCAATGCCAAAATGATCCGCATGGATGCATTTGCCTACGCAACCGTGCGGCTTGGAACCGACTGCTTTTTTCTGGAACCGGAGGTGTGGCATCTGCTCGACTGGCTGAAAGAGTACCTGAGCCCCTTCGACACGGTGATGCTCCCCGAGGTGCACGAGCATCACAGCTATCACCTGAAAATCGCCGCCAAGGGGTACTGGACATATGACTTCGCCCTTCCCATGCTCGTGCTGCATACCCTGTATCACCACACGAGCGAACGCCTGTTGAAGTGGCTGACCATCTGCCCACGGAAGCAGATCACCACCCTGGACACCCACGACGGCATCGGGGTGGTGGATGTGGTCGACCTGCTCACACCGGAAGAGATCGAACGCACACTGAATGGACTGGATGAGAAGGGGGCGAACACCAGGAAAATATACTCCGGACCGGAATACAACAATCTGGACACCTATCAGGTCAACTGCACCTACTACTCGGCTCTGGAGTGCAACGACAACGCCTATTTGGCCGCACGCGCCATACAATTCTTTACCCCCGGAATTCCGCAGGTCTACTATGTCGGCCTGCTGGCAGGCGAAAACGACATCGCACTGGCCGAACAAACCAAAAACGGTCGCGACATAAACCGGCACAACTACACGCTTGACGAAATCAGCCGTGACATTCAAAAGCCGGTAGTGGAACGGCTGCTGAAGCTCATGGTCTTCAGAAACCGCTACCCTGCCTTCAATGGGTCCCTCGTCATCGAAGAGGCCCCCGATGATCAGCTGGTGCTCAGCTGGTACGACAACCCCCACCGCGCTACCCTGAGGGTCGATCTGAACACCTACCTCACGGTTGTGGAATACTACGATGCCGACCAGGCTCGTGAACGTTCCTTCAAGGCGTAAGGCACTTTTTTAAGAACTTTCAAGGACGCGATAGAACTGATCTACGATGGGAAGCACTTTGTCGGTCATGACAGGTTCGAGCATTTTCGAGTAGGTTTTGTCATTGTCCATTTCGGAGTCGATTCTTTCATAATCTGCCAGTGAAGCATAACGCGTTTGAATCGTTACCCTGCGCCTCTCGCCTGCGAGATTGTACATCAGTCCGACAGAGATCTCGGGATATTTATTTTCAAGATATGCCTTGACCTTGGCAAGCGCCGCAAAAAACTCGGGGTAGGTATCCCCGTAGCCGATTTCTCTTTGATGAATAATCATCTTGACCTCCTTTCGCTCAACTTGGGAAGCCGCCTTTGTTGAAACGCCGGAGGCACCTCATCGTTGAGAGTGATTTGCCAGAAAAACACCACAATGTGGTTGCAATAGCTTAAGGATGGATTATGTTCTGTCAAGAGGGTTGGAAAATGGAAAGGCAGGAGGCGTGGGTTTGTTCAATTATTTGAAATGCCGTAACGTATATATTATTTTGGAATAACCGGCAATTCAGGTGGAATGAAAATGAGGTGCTACGATGAAAAATAATGTAAAGACACAAGCCAAGCAATGTTGCGCAAAAGGGTATAACCGTTTAGTCCAACAGCTCGGTGCGTGCGATATGGAATCGAAAACGTCCGATGACAGGCATCGCTGTTATCGGCGCACCGCCCGGAAAAGTGGGCGCCGGACGAAGTCGTGTATTGCGGCCGTTAACGCCTAACCGTATTCACCTCAACGTTGAGGCTCAGCCTTGCTAACCCCAACGATGGGATCTGTAACAGCGGGTTGTCCCTTTCGGAAATGGGCTGGTAGTATTTGCCCTAAGCATGGGTAGTAGTAATTTCGAGAGCTGTGATTTTTAGTCTAGAGCCCTCGTCATACCCGCGCCGGCGGGCAAGTAGTGAAGCGTTTGCGCTATCCGGAAAGCTATGCCCGGACCCCCGCTCCGGCCAAAGACAACACCGGGGCAGGCTCTGTGCGGGGCTGACGGAATAAACATTCCGGCAGCTCAGTCATTTGGAGCGAGACAGCGAGCGCATTCCCTGCGGCGTGCTGCAGGGAATGCGAGCGAATCATAATTGATAGAATTCCTTACGGTGAAGAGTCCCCTTAAGATTGCTGCGGGGAATCGTCAATTTGTGCATGTGGGTCCGACCGGGAAACCCACCTCTCAAACATTGCTAAAAAAAAGTTTTCGTTGACATTTTACCGGACCCGATATTAGTTTATTGTGCAACCATGGGGTTAAATCGAACCGCCACAGCGAGTGCATCGGTAAAGATAAAATGCTTTACGGTCCCGCGCAGCACTGCCGTAAGGCAAAACATTTGCCGCAGCTGACGGCAGAGAGCCCCATTCAGTAAGCAATAGCGGAAACCTGTCAGCACGGCTTTTGGACGCCGTTCACATTGAGCGGGAACCCTTTCAGGAGTGAGACGATGAAGACCGCCGGCGATATTATTTCAGACAAACCATGGGGTCTCATATCCGTAAGCATGGATACCCTTGTCTATGACGTCATGCAGCAGATGATTGCCAAAAAAATTGGGGCAATCCTGGTAGGAAAGGAAGGGGCTATCGTCGGCATCTGGACCGAGCGGGATTATTTCCGCAACTCGATCGAGCCCGGATTCGATGCGAAGAAAGCGGTTGTCGGCAATTACATGAACACCGAACTCATCAGTGTGCCGCCGGAGACACCGATAACGGCGCTTCAGGACATGTTTCTGGGACTGTTTATCCGGCATATACTCGTCAAGAAAGAAAACGACTATATTGGCCTGCTCTCCATGGGCGATGTGATGCGGGCCATTCTCCTTGAGAAGGACGAGAAGATAAAGCGCCTGAACAAAATGGCAAGCTGGGAATATTATGAAAACTGGGGCTGGCACCGGAAATACGACAAATAGCTCATTCTGCTGCTTTGTATGTGATGAATTCTATACAGCCATTTGAAAATTTATCTCCCTGGCATCCGGGAATACCAGCACTTATTTTATTTGCTCTGGCGGTGCTTTTTATTATCGCGGCCCTTGTCCTGATTGCATCCTTCTTGGGAGAAAAAAAACCCAACCAAGAAAAATCAAGACCTTACGAAAGCGGCATTATCCCATACGGATCATCACGCCTCAGATATTCTTTGCCGTTTTTTCTCGTTGCCATCTTTTTTCTCATCTTCGATGTCGAGGGAAGCTTCATATTCTCCTGGGCGGTTGCATGCCGGGAGTTGGGATGGATAGGGTGGATCCGGATGACGCTCTTCATCCTCATCCTGCTGCTGGGCCTCATCTATATCTGGCGTAAAGGAGGGCTGAATTGGGGCTCGAGAGACCAAAAAGTCTGACACCGCCCCGGCACCTGCTGGACCCCGTTATCAACTGGGCGCATGCCAACAGCTTGTGGCCCCTTTATTTCGGCCTGTCATGCTGTTTTATGGAAATGGCGGCCGTGCTGACGTCGCGATACGATATCGCACGATTCGGATCTGAAGTCATTCGTCCCTCTCCCCGCCAGGGAGACCTCCTCATTATAGCCGGGACCGTATTCAAAAAAATCGCTCCGGTCGTGCTGCGCCTCTACAAGCAGATGGCGGAACCGAAATGGGTGATGTCAATGGGATCGTGCTCAAACACCGGCGGCATGTATGACGCCTACAGCGTCGTTCAGGGGGTCAACCAGATTCTGCCGGTGGACGTTTACATTCCCGGCTGTCCGCCGCGCCCTGAAGCCATCCTCATGGGGCTCGATGTTCTGCAGAAAAAAATCAGGGGTGAGAGCCCGGCACGTTCGGTATTTCATTCCGGATATGGAACCCAGGGAACCACCGCCCCGGTTTTAGTGGACGGCAAAAGCAAATCGCGCGACCCCAGAGGCCCGGGCATGGAGGAGATCCCCGTGCGGGGGACCTCGACGACCCCCCCTGATTTTTCGGGCAGCCGCACCGATCTCATGTGGACGCCGCCGGCGCCACCGTTCAAACCGTCACCCGAAGAAAAAGAACTTGCCGATGCGCTGTACGCCCGTTTCGGCGAATCTTTACGAACCGGCGAGCCGTCAGTCGACATGCCGACCTTTGCGGTGGCCGCAAAAGATCTCAACGCGATTTTACGATATTTAAAGCATGAGGCCAAGCCACGCTTCGCAAGACTCGAAGACTACACAGCCATCGATGAATCCGCACGCGGCGACCGGGATCGATATCCTGACTTTACCCTTGTGCACCACCTCCTGGCATTCGATCCCCCCATGCGTCTGCGCTTAGAGGTACCGCTGTCGGGCAAACGGCCCGAAACCTCGAGCATCAGCGATATCTGGCCGTCGGCGAACTGGTACGAACGTGAGATCTACGACATGTTCGGCATCAATTTTACGGGACACCCGAACCTCAAGCGGCTTATCATGCCGCATGACTGGGAAGGGCATCCCTTGAGGAAATCCTATCCGGGGCGTGCCACGGAGATCGCACCCTATGATTTGGCGGCTGCTGAAACACATGACCCGCTGGGTGCCGAAACCTATCACCCCGGGGTGGACGTTGCGGAGGAAATACTGCTCAATATCGGCCCGCACCACACCGCGACCCACGGGTTGATGCGGTTTATCGCCCGTTTGAAGGGGGAGCGCATTGTCGACCTCGACATGGACGTGGGGTATCACCACCGGTCTGTCGAGAAGATCGGCGAGCGCCAGTCCTGGCACCAGTTCATCCCCTACACCGACCGCGTGGACTACACGGCCGGCGCAGCCAACAATCTGCCCTATCTGCTCGCAGTGGAGAAATTGGCCGGCATAACGGTGCCGGAACGGGCACAATTCATTCGCGTCATGTTGAGTGAGCTTTTCCGTTTGAGCAACCATCTTGCCTATATCGGTATTTTTGCCCACGCCCTCGGCGCAATGACACCTACGTTTTATACCTTTCGTGAAAGGGAGTTGATCCTGGATATCGTGGAGTCGATAACCGGCGGACGGCTGCACCCGGCATGGTTTCGCATCGGCGGCGTGGCAGCAGATCTTCCCGACGGATGGAAGGAGGCCATCGATGCCTTTCTAAAAATTTTTCCCGGGCGGATCCGCGATTACGAAAATCTGACCGTCAACAATCCGATCGTCAAGGCGCGCACCAGGGGAATCGGCAGGCTGCCCCTGGATGAAGCCATAGACTGGGGTGTCAGCGGGCCTAATCTGAGGGCAAGCGGCTTTGCGTGGGACCTGCGCAAAAGAATGCCCTATTCAGGGTATGAGCGCTTCGATTTCGAGGTGCCCACAGATACCGCGGGAGACTGCTATGCCCGTTTCTGCATGCGTATTCAGGAATGCTACGAGAGCGCCAAGATCATTCGGCAGGCGGCCGACAACATGCCCGGCGGCGCTTATGTAACCGATGACTACCGGTATGCCGTTCCGGTGCGCAAACATATGCTGAATGATATCGAAAGCCTGATTCACCACTTCGTCAACGTGACACGCGGACCCAAAATCCCGCCGGGGCAGGCGTATGCGGCATGCGAGATTCCCCGGGGAGAACAAGGCTATTACCTGGTCAGCGACGGCAAGGGCTGCCCCTACCGGCTGCATGTGAGGGGCCCCAGCTTCACCAATGTCCAGATACTGCCGCTGATATCCCGGGGGCTGCCGATTTCCGACTTTATCGCCAATATCAGTTCGGTCGATTACACGCTGCCGGATATCGATCGGTAAGCCCCTTTTGATGACCCAAGTTGAGCATTCTTAAAATTTGGAACGCGCAACTTGGGTATGAAATTCTGGTAGCTTGGGCCGGGCCGGAAATATTTGGCTGTGCCAGGAATAGGCGGAATAAAATTCCAAGCACCAAATTCGAAATCCGGAAGAATATCGAATGACCGAAATTCAAATGCCCCAAACATGGACGTAAGTCATCGGTTGCCGGGTT
>Ga0316576_10001300_pt1 | contig 13270 bp, 6 predicted proteins | sample S0NA_FD_203075 | JGI IMG/M metagenome (GOLD analysis project Ga0316576, IMG submission 203075) | Rhizosphere microbial communities from salt marsh grasses in Alabama, United States - S0-2_050615r3r5 | ecosystem: Host-associated > Plants > Roots > Rhizosphere | place: USA: Alabama | collected... | reverse complement strand
GTCGAAAAAGGAGAACACACGGCTGATCGCGTCCTCGTGTTGCTCGACAAAGGGGTTCGTCGTTCGGCCTCGGTGCAGGGACGCTTACCCCGCACGACAGTCGATCGGCCCCTCTTTGGTTCCGGCTTCGCCGGCGTAGGGGTGTCGGTCTGAGTCTAGGAAGTCTTGACAATCAAGGGGGCGAAATCTCCGGAATGCTTCTTCGCCCGCTTGGCCGCCTTCTTTTCTTTCGGGGTCATGACGGGCTGCTTCTTCGATTCGCGATTCGAGTGCTGAGATTTGGACATCGTCTTCATACCTGGAAAATGGAGAAGGATCGCTCGACGAGCGATGGAATGTGGGCCTCAAGGCATTTGCCCGGATGCGGCACACAGATTGAGGGCATCGGCCGTTGCCGCAGCGTCGGATTGTTGCTACCCGGCAACCTCGGCCACGACGGGGCAGCAGGACGCGGGTTTGACCGCGGACGTTGGGCAGATTGGAGCCTGTTTTCCGGGTCTCGAACCAATCGCTCCCGATGCCACCAACATACGCTCTATGCTTGTAATCACAAGGGAAGATTTACGCGCAGCGACCGACCGACACCGACCGGCAAGCCATCGGACAAACGCGGCCGAAATCGCGCAGATTCCAGTATCGCCCGTGGTCGTTGTGCCCGCGCTTGCCGGATGCAAACATTTGCCTCGCTTACCGGGGTCTGCATCTGCAGTGTGCTCCCGGCGCTCGGTTTAAAGCCTGTATGATCCAAACGGAGAGCGAGGGGCATCAGGCCCCGATCAACTCGCCGCGTCGCCGGTACTTCTACCGCTGAAGGCTGCGCAGCGCCTTTGGGCCGAGTCCCCCCGCACGTCGGATCGTCGTCACGCCAGTATCGAAGCGGGCGACACAACTGCAGCCGTTCGCCGGGCGGCCGGGAGGATCCCATGAGACCAGCGCGGAAGGTTGGCAGATCGCAGCTTTTCCCGTTTAGGGGCCGAGTCCAGGCAGACCGGATGAAGGTCGGCACGCAGGAAAGCGCAGCAGCCGCGAAATCGCTATTCGATGAGCCGCCGCTGCGGGCGGAGCTATTCAGCGCCGATCAAATGGAGCAGCACGGCGTGCGTCTGGCGTCCGCCCACCGTCTGACGCCGGGCCGTGTGCCGGAGCAACTGCTGGCACGACTCGCCGCCAACGAGGCCGTGCTGATGGCAACCTGCAACGGGCTGACCACCGCGGTCAAAGCGAAGCAGCGCATCACGCCGGCCGGGGAATGGCTGCTCGACAACTTCTATCTCGTCGAGGAACAGATCCGCACCGCCAGGCGCCACCTGCCCAAGGGTTACAGCCGGGAACTGCCAAACCTGGCCGCGGGCGCCTCCGCCGGACTGCCGCGGGTGTATGACATCGCGCTGGAGACCGTCGCCCATGGTGACGGACGTGTCGTCCCGGACAGTCTCAGCCGCTTCGTTGCGGCCTACCAGACGCTCACTCCGTTGCGGCTGGGCGAATTGTGGGCGATCCCGATCATGCTGCGCCTTGCGCTGATCGAGAATCTGCGCCGCATTGCGGTGCGTGTCGCCGCCGGCAGAACGGATCGCGACCTGGCCGTCGCCTGGGCGAACCGGCTGACGGAGATCGCCGTTCGCGATCCTCAGAACCTTATCCTGGTGATCGCGGACATGGCGCGCTCGAGCCCGCCGATGACCACGCCATTCGTGTCGGAGCTGACGCGCCGTCTACAGGGGCAAGGTTCCGCGCTGGCGCTGCCGCTGACTTGGATCGAACAGCAGCTGGCGGTGTCGGGCCTGAGCATCGAGCAGCTGGTGCGATCGGGCAACCAGCGGCAGGCCGCCGATCAGGTCTCCATCAGCAACAGCATCGGCAGTCTGCGCGCGCTGGCGATGCAGGATTGGCGGGAGTTTGTCGAGACCATGAGCCTGGTCGAGCAGACCCTGCGCGGGGACCCCGCCGGCGCCTATGCGGCGATGGACTTCGCCAGCCGCGACCGCTACCGCCACGCGATCGAGGAGGCCGCGAAGGCCAGCGCTCTGACCGAGGCCGAGCTGGCCCGTCGCGCCATCGCGCTTGCGCGGGCAGGCGCGGCACAACGCGGCGGCGAGCATCGAAGAGCGCATGTCGGCTTCTATCTAATCGACCAGGGACTGCCCGAGTTGGAACGGACCGCCGCCATACGCGGACCACGGCTCACCAGACTGCGGCGCTGGGCAGGCCGATCGCCGCTGTGGCTCTATCTGGGTGCAATCACGCTACTCACGGTGAGCATGACCGGGGGGCTGCTCGCACGGGTGTGGGCGGATGTCGGACCGGGCTGGACGCTGGTTCCCTTGGGCATCCTTACGCTGCTCGCCACCAGCCAGCTCGCGGTCGCGCTGGTCAACTGGGCCGCGACCTTGCTCGCATCGCCGCATCCACTGCCGCGCATGGACCTTTCGGCCGGCATCCCGCCGGAATCACGTGCCTTGGTTGTCGTGCCGACCATGCTCACCAGCCGGCAGACGATCGACGCCCTGGTAGACGCGCTCGAGGTCAGATTCCTAGCCAATCGCGACGACAACCTGCAGTTCGGATTGCTGACTGACTTCGCCGATGCGGTTGAGCAAACGCTGCCGGACGATGCCCTGCTGCTGGCCTGCGTTCGGGAGCGGATCACGGCCCTGAATACGCAGTACGCGGTCGCCGGACACGACATTTTCTTCCTGTTTCATCGCCCGCGCCGCTGGAACCCCCACGAACGCATTTGGATGGGCTACGAGCGCAAGCGCGGCAAGCTGGCGGACCTCAACGCCCTGCTGCTCGATGGCAATGCCGACGGGTTCTCGCTGGTGCTCGGCGATATCGAGGCGCTTGCCGGTACCAAATACGTGATCACCCTCGACACGGACACGCAGTTGCCGCGCGACGCCGCGCGGCAGTTCGTCGGCACCATGGCCCATCCGCTCAATCGCCCGGTCTTCGATGCGGGACTGCAACGGGTGCGCGCCGGCTACGGCATCCTACAACCGCGCGCCAGCGGCGCCCTGCCGGTCGCCAATCAGTCGCGCTACGCGCGCCTGTTCGGTGGTGAGCCGGGCATCGATCCCTACACGCGCACCGTCTCCGATGTCTACCAGGACCTGTTCGGGGAAGGCTCTTTTATCGGCAAAGGCATTTACGACGTTGCGGCCTTCGAGCAGGCGCTCGGGGGCCGGTTCCCGGAGAACCGCATCCTCAGTCATGATCTGCTGGAGGGTTGTTACGCCCGCTCCGGGCTACTCAGCGACGTGCAGTTGTACGAGGAGTATCCAGCCCGCTACGTCGCCGACGTCAACCGTCGCTACCGCTGGATCCGCGGCGATTGGCAGCTCGCAAGCTGGCTGCTGCCGCGGGTACCCGGCCCCGACGCAGAGCGCCGGGACAACCCGCTTTCCGAGCTGTCGCGCTGGAAGCTCTTTGACAACCTGCGCCGCAGCCTGGTGCCGGCGGCGTTGACGCTGCTGCTGCTGTTCGGCTGGATGGCGAGTGCTTCCCCCTGGTTCTGGACCCTGGCGGTGCTCGGCATCCTGCTGGTTCCCGCGTTGGTGACCGCGCTGTTGGACCTGTTGCGCAAGCCGAGCGAGATGCGGCTGGGCGCGCATCTCGCCGCCGACGCACAGGCGGCCGGCGAACGCCTGTTGCAGACCGGCTTTGCGTTGGCGACCTTGCCCCATGAGGCGTATTACAGCCTGGACGCGATCCTGCGCACCCTCGCGCGCCTGCTGATCACCCACAAGCGGCTGTTGGAATGGCATGCCTCTGGAGACCGGGAGCAACTGACCCGCGGCGACCTGGCCGACTCCTTGCGCGCCATGTGGTTCGCGCCGGTGCTCGCCATCGCGACCGCCGTCACCTTGGTGGCGACCAACCCCGCCGTGCTGGCGGCGGCTGGGCCGATCTTGCTGCTGTGGCTTACCTCCCCCGCCATCGCCTGGTGGATGAGTCTGCCGATCCCCCGCCGCGAGAACCGGCTCTCCGACGCGCAGACCCGTTTTCTCGGCCGCATCGCGCGTAAGACCTGGGCCTTCTTCGATGCCTTCGTCGGCCCGGACGACCACTGGCTGCCGCCGGACAACCACCAGGCGGTCCGCGCCGAGGCGCTGGCCCATCGCACCTCCCCCACCAACATGGGCCTGGCCTTGCTGGCGAACCTGTCTGCCTACGATTTCGGCTACATCCCGGCCGGGCAGTTGCTGGAGCGCACGGCCCAGACGCTGGGGACCATGGCCACCCTGGAGCGCCATCGCGGCCATTTCTTCAACTGGTACGACACCCGATCGCTGCAGCCGCTGCACCCCGTCTATGTTTCAACGGTCGACAGCGGCAACCTGGCCGGTCATCTGCTGACCTTGCGGGCGGGCCTGACCGCGCTGCCCGATCAACCGATCCTCGCACCGCGCTGGGTGCACGGGCTAACGGACACCCTGGGCGTGCTCGAAGACGCCGTCGGCGCCCCTGCTCCGGCCGGCCTGAGCCGGTTTCGGGACGACCTCAACGCCGCGCTCAACGCACCGCCGGCGACGCTGCCGAGCGCCTGGCGCCTGCTCGAGCGCTTGGCGCAATGCACCGAGACGCTCGCCGAAGAGCTCGGCCATGAGCCCGACAGCGAGGTGCTCTACTGGGCACGGGCGCTGGCCCGGCAATGCGGGGCAATCGGCGACGAGCTGCGCTTTCTCGCCCCCTGGAGCGCGCTGCCGGACGCGCCGCCGGGGGCCGGTGATCGCCCCGGTATCGACGCCATCCCGACGCTTCGGGAGTTAGCGGCCCTCGATGCGGAGTTGTCGACTGGCCTCGCGAGCGGGCACGAGGCGGGCGCTGCGTTCGCACGGCACGCCCGGCTGACCGATCTCCGCCTCCAAGTCGGCCAAGGCAGTGAGCGCGCCCGCGCCCGTATTGCTGCCATCCAGGACCTTACCGCGGAGACCGGTGAGATGGCGAACATGGAATACGGCTTCCTGTACGACAAGGGATCGCGCCTGCTCAGCATCGGCTACAACCTGGACGAGCGGCGGCGCGACGCGAGCTACTACGACCTGCTCGCCTCAGAGGTCCGCTTGGGCGTGTTCGTCGCCATCGCCCAGGGGCAGTTGCCCCAGGAGAGCTGGTTCGCGCTCGGGCGCCTGCTGACCGCCGCGGGCGGCAAGCCGATATTGCTGTCCTGGAGCGGCTCGATGTTCGAGTACCTGATGCCGCCGCTGGTGATGCCGACCTACGACCACACGCTGCTCGACGAAACCGCGCGCGCCGCGGTGGCACGACAGATCGAGTACGGCCATCGGCTCGGCCTGCCGTGGGGCATGTCGGAATCCGGCTACAACAGCATGGACGTGCATCTGAACTACCAGTACCGCGCCTTCGGCGTGCCTGGGCTGGGACTGCAGCGCGGGCTCGCCGAGGACCTGGTGGTCGCACCTTACGCCTCGGTGATGGCACTGATGGTGGCGCCGGAGGCGGCCTGCCTGAACCTGCAACGACTCGCCGCCGCCGGGGCCGAGGGGCGCTACGGCTTTCACGAGGCACTCGACTATACCCCGGCGCGGCAACTGCGCGGCAAGAGCCATGCCCTGGTGCGCTCCTATATGGCCCATCACCAGGGGATGAGCCTGCTTGCGCTGACCTCGGCGCTGCTCGACCGTCCGATGCAGCGGCGCTTTGTGTCCGACCCGATTTTCCGGGCCGCCCTGCTGCTATTGCAGGAGCGCATACCCAGGTCGTCCGGGTACTACGCCCATCCAGCCGAATACATCGACGTCCAAGCCGACAGACGCGCCGATGGGGGCAGTCCGTCGCTGCCGATCCGCGTGCTCGAGCGTGCCGACACGCCGGTGCCGGAGGTACAGTTGCTGTCCAACGGCCGCTACCACGTCATGCTCACGCACGCGGGCGGCGGCTATAGCCGCTGGAAGGACCTGGCCGTTACACGTTGGCGCGAGGACGGCACCCGCGACCATTGGGGCACGTTCTGTTATCTGCGCGATGTGGACAGTGGCACGGTCTGGTCCACCGCGCACCAACCGACGCTGCGGCCAGCCGATCACTACGAGGCCATCTTCTCGGAAGGGCGCGCGGAGTTTCGGCGTCGCGACAGCGGTGAGGCCTTCGACTTCGACACCCATACCGACATTGTCGTCTCGCCGGAAGACGACATCGAGCTGCGTCGGGTGCGCATCACCAACCGCTCCGCGGAGGCGCGGACGATCGAGGTCACCAGCTACGCCGAGGTGGTGCTGGCAAGCTCTGCCGCCGACGCGCTGCATCCGGCCTTCAGCAACCTGTTCGTTCAGACCGAGATCGTCGATTCGCGGCGTGCCATCCTCTGCACCCGCCGGCCGCGCTCGCACGACGAGCCGGTGCCCAGCCTGTTTCACCTGATGGCCGTACACGACGCCGACGTCGACGCGCTTTCCTACGAGACCGACCGGGCGCGGTTCATCGGCCGCGGCCGCAGCACCGCTGCCCCGCTGGCGATGGACGCACCCGCGCCGCTGTCCGGCAGCCACGGCTCCGTGCTTGACCCCGCGGCGGCGATCCGCTGCCGCATCACGCTGGCGCCGGAGCAATCGGCCAACGTCGACCTGGTGTACGGCATCGGCGAGACTCGCGACGTCGCACTGGCGCTGATCGGGAAGTATCAGGATCGCAGCCTGGCCGACCGCGTCTTCGACCTCGCCTGGACCCACGCCCAGGTGGTCCTGCGGCAGATCAACGCCAGCGATGCCGACGCCCAGCTGTTCGGGCGTCTGGCCAACTCCGTCATCTACGCCCATGGCGCGTTGCGTGCCGACCGCAGCGTGCTGCTGCAGAACCGCCGCGGTCAATCCGGCCTATGGGGTTACGCCATCTCCGGCGACCTGCCCATCGTGCTGCTGCGCATCGGCGACCTTGCCAACCTCGAGCTGGTGCGCCAACTGATCCAGGCCCATGCCTACTGGCGCCTGAAGGGACTGGCCGTGGACCTGGTGATCTGGAACGAGGACCGCGCCGGCTATCGGCAGTTGCTGCAGGATCAGATCCTGGGACTGGTGGCGGTGGGCGTCGAAACTCAGGTGATGGATCGGCCGGGCGGCATCTTCGTGCGGCCCATCGAGCAGGTCTCCGAAGAGGACCGCACACTGTTCCAGACCGTCGCCCGTGCCGTCCTCAGCGACAGCCGCGGCACGCTGGCAGAACAGGTTGACCGCCTCGCCGCGGTCGCAATGCGCATGCCGCGGCTGAAACCGGGCAGACCCCAACTGCGAGACCGGAACGCCGACCAGAACGCAACCGAGAGCGCTGAGTTCGAACTGCCACCGCGGGATCTGATCCTGTCCAACGGCCTCGGCGGCTTCACGCCGGATGGCCGCGAGTACGTCATCACCACAACCGGCGTACGGCACACGCCGATGCCCTGGGTAAACGTGCTGGCCAATCCCCAGTTCGGCAGCGTCATCTCCGAGAGCGGTCAGGCCTACACCTGGGGCGAGAACGCCCACGAGTTCCGCCTCAGCCCGTGGGAGAACGACCCGATCTGCGATCCGAGCGGCGAGGCTCTGTATCTGCGCGATGAGGAAAGCGGCGCGTTCTGGTCGCCGACGCCGCTGCCCAGACACGGTGCCGCGCCCTATGTCAGCCGCCACGGCTTCGGCTACAGCGTGTTCGAGCACAGCGAGGACGGCATCGACTCGGAGCTTTGGGTGTACGTGGCCATGGACGCGGCGGTCAAGTTTTCCGTGCTCAAGGTCCGCAACGGCTCGGGGCGCGCGCGCCGGCTGTCCGCTACCGGCTATGTGGAATGGGTCCTTGGCGATCTGCGCCCGAAGACGGCCATGCACTTGATCACCGAGGCCGACCCGCACAGCGGCGCCCTCTATGCACGTAACCCCTACAACAGCGAGTTCCCCGGACGGGTCGCATTCTTCGATGTCGACGACACCCACCGCACCATTAGCTGCGACCGCTTGGAGTTCATTGGCCGCAACGGCAGCCTGGCGCATCCGGACGCGCTCACGCGCACCCGTCTGTCTGGCAGGCTTGGCGCCGGTCTCGACCCCTGCGCCGCGATCCAGGTCAGCTTCGATCTGGCCGACGGGCAGGAGCGCGAGATCACCTTCCGGCTCGGTCTGGGGGGCGTACCGGGCGGCGACGACGCCAATCAGCTGGTCCAGCGATTTCGCGGCCCCGACGCGGCGCGTCGAGCCCTGGAAGCGGTTTGGGAGTACTGGAAGCACAGCCTCGGTGCGGTCCAGGTGGCAACGCCCGACGAGTCACTCAACGTACTCACCAACGGCTGGCTCTTGTATCAGGCCATCGCGAGCCGCCTGTGGGCGCGCAGCGGCTACTACCAGTCCGGCGGCGCCTTCGGCTTCCGCGACCAGCTGCAGGACGCCATGGCCCTGGTGCACAACGAGCCCGGCCTGCTGCGCGCCCAGTTGCTGCTGTGCGCAGGCCGGCAGTTCCCGCAAGGGGACGTTCAACACTGGTGGCATCCGCCCGCCGGCCGCGGTGTGCGAACCCAGTGTTCCGACGACTACCTCTGGCTACCGCTGGCCACCTGCCGCTATGTGCATTGCACCGGCGACACCGGCGTGCTGGATGAGGCGATCGGCTACCTGGAAGGCCGCCCGCTTGATCCGCACGACGAGTCCTACTACGACCTGCCCAGCCGCTCCGACACCACGGAGACCCTCTACCGGCACTGCGAGCGGGCCATCCGGCACGCGTTGCGGTTCGGCCCCCACGGCCTGCCGCTGATCGGCTCCGGTGACTGGAACGACGGCATGAACCGGGTCGGTATCCTGGGTCAGGGGGAAAGTGTCTGGCTGGGCTTCTTTCTCTATGATGTGCTCAGTCAGTTTGGCGCGCTGGCACGCCGGCACGATGACCCGAACCTCGCCGAGCTCTGCGCCGCCGAAGGCGCGCGCCTGCGCGCGAACCTGGAGCGTCAGGCCTGGGACGGCGGCTGGTATCGGCGCGCCTGGTTCGACGATGGCACGCCGCTCGGCTCGAAGGAAAGCCGCGAATGTCGCATCGACTCCATCTCCCAGAGCTGGGCGGTGCTGTCAGGAGCGGGTGATGCCGAGCGCACGCGCCAAGCCATGGCGGCGGTCGACCAACATCTGGTACGCCGCGCGCACGACCTGATCCAACTGCTCGACCCGCCGTTCGACCAATCGGACCTGGACCCCGGCTATATCAAGGGCTACGTGCCGGGCGTTCGCGAGAACGGCGGTCAATACACCCACGGCGCCATCTGGGCGGCCATGGCCTTCGCCGCGCTCGGCGACAGCCGCCGCGCCTGGGAACTCGCCACCATGATCAACCCGGCCAACCACGCCAAATCCAAGTCCGCCATCGAAACCTACAAGGTCGAGCCTTACGTCATGGCCGCCGACGTCTACGCCGTCGCCCCTCACATCGGCCGCGGCGGCTGGACCTGGTACACCGGCTCGGCCGGCTGGATGTACCGACTCATCGTCGAGTCCCTGCTCGGACTGCGCCTTGAGGTGGACCGACTGCACCTCGTCCCCTGCCTGCCGGCGCACTGGCCAGGCCTGACCATCCACTACCGCTACCGCGAGACCGTCTATCACATCGAGATCGAGCAAGGTCGCGGCGGGGAGGATGGGCGGCGCGCGGTCACTGGCGTTAGCGTCGATGGCATCGGGCAGCGCGACAGGGTCATTCCGCTGGTCGACGACCGTCGGGATCACTCGGTCGCGGTGACGGTGGGTGGGATCGAGCGTGCCGGTGAGCCGGCCTGATCGGCCGGCACTGGTGGGATCGGCGGTGGTTGGCAGTCTCGATGCCAAGTGTCCGTGATGACCGAGACCCTTCTCGACCCCCCGGCTTCACCAGCACTCTCCGAACGCGAGCTGCAGCCTAGGTTGACGGCGTATCCGTGAAATGAGCCGAATACCGTCGCACGGATGGAGGACACTGGAATCCAGGCTAAGCTTAGAGAGGCACGCGCACGCGCCGGCAGCTTCACGAACGGATCGCCGAGAATGATTGCGAAACTTCGCCATGGGTGGCAAGCGATGCGCTCGAGCTTCTGGTTCGTCCCCGCCCTGATGGTGGTGAATGCCGTCGCGCTGGCGATCCTCCTGATCACCCTGGACACCAACGTCGAGCTGCATCTGGCCGCGCGCTGGCCGCTGCTCTTCGGTGCCGGTGCGGCCGGCGCCCGTGGGCTGCTCACGACCGTCGCCAGCTCCATGATCACGGTGGCCGGGCTGGTGTTCTCGATCACCCTGGTGGCCCTGTCGCTGACCTCCAGCCAGTACAGCTCGCGCGTCATTCGCAACTTCATGCGCGACCGCGTCAACCAGTGGGTGCTCGGCGTCTTCCTCGGCATCTTCGCCTACTGCCTGATGGTCCTGCGGACGATTCGCGAGGGTGGCGAAGGGGCCTTCGTGCCGACGCTGGCGGTGCTGGCCGGACTGATGCTCGCCTTTGTCGGGATCGCGGTGCTGATCCACTTCATCCATCACATTGCGACCACCATCCAAGCATCGAGCATCGTTGCCACGGCAGCGCAGGAGACGCTCGCGGCCGTGGACCGTCTGTTTCCCGAGGCGTTGGGGGAAGATGACGACGAAGCCGCGGATGACACCCTGGCGAGGGCACTCGCCAGCCAGCCCTGGTCAGCCGTCCCGGCCAGCAAGACCGGCTACATCGAGAGTCTCGACATGGACGCGTTGCTGGATGTCGCCCGGACACTGGAGACCTTCCTTCGGATGGAGCATGGCGTTGGCGAATTCGTCGTTGCGGGCGCGCCCTTGGTCTCGCTGCTCGATCCGGGTGAACTGGACGAGGCGACGACGGGCAGACTGAACGCGGTCTACGTCATCGGTCGTCAGCGCACGGTGGAGCAGGATGTCGCCTTCGGCATCCGCCAGATCGTCGACATCGCCATGAAGGCCCTGTCGCCCGGCATCAACGACACCACCACCGCGGTGATGTGCGTGGACTATCTGGCGGCGATCCTGGGCCGACTGGCGAAGCGCCGAATCGGGACTCCACACGGCTCGGAACAGGGTGAATTGCGGGTCATGGCCCGCGGCCCAAGCTTCGACGGACTCCTGAGCGAGGCCTTCGACCAGATCCGGCAGAACGCCGAAGGCAATGTTGCCATTCTGTTGCGGCTGCTCGGCGCGCTGCACATCATCGCCGGCGTGACCCGCAGCCCCAACAGGCGGTGGGTGCTGCGACAAAAAGTCGACGAGATCGCCGAAGCGGCCGAGCGCAGCATCGCGTCGCCGCATGACCGCGACCGGCTCGCGAACCGGTTGATGCGAGTGCGCGAAGCCCTGATCGCCGAGCCGGTGTCCTTTGTCTGGACCAACCAAAACTGAACGAGTTGAGGAGAACCATATGCAGATCCAAATCGATACCGATCGTCATATCGAAGGTCACGAGCGCCTGGCCGCTTGGGCCCGTGGCGTCGTAGAGCAGGCGCTGAATCACGTCAGCGATCGCATCACACGCGTGGCGGTCCATCTCAGCGATGAAAACGGCGACAGGAGCGGCCAGCAGGACAAGCGATGCCTGATGGAAGCCCGCCTCGAAGGCCACCAGCCGATCGCCGTGACGCACCAGGCCGCGACCATGGACCAGGCCGTCAACGTGGCCGCGGAAAAACTGACCAGCATGATCGAGAGCATCCTCGGGCGGCTGCGCGATCAGCGACGTCGCCACGCCGAACCGCTCCCAGCGGAGGCGGCACCGCCGGACGACCTGTGAGCGACACCACCGCAAGCCTGCGCCGCAAGCTCTAGAGCGGCGACGACGTCCAATCCGTCGTCCCCACCATGCGGCCCCTGGCGGCGTCGAGTATCGTCCAATATAAGCAATCGGTGCGCGCCTCGGCCGACGACGCGCGCACCTTGGAGGTGGGTTCGAGCGTCTGCTTCCGGGGCACTGGCACAATGCACGCGCCGACGGGCGAAACCAGGCGAATGGATGCGCTGGTGTTTGGTTCGGATCAAGGACTGCTGGGTCAGTTCAACGATGCGGTAGCCGATCATGCGGTCAGCAATTCCCGCCGCGGCATGCCCGGATGGCATGCGGGAGGCGGTTGCGCGGGCTCGTGGGCCTCGAGCATGAAGTCAAACAATTGATCCCAAGACTGCAACGGCAGGCATTGCGCCAGGGCTCGCAGGCGAGCGAACCGGTCAAAGATAGAAGAGGATCGCGAAGTAGTGACTGAGGCTGCCGGCCAGGACGAACAGGTGCCAGATGCCATGGCTCCAGCGCCAAACGCGATCCAACGCGTAGAAGACGACACCCACGGTGTAGAACAGGCCACCTGCCAACAGCAGCCGAAACCCCAGGGGAGGCAAGGCCGCGACGATCGGGTCCAGCACCAACAGGATCAGCCAGCCCATGATCAGATAGATCACCACCGACAGGATGCCCCCGCCCGCGCCGCGCAGCGTGTCGGTGGCGATGCCCGTCAGCGCCAGCCCCCAGACCGCGCCGAACAGCCACCACCCGGTCTCGTGTCCAAGGGCGGCGAGGCTGAACGGCGTATAGGTACCCGCGATCAACAGGTAGATCGCGTGATGGTCGAATACCTGAAAAATCTCCTTCGCTCGCCCACGCAAGCTGTGGTAGAGGGTCGAGAACAGGTACAGCAGGAATAGGGTGACCCCATAGACGCTGAAGCTCACAATGCGGATCGTCCCGCCGGTGGTGCCAGCCAGGGACACCAGCACGGCGGTCCCGATCAGCGCCAGTACCGCGCCGACCAGATGCGAAATACTGTTGAAGCGTTCACCGTCGTACATCTTGGCGCTACCCTTGCGTTCAGGGTCCGTTGACCGGAGCAGCCAGGATGGTGATTGCGTTCCGCGCGGCCTGATACCCGGCGAGCTAGCCGCCGCGATCAGTCGTCATTTTATCCGACGTTAAACCATCGGTCATCCAAGATGCTGCGTATCAACATCAGCCATGTCACCGAGTACCGCTTTCCCAGCACGGTGACGCTGCTGCCGCACCGGTTGCTGCTGCGCCCCAGGGAGAACCACAACGTGCGCATCGAATCCTCGGTGCTGGAGATCAGCCCCGCACATACCTTGCAATGGAAACGCGACGTGCTGGACAACTCGGTGGCGCTGGTCGGCTTTACCGAGCCGGCGGACCGGCTGCGCGTCGCCAGTAGTGTCGTGATTCAGCACTACGAGGAGAATCCGTTCGACTTTCTGGTCGATGATTACGCGGTCAATCACCCGTTCGACTATGCCGAGGACGACCGGACGGAACTCGCACCTTTCCAGCA
>Ga0316576_10001299_pt1 | contig 13271 bp, 9 predicted proteins | sample S0NA_FD_203075 | JGI IMG/M metagenome (GOLD analysis project Ga0316576, IMG submission 203075) | Rhizosphere microbial communities from salt marsh grasses in Alabama, United States - S0-2_050615r3r5 | ecosystem: Host-associated > Plants > Roots > Rhizosphere | place: USA: Alabama | collected... | reverse complement strand
CTCGACTGCCAACCGAACGAGATCGACACCGGGCGAGCGTTCTACAGCTTCGGTCTGAGCTCGCTGAACGCCATGATTCTGATGGGAGAGCTCGAGGAGCGGACCGGCCTCGAGATCGACCCCCAGATCTACACCGTCGAGCTGACCATCGACGAGCTCGTGGCCGAGGTCACCGGGCAGCTCACCAAGCGCTGATCAAGGTTAGGCGACCGTCGAGGACCCTTCATCCTCGCGGAGCAGGATCGCCGCGCCGTAGGCCACCACATGCTGTGGGTTGAGGCCATCCGGCAGATCGACCAGCTCGAAGCCCTCCTCGGCAAAGACACTGCGAAGGGCCTTGTGACCGGCGATGCCACCGACCGCCAGCAGCTGGCCGCCGGCACGGAGGTGAGGCGGAAAGTGCCTCGTCGCCTGGGCCGAGATGTACTTGTAGAGGCCGCGCAGAATCTCGCTGCGGCCCCGGGCATCGGCCTGAATCAGAGACGAAACGACGTTGGTCACCGCGAAGATCCCACAGGTTGTGTTGATCGGCACGTCGCGTTCGGCCTCGAAGGCGAGCGCGTCGAGCTTCTCGTAGGTCATGGTCGGCTCGCTCTGCTGCCACCGCTCGAGGACCTGGACCAGGACGCTGCCGGTGCCGGCGCCGCAGCTCTTGTTGGTCGCACACCATGGCTCCTCGTCCATCGAGGCGAAGTACAGGACCTTGACGTCCTGAGTGCCGATATCGACGACCAACAGTGAATCGCGGTCATGGAAGAGCTGACGCACGCCCGCGATCAGCGCGTTGATTTCCGAGGTCTGGAGCTCGACCAGGTCTTCAAAGGCCGGGTTGTCCGACCCCACGCCCGCCATGGCAATCGTGCGGCTCGGCCCTTCCGGAATTCTGCTCATGATTCCGTCGAGCAGCGACGGGTAGTCGATTCCGGACGCGACGAGGCCCTGGTCGATGACCCGGTCGTTCCGGTCAAGCACCACGTACTTCGAGAACCCGCTTCCGAAGTCGACCCCGACCGCGAGCTCGGTCTGGCAGCGATGTGATGGTTGCTGCGCTCCCGACGGTCGCGCTGTGGCCCGAGCTGTCGAGCGACGGGGACCGAGCCGTCCGACAAAGGTGCTGAGCCGTAGGCCGGCCGGCCCGAGTGGCACGCCGAGAATGCAGTCCCCGTTGACGACACAGACCGGCACACCGGAGCGTGTCGCTGCCTCCTCGACGGCGGCGAGCTTCGACGCGATCATCTGGCACTGGTCGTGCGAGAACACGAGCATGCCTCGGGCCCCGTGCTGACGCAGGACCGTGAGAACCTCCTCCGCCTGGGCGTTGACGTATCCGCCCCGCATGGGCGCGTCGATGAGGCTCACCGCCAGGTCATCGAACAGCTCATTGAGGGGCATCTCGGAGATCCGCTCGATGGGCGACAGCGGGGGTTTCCGGAGCCAGTTCACTCCCTCGAAGGCCGAGTACACGCCCGCGTTGAGCAGGCGCCGCCAGACCTCGGTCCGTCCGTAGGGGTAGAGACTGAACACCGCCACCGGGATCCGTGCGGGGTCAGGCGGCGGTGCCGTCGGCGCGAGCTCCGCGATCTCCTGGCTGAGCGACCGGCAAATCGCCACACCGTCGTCGGTCCCCCAGAACGGGAAGAACAGGAAATGCCAGAACATCGGTTCCAGCGACAGGTCGAGGCCGGGATACCGCCGGCGGAGGTTGCCGACCTCGACGTACTCGAGCTGCGCTGCAGCCGACAGCTCCATCGCCCGGCGCAACCGTTCCTCGCCTTCGCGGAGACCGACGCCGTTCATGGCACAGAGCCGGTCGTAGAGACGGTGGATCTGTCGTCCGAGAAAGTCGACAGACTCGCGCCCCGGGTAGGTCGGGATGTCGAGGTGGAGGTGGTTGGCCGAAAACCCCTCGGAGATCTCCTCGAACAGCGTCCCGATGCCCGAGCAGAACGCGGACGAGCTGACCATGACGTCCGGTTTGGGCAGGATGCCGTCGAGGTAGGCGCCCTTGAGGGTATCGAGGAAGCTGCAGCGAGGGGTCTGCTCCTTGCCCCTGTTGCAGACCTCGGCAACCCGTGTGTCCGAGGCCAGAAGCGAGGCGAACATCTCCCAATCGAAGGGGAGGAAGCCCGCGGCCCAGCAGATCTCGTGCGGCACCAGCAGGGAAACCGCCGCCACCCGGGACGACGGCCGGTAGACGGCGCGGGTGAGGGCGGCACGCTTGGCCGCCATCATTCTGCTCCCCCTCAGGCGCATCGCCACCGCAGCCGCCAGGGTCTCGCCGTTCGACGGACCGTTGCCCGAGAATCGGCTCAGGCATTCCCACGCGGTCGCACGTTGCACGTTGACGACCGGGTCACCAACCCTCGTCGATCCAGACTCCTTCATTTGAGGCGCCCTCCCAAGCGTCGTTGATACCATTATATGGAAACATGACTGCTCCGTCTTTGACCTGAGTTACACTTTTTCTGGACTTTCCGTAATCAGAACTTGGAGGCTGATAGATAACCAATCCAGTACAATTGACATTGAAGGCTCCGAGGATCAAGTCGTCGGGACCACGAGGAAGCACGACGCTGCATCCGAAAGATGGCGAACCGATGGGCGAGGGGGACCGCCATGCGCTTTTCGTTCCTTGATTCCATCCAGAAGAAAACACTGGTCGTTCTGGTGCTCGCAATCATCGTGACTGGAGGTCTCTTCTTTCTCTCCATCCAGGCCATGAAGGTGTTCGACAACCTCGTGCTCCTGGCGCGGGGAGAACGTGACCACACGGTCAACTTCGACCGAGCCAGCATTGACTTCGAGCGGTTCGTCCGTACCGGCGATGAACGCGACTACCGGGCATTCAAAGAGAAGATGAACATCGCACTGGGCATCACGTCGGTCTTCTCGACCATGTCGGAGAAGATCGGAGTCTATCCCCAGAAGGAGCTGGCACTCCTGTTCGACGAGGCCGTGCCGACCTTTGACCACGACCAGTCCGTGGCCTTCACCCGCCTGTACTCGCTCATCGCGGACAACGCTATTGTGAAACGCCTGATGGAGAACGCGGCCAACGGCGCCAAGTGGCAGGCGGAGTACCTCGAGCTCGCGGAGCAGTACCGACGGGCCTCGACCGACGCCGAGCGCGTGGCGCTCCTCGCTCGGATCACCCAGCTCAGCACACTCGTCCAGGACGAGACACAGAAGTTCTCTCAAGGCATCAGCGAGCTGTCGGGCTGGGGGATGCAGTTGATCACCAGGACCTTGTTCGCGACCTTCGTGATCCTGTTCGCGATTGCCGGCTGGGTGACCTCCCGGTTGGTACGGTCGATCACCAAGCCCGTGATCGAGGCGACCCAGTTCGCCGGCAGGGTCGCGTCGGGCGATCTCACGGGTCGGCTCCAGGTCCGCTCCCGCGACGAGACCGGCAACCTCATCCAGGCGATGAACACCATCAGCGAAACCATGGGCGAGATCATCGGAGGCCTTGCCGACCGTGCCAACAGCCTCAGCGCGGCCGGCGAGGAGCTGTCCGCGGTCAGCACCCAGATCGCGTCGGGGGCGGAGGAGGTGCTCCGAGAAACGATGTCGGTGTCGTCTTCATCGGAGCAGGTGAGTCAGAACGCTCAGGCCGTCGCCACCTCCGTCGAAGAAATGAACCAGGGGATCGCCGAGGTGGCCCGACGCGCGGCGGACGCCACCCGGATTGCATCCGAGGCGGCGGACCTCGCCCTCAGGACCGACGTCGCCTTCCAGCGTCTCGGGAGCTCGAGCTCGGAGATCGGCGATGTTATCGACGTCATCTCCAGCATCGCCGGCCAGACGAACCTGCTTGCTCTCAACGCGACAATCGAAGCGGCACGGGCAGGGGATGCGGGCAAAGGTTTCGCCATCGTCGCCAGCGAGGTCAAGACCCTCGCCCGCCAGACCTCCGAGGCCACCCAGGAGATCCAGACCCGAATCGAGGCGATCCAGTCCGATGTCCGCGAGTCGGCGGCCGCCGTCGAGACCATCACCACCATCGTTTCGAGCATTGACGAAATCCAGGGAGCGATCTCTGCCGCCGTCGAGCAGCAGAGCATGATCTGCTCGCAGATCCTCACCAGCATCCAGAAGACCGCCAGCGACGGCGCCGCGATCGCAGAGAATGTCGCCGCCGTGGCGGAGTCGACGCGGGTGACCTCGCAGGGAACGCATGCGGCAATGGAGTCGGCCAACAGCCTGGCCCACATCGCGTCCGAGCTACAGCAGCTGGTGCAACAGTTCCGGGTGGTGAAGTCCGCACCGTAGTGCAGTCGTTGCGCGGACGTCATCCGGCCACCCGGCGCGACGGGTTGACACCGTACTCAAACGTGGCAGAATCCCCCGCTGGTCCGCCCTCCCACCGGGGCGGCGGGAGGTGTGTCATGACCTGGAAGCTCCCCGTCAGCGGCCCTTGGCGGGTGGTCGCAGACTACGTCCAGATCGTCGTCGGTGCGATCCTGGTGGGTGTCGGCGTCAACCTCTTCTTCGTCCCGAATCAGGTCGTGTCGGGCGGCGTCACCGGGGTGGCGATCTTGCTCCACTACGCGTTCGGCACGCCGGTGGGGCTCGTCACTCTCCTCCTCAACCTCCCGTTGCTCGTGATCGGTTGGCGATGGGCCGGAGGAGTGCGTTTCCTCGTTCGGACGGGCATTGCGGTCGTGATCCTGTCGGCCACGATCGACCTCACCGAGCCTCTTCTGACCGCACCGACCACGGACAGGTTACTGGTGATCTGCTACGGAGGTCTCCTCGACGGCCTCGGCATGGGGTTGGTCTTTCGAGGGCGCGGAACCACCGGCGGCACCGATGTCATCGCCCGCATCGCCCACCGCTTCCTCGGTCTTGGAATCGGCCAGACCCTGCTGGTCCTCAACGTCGCCATCTTCGCGGTCGCGGCGTTTCAGTTCGGCGCCGAAGCGGTGATGGTGGCCCTCGCCCTGGCCTATGTCTCCGCACGGGTCCTCGACATGGTTCAGGCCGGCTTCGCCGCCTCGCGTCAGGCCATCATCATCACCAACGACCCCGAGGGCGTCCGTGACGCCATCATCACCCACCTCCACCGCGGCGTGACCTTGGTCGAGGCGCGTGGCGGCTTCACCGGTCGGCCCCGACCCATGCTCTACGTCGTCGTCGCGGCTCATGAGGTCGGCCGGCTCAAGCTCCGGGTCGCCGAGGCCGATCCGGATGCCTTCGTGGCCATCTCGTCGGCCCAAGAGGTGTTCGGCGAAGGCTTCACGCCGGCGGAGCAGGAGCCGGCGTGACCGGGTCGCCAGCGCGCTGGGGGGCCGGCCGGGAATGGAGCAGGATTGAGGGGCCAATCTCGAGCGATGCGATTTCGAATGGCCGTCGCCCCGTCCATGACTCGGATTCGGGCCCCCCGACTCCTCAAGAATGGTCGTACCAAGCGGCTGTTTCGGGGAGATGTACCCTTGTCGCCGTGAGATGGAGAGTACCTCCGGCGGCGGCTCTGATTGTCGTTCTGGGGCTGACAACCGCCTGGGCGGGGCAAATCGCATCGATGGCCGGGCGCCCGCTCACCGACGTGCTCGCCGAGCTCCAGGGTATGGGCCTCCACTTGATCTACTCGAGCGCCGTGGTGCGTCCGTCGATGATCGTCGAGCACGAGCCGACGAGCATCGATCCGCGCGCCATCCTCGACGAGGTGCTCGGCCCCCTCGGGCTTCGGGCCGACGACGGCCCCGGAGGGACCGTGCTGATCGTGCTTGCGGGATCGGCACGTGCGAACTCTCGTCCAACAGGGCAGATCGTGGGCGTCGTCGTCGATTCCGCCGGTCACCCCTTCGAATCCGCAGTGTCGGTCGACGGCCCGGGTTGGCACCGAGAAGTCACCACGACACGTGACGGGACTTTCGCCGTTCGCAGCGTTCCAGTCGGGGACTACGATGTCACTGCATCATCAGCAGGTTCTGCCCCCGGTCGAGCCGCCGGTGTTCGCGTCGATGCCGGTGCGACCACTCGGGTCCAGATCCAGCTGAGACCGTTGTCCGTCTTCCTCAGCGAGGTCATCGTCACGCCGAGCCACTTCCGACTGCTGCAGCAGAACCCCGAGAGTCGCCAGTTTCTCGATCGCGAGGAGGTCAGCCGGATGCCGCACATCGCCGATGACCTCTACCGGGCGGTTCGACGGCTCCCGGGAACCGCCTCGGGCGACTTCTCCGCCCGTTTCAACGTCCGTGGCGGCGTCGACGACGAGCTGCTGGTTGTGCTCGACGGGCTCGAGGTCTACGAACCATTCCATCTCAAGGACTTTCAGAACGTCTTCAGCACGATCGATACGGCGGCGGTCGGAGGCGTCGACCTGTTGACAGGAGGGTTCCCTGCGGAGTACGGCGACAGGATGAGCGGCGTGATGGACATCTCCATGCCGACGCCTTCCGGTCCGACTGTCACGTCGCTCGAGGCCGGCACCATCAACGCCAGGATCCAGAGCCAGGGCTCGTTCTCCCATGGAAACGGAGGCTGGCTCGTGTCCGGCCGCGGGTGGTATCCGGCCGCGACCGCGTCGATCATCACCGAGGACAACCCTGTCGTCGCGGACTTCTACGACATGATCGCCAAGGTTCAGCGCCGCGTCGGCTCCAGCTCGACGCTGGCGCTCAACACCCTCGTCGCCTACGACGACCTCGGCTTCCACGAAGCCGATGACAAAGAGGTCCAAGGTGTGACCGCGCGGTACGGGAGCTACCACGCGTGGCTCAACCTCCAGACGCAGTGGAGCGCCGACCTGTGGTCGCAGATGATCGTCTCAGCCGGCAGGTTGCGGCGCATCCGTAAGGGAGGAATCGACGACAGTGCCGAAGGTGTGGCCTCGGTCCGAGATCGAAGATCCTTTGACGTCTTCAATCTCGGTCAGGACTGGTCGTTCGTGTCCGGAGACCGCCACGTCCTCAAGTGGGGTTTCGACCTGACCTACGGCGAAGCCGAGTACAACTACTTCAGAACCTCGACCCTCGGCTCTGGTTCGAACGCGAGAGTCGTGACGGGACCAGATGGCATCGCGGTCGGAACGTACGCGTCGGACCGCCTCCGTGTGATGCGGAACCTGATCGTCGAGCTGGGTCTCCGCTGGGACCGACAAACGTGGACCGATGAGAGCCAGACCAGCCCCCGGGTCAACCTCGCGTATCAACCGAGCCCCAGAACCACGGTTCGCGCTGCGTGGGGACTGTTTCATCAGAGCCAACGTCTCAACGAGCTCCAGGTCGAGGACGGCATCGACACCTTCTTCCCCGCTCAGGTCGCGGAGCACTGGACGGCCTCGGTCGAGCACGTATTCGGTTCGGGTCTGAGCACCCGCCTTGAGCTCTACCGAAAGGATTTCGATCACGTTCGGCCGCGATACGAGAACCTCTTCAACCCCATCGAGCTCTTTCCGGAGGCCGCAAGCGATCGTGTCCTTTTGTCGCCAGACCGTGGCCGATCGCGAGGTCTCGAGGTCGTGTTCAAAGACGATTCGAATCGAAGGGTCTCGTGGTGGGCCGGCTACACGCTGGCCGTCACCGAGGATCTCATCGACGGCAGGTGGCAGCCGCGAAGCTGGGACCAGCGACATGCTGCTGTCGGAGGCGTAAATGTGTCCCTTGCTCACGACTGGAACTTCAACCTGTCCGGCACAATCCACACCGGATGGCCGACCACCAGACTCACCGCGTCCCAGATCGCGGGTCCTGACGGAGAGCCGGTGATTGTCCCGATTCCGGGACCGCGAAACGGGGAGCGATTCCCGCTCTACCGTCGCCTCGACGTGCGAGCCAGCAAGCTCTTCCCGACCAGCTTAGGTACGATCACCTTGACCGTCGAGGTCATTAACCTGACGTCACGAGACAACCCATGCTGTGTTGAGGACTTCGATTTCCTGAGCAACGACGACGGATCGGTGACAGTCATTCCACACTACCGCGACTGGGTTCCAATCCTCCCGTCGTTCACAGTGAGATGGCAGTTCTGACCGCTTCAACGAGAATGACGGCAGTCGTCGGATTCCAACCGTGGCGAAGGATCGTATCGGCGACTCGACGCCTACCGTACGTGGGAGGCCCGAAAAGCGTGGACCATCAACACGCCGATGACCGAAGGCTCGTCGAGCGCCTGGTTCAGGGCAATGAACACGCCTTCGACGAGTTTGTCGACACGTACTATCCCAGGCTCTACCGCTTCGCCTTCACCCGCGTCGGCAGAGATCCGGAGGCAACGCAGGACGTGGTGCAAAGCACATTCGCCGCTGTCATCCGCAAGCTCGGCACCTACCGTGGAGAGGCAGCGCTCTTCACGTGGTTGTGCTCGTTCTGTCGATTCGAGGTTGCTGCGTACTGGCGCCGTCGGGGAAAGAGCGCCGCAGAAGTCGAGCTGATCGAAGACGACGAGTTCATCCGAGGCTCGCTCGAGAGTCTCGGCGCCGTAGTGGACTCGACCCGCTACTCCTTCGAGCGCGAAGAGCTCGCGCGTCTGGTCTGGTCCGTGCTCGACCACCTCCCCGTCCGATACGGCAATGCGTTGAACTGGAAGTACATCCAAGGGCGTTCCGTGCGCGAAGTGGCGGACGGCCTGGGCATCAGCGCCAAGGCCGCCGAGTCGCTGTTGACGCGCGCTCGCCAAGCGTTTCGGGACGGTTTCGCTACCGTCGCCGGAGGATGACATGCACGACGACCCGAATCACCGTGGTGTCGGCAGCCCCCCGTCGGGGCTGGAAGCCGGTCGTCCGGATCTCGTTGCCGAGCTGCTCCACGCAGCCGGCCCTGGACCCGAGATTCCCAATGAGGGAGCCAGCCGCATCAAGGAAGCCATACGGCCTCAATGGCTGCTGGAAGTGGCCGCACACCGGCGGGCGAAAAGGCGAATCTGGTTCGTCGCGGGGACGGCAGCCGCAGCCACAATCACGCTCGCACTCCTGCTCCCACGAACCCCGCCGCCCGCAACGGCTCCTGCTGGTGTTTCCTTCGTGATCGCTCAAGTTCGCGGTGAGAGCGAGCTGGTCTCGCCCGATGGGTCGCGGGCACGGATCACAGCCGACGCCGTCGGGCACACGGTCTCGGTCGGAAGCCGGATTCGGACGATCGACGGAAGAGTCGCTCTGGCATTCGGAGACGGCGCGTCGCTGAGGATCGATCGCCAGACCAGCGCTCGGTTCGCTACGGCAACGCTGATTGGGCTCGATCGAGGTGCCGTTTATGTCGATTCCGGGGAGTCGAACAACGAGCGCGTCGCGATCAGCACCCCGCTGGGATCTGCACACGAGGTCGGCACCCAGTTCGAGGTCAGATTCGCCGATGACCGCCTCGCAATCCGAGTCCGCGAAGGATGTGTGGCCGTCGTTACGAACGATGACGAGCACGAGATCTCTCGTGGGACGGAGTTGCAGGTTTCGAGCGACGGCGCGGTCACCACGGCTGCGGTCGAACCCTTCGACGAGTCGTGGGGATGGGTCCAGTCGATTGCGCCGGCGTATGTCATCGAAGGTCGCTCTGTGGCGTCCTTCCTGAGCTGGATCTCGAGGGAGACTGGCCTCGGCATTCGCTTCGCGGATCCCGCGGTTGAGCGCTTCGCGAAGGAAACCACCCTCCATGGAACGTTGCCGGGTTTGAGTCCGGCGGAGGCGTTGGCCACGGTGCTTCCCGGAAGCCGGTTGACGGCGACCGAGGACTCAGGTGTACTGCTGATCGACCTCACGGATTGATCAACGCACGAGACGCCACTCGGGCTTGGCCGAAGCGGCGAAGGATTCCCCGCAACCGCTGACGCCTACCTCCCGACGGGAGGGCCTCAGTGGCGACATGGTTGATCGACAGTGCCGACACCGGAGTTCAGAGACCGACCGCCCCGGCGACGGATGTCCCGTGGCAGAAAACGGTCCGGGCATCTCTGAGGCGCGACATCGTGGTGTGGGTCATGTTCGTTGTGACCCTTGCCATTCCCCTGGCCTTGCGTCTCTGGGTTGCCGGCACCCTTCCCCTGATCGAGCCGACCGAAGGACGATATGCGCAGATCGCTCTGGAAATGGTTGAATCCGGGGACTGGGTCACGCCGAAGGTCTGGATCGACGAGCACCAAATTCCCTTCCTCGGCAAGCCACCGCTGTACCTTTGGACTGCCGCCATCAGTCTCAAGCTGTTCGGAGCCACCGAGCTCGCTGTCAGGCTGCCGTCGTTAATCGCAGCTGCAGCACTGTTGGTGATGATCACCGTCGTTGTCGGCCGAACCTTCGACCGGAACACCGGCCTCGCAGCCTTCATGATCACGTCGACCTGCCTCCTCGTCTTCGGCACGACCGCGACCGTGATCTACGACCTGCACCTGACCTTCTTCGTCACCGGCGCTCTGCTCGCGCAGTTCGCGTTCTTCTTCGAGGAGGACGTGGCAGTCAGGAGCCGTTGGAGCCTCGCTGTGTTTGTCCTCTTGGCAGGCGGTTTCCTGACTAAGGGCCCAGTCGCGTTGGCGTTGTTCGGTCTACCGGTACTCGTCTGGACGACGGTCACCGGAAACTGGCACCGGCTTCGCCATCATCGATGGGTCCTTGGACTTGTCCTCTTCTTTGCTCTCACCATTCCCTGGTTCGCCATGGCCGAGCTTCGGAACCCGGGATTCCTGAAGTACTTCTTCGTCAATGAAAACGTGCTTCGGTACCTGGTCCCGGAGTACGGCGACCTTTACGGGACGGGCCACCAGTACCCACACGGCTCCGCCGTTTGGATGTTCGCCGGCGGGACGCTCCCCTGGAGCGCAGTCGCTGCCTGGTGGATCGTCAGACGAAAGAGGCATGGATCGGCCGCTCTGTTCGGAGACGCAAAGTCGCTGTATTTCTTCGTCGGCTTCGTCTCCCAAGTCGTGTTCTGGTCGTTCGCCAGGCAGCTCTTGCCGACCTACCTGTTGCCGGCCGTGCCGTTGTTCGCGATCTGGTTCGGGAGTCTCGTCGCCCGCAACGACATCTCGCGATCCCGACTTGTGGCCATGACGGTCATCGCGGCGAATGTGTGGTCACTCGGGATTGTTGCAGCAGCGCCCGTCGCATCCCGAAGGACTGCCCGAACGACCCTCGCGTTCGCCCACCAGATCGCCGATCGATCTGGTGTCGGCGACAACATCGTCTTCGTAGGAAAGACGCCGTTTTCGGCTGGTTTCTACTTTGACCGTTCGGTCACCCATCACCCCAGAGAGGCCGCTTCCGTCACGATCCATCGAGCCATCGATTCGAGTCGTTCGTGCTTGCTGGTCGTCTCCGAGGAAGATGTCGAAGCCGTCCCCCCCGCGTACCGCAAGCTCCTCAGACCACTGACCAGCGATGGTGAATGGCTGTTCGTCGTCACCAGGGATCGCCTCGAACGCGTGCTACAGTCCCCCATCCGATGAACTGGCGGCTCGTCATCGACGGTAATCTCGCCGGCGCCCGGAACATGGCGCGGGACATGGCCATTCTGGACGCGGTTTCGGCGGATGCGGCACCGCCGACGGTGCGGCTCTACGGCTGGGATCCACCGTGCCTGACCCTGGGTCGACACCAGAATCTCGACGCCGCCGGTCTTGCGTTCTGCCGTTCCGAGGGCATCGACGTCGCCCGCCGGCCGACCGGCGGCCGTGCGTTGCTCCACCAGCTCGAGCTCACCTATGCGGTGGTGGCGCGCCTCGGCGTGCCTCCGTTGCCATCCCGCCTCCAGGACGCGTACCGTTTGATCTGCGCCGGGCTGGTCGATGCCTGCCGGGAGCTCGGGATCGCTGCCGAGCTCACCGGCAGCGACGTCAACCTGCGCCTGCCGAACCCGACCAGCACGGTGCCGTGCTTCGAGGCTCCGGCCGAGGGCGAGGTCGTGGTGGCCGGGCGCAAGCTCATCGGCTCGGCCATGCGTGCCCACGCCGGCTGCATCCTCCAGCACGGCGCCATCCTTCTCGACTGGGACGGCAGGCTCCAGGCCGGCGCCCTGGGCCTCCCAGGCGAGACGCGACTGCGACAGCGGATCACCACAATCTCGGCCGAGCTCGAACGGGCAGCAACCAGAGACGAGGTCGAGGATACCGTGCTCCGTGGGTTGGCCGGACGGCTCGGCGTCGAGTTCGCTCTGGGCGGCCTCACCGGCATCGAAGCCGAGCGGGAGCACGCGCTCGTTCCGTCCTGTGCCATCCCAACAGCATCAGCCCCGCCTCCGTAGGATCTGGCGACACCGTTCGTCGCCGGAGGATCATCCATGTGCGATCAATCGCCTTCCGCCGCGAGGGTTTCCGCGCTCGCGATCGCGCTCGCTGCCAGCCTGTGGTCGACCCAGGCAGCCACGGCCGAGGAATGTCTGTCCGAGTACGGTCGACTCGAGTCGGTCAGGGTGGACGCAGTCTCGGTTGCGGGCTCTCTCACAGCGATCGTCCAGCGTGCCGATTGGGGTGAGCGACCACGGCTCCGTGTCTTTGCCCTCGGACCGAACGGGCTCGCCGATCTCGGCGCCTGGGAGCCCCGTCTCTACGCCACGGACGTCGCGCTTCGCGGCTCGATCGCCATCGTAGCCGCCGACGGGGGTCTGGCCGCGGTCGACCTCCGCAATCCCTCACAACCCGTTGAGCGCTCGTGGATCGATCTCGTTGACTCCCAGTGGCTGGCGGTCGACGGCGATTTTGCCTACGTGGTCACAACCGGCACGGGTGGCAACGGCTGGTTCGACGTCGTCGACATCTCCAATCCGACCGCGATCGAGGAGCGCGGCTCGTTGTACTGGGATCGCCCCGACCCGTGGAAGTCGGCCATCGACGCGACCGATGGCGTGGCGGCCATTGCCGACAGTGAAGGTGTGCTGGTGATTGACGTCAGCGACCCGTGGCTGCCCCGGCAGGCCGGGCGGTGGAGCCGAGAAGGCGTGCTGGACGTGGTTCTCGCCGGTCACGTCGCAGCGGTCGCCATTGCCTCCTTCGCCGACCCGGACGATGCCGGTGTCGCCGCCGTCGAGCTCTCGGATCCTGACCATCCGACCGCGGCCGGCTGGTGGCACGCGCCGAGCGCCGTACGGGCGGTGGCGAGATTCGGCGACAAGATCGCAGCCGGCACGGACCTCGACGGCATCTTCGTGCTCGACATCGACTCCGCCACGAGCCCGACGGTGACCGAGCACTGGGACGCCAACGGTGTGATCATTCGAGACCTCGCCGGAGCGTGGCCGGGCCTCGTCGCCGGTCACAACGAGCAGGGCGTGACCGTGATCGGTCTCGACAGAGCCTGCCTGCCACCGCGCCGTCCGTCTGCCCGACTGACGCCATAGCGCGTGCTGCCACGA